>Ga0114129_10007219_pt1 | contig 15818 bp, 17 predicted proteins | sample RhiMetdeltSRZDD1_FD_80071 | JGI IMG/M metagenome (GOLD analysis project Ga0114129, IMG submission 80071) | Populus rhizosphere microbial communities from Tennessee, USA - Rhizosphere MetaG P. deltoides SRZDD1 (version 2) (version 2) | ecosystem: Host-associated > Plants > Roots > Rhizosphere >... | reverse complement strand
TAGCCCGGCAACAGGACCGTATCGATCACGTGAATGACGCCGTTCGACTGGTTCACGTTACGGATGGTGACCTGAGCGGAGCCACCCTTGGCATCCCAAATCGAGAGCTTGCCGTCCTTCTCGGCGAAGGTGAGATCAGCGCCTTCGACGGTCTTGAGCATGGCCTTGCCATTGCCGGCCCTGATCTTGTCCATCAAGTCCTTAGCGGTCAAACGACCGGGCACGACGTGATAGGTGAGGACGTTGGTCAGCGTTTTCTTGTTCTCGGGCTTGAGCAGGGTGTCGACGGTGCCGGCCGGCAACTTCGCGAAGGCATCGTTGGTCGGTGCAAACACGGTGAATGGGCCGGGTGATTGCAGCGTGTCGACCAGGCCCGCCGCCTTCACAGCGGCAACGAGCGTGGTGTGATCCTTCGAGTTTACCGCGTTCTGCACGATGTTCTTGGACGGATACATCGGCGCGCCGCCGACGGTGACAGTTTTTTCCTTCATTTCAGCGGACGCAGAACCGATGCCGCCCAGGCTGATCGCAAGCGCTGCCGCGGCAAAGCCGGCCAGCGCGATATTGGTGATGCGTTTCATGGCTGTAACTCCGTTGCTGTGTGACGTCCCCGACCTCGGAGACTTCGGAGCTACGCAGCCGGCGCGATCACGGATGCGCGGTCACAGAAACGTGAGCTTGCCTGTCGCTATGACCGGCCCGGTCGGCAGTCCGGTCGTCGAGCCGCCCGGCGGTTCGAGCGAAACGGCCAACACCGCGTCGTCTTTTGCCAATGCCGCGAGCTCGGGCGGCAAGGTCAGCGTCACGGTCTGATCGGCACGCAGCAGGCCAACCGCCCGCGGCTTCCCATCCGGCGGGACGAGCCACAGTTCCGGAACGCGGGTTGCATCGGCGCTGAAAGCTGCGGGTACCACCGCGACCGTGCCACGCCTGGTGTCGATAGTAGCTACGAAATGGCGATGTCCGCCGCCTTCGATGGCCGCGACCAGGGGCTGTTGTCGTGTGAAGGGGCCGAGGTAAATCAAAGCTGCGAGACAGGCGGCGGCAAGCGCGCCGGCCGCAAAGCTCAGGCCCCGCCAGAACGCGATGCTTTGCCATAATCCGCCGGCTTGCGTCTGTGCAGGCAGGGCACCCGCAATCCTGTCCCAAAGCTGCGGTGGTGGAGCGACTTCGGCGATTTCCGCCGCCCAGGGCGCAAGGCGTTGCTCCCAGTCCGTCACAAGCCCAGCAAAAGCAGGCTCGCGCGCTACGCGCTGCTCCGCGGCTGCACGCTCCGTACCGGCGAGCACGCCCAACGCGTACTCCGCGGCAAGCAAGTCGTCATCGTGCGTTGCGCTATGGTCGAACGTATCGCTCATTGCTCAAGACATGCCTTGAGTTTGATCATTGCGCGCCGGATCCAGCTCTTCATGGTGCCGAGAGGCACCTTCATGCGGCTGGCGAGATCCTCGTATGTGCTGCCGTCGAAAAATGCTCCCCGCAGAGCGGCACGCTCATGCGAAGCGAGGCCGTCGAGGCAGCCGTGAAGGCGTGCATAGTCCTGCGCGTTCTCAATATTTCTGTCGGCACCCATGGCGGTGTCGGCGATCTCGGCAGCGGCCTCGATCGGGTCCATGTTACGGCTATGACGCGATGCGCGAAGCCGGTCGATCGAGCGGTTGCGCGCGAGCGCAATCAGCCATGTCATCGGGCTTGCCCGGCTGGCATCGAAGTCCGCGGCCTTTCGCCACACAGTTACATAGACCTCCTGCAGCACGTCTTCCGCCTCGCTTCGTTCACCCAAGATACGAAGGCAAACGCCAAAAAGCTTCGCCGAGGTCAGGCGATAGACTGTGTGTAATGCCGTCCGGTCGCCCGCCGGAATTCGGCCGAGCGCGGCGACAATCAGGCTGCGGTTGGAATCAAGATCCATCCTGAACGGCGCCCGTTTTTGAGGCACGACCTTACGGCGTTGGAAGCACACCCACAATTACGAGCGCTACAGCCGGATGGATCACTCGTCCAAAGAGGGAAATACATGCAGACCATCAGCCCCAGCGGCAGCGGTTCGACGCGCGTGACCGCAGCAAGATCAAGGTCGCCATAAAGGTGCGGAAATAGCGAGCCTCCGCGCGAGGGCTCCCATCGTAGACGGTTGCCGAGCCTGTCGGCATCGACACTTACCAGAAGGAGGTCGCCTTGACCGGCAAAATGCTTTCTGGCGGTCTCGACGACTTGCGCGGCCATTGAAAAGTGGATGAAGCCATTCCGGCGGTCGGCTTCCGAGCCGCGAAACGCGGCTGCTCGTTCGGCCTCACTCCATGGCGGGGTAGGGCAAATCTTGTAGACGACTCTCACCATGCGAGAACAGACAGTCGCCGCACGGTTCAGGCGGCGCCCTTCAGCTCCGAGCCGCCGTGGGGCGGGATTGGCGAACCGCTGGCCGCATATTCATTCAGCTTGTTGCGCAAGGTCCGGATCGAAATGCCGAGAATATTCGCGGCATGCGTGCGGTTGCCGCGGCAGTGCTTGAGCGTTTCCAGGATCAGGTCGCGCTCGACCTCGGCGACGGTGCGGCCAACGAGGTTCCGGGTAACCTGTTCGGCTGCCATGGCCGCATGAGCGGCAAGATCATTGCTTCGCTTCTGGTCAAGCCGTGCACCGTCCGGCGAAAGAATCCCATCAACGCCAATTTCGACGCCGGTCGAGCGCATGCGCACCTCACCGGCAAGATCTGTCCAGTTTAACGTTAGCGTCCGGTTAATTCCGGACGAAAAGGCATCGTGGAGTTAGGGGCGGGGCAATGCGCGACAAGGTCGGCCCGTCCGCCGCCAGTTCGCAGTGCTGAGGAGGAAGGACTATTGGCGATACTGTTGGATGCGCGTGGTGCGCAGCCCGGCAAGACCATGCTGGTCGATCGAGTACTGCCAGGAAAGGAACTCCTCAACGGTCAGCGTATATCGGGCGCAGGCTTCCTCGAGCGACAAAAGGCCGCCACGTACCGCCGCGACCACTTCGGCCTTTCGACGGATGACCCAGCGCTTGGTCGTTGGCGGCGGCAAGTCCGCAATAGTCAGCGGACTACCATCAGGCCCGATGACATACTTGACCCTCGGGCGATGGGGTTCGTTCATTGGCACACTCACAGACAAAACTCGACTGACAGATACTGCGGAAAAACTACAAGCCGCGGCTTAAAATTTGCCTAAGCATGACAAACACATCGGGCAATGATTGCCGGGTTCCCGCTAACCTTTTGGTTACGGATGCGGCGCGGGGGCTTCTCAGCGAGTCATGGCCGGGCTGGTCGGGCATCCCGCTTGGGAGATCATTCACCCTGCCGATCGAGATCGCCGGGACAAGCTGATGACATATGAAAAACGGTCACATCGTTGGGCGCACGATGCGCTTGATCTTGATTCCGGCCGGTTCAGTGCAATCGTCAGGTCAGCCCGGGGATGTCAAATTCCTCTGTTCAGTCAGCGTCTTGTGGACTATGGCTGAACCCCGCGCCAGGCAGCACATACAGTCAGTCGGCAGAATCTGCCGGCTCTTGACCTCGCAATAGGCCTGGTCCATCGCCACTTATGGTAAGAAACGTCATGCCCAACAGCCTCGATCTCAACCGTCGGCCTGCAGACACTCGTGTCGTCGTTGCCATGTCCGGCGGCGTCGACTCGTCGGTCACGGCCGCCCTGCTCAAGGCAGAAGGCTATGACGTGGTCGGGGTGACGCTGCAGCTTTATGACCACGGCGCCGCCACGCATCGGAAGGGGGCCTGCTGCGCGGGCCAGGATATCTACGATGCCCGCAGCGTTGCGGAGCGCATTGGTATTCCGCACTACGTGCTCGATTACGAAAGCCGCTTCAAGGAAGCCGTCATCGACCGGTTTGCCGATAGCTATATCCAAGGCGAAACGCCGGTCCCCTGCGTCGACTGCAATATGTCGATCAAGTTCCACGACCTGCTGATCACCGCTCGGGAGCTCGGCGCTGAAATCCTTGCGACCGGCCACTATGTGGCTTCGCGGCCGTTGTCAGGTGGCGGGCGCGCGCTCTATCGGGCGCGCGAGGAGGAGCGCGACCAGAGCTATTTTCTTTTCGGCACGACGCGTCAGCAACTCGAGATACTTCGTTTTCCGCTCGGCGAGCGGACCAAGACGGAGACACGAGAGTTCGCCCGCCGTTTCGGCCTGACTGTCGCCGATAAGCACGACAGCCAGGACATCTGCTTTGTGCCGTCGGGTCATTACGCCGAGATGATTGAGCGGCTGAAGCCTGGCGCGGCGGAAGCTGGCGACATCGTGGATTTGGACGGCAATGTCCTTGGCGTGCATTCCGGCATCATTCATTTCACCGTTGGACAGCGCCGCGGTCTCGGCGTTGCTACCGGCGCACCGCTTTACGTCGTAAGGCTCGACGCCCAGCGTCGCCGGGTCGTGGTCGGCCCGCGTGAGGCCCTGCGCATGAGCCGGATCGTGCTGCGTGACGTCAATTGGATTGGGGATGGCTCTTTTCACGAAGTGCTGGCCGATGACCGGCGCGAGGTCTTCGTGAAGGTCCGCTCGACGCGTGCGCCTCAAGCAGCCTGGCTGCGGCATGGACTGGATGGCTGCGAAGTCGACTTGGTGGATGGCGAACACGGCGTATCGCCCGGCCAGGCCTGTGTATTCTACGACGCCGGTGGTGGCCAGGCGCGCGTGCTTGGCGGCGGTTTTATCAAGAGCGCTGTCGGTACCGCAGATTACCAGCGTGCCAGTGAGGCAGCAGCATCCGAGATGCGCGGGTAGATTTGGGCGCATGAGGGGCGACATCGACAAGTCAAGCGTCGAGCGCGCTTATGCGCGTTGGGCGCCGGTCTATGATCTCGTGTTCGGCGCAGTCTTTGACGCGGGTCGACGCGCGGCGATCGTGGCAGCCGAGGACGCGTGCGGATCGGCCGGCGGACGCATACTCGAAGTGGGTGTCGGCACCGGCATTTCGCTCCCCGACTACGCGAGGAAGAACCGGCTGGTCGGCATCGATCTGTCCGAGCCGATGTTGCGCAAGGCGCATGAGCGCGTCGTCGAGCACGGGCTCAGCAATGTCGAAACGCTGGCGGTGATGGATGCCGAGCGGATGGCTTTGCCCGATCGCTCGTTTGATGTTGTGGTGGCGCAATTTGTCATCACCGCCGTGCCAAAACCCGAAGCCACGCTCGATGAATTCGTGCGCGTGATCAGGCCCGGTGGCGAAATCGTTCTCGTCAATCATATCGGCGCGGAGGGCGGGGCGCGTCGCGCGTTTGAAGTCTGTTTCGCGCCGATAGCCCGGAAACTCGGCTGGCGTCCTGAATTCCGGTTTGGTCGGCTGGCCGAATGGGCTCAACGTCATGGTGGCGTGCGGCTGGTCGAGCACCGTCCCATGTCGCCGCTCGGGCATTTTTCGCTGATCCGCTTCCAGCGCGTGGTCAATTGACCGCAGCCCCGAGTGGAACTCGGACTCCGGCCAATCCGTTATCACTGTGTCACGTTCGCGGCAGGGAGCATGCGATGGTTCGTCTGGTCGGCGTCTTCGGTTTGACGATTGCGGCGCTCTTGCCGGCTGCGGCGACGGCCCAGGCCCCGCCGGCAACAAAACCGCCGGTTGCCCCCATGACGGAGCAACTCGACCCCAAGGGATGCGCGCGTTCGGACACGCCGAGCACGATGGGGAAGGGGAGCGAAGTCGACCAGCAACGCGAGTCGACGGGAAATCTGAGCGATAAGCTGGCACGCTCCGGTGGTGTGATCTGCCCGCCTGAACATGTCGACCCCGAAATCAGACAGCCGACCCCGCGGGGCGGTCCGATGCCGGTCATCCCGCCACCGGGAAGCCCCGGCGGCGACCAATCCGTGCAGCCGAAGTAAGCGCGGCGGAACGAGTTTCGCGCGTTGCTTGACAGTATTTGCCGCCGCTTCCTATATCGCGCTCATTCCGGCACGTTTGTTACGGAATGGCGGGGTAGCTCAGCTGGTTAGAGCAGCGGAATCATAATCCGGAGGTCGGGGGTTCGAGTCCCTCCCCCGCTACCAAACTAACAGACTGAAAATGATAGCGAAATTGAAAGGGCCGGTGCTGGGCATCGGCCCTTTTCATGTCGCGTATGTTGCAAGTTTTTTCCCTTTAGTTTCAATGAGTCTCAAAGGTGAACTTCCGGGCTGTCATACGCAAACGTGGCAGCCCTTTTTCCTTGGTCGCCCGAGTTCTGGTTCAAATACTGCTATATTAATTCGGATTGCTTGCCACAGTCCTCGCATTCAAAAGTGCGCAGTTCGGCATCTAGCTCCGCGATGAAGACGGTTGTCGCGGATGGCCTCCGTGTCCCACGCCTAGGGGCAAAAGAAAACCCCGGCGCTAAGACCGGGGCTTTTGGTCTTGAGTCGTCCGTGTCAGCCCTGGTGAAGGCGCGGCAGCCCCGGCCATAAAACTGACGGGCTTCCCTGGAGGGGAAATCCATTACGCACCAAGGCGTCAAACTCCTCTTTCAGTAAGTTCCATTCTTTGGTTTTCACGGAACCCTTGGTCAGCAGCACCATAAGTCCACCCAAGGTCACCACTATGAAAAAAATTGGCATTAGCCAGAATTTCTTGCGGACGCGCATGAAGAGCCACAATTCGCTCAGGAAGTTCATCGCGCAACTCCTTTACCCCGAGATATAAGCTGAATGACAAAGTTCGAAATTGTTTCCGAGAAGGAACAACAAAAGGGTGTGATGAGCGGGTTCCTTGCCCTATACCTCACGCATGTTGTGGCGTAGCTCTCGCGGCAGGCCATTAAACGCGCCTGCCGTTTTCATTCATCCGTGTCAGCCAATCGTCGCCAAGCAGCCTCCAACTGGGTCGGGCTGGGCGCATGAGCTGAAGCATGACGGCTATCGGCTGCAGATCCATGTCCGCGGTGGGCGGGTGCGCCTATTCACGACGAATGGCGCCGACCAGCTAGAATGGCATTCTCACCCAATAATCCAAGATAACGATGGCCAGTGCGCAGATTAGGAGCAAGAGAAATTCGACGATTCCGAAGGATTCGATAATCGAATGCGCCTGATTAAAAAAAGTTCGCACGGTTAAGCATTCACAAATTATCGTTTAGAATTTGCTAACCCTAATAAGCCGAGCGTGTGTTTTTTAAAGTGCAAAGACTCCGTATGGTTAATGGAGACACGCCCGAGGCAGCCTTCTTCATTTGGGTTCGATGGCCCTAATCCAGTGTGGCCGCCACGACAAAGAGGGTCGCCGCCAACAAAAGCACGGCTACCCAGCCCAACACTGTAACCCGCCTCAACTCCCTAACCTGCCTTTCAAACTCTAGGGAATTGATCGCAACCTCATGGCGGTCGACCAGATCATTGCTGTTCATGTGGTCCACCCGGGAAAAAGGGCCGCCGCGTTGGTTTTGCCTTACCTAAAGGCCCAGCACACCCTAGCCACTCAACGTTTAACGTTATGTTTTCGAGGGTGGTTAAGCCGCGGCCAGCGATAGGCCTACTGTTTGCTGCCGCGTGCCATTTTGGGGCTTGAAGGAATCGTCTCAAAGAAACTGAATGATCGCTCAGGTCCGTCGAAAAACTGGATCAAGGTCAAAAATCCGAAGGCACCCGCTGCAACACGGACACTGGATTACTAATCTGATAACCAACGAAAACGAACTTCGAGGTCCGGCAGATGGACGCCCTAGAATTTTTTGAGAAAATAGCCAAAACAAATTATGAAGAAGCAAAAATGAGCGCCAGATGTACTTACGTTTATTGTGGAATGCTGTTGTTTCGCTAAACACGATTGTGGAATTTGTTGTGTTACATCGTTGCAATTATGAAGCTGATCTAGAACGCAATGAGCTTTTAAAGAAAGCAGACAAATACGAAAAAAGATTCCAGAACTTGACTATTTGAACATGCAATTGCATTTAAACATGTACGCCGAAATCAAAAGAAAACTCAATATAATCCTTTCGATAGGATAGCGGCTACGCCTTCATCAACTGGTATCGACCCAAGCGATCCATCAACGTGGTCAATCGAAATCGATGGTCTGGAACGTGACGTAGTCACTGTCCTCGATAAAGCATTTCCCGAGGCAGAAAATCTTATCAATTCTCTAGGCCGCGCTATAGATGGAGCGTTCTAGCGCCTATCATGGGAGGGGAATATGAGCGCCGAGATGATTATCGGCTTCGTTCTCGCAGCAATAATCTTGTTACGGCTCGACCGTTTGGGAAAACAGATTCGGGCGACCCGCAACGAATTGATGAAAGTGGTTTCGCCAGAGGCATATCAGCACGAAATAGAGGTTGCGAAGTTAATGGAAGAGAAGGGCCGATTGCGCTTGGTCGACTGGCTCATCTTTGCTTTGGCCGTCGCGGCTGCTTTGACTGTGGCTTGGCGTTTCCTGAATCCCTTCGGGGTGTCCATTTAACGCACCAGCAGCCTTCCTATTGCCTCGTCCGACATCTGATCTGTCACAACAACCAACAAGAGTTTATTTAGGCTAATTGTTTTTCGATCGCCGAATGGTCGCTGTTCATTGTAGAAATGGTGGCCCCGACCTCTTGGGACAGGGGGAGCGGGGGTGAGATCGGGGCCGTGCTCTCTTGGGGATCGAGAGCGGCGCCGATTTTTACACACGTTTCTCAACCAATGAATACTCGGTCCGCGTCGACCTATACCAAATTATACGCATGTATAAGTGACGTTGTACCGCACCGGCAGCGGTAGCCTAATGCAATGATGTGGAACAAGACACAGGCATTAGCGCGAGCCAACAAATCATTGGCAGCGAATCACAAGACTGGAGAACGCCTCATCTAAACAGTCCGCGAAGGGAGACTGTTGATGATGGCTGCTCTTATCGTAATCAGCGTGTTTGCGTTAGCGGGCGCGTGTTTCCCGACTACGCCGCCTAGCATCTCTAACTTGCGGCAACGCACCCGCGATTAGGCTCACGCTATGGCCGCTTTTTACTGACCATATCATTTTCATGACCCGAGCCAGAGGTCAGCTATCACGCACACTGCTGGATCGCGAGTATCCGCATCAGGTTCTCGTGCTTACAGACAACGTGCTCGGCAAGACGCTCGATAGGATCATCGAATTCCATGACCCCGCCGACGTGCCAATCAAAAGCCGCTCAGTGCAACGATAAGTGGTATCGTCTGTATTGCTTCGAAGAGCGGATACACGCACTGTCATTATCAGTTGATGTTCGGCGGTGAATTACTCGACCGCCACGCGCCAACGTAAATTCTTCAATGATATTCGTTGGACGATTTCTTTCGACGGCTTCTCCGCGTAAGGCGGTGACAGCGATGACGCAGGCCCGCTTGCGGTCTGCCGTGGACACTCCCTGTTTGATGTTTGTGTTGGTTACCCCCACACGTCATCGCCAAAGACGCCACATAGCAGTATTTTATTCAATGAAAACAATGTGAATCAGCGGAATCGTAATCCGGAGGTCGGAGGTTCGAGTCCCTCCCCCGCTACCAATTTCGACTTCCGGCGATCACAAGCCCGTCAGGCCACAATTCCTCCAGGTTGCCCGGGTCAACATGCGGTGGAACAATCGCATGCCTAAATCGTATCTGTACCTATATCGACTGCCGAAGCCCTTTGTATAGTTAGGGAGACTCTCCATGGCGCGGACAGCAACGTCGCCGGCCACACGCGGTGAGCCGGCGCAAAAGCCGGTCCGTTCCCTGGATGATACTCGAAAAATCTGGATTCACGCATTCCGGCGGGTGCGGGCCGAAACCGAGGCTCGCGCCGCACATTTATCGGCCGAAGACCAGATCGTTCAGTCAATGCCGGATGCCAGCCCGACGAAATGGCATCGCGCTCACGTCACCTGGTTTTTCGAACAGTTTTTGCTGTTGCCTAATGACCCGAATTACGGGATTTTCGACGAACGGTTTCCCTTTCTTTTCAATTCCTACTACGTCACCGCCGGCCCGCGTCATGCGCGGCCGCAGCGCGGGTTGATAACCCGGCCGAACGGCGAGGACGTTACCGCCTACCGCGCCCAAGTCGATGCAGCGGTTGAACGCCTGATTGCCGAGGTGTCGGCGGAGGATGCCGAGCGCGTGTTTGCGATCGTCGAGATCGGATTGCACCATGAGCAACAGCATCAGGAACTTCTGCTGACCGATATTCTGCACGCCTTTGCGCAGAATCCGACTGATCCCGTTTACGATCCGAAATGGCAGCCGCTGCGCGCGACGCAGGGCCCGCGTGGGTTTGTCGAGGTGCCCGCGGGAATTCACGCGATCGGTCATGATGGCGATGACTTTTGTTTCGATAACGAGTTGCCCTTCCATGATGAGTTGATCCCGCGCGCCCGGATTGCACGGCATCTGGTCACAAACGCCGAGTGGATTGAATTCATCGAAGCGGGCGGCTACCGCACCCCCGCGCTGTGGCTCTCCGATGGATGGGCAACGATGCAGACGGAAGGCTGGCAGGCGCCCGGCTACTGGCGTGAGAAGGACGGCGCCTGGCATTCGATGACGCTTGCCGGTCTCAAGCCGGTTGATCCTGCCTTACCCATTCACCACATCAGTTATTACGAGGCGGATGCCTTCGCCCGTTTTGCGGGAAGGCATCTGCCGAGCGAAGCGGAGTGGGAGGTCGCGGCGCGCACCAATCTGATGGCGGATGCTTGCGGCATTGCCTGGCAATGGACGCGTAGCGCCTATCTGCCATATCCGGGCTATCGGGCCGCTGAAGGCGCGCTCGGAGAGTACAACGGCAAGTTCATGGTCAACCAAATGGTTCTGCGCGGCTCATCGCTTGCGACCCCTGACGGTCATACGCGCGTAAGCTACCGCAATTTCTTTTACCCGACGGCGCGTTGGCAGTTCAGCGGCCTGCGGCTGGCCGAGTTCGTATGAGGGCGTCATGGTTGCAGCAGTAGTAACGCGCAAGCGTTTCCAACAGCGTGCCGAAACCTCCGAGTTTGAAGCCGATGTGCTCGAGGGCTTGAACGCAATTCCCAAGCACGTGCCGGCGAAATATTTCTACGATGCAGCTGGCTCCCGATTGTTCGAACGCATTACCGAACTTCCCGAGTATTATCCGACGCGTTGCGAAATGCGGATTCTGCTCCGCCATGCGGTTGACATCGCCAACATGATTCGCTCCGGTGCGGCACTGGTGGAATTCGGCAGCGGCTCCAGCAGGAAGGCGCGGATTTTATTAAAGGCGGCGGCGACGAAGCTGGCCGCCTATGTGCCTGTCGATATCTGCGGCGAAATGATCGAGCAGGAAGCGGCGGAACTGCGAACCGATTTTCCGCAGGTCAAGATTCTACCGGTTACGGCCGATATCTGTAAGCCATTCAAGCTGCCGGCAGAGGCCAAGGCCGCTGCGGCGCGCGTCGGGTTTTTCCCGGGTTCGACCATAGGCAATTTCGAGCCGCACGAGGCGGCAGGATTCCTACGTAATGCGGCCAACATTTTGGGGCGCGAGTCGACGCTCATCATTGGCGTCGATCTCATTAAATCGTCCGATATCCTCAACGCCGCCTATAACGATGCCGAAGGCGTCACAGCGCAGTTCAACCTCAACCTGTTGACGCGAATTAATCACGAGCTTGGCGGCACGTTCCAGCTCGACACGTTCGAGCACCACGCATTTTATAACCGCGAGCGTCATCGGGTCGAAATGCATCTCGCCAGCCTCAAGCGGCAAAAAGTGAAGGTCGCAGGGGACACAATCGAGTTCCGCGCCGGCGAAACGATCCATACCGAGAACAGCTATAAGTACAGCATTGAGTCTCTCTCAGCGCTCGCGCGGGGCGTGGGCTGGCTGCCGGTCGCGGTATGGATAGACTCGCGCAAGTATTTTTCCATCCAGTCTTTCAAACTCGCCGTGTGACTTGCTCGACTCGCTCGGCCTGCGCTAAGCGTTGCCGCCGGCCATTTTCGGGGGACCGGACGTACTCATCAAGCAAGGCAGGACTCATGAAGATTGTCGGTTTTCAATCCAATGGCGCACGGCTGGGCATCATCGATGGCGATGACGTCGTCGATCTACAGATTGCAGATGCAAATTTGCCCAACGATCTCGGCGAACTGTTGCGCCGGAGCAATGGCGATCTCGAGCGCGTCGTCGACATTGCCAGAAAGGCGCCTGGCTCGGCTCGTTGGCCGCTTAGCGGACTGTCATATGCATTGCCGGTGGCGCGGCCGGGGAAAATCATTTGCCTCGGGTTGAACTATCTCGAGCACGTCAAGGAAGGTCCGCAACGCGACAATATTCCGAAATTTCCTTCGATTTTTTTCCGCATGGTCACGTCCATGGTTCCGCACCTGCAGCCAATTGTGCGTCCAAAAGAATCGATCCAACTCGACTATGAAGCCGAGATGGTCGCAATCGTGGGCAAGCGCGCCAAGCATCTCAGCATGGCCAACGCGATCGGCTGCATTGCCGGTTACTCCTGCGCGAATGAAGGATCGGTGCGTGAATTCCAGCGCCATACTACGCAATGGGGGATGGGCAAGAATTTCGATCGCACGGGCGGCTTCGGCCCGTGGATGGTCACCGTGGACGAACTCCCGCCGGGCGGCAAGGGTTTGAAAATCATGAGCCGGCTGAACGGCAACACCATGCAGTCCGACAACACGGAGAACATGATGTTTCCGCTTGCCGAGACATTGGTCTATCTGACCAAGGGCATGACGCTGGAGCCGGGCGATGTCATCCTGACCGGCACGCCGTCCGGCGTGGGTCACGCGCGCAAGCCAGAGCCGGTTTGGATGAAGGCAGGCGATGCCTGCGAGATCGAAATCGAAGGCATCGGCGTATTGCGCAATCCGATTGCGGACGAAAAGGCTTGATCTCAGCCGCTTGACAATCGGTCCCCTGGCCACGTTCCCTTATCGTGTCGTTCACGTAGGGCGGCCCGGTCAGTGGCGCCAAAAAAGGGGACGTCGATGATCGCGCGTGTCACAATAGTTATCTTCAGCATTGTCATCGCAGCTATGGCGCAGCTCGTGCCCACCGCTGCACAGGATTGGCCATCGCGCCCGGTCCACATTCTGGTTGGCTTTGGCGCAGGGGGCGGAACGGATGTGGCCACCCGCATCCTCGCCGACGGCCTGTCGGAAGCCCTCGGCCAACAATTCACCGTCGAAAATCGGCCGGGAGCAGGCGGAACGATAGCCGGCGGAGCGGCCGCCAGGGCGCCCAAGGATGGTTACAATCTTCTCGCCATCAGCATGGGCCACGCGGTCTCCGCGGTCACGGTGAAACAAGTGCCGTATGATCCGATCAACGATTTCGCGCCGGTCGGCATCTTCACCAATTCCGCCTTCGTTGTCGCTGTCGCAAAGAATTTGCCCGTAACCGACCTCAGGGGTCTTGTCGAATACGTCAACAAGCAATCGGGCAAGTTGAATTATTCAACGGTCGGGCTCGGCTCGACGCAGCATCTTATCGCCGAACATCTGCGTCAGCGGACCGCAATGAACGCTCAGCCGGTTTCCTTCCGCACGTCGGGTGAAGTGGTCAGTGCATTGCTGCGAGGCGATGCGGCTTTCGCGGTCGAGCTCTATCATTCCATTCGCGGCCAGGTGGATTCAGGCGACTTGCGACTGATCGCGGTTGCGACGCCGAACCGTTGGCCGGGACTTGAGAATGTTCCGACTCTTGCCGAGAGCGGGGTGCCGGGAATTACCTATCTCGGCTGGTACGGACTCGTATTTCCGGCCGGCACGCCACACCCGATCGTCGACAAGCTTCACAAGACGATGAAAGAGGTGCTGGCCAAAGACGCCGTCAAGAAGCGGCTCGAGAGTGCGGGTGCGCTTGCGAACCTGTCGTCGCCCGCCGAATTTCGTAAAGCGATCGAATCCGACATCAAGGGCTTTCAGGAGGTCGCCAAGACGGCCGGCCTCGAAGCCAAATAGCGTCGTCGGCTTCATCAAGATGGAATGATGAGAGATTTCATCGGAAGGGTTGGTCATGGCTGAAAGTGACAAACTCAATGTGCTTGTGATCTGCGGCTCGCTGCGCAAGCGCTCGTACAATGCAGCGTTGACCCGCGCCTTGCCGGACCTGGCGCCGCCCGACATGAAATTCGTCACCGCTCCGCCGTTTGAAACGTTGCCGCTGTACAACGCCGATATTCAGGAAGCCTCAGGCTTCCCTGGGCCGGCGGAAGATCTCGCAACCGCAATTCGCGCGTCCGACGCGGTACTGTTCGTGACGCCCGAATACAACTGGTCGATGCCGGGTGGATTGAAAAACGCAATCGACTGGGTATCGCGCATGAAGGAGCAGCCATTCGAGGGCAAGCCCGTGGCGATCCAGTCCTGCTCGCAAGGGCCGCTCGGCGGTGCGCGCATGCAATATCATTGGCGCATGTCGATGACCTTCGTGAAAGCCTTTATGTTCGGCACGCCCGAAGTGTTCGTCGGCAGCGCCGCCAGCAAGTTCGACAAGGAGACGCTGGCGCTGACCGATCAGGGCACGAAGGATGCGGTCAAGGCGCAGCTCGCCGCGTTTGCGAAGTTTATTAGGCGTATGAACGTGAGCGCCTAGTGTCATGGCCGGGCTTGTCCCGGCCATCCCGTTTAGGAATGCAAAGCCGTGCCCTACTGAACGTCATGCGCAGGTCGGGAAAGGACGCGGTCCAGACTTGCTATTCTGCAGCCTGTGCCCGCTTCGGAAAAAGCTGCGGCCGCAGCTTGGGATGGCATCCCATCATCTTGGGCGCATAGGGCGTTTCGGCGTCTAGTTCCTCGGCTGCGTGCCAGGCCCAGCGCGGATCCCACATTGCTCCGCGCGCGAGGCAGATCAGGTCCGCCTTGCCCGAGGCGACAATCTCTTCTGCCTGCTGGTAACCCGCGATCAGACCGACGGTCATGGTCGTTATGCCGCTTTCCTTCTTCACCTTTTCGGCAAAAGGCGCCTGGTAGCTGGGCGCGAGCGGGATCTTCTGTCGCGGATCAACCCCACCGCTGGATACGTCCATGTAGTCCATGCCGCGATTCTTGAGCTCCCTTGCCAGGATCACTGTTTCCTCCGGCGTCCAGCCACCATCGACCCAGTCGGTCGCGGAGACGCGCATTCCGAGCGGCTTTTGCTCCGGCCATACGGCACGCACCGATTCGTACATCTCGATTGCAAAACGCATCCGGTTCTCAAGCGATCCGCCGTATTCGTCGATGCGCTGGTTGGAGAGCGGCGACAGGAACTGATGCGCCAGATAGCCGTGAGCGCCGTGCAATTCGATCACGTCGTACCCGATGCGATCGACGCGCTTGGCGGCTTCCGCGAATTCGCGCAGGCACCGTTTGATGTCGTCCTTAGTCATTGCATGCGGGACCGGCCAGCCGGTGTCGTAAGGGATCGCTGACGGCGCTTCCGGGGTCCAGCCACCTTCTTCCTTGGTCAGGATCGGCTTCCCACCGGCCGCGGGCGGCGTGGTAGGCCCCTTGCGTCCGGCGTGCGCAAGCTGGACGCCCAGTTTCGCGACCCCATATTGGCGGCAGAAGTCGTGCACGCGCTTGAGCGCCTTCTCGTTGTCGTCCGACCACATGCCGGCGCATTTTGGCGAGATGCGGCCCTGTGGGTTGACGTTGGTCATCTCGCACATCACCAGCCCGGCGCAGCCGAGCGACATATTGCCGAGATGCATCAGGTGCCAATCATTGGCCGAGCCGTTATCGGAATTGTATTGGCACATCGGCGAGACCACGACCCGGTTGGGCAGGGTCAGACCGCGCATGGTAATAGGTGAGAGCAGAACGCTAGCCATTGGCGGGACTTCCTTTCAGTGCAGAAAAATTCAAATGCCGGCACGATAGGCGTGAACGGCGACTG
>Ga0114129_10007218_pt1 | contig 15819 bp, 20 predicted proteins | sample RhiMetdeltSRZDD1_FD_80071 | JGI IMG/M metagenome (GOLD analysis project Ga0114129, IMG submission 80071) | Populus rhizosphere microbial communities from Tennessee, USA - Rhizosphere MetaG P. deltoides SRZDD1 (version 2) (version 2) | ecosystem: Host-associated > Plants > Roots > Rhizosphere >... | reverse complement strand
CCGAGGTCCAGCGCTCGGTGGATGGTGCGAATCGACTCGGCGTCGCTGCCGGCTCCGATGTTGTAGTAGCCCGACATCGACATGGCGCCGAGTCCGATGCGAGAGACCTCAAGTCCGCCGATCGAGATGTGCTTCATGGTGATTCCAATGTAGATGGATCACCGCCAAAGTCGTTTGCCAGATCTACCGAGTTCATTGCCTAAAATGACGTTCCGCTGGTGGAAATGAGAATGCGCTGCACCGGCTGATGCTAGACTCGACTGGCACAGACACGGGCCGGAGGTTGCGCATGTCCAAGCAAGCGTGGCCAGACACGACGGCGACGAGCACGTTGACTCAGGCCATCGGGCGCTTTGCCCAAACCGACGGGGACCACACCACTACGATTCCGGCGCTCACGCTGCACCGGCGCAAGGCGCCAACCGAACCCTTGCACTGCATCTACAACCTGGGTCTCGGCGACGTCGCGCAGGGCGGCAAGCAGGTCCTGCTCGGCGGCGAGTCGATCGACTACGGCCCGGGGCAATCCATGCTGACGACCATCGATCTCCCTGTCGTCTCGCATGTCACGCGAGCCAGTACGCGCGAACCGTTTCTTGGCTTGATGCTGACGCTGGACGCCCGCTCAATCCTGCAGATCGCCTCCGAGATGGACGAACCCCGGCCTCGGCGAGAGCATGCCTATCGGTCCATCTCGTTCGAAGCACTCGACGGCGCCTTGCTCGATGCCCTCGTCCGGCTCGTCAAGCTGCTCGGCGAGCCAGCCCTGGTTCCCCGGCTGGCGCCGCTGATCCAGCAGGAGATCACCATCCGTCTGCTGGCCGGCCCGCACGGCCCGCGACTCCGGCACCTCGTCACCGCCGGCTCCCCGAGCCAGCAGATTGCGAAGGCCGTTGCCTGGCTGAAGCAGAACTCCGACGGCGTGCTTGCGTTCTCGACCGGAGCATTTGCTCCGGGTGTGACCGTCCAGCAAGCCACCTACAAGATGTGGGCGATTGACGGTGGTCTCAAGAAGAGCGGGTTTTCGGTCAACGGGCAATACTACTTTCGCTGGCTGAACGACTTCGACGCCGACGGGCCGCTTCCCGTCGCATCCACATTCGACCACGGCTTCGAGTTGTCGACGGGTCAGTTCATCGTTCCTAAGAAGTTGCTGCTGTACGCCCGGGGCTCGAAGGTGTTCGGGCAATTTGGCAGCCCGCATGAGTATGCCGGTGGTTTCAAGTGGTATTTCCTTCCGACCGAGCGTTTATGGCTCACCGGCGAGCTGATGCGGGTTCACAACGCTCCTTACAGCGGGGCCTTTAGTCCTTATACCGCGGCTATGAGTGGCTGGGTGCCGATGATCCAGACGGTACTCGCCTTTTGAGAATCGTGATGCCACGCGCTGACCCCGACGCTGCGCGACATCGCGCAGAGCGTCGCCCCGACCGCACCGCTCGAATCGTTGATGACGATGAGAGATCGCGTCGCCGAAGTCTGGCGAAGCCGCGGCTCTGCGCGGTGCTGCTCGGAGCGTTCGCCGCGTTCTTTCGAGGGGCGGGGACGGGGGACGCCGCCGGACCTTGTCTATTGCGGAGATCCCGTGGAATCCTTTTCGCGTGCCTTCGCTGACGAAGAACTCCCCGTGAGCACCAGACCGCCCAGCGCCGACACGTCGACCATCACTCACGGCGGATGGGTGGACGCGATCGACACGAGGCGCACCGGGTCGCAACTCCACTCGAATTGCTGTTCGACCTGACTGCTGAACTGCGATACGGTCGAGGATCCGCGGCTTCGGACACTCTTATTCTCAAATCACTTCCAAATCAGAGCGACTCCACGACCGAACTCGTGAATGCGGACCGCACGCACCTGCCGCGGGCCTTATCGCTGGAACTCCGCACGCTGCCCCTTGAGTGGCCACGCCGATCGGCGTGAAACAGCGGCACATCAAGAGCGACGCCGGCGAGTAGGTCCTCGCCGGCCGCCACAAACGGAATCGCTTCACGTGCCGCTTCAGCTCCAGCATCGTGTGCTTGTCGTTTGCGAGCGGCATGTACATGACGTTGCCTTCCCAGATGAGATACGTGAGCACCCCGAACTCGAAGCCGTTCGCCCGCAGCAGATCGATCAGCCCATCCGTGAGGTAGTTGCCTGAAATCAGCGTCACACCGGTGTCGATTCGCGCGTCCGCATAGCAGCGCCGCTTCAGTTCCATCGTCGCCGGATCGTCGATCTCGAAGTAGCGCACCGCGGCTGACTGCTTGCGGACGGCACGCGTGTCGAGCCCGGCGCCGAGGATCACGACTTGGTTGATCCCGCCCGCGATCTGCGCGTCCAGCATGTCGTCGAAATACCGCGTCCGGATCTTGACCATGTCCTTTACCGCTGGAAAGCGGGATGCAATGCGCTCGGCGGCCTGGCGGCTCGCGTCGCTGAGGAAGAGCCCCACCGCCGGATCGTCGTAGATGGGCGTTGGCTCCCGATTTTCTTCTGCGCGATATTCAGCGACGACGAACGCGGTGCCGCTGACATCCTTGATCGTGGACATGAGTGCCTCCGATGAAATCACTCCACGTCACGATAGGAGACGGGACGGCGTTCTGTTTCACTGACAGGCTCGTTCCGCGCGTCGACCGCCCCGTTTGACACTAGCGCGGCAGTCCCTTGATACTGCGGTGAGCGCGCTGACAGGGCGCCGGAAACCGCGGCAAGGGAACACTCCCACCTGTTTGGTCCGAAGTCGTGTGCGATTGCACCTTCTTTCAGCCTGGTTTCAGCGGGGTACAGGCGATTCATGAAAGGAGGTCGCAATGACCGCTTCGAAGTCTCTCTCTGCTCGTCCGTCTCTCGAGTCCCTCCGTAACAGGCAAAGAAGCTCGCGCGCGACATTGCTGCCGGCGACGCCGGCCATCGCGCGTACAGCAGCGCACTCTCGGTCGGGCGGAGAAAAAGAATGGTATCCACCTCAGGCAGATCAACACTCTCGTTCAGAAGCACAGACGCTCGCCATCCGGACTGGAGGACATCGCAACCCTTGAGGAGGGTGAGACTCAATGAGACACGCTGCGCAAGAACGTAGCGAAACGGACAGAAGCCGGCGGAGATCGCGACGAGCGAAACGGCCCGAAAACGCTCGAACAGGAGCGGAGGCAACAGCGTGAGCGGTTCTCTGGACCACGTTATCGGGGTTCGAATCCCTGCCTCCCAGCCACAGAATTTCACCTGTGTTTTCAACAACTTGCTCGCTCATCGGCGCGACCACGTCGTGGACGGCACGCGGGCGCCGAGCTGCGTCTTCACGAAGTAGACGAACCCCGCACCGGTTTGCAACGACGGCACATACGCATTCAGATACAGGCGATCGATCGCTTCCAATTCGAACGTGACGTGATCGTCGAGGATCTCAGCGACACTTTTGCGTATCATCGTCCTGGAGCTCCCGGAGAGCGCGGCCCACGTGGCCACCGACCCCCAGAGGGTCCATTACTTAGGCGCAGGGTTTCAACCCCTGCCTGCTCCCGGGGCTCCATTTTTTTTCTAACGAGACCCTGCCTCAGACCAGCTGGCCGTCGGTCACCATGCAACATGCTCGACGGTCTGAGGCAGGGCCTCGTTAGAACTTTTCGATCGGGTAACGGTTCTCACACCGGCTACGATCGTCGTCCGGCACGTGCCGACTCCGTCGAGCCGTCGCACGACGGGAACGCGGACGCGTTCACGGCGCACAGGCGTCCCGTCCGCGCGTGACGGATGACGACCGCCTCCACGCCATCGACTCCGTCCACGCAGACGACTTCGGCGTTCGTCATCACCGTAAGCTGACTGTCGTTGCGTTCGCGGCTCGGCGTAGGCATCGGCGAAAGAGTCGCGCTACTCGCGCGTCGCCAGACCGCAACACGATGGGCACGCGTCGGCCGCGCCGCACAACCTCGACAGCCGCAGCGAGTGCGGCTCTGTCGTCACCCGTCACGACGAGATCGACGGTTCGCTGTGAGCTCTTCATCGCATCGCTCCTGAGGAGTTGACTCGCCGCGGCCATCGCCGCGACGTCTTCGAAGATAGCGATGCGCGTCCGTGAGACGATTGAACGAGGACGCCGATTTCCTTGAACGAGCCTGCTGATGTCCTTGAATGAATCTGCTGCGGCTGGCGGCAGTGGCGAGTCGCGTTGGTCCGGCACGCCAGATTGGTAGCTGTGGGACGGCGGGTTTTTCGCGATCGGCCGCAGTGAAGGCGTGGTCCCGCCGTATGCGCATCACGCCATTCAGATCGTCATCACGGTTGAGGGAACGGTGGGGATCCGCGGCAAGCGCGGTCGATTGGCGGATGGGGAACGGTATGTTCGTTCGGCCTGACGTCGTCCACTCCTATAACGGCAACGGCGCTGTCGGCGCAATGCTCTTCGTCGATCCCGAATCGTTGGAAGGTGTCTGGCTGCGATCGTCGCTGCGCGAAGAGATCACGCTCGTGCCTCGTCGCGGCTGCTGTCCTGTGCCGGCGAGCTGCGCCGGTTCCTCGAGCAGCCGCTTGAGAGCCTCGAGATCGCCGCGCTCATCAAGCACTGCGTGCACGCGTTGTGTACTGGTGCGCCGCCGAGCCGGCGGCTGGACGCACGGGTGACGCGCGTGCTCGCCGCGATTCGTGAGGCGGACGATCTCCGGATGTCCATTGAGGACGCGGCCGCGATGGTCTTCCTCTCGCCCAGCCGCTTTGCGCACCTGTTCAAGCAGCAGGTCGGCCTTCCCGAATTCTTCGAGATTCCATCGCCCTTCGAGCTGTCGGCCGCTCCCCAGCCGCGCGGATAGCAGGTTTATTCAAGAAAATCGAATTCACGAACCGGCTGCCCGAGCCGACGGTGATTCACTGGCACGGCCTGCGGATTCCGGCGGCGATGGATGGCACAGAGGTCGTCCGGCGCCTCATCCAGCCGGGAGAGACATTCACGTACCGCTTCACCCCGCCCGACGCCGGCACGTTCTGGTATCACCCGCACGCCAACGAGACCGAGCAGATGGAGAAGGGGCTCTACGGCGCGCTGATCGTCCGCGCCGCAGACGAACTGGTGCTCGACGGCGAGAAGATCCTCGTCTTCGACGATCTGCGCGTCGACAAAAGCGGACTGATCGTGAAGTTCGGCGGCCTGATGGACCGCCACAACGGCCGCGAAGGAAACGTGCGCCTGATCAACGGCATGTCCGAGCCGGAGTCGCGATCGCGGCGGGACAGATCGAGCGCTGGCGCATCGTGAACGCGTCGAGCGCCCACTACGTCCGCTTCGGGACGATCCGCATCGCGCCACGGAAGCCGTCCACCCCGCGCGTGCCGCCGCGGCTGCGCGAGATTGCGCCGCTCGTCACCGGGGACGCGAGCGTGACGCGGACCGTGAAACTAGGCTTCAAGATGAGCCTTCGCCGCGGGTTGGGCTTCGTCGTCAACGGCGAGCGCCACCATCACGACGAGCCGGTGCACGTCGGCGAGCTGCAGGTGTGGGACGTCGTCAACACCACGATGATGGATCATCCGTTCCACTTGCACGGATTCTTTTTCCAGGTCCTCGAGATCGACGGAAAGAAGCCGGCCTGGCGATCGCTGGAGGACGTCATCAACGTGTCTCCGAAGGCGACCGTCCGGATCGCGTGGTATCCCGACGACAGGCCCGGCATGTGGATGTACCACTGCCACATCCTCGAGCACCGCGCGGCCGGAATGATGGCGCACTTCGACGTCGTTCGGTGAATCAGACGAGGAGCATGGTCATGAACAACAGAACATTCGATCGCACGTCGCTGCGCCTGTCCGCCACGCTGCTGCTCGTGGGACAACTCCTGTACATCGTGGTCACCCTGTTCCACGCCGGTGGCGACGCGAATAACCACCCCGCCATTTTCGCTGCGTACGCGGCCAACGCGATCTGGACGGCCGTGCACTTCGGCCAGTTCGTGGCCATGGCGATCCTGCTCGCGGGACTGCTCGCCTTGTTCTTCGCCCTGGACGTTCAGGCTGAAACGGCGAGATGGGCGGGTCGATTCGGTGCCGCTTCGGCGGCGGCGACGCTGGCGCTGTACGGCGTCGTCCAGGCGGTTGACGGAGTCGCTCTCAAGCAGGCCGTGAACGCGTGGGCGAGCGCCCCGGACGCCGAGAAGGCGGCGCGCTTCGCCAGCGCGGAGGCAATCCGCTGGCTCGAGTGGGGGATGAGGAGCTACCAGAATTTCGCGCTGGGCCTCGCTTTGATCCTGTTCGCGATCGCGGTTGTGCGGACGGCTTGGATCCCGCGAGCGATAGCCTACCTGATGGGGCTCTCCGGCCTCACGTACCTGGTGCAGGGCTGGGTGGCCGGCTCCGAGGGCTTCTCGCCAACGCACTCGATCGCAATCGTGCTGGCCTGGGTCCTGAACCTGGCGTGGATGATCTGGCTGGTCGTCGTCGCCTGGCGGATGCAGGATTCGGAGCACGTATCGCCTGGCCGATGAAGGCGTGGGCCGCCGGACGCCATCTACTGGGTTTCCGCCGCGACCGTAGGTCGCGGTATAAGGCCGCGCTAGCGTATCAGGCCGCATGCGTGAGGACGCCGTGGTACTTCACTCATCTCTGGAGAAATCGCAATTACGCGGAGCGCGAGGAGTTGCTATGCCATACGTTATTGGAATTGTCTTCTCGGTGAGCGTTGCATCGCTTGCGAGGTATGTGGGATTCGATCGTGATCGGGCGTTCTATCCCACGGTGCTGATGGTGATTGCGTCGTACTACGTGTTATTCGCCGCGATGAGGGAGTCGGTTCACGCGGTGCTCTTGGAGTCACTTGTGATGACAGTGTTCGTGATCGCGGCCATTGCCGGATTCAAATCGAGCGCGTGGATCGTCGTTGCAGCTCTGGCTGGCCACGGCATATTCGATGCCGTTCATGGCTACGTTCTGGAAAACTCAGGAGTGCCAGTGTGGTGGCCCGCCTTTTGTCTCGCCTATGATCTCGGAGCGGCAGGCAGCCTTGCCTGGCTTCTCCAACGTCGGCCCCGCGGCCTGCTCGGATGACCAACAGTCAGCTTCTTCGAGATTTCATGGACTCGACCCAAGTTAGATGGAGGGTCACTGTGAGTACGCTTACGCCGCACAGATGAGCGAGATGCGGCGCCTCGCTGTGGTGGAAGCGGCGCCTCCAGCCGTGTCCCCGCCCGAGCCGAAGCAGGGGTCCAGCACCGCGTCTCGAGCGATTTCGAATCGACGCCCGGCCGAGGCCGCGTAACCCGGAGACGGCCGGTGTACCGGTTACGATTCGGGCGTCGCGTGTGCGAAGGTCTTTCGCGGCCGCTGCGCCAAGAAGACGCAGGTATTCATGGAAGCGGGATACGTGGATCCTCGGAACCTGCTCTTCGCCCGGGCGCGCGTGCGCGACGTCTCTCCCAGAGTTCACGACGACATCAACGCGCTCGACGGCGAGCGGCCGTTCGCGTCACGGGCGTTCAACGGATCTGTCCGCGCCCCAGCCAGGAAAGTCGGTGCGACGTTCACTGCTCACGACCCGACGGCCACCGGCCAAGCCCCTTGCGCAGTCAACCTTACTCCGTCGTCTCGCGCGTGAAACCGCAACGTGCAACAAGGTCGAGGAATCGAGGATCGGCTCGATACGCGGCCCACCGTGGATCAACTGGTAGGAATGCGAGATGCACGTCGTGCGCGCTATACGCCTTCTCGAGCCATTCGAAGACCCGCCGGCGCTCGCCGAGACCTGCATACACGAGCGCCAGCGTGACAGGCGGAACATAGCGTTCGCGCGATCCGTCTTCCAACGTCTGCAGGACTTCGCGCGCTTCAACCGTACGCCCCAGCGTCGCAAGGAGATGCCCTTTGGCTGCGAGCGTCATGTGTTTGCCGCCCGAGAAGCGCCCTACCCGATTGAGGGCCTCCAGAGCAGCTTCGTGGCGCCCGAGTTGCTCATAGGCTTGAGCTTGCTGGGCGTGACCAATCCAGAACTCAGAATCGATGACCGTGGCCCGCCGCGCATGTTCAAGGGCCGATGAGTAGTCGCCGGCTTGGTGGGCCACTTGCGCCGATATCGCGTGGGTCATTGCGTCCAGCGGGTCGAGCTCGCGCGCACGGCGCAGTGCCGAGATTGCCTCAGTGTGTCGGCCCGTTTGCGAGAGAAGGTGCCCCAGCATGACATGAGCACGTCCGTAGCTCTCGTTGAGATCGATCGCCTGCCGGAATGCGACTTCCGCAGCTGGCCAGTTCCAGTCGAGCCAGAAGTGGACCCTGCCCAACGCAGTCTGGGTCTCGGCAAGTTGCGGATTCGCGCGTAGCGCGCGATCGGCCGCCTCTCGCGCCGCGGCGCCAACCTCCGATGGTCGGACATCGCTGTTGATAGGAAGCGACGTGAGAGCATCGGCGATTCCCGACCACGCGAGCGCATAGTTCGGATCGATCGTTGTCGCCTGCCGGTAGTACTCGAGAGCCCGGGCGACGGTGGCCGGTGTGCGTTGGCTAGCGAAGTAGCGCCCGCGGAGGTAAAGGTCGAACGCCTCGGGTTTTTCGCTTTGGCGGCGTGCGACCGCGGCGATGCGTTCGGGTGACAACCGAAGACGGATCTGCTCGCCGATCGCTGTGCTCAGCTCTTCTTGCAGTCCGAGCACACTCCCTGTATCGCGATCATACGACTGCGACCAGAGTTGCACCTGATCGCGCACGCGAATCAGTTTGGAGGTGATTCGCAGCCGTTCGCCTTCAGCCCGAATGGAACCCTCCACCAGGTAATTGACGCCCAGCTCGTTTCCGATCGTGGCGAGCGATTTGGAGCTGTTCTTATAGAGCATCGCGGACTGGCGGCCGACGACGCTGACTTGGTGTGGAGCGATCTGCGCGAGCATGACCGTGGCTTCTTCGGTCAGCCCCTCAGCCAGGTACTCCCGGTCAGGATTGCCAGTGAGGTTGGTGAACGGAAGCACTGCCAACTTCACCGGCGTGGGGTGCACAGCAAACCAGGCCCAGACGGTCAACCCGGCGAGCACCGCGCACGCGAAGAGCCCGACAATCCACGAACGGCGGGACGGCAGGACACTGTCGCCGAAAGGGTGCAGACCCAGGTCCGATGATGTCTGCAGCTTTGTGCTTTCTGGCTGTTCGACGCGTGTCCCGGCCGCGCCAGCCTCTGCGGCACCCGAGACAACCTCAACGGCGGCAACGAATCGATAGCCCTTTCCGACGACCGTTTCCACAAATGCCGGTTTCTCCGCCGAATCGCGTAACGCCTGTCTGATCTTGCGGATCGCGATGCTGACGCCGGTCTCGACGTCAACGAAAACGTCCTTGCCCCACAGCCGTTCCGCGATGTCGCTTCTGGACACCAGCCGCCCGCGCTGCTCGACAAGCAGGATGAGCAGTTCCATCGGCCGACGTTCGAGCCTTATGGGCCTGCCCTGCCGGCGAAGCTGGTAGGCCTCGACATCCAGCTCGAAGTCCCGAAAGCGGAGCGTCTGGCGCGCGGTTGACGGCAGCATCACACGTGAAGGGAGCTCTACTGTGCCATAAGTCGTGGTCCAGCTGCCAGTTGCCGGTTTATGGAAGCTGCAGCGTTTCTTTAGATCTTCTCAATGGCCGAACGTCGGTGCGAGCGACAGACTGCGCCCCCAAGGCGACTCTAGAACACAGGCGGCAGCCTGGCGGAACAGCTGGGAGGATCAGATGTGGAACAGAAAAGGATCGGCCCTGATCGTCGTGGCGGGTACTCTGTCGATCGCAGTGTGGGCGCTGTGCGGGACCGCCCGTGTCGGAGCCCAGCCAGATGAGAGCCACTGTTCGAATCGAACGCTGCGCGGAAACTACGGGGGCTCGTTCGACGGGCAGATCCCCACCCCCGCCGGCACCGTGCTGCTCAGAGGTCTTGTCCTGACGCAGCTCGATGGGGCGGGGAACCTCCGTCAAATGGAGTTCGTGACGGCCAACGGCGCGCCGCCGCCGAGCGGGGAGTGGGCGCCGAGCCAGGGAACATACCAGATTGCGGAGGACTGCACGGGGGAGGCTGAAATCGTTCAGAGTACCGGGACCATCCTGCGCCAGCGCTGGATTGTCGTGAATCGCGGCCGAGAGATCCGTGCGGTCGTTGAAGGCGCGATTGCAGGTGGGACGCGTGTGAAGATCGATTGATCTCGGCAGCACGGCCTTCCTCTTCCAACGGACGCCGAAAACAGAGCCGCAGGATCGTGAACTCGTCCGCGCAGGTTCGTTCGCGCTCAGTTACGCATCGGTCCGCGCCGCTCGAGCCCCCGCAGCGTAGCGCCAACCGACGCTGGCGAAAAGCTCATCGCTCACGGGCGCCAAGTGTGAAAACGGGTAAGCTACCCGCCCATGAGTGGCGAGTCGTCTGGTGTTGGAACCTGTCCTGGTGAGAGACCGTGTAAGGGACGTCGGTCGCTGCGGTACACTCTGGCCGCGCTGCTAGCATGTGGCGCCATGCCGCTCACGTCGCAGACGTGGCCCTTCCCCTGGCCAGTGGACCGCATCGCCCGTTATACCGCGCGACGCGCTTCGTCTTCCATCGTCATCGACGGCCGGCTCGACGAGGCTGATTGGCGTGCCGCGGAACGATCGCCGCGTTTCGCTGATCTCATCGGCGGACGCCCGGGCGTCCACGACACACGTGCCGCGCTGCTGTGGGACGACACCAGTCTGTACGTCGGGTACTGGATCGAGGAGCCCTTCGTCGAAGCGACTCTGACCGAGCGCGACGCGCCGATCTACAAGAACAACGACGTCGAGCTGTTCATCGCCGGACGCGACGCGTACTACGAGTTCGAGATCAACGCATTCGGTACGATCTACGAGGTCTTCTTCATCTGGGAGCAAGCGTTCGAGTCGAGCGGCTATGCGCGTCGGCCGGAGTTCGATCGCTCGCGTCCGGGCGTGAGGCCGTTCAACGGTGTCGGCTTCACGCAGCATCCACGCGGCCCGCGCATCGGCTACTGGAACTGGGACATGCCCGGCCTCGAGACGGCGGTCCACGTCGACGGGACGATCAACGACAACAAGGACCGTGACCGCGGCTGGACCGTGGAGCTGCGCATCCCGTGGCGTTCGCTCGAGCCCCTGGCGATGCCGGACGAGCGCGCGCTGCCGCCGCGGGACGGCGATGAGTGGCGCATGGATTTCTCGCGGTTCAACCAGTACAGGGAGGCGCCGCCGGCGAAGGATCCCGGCGGCTGGGCGTGGAGCCCGCACGGCGTGTGGGATTCGCACATCCCGGAGCTGTTCACCCGGGTGCGCTTCTCCACCGAACCCGTCGGCCGCGAGTAGGGGAGGATCTTATGCGACGTGCGGTCGCGCCACTGCTGCTGGCGCTCGCGATCGTCAGTCCGCTGGTGGCGCAATCTGCCGCGACGTCCGGACCGACGACGCGGTACTCACGACTGTACGTGTTCGGCGACAGTTACTCGGACATCGGCGCCGGGTACATCGACGGCAACGGTCCGACGGCGGTTGCGTATCTCGGCTGGCTGATGGGCCTGCAGGTCGCATCGAGCAAGGCGGCCAACGCAGCTGACAAGAGCCTGGTGTTCGCCGTGAGCGGCGCGGGTACGGGTGAAGGCGAGGGACGCCGCGTGAAGGAGGCGCTCCTCGGTTACGGGATGATGAACCAGGTGCGCGACTTCGCCGCGCGCGTGAAGTCCGGCGAGATCGCGTTCGATCCGCAGACGACGCTCTTCTTCCTCGCCGGCGGGCTCAACGACGGCCGGCGAGAGACCGCGGTCACGCTCGCCAATCTCCGGCAGGAACTGCAGGTCCTTGGCGAACTCGGCGGGCGGCATTTCACCATTGCCCTGCTGCCGACGAAGATCCCGCAATTCGCGGCCGTCGGACTTCGACTGAACCCCGCCTACGAGCAATTCGTCCGTGCAGAGGCCGGCGCAGCAGGCCTCGATCTGTGGCTGAATCACTGGGGCGCCGCGTTCGACGAGGTGCTGGAACATCCGGCGGCGCACGGCATCGTCGACACGACGAGCGCGTGCGCCGGACGGGCGATCTTCGATCAGGATCCCACCCCGGTCGGCGATCCGGCGACGTACTTTTTCTACCATGAGGGGCACCCCTCGACGGCGGTGCATCGAATCGTGGGGAAGAAGTTGTTCGAGGAGATTGCGGCGCGTTCTGTTCTTTGAGTGACGAGGTCAAGAACTACATCACCCCGGGCGGGTACCGACGACTGCAGGGGGAGCTCGCACGCCTGTGGAAGGTGGAGCGGCCGCCGGTCGTCAGGACCGTGGCGTGGGCCGCGGGCAATGGCGATCGCTCGGAGAATGGCGACTACAGCTACGGGAAGCGAAGGCTGCGCGAAATCGACCGGCTCGCGAGCCGTGTTTGGAGCCGGCGGCGTCGTGACGCGAGATGTCCCCGAAGCCGTATTCGCCGCAGGCAATCCGTGTCGAGAAATCCGTGCGCTTCCCGCGAAATGCACGTCCGACGAGAAGCCTCGCACGCCGCACACACCGATCTCGTCATGAGTAGCATTTCTACACAATATTGTGTAGAGTTCCTACATGATGGCCCAGAAGTCCCCGTCGCGGGTCGACCTCCTGCGGGGCACCCTCGATCTCCTGATCCTGCGAACGCTCTTACCCGGGCCGAGTCACGGCCACGCGATCGCGAAGCACATTCAACGAACCTCCGAGAACCTGCTGCAGGTCGAAACCGGCTCGCTGTACCCCGCGCTCTATCGGCTCGAGGCGAAAGGCTGGATCGCTGCGTCCTGGGAGCTGTCCGACAAGGGTAAGCGGGCCCGCTACTATCGGATCACCCGGAAGGGGCGGAAGCAGTTGGCCGCCGAACAGTCGAAATGGACCGCTTTCGTGCGCGCTATGGGACTGCTCCTGCAGCCAGCCGATGAGGACGCGTCATGACCTCCCTGTTTCGCAAGGTGCAATGGTGGCTGCAGCGCCGACGCAAGGAGGAGGAGCTCCACGAGGAGCTGCAGTTCCATCTGGCAGAAGAGAAAGAGGAACGCCAGGCCGATGGGTTGCCGGCAGACGAGGCTGGATGGGCGGCGCGGCGCGAGTTGGGCAACGCGACGCTTCTGCAGGAAGGCGCACGCACGTTGTGGTCATGGATGCTGCTCGAGCAACTGGCGCAGGATGTCCGCTACGGCGTTCGCGGCATGTTCAAGAACCGCATGTTCACCGCGCTGGCCGCCCTGTCGCTCGCGCTGGGAATTTGGCGCCAACACTGCGATCTACAGCTTCATGGACTCGATCCTCTTGCGCTCGCTGCCCGTGGTAGATTCGGCGTCGTTAATCGTGGTGAAGTGGCATCGCGGTCCGAACAGGAATCAGTCCGTGATGCATTCCATGGACGGCCGTACTTACAGGGATCCCTCCGGCGTCACCGCCGGGATCTTCCCGTTTCCCGCGTTCGAGCGTCTTTACGAAGCGTCGGCGCCAGTTCTGTCCGGCCTCTTCGCCTATAAGCCAGCCGGAGGCGTGAATCTGATCATCAAGGGCGAGGCCGAACGCGCCCAGGGGGAATACGTCTCCGGCGACTTCTTCCGCAGCCTCGCGGTGGTGCCGGCGGCGGGTCGCTTGATTGGTGGTGACGACGACCGTGTCGGCGCCGCACCGGTCGCGGTCTTGAGCGCTGGCTACAGCCAGCGCCGGTTCGGCGATGCCGCCAGCGCCATCGGACAGACAATTCTCATCGACAGCGTGCCCTTCACGGTGATCGGCGTTGCGCCACCAGAGTTCTTCGGGGTGGATCCCGCAGCCGCCCCGCACGTCTATCTCCCGATGCGCGCCACCAGCCTCCCCCTGCAACAGTTAGGTGAGCAGGCGTTTCTCGACCAGAACTACTACTGGGTCGAGATGATGGGCCGGCTGAAGACCGGCGTCGACCTTGCACGCGCCCAGGCGGCGCTCGCGGCGCCGTTCGCGCAGTGGGTTGCCTCGACGGCGACCAACGATCGGGAGCGCGCCAATCTTCCGGCGTTGCGACTCGAAGAGGGCGCCGCGGGACTCGACAGCTTGAGGCGCCAGTACTCGAAGCCGCTCTACGTGCTGCTGGTGATGGTGGGACTGATTCTTGCGATCGCGTGCGCGAACACGGCGAACCTGCTGCTCGCTCGTTCCGCTGCCCGCGCGCGCGAGATCGCAGTGCGCCTGAGCCTGGGCGCGGGCCGCTGGCGTGTCGTCCGCCGACTGCTCACGGAAAGCGTTTTGCTGGCGACGCTGAGTGGCGCCCTTGGGATCCTCATCGCCGTCCTCGGCATGCGCGTGCTGACGCAGTTACTTGCCAACGGCCAGGAGGAATTCACGCTACACGCCGAACTGAACTGGCACGTGCTGCTCGTCACGCTGGCGTTGTCATTGGTGTGTGGTGTGCTGTTCGGTCTGGCGCCTGCGCTGCAGGCGACCCGTCCGGCGCTGATGCCGAGGCTCAGAGATCGGTCGGTCAGCGAGTCGGGTGCGCGGCTGCGCGCAGCCCGCCCGAGCCTGACGCAGGCGTTGGTGGTGGCGCAGATCGCGACGTCGCTGCTGCTGCTGGTCGGGGCAGGTTTGTTCGTGCGGACGCTCTCGAATCTCCAGTCGGTTTCGCTCGGGTTCAACCGCGACAACGTGCTGCTGTTCGAATTGAATGCCCCACAGGCTGGCTATCCGGAATCCCGAGTCGCCGATTTCTATTTCGATCTGCGGCGCCGCCTGAGCGAGGTACCTGGAGTGCGCGATGCGACGTTGTCGCACGCCTCGCTCATCCGGGCCGGCCGATCGTACCCGGTCATGGTCAACGGCCAGCGGACGCAAGGCACACGAGTGCTGTGGACTGGACCTCGATTCTTCACGACGATGCAGATCCGGATCGTGCGGGGCCGGGAGATCACAGAGAGCGATCGCCAGGGAGCTCAGCCCGTCGCGGTCGTGAGCGAGCTCTTCGCCAGGACCAACTTCGGCGATGCTGACCCGATTGGACGCCGGATAGAAATCCGCGGCAACCTGAGGGTCGGCGGCGGGCCATTCGTCCTCGAGATTGTCGGAGTCGCTGCAGCCGCCCGCTATGGCGGACTCAAGGGTGAGACTCCTCCGGCGCCACGATGGCGTACGCAGTGGCGCGCCGCACGAGCGAGATCGGGCTTCGCTTGGCCCTCGGAGCCGGACGAGGCGCCGTGATCTGGATGGTGTTGCGTGACGTCTGCGTACTCGCTGCCGTCGGACTGGCGATCGGCGCGTCCGCTGCTCTCGCGGCGTCTCGTCTCATCGAGTCGTTTCTGTTCGAGACGAAACCGAATGATCCGCGCGCGGTAGCGTTGGCCGCCGCGATTCTGCTGATCTCGGCGCTGACGGCCGGCTACGGACCGGCCCGGCGGGCGTCGCGAGTCGATCCGCTGACTGCCCTACGGCACGAATGAGCGCTGTTGCTGCCGGATGCCTGTGCTCGTGCCCGCTGTCCGAAACTTGTCGACAGACTTCGGACTTGTTCCTGCGGGTGAACGAGCAGAAGTCGAAGCGCCGAGGGCGTTCAGCCGTTTGACATCGAAGCGGCAGTCACGTGATACTGCCGGGAGCGCGCTGACAGGGCGCCACCAACCCGCGGCAAGGGAACACTCCCACCTGTTTGGTCTGAGTCGTGTGCGGTGTGCACCTTCTTTCAGCCTGGTTTCAGCGGGGCACAGGCGATTCATGAAAGGAGGTCGCAATGACCGCTTCCAAGTCTCTCCCGGTTCGTCCGTCTCTCGAGTCCCTCCGTAAACAGGCAAAGAAGCTCGCGCGCGACATCGCCGCCGGTGACGCCGGTGCCATCGCACGTGCGCGCCTGCAACTGCCAGGTGTTGACCTGCCCTTGACGCAGCGCAACGCACAACTCGTG
>Ga0114129_10007217_pt1 | contig 15819 bp, 10 predicted proteins | sample RhiMetdeltSRZDD1_FD_80071 | JGI IMG/M metagenome (GOLD analysis project Ga0114129, IMG submission 80071) | Populus rhizosphere microbial communities from Tennessee, USA - Rhizosphere MetaG P. deltoides SRZDD1 (version 2) (version 2) | ecosystem: Host-associated > Plants > Roots > Rhizosphere >... | reverse complement strand
TCTGCCGCTACGACCTGCCGGTGTGCATCGTCATCATGAACAACAACGGCGTCTACAAGGGCACCGACCAGGACCCCACCGGCCGCGACCCGGCGCCGACCGTGTTCGTGAAGGGCGCGCGCTACGACAAGCTGATGGAGGCTTTCGGCGGCGTCGGCGTGAACGCCACCACGCCCGCGGAGCTGCGCAAGGCGATGGAAGAAGCCATCCGCTCGAAGAAGCCGACGCTGATCAACGCGGTGATCGACGAGACCGCCGGAACCGAGAGCGGTCGCATCACCAGCCTCAACCCGACCGCGGGAAAGAAAAAATAATGGAAGCGCTCAAAGGAGTCCGAATTCTGGATATGACGCACGTCCAGGCAGGCCCGACGTGCTCCCAGCTTCTCGCCTGGATGGGCGCGGACGTTATCAAGTTCGAGAACCCTCAGGGCGACGCGACGCGCGGCCAGCTGCGCGACGTGCCGAACGCCGACTCGCTCTACTTCACGATGCTCAACTGCAACAAGCGCTCGATCACGGTCAACATGAAGACCGCCGAGGGCAAGCAGGTGTTCGTCGATCTCCTGAAGAAGTGCGACATCATCATGGAGAACTTCGGCCCCGGGGTCCTCGACCGCTTCGGCTTCAGCTGGGAGAAGATCCACGAGTTGAACCCGAAGATCGTGATGGGGTCGATCAAGGGCTTCGGCTCGAGCGGCCCGTACGCCGACTTCAAGGCCTACGAGAACGTGGCGCAGGCGATGGGCGGCGCGATGAGCACCACCGGGGTGCCCGACGGCCCGCCGTTCGTCACGGGCGCGCAGATCGGCGACAGCGGCACGGGGTTGCACTTGGCGATAGGTCTGCTGGCCGCCTTGAGGCAAGCCGAAAAATCCGGACAAGGCCAGTACGTCGAGGTCGCCATGATGGACGGCGTGATGAACCTGTGCCGGGTCAAGTTCAGGGATCACCAAAGATTGACCAGGGGAGATCTCAGCGAGTACTCGGTTCCCACCTACAAGGGCATGGGCGAGGTGCCGCGCGCGGGCAACGACTCCGGCGGCGGCCAGCTCGGCAACGCGATCCACTGCAAGCCGCACGGCGCCAACGACTGGCTCTACGTGGTGGTGCAGGAGGCAGTCTGGGAAGACCTCGGCAAGCGCATCGGCCCCGAAGTCGGCATGCCGGACATGGCGAGCGATCCCAGGTTCGCGAAAATCTCCGATCGAAGGAAAAATCAGAACCTGATGTGGACGCTGATCAACAAGTTCGCCGAGAAGTACACCAAGCGCGAGCTGATGGCGATCCTCAACCCGCTCGACGTGCCCTGCGGGCCGATCATGTCGACCGAGGACCTCGCCACCGACGAGCACGTGCGCGGCCGCGACATGTGGGTCGAGCTCGACCATCCGCAGCGCGGCAAGTGGTTCAACGTCGGCATGCCGATCAAGCTCTCGGCCTCGCCCGCGGTGATCAAGCGCTCGCCGACGCTGGGAGAGCACACCGACGAGGTGCTGAAAGAGGTTCTCGGCTACGACGACTCGAAAATCAAGAACCTCAGAGGCGCCGGCGCCTTCAGCGTTCCCCCGAAGAAGGCCGCATAAATGAAGATCGCGATCATCGGCCAGCAGGATTTCGGCAAGGCGGTCCTCGAGGCCTTCCTCGCGCGAGGCGACCAGGTGGGCGCGGTGTTCTGCGCCCCGGAGAAGGAAGGCGCGCGGCCCGATGCGCTGCGCGTCGCGGCGACGGAGAAGGGCCTCAAGGTGCATCAATTCAAGTCGCTCAAGGCGCCCGAGGCGGTCGAGGCGATGCGAGCGGCCAACGCCGACATCGGCATCATGGCGTTCGTGCTGCAGTTCGCGCCGCAGGACTTCGTGAAGATCCCGCGGCACGGCACGATCCAGTATCACCCGTCGCTGCTGCCGAAGTACCGCGGGCCGTCGTCGATCAACTGGCCGATCTCGCGCGGCGAGAAGGAGACCGGCCTCAGCATTTTCCGGCCCACCGACGGCCTCGACGAGGGCGCGGTGATCCTGCAGAAGAAGACGCCCATCGGCGACAACGACACCCTGGGCAACGTGTACTTCGAGCGCCTGTTCCCGATGGGCGTGCAGGCCATGCTGGAGGCCGCCGATCTGGTGACCTCCAGCAAACACAAAGAAGTGGTGCAGGACGAGTCTCAAGCCTCCTACGAGGGCTGGTTTCGCGAAGCCGAAGCGCGCATCAGCTGGTCGAACCACGTGGACTTCATCCACAACCTGATCCGCGCGTCCGACCCGGCGCCCGGCGCGTGGACCACGTTGAACGGCGTGAAGCTGCAGCTCTTCGACAGCCGCAAGGAGCTGGTGCGCACCTTCGGCGCGGTCAAGGGAAAGCTCGGCGAAGTGGTCGAGGCGAAGGACGGCCGTCTCGTGATCACCGCCCAGGGCGGCCGCATCCACGCCGGCAAGGCGAAGCTCGGCGACGGCAAGAAGGTGGCGGCGGCGGAGCTCGTTTCCTCGGGCCAGGTGAAGGCCGGCGCGACGCTCGGCCTCTAGTCGATTCTCCTTTTAAGATCGCGTTTTCGCGCCGGGCGAGGCCCGCGCGCGGCTAAATATTTGACGCAGCTTAGGTTTGACTGCAAAAATGCCGCTGATAACGCTGTTTTCAGGCCGCTTTAGAAGCCGTTTCGGAGCCCGTATTGGAGCCCTGTTCTTAGAGCCGCCGCAAAGAGCCGTCTGTGGGACCCATCAAGGGATGCGCTGGGGGAGCTGAGATGAAAGTCGTGGCGTAGCCGGCATGGACCTCGCGCAAGTGCTGGAGATCGCGAGCTGCACCGACCCCGGAATGGTCCGCTCGCACAACGAGGACTCGATCGCCACCGACGCGGCGCATGGACTGGTGGTGCTCGCCGACGGCATGGGCGGGTACAACGCCGGCGAAGTGGCGAGCGGCATGGCGACCAGCGTGATCGTGAGCGAGATGCGCCAGGTGCTCGAAAGCACGCAGCCCAACCAGATCGACCCGCGCACCAACCAGACCATCGCGGCCCGCCTGCTGCGCGAGCAGGTGCTGCGCGCGAACAGCTCCATCTATCAGGCCGCGCAAAACCAGCCGCAATACGCAGGCATGGGCACCACGCTGGTGGCCTCGCTCTTCTACGACAACCGCGTGCTGGTGGCGCATCTCGGCGACTCGCGCCTGTATCTTCTGCGCGACGGCGGCCTGCGCCAGGTGACGCGCGACCATTCGCTGCTGCAGGAGCAGATCGATTCGGGCCTGCTCACGCTCGAGCAGGCGAAGAATGCGCAGCACAAGAACCTCGTCACGAAGGCGCTCGGCATCGATCCGAGCGTCGAGCCCGAGATCCACGAATATCCGACGCGGCCCGGCGACCTCTATCTCCTTTGTTCGGATGGCCTGTGCGACATGGTCGACGACGACGAGATCGGCGCGACGCTGCAGACGCTCGGCGGAAACCTCAAGCTCGCCGCGCAGCAGCTCGTGCAGATGGCCAACGACAACGGCGGGCGCGACAACGTTTCGGTTATACTGGTTCGCGTACTGCGGGAGTATCCGGGCGCCCGCGGCGTAATAGCCAAGGTGTTCGCGTGGTTAAAATAATTACTTCCCCCAGGGGAACGCTATGGCGAAACTGATCCTCAGCATGGATGGACTGGTGCTCAAGGAGATCCCGTTGGCCAAGGAGCGCACCACCATCGGCCGCAAGCCCCATAACGACATCCAGATCGACAACCTCGCCGTGAGCGGCGAGCACGCGGTCATCGTCACGATCCTGAACGACTCGTTTCTCGAGGACCTCGGCAGCACCAACGGCACGGTGGTCAACGGCAACCCGATCAAGAAGCACTTCCTGCAGAACAACGACGTGATCGAGCTCGGCAAGTACAAGCTCAAGTTCGTCGGCGAAGCGAGCGGCGCCTCGGCAGGCGGCGACAAGGCGGATTTCGAGAAGACCATGGTGCTGCGCCCGGCGTCGGCGCGCCAGACCGGCGGCGAGGCGCTGCGCTCGGCGCCGGGCCCGCAGCGCGCGGCCGCGCTGCCGCAGGCCGCGGCGGCGGTGGCCGGAATCGCCGATGCCACCAAGACCGTTCCGCCGGCGCCGCAGCCCGCGGCGCCGCGCCCGGCGGGCCAGCCGCTCGGCGCGATCCAGCTCCTCTCCGGCGCGAACGCCGGCAAGGAGCTCGAGCTCACCAAGCCGCTCACCACGCTCGGCAAGCCGGGCGTGCAGGTGGCGGTCCTCACGCGCCGGCCGCAGGGCTACTTCATCACCCACGTCGAGGGCGCGGCGCGCCCCAACGTGAACGGCCAGCAGATCGGCCCGGCGCCGCACGCGCTCAAGGACCACGACGTCATCGAGCTCGCCGGCGTCAAGATGGAATTCTTCCTCAAGGCCTGAAGCCCTGAAACAGCACCTGGCACGGATCGCGATGGGCCTCGCGATCGTGCTGATGTTCCTGCTCGACGCCGCTCAAAAGTACCCGACCGCCGACGGCAGGCTGCCGTTCATGGCGCGGCTGGACAACATCCTGTACGACACCCGGCTCAATCTCGCCATGCCGCGCGGGGTCGATCGGAGCATCGTCATCCTCGACATCGACGAGAAGAGCCTGGGCGAGGTCGGCCACTGGCCCTGGAGCCGCGCCCTCATGGCCGAGCTGATCGGCAAGCTGTTCGACCGCTACGGCGTCGAGGTGCTGGGCTTCGACATCGTCTGGGCCGAGCGCGACACCAGCTCCGGCATCGACACGCTCGACGCGCTGGCGCAGAAGGACCTGAAGCAGGCCTCCGCCTTCCAGGAGGCCTACAAGTCGCTGCGGCCGGGACTCGACAACGACGAGCTGTTCGCCAAGGCGATGAGCGGCCGGCCGGTGGTGCTGGGGTATTACTTCAGCAACGAAGAGCGCGCCGCACGCGTCAACGCGATTCCCGACCCGGTGCTGCCGCGGGGCGCATTCGCGGGCCGCAACGTCCGCATCACGACCTGGTCCGGCTACACCGGCAACCTGGCGCCTTATCAGAAGAGCGCCGCCGGAGCGGGGCACTTCAATCCGGTCATCGACGACGACGGTGTCACGCGGCGAGTGCCGCTGCTGGTGGAATTCGACGGGGCGTACTACGAAGCGCTTTCCCTCGCGGTCGTGCGCACCTTCCTCGCGCGGCACGACAACGGCAGGCTGCCGATGGTCGAGGCGGGCTACCCGCAGGGGAGCGCGAGCGCGGAAGCCGCGCCGGAATGGCTGAAGGTCGGGCCGCTGCGCGTCCCGGTCGACGACTGGGCGGCCGCGCTGATTCCCTACCGCGGCAACCGGCACAGCTTCCCGTACATCCCGCTGGCCGACGTGGTGAAGGACCGGGTCGATCCGGCGGCGCTGAAAGGCAAGATCGTGCTCGTCGGCGCGAGCGCGCACGGGCTCTACGACCTGCGCTCCACTCCCGTGGGGAGCGTGTTTCCCGGAGTCGAGATCCACGCCAACCTCGTCTCCGGCATGCTCGGCGGCACGATCAAGGAGAAGCCGGCGTTCATGGCGTATTTCGAGCTGGTCCTGCTGCTGGCGGGGGGCGTGACGCTCGCGATCCTGATTCCGCTCCTGTCGGCGCTTTGGGCGACGGCGGCGACGGCGGCGGGCATCGCGCTCATCGCGCTGTTCAACCTTGCCGTCTGGACGCGCGGCGACATGGCGCTGCCGCTCGCCGCGTCCGTGGCCATGACCGCGCTGCTGTACGTCATGAACATGGCCTACGGCTATTTCGTCGAATCGCGCTCCAAGCGCCAGTTCACCGAGCTCTTCGGCCAGTACGTGCCGCCGGAGCTGGTCGACCGGATGGCGGCCGACCCCGCCAAATACGACATGGAGCCGAAGAGCGCCGAGCTCACGATCCTCTTCGCCGACGTACGCGGCTTCACCGGAATCTCCGAGGCGCTCAAGCCCGACGAGCTGCGCGAGTACATCAACGAGTATCTCACCGACATGAGCACGATCATCCGCAGCCGTTACCGCGGCACGCTCGACAAGTACATCGGCGACGCGGTGATGGCGTTCTGGGGGGCGCCGGTGGAAGACCCGCAGCATGCGAGAAACGCGGTCCTGGCGGCACTCGACATGCAGAAGGACTGCGAGGTTCTGAACGCCAAGTTCGCCGCGCGCGGCTGGCCGGCATTGAAGATCGGCATCGGCATCAACACCGGCACCGTGCGGGTAGGCGACATGGGCTCGCGGGTGCGCCGGGCCTACACCGCGATGGGCGATGCGGTGAACGTCGCCTCGCGCGTGGAGGGCCGCACCAAGACCTACGCGGTCGGCGTGCTTGCCGGCGAGGCCACGCGCGAGCGCGTGGCGGACGTGGTGTTCCGCGAGGTCGACCGCATCAAGGTCATGGGCAAGGACGAGGCCGTCACGGTCTACGAGCCCCTCGGCCTCGCCTCCGGCCTCGACGAAAGCGTGCGCCGCGAGCTGGAAGTGTGGAATTCCACCTTGCGCGCCTACCGCAGTCGGCAGTGGGATGATGCCGAGACCGGACTCGGGAGCCTCGCCCGCATGAACCCCACCTGCGGCCTGTATCGCGTGTATGCCGCAATCGTGGCCGAAAAGCGCCGCAACCCGCCGCCGCCCGAATGGGACGGCGTGACGGCGTTCGACGAGAAATAGGAAGGGCACGGGCCATGCGCTTGCGCGTGCTGGGCTGCTCGGGCGGAATCGGCGGACGCCACCTCCGCACCACCTCGTTCCTGGTCGACAGCGACATCCTGATCGACGCCGGCACCGGGGTGGGCGATCTCACGCTGGCCGAGCTCTCCCAGATCGACCACATCTTCGTGACCCACTCGCACCTGGACCACGTGGCCTCGATCCCGTTCCTGGTCGACACGATCGGCGGCATGCGCACGAAGCCGGTCGAGGTCTACACGCAGCGCGCCACGATCGAGATCCTGAAGAACCATCTCTTCAACTGGGCAATCTGGCCGGACTTCACCGAGATCCCGACGCCGGAGGCGCCGTTCCTGCGCTACCGGGAAATCGTCGTCGGGCAGGCGATCAGCCTGTCGGGCCGCACCATCACGCCGATCCCCGCGCGCCACACGGTTCCCGCGGTCGGCTACCACCTCGACAGCGGCGCCGCGAGCCTGGTCTTCACCGGCGACACCGCGCCGAACGACGCGCTCTGGAGCGTGGTGAATCGAATCGGCAACCTCAAGTTCCTGATCATCGAGACCGCGTTCTCGAACAAGGAGCGCCACCTCGCGGAGATCTCGCGCCACCTCTGTCCGGAGACGCTTGCGGAGGAGCTGAAGAAGCTCGAGCGCGCCGCCGAGATCTACATCACGCACCTGAAGCCCGGCGAGATCGAGCCCACCATGCTCGAGATCGAAGAGTCCGCCGGCGCCCACCGGCCGCGCATGCTGCAGAACAACCTGGTGCTCGAATTCTGAGCCATGGATGCGTCTCTCCCGCGGCCGCGGTCCGACCAGCTCGCCGCGCTCGCGCCTCTAGCCGGGTTGTCCGCTGAGCGCCTGGCGGAGCTCGCGCAGGTAGCGGTGGTCGAGCGCGCGCGGCGCGGCAGCGATCCGCTGCAGGACCGCCTGGCGGGTTCCCAATCGGTGTTCCTGCTCGCGGGCGAGCTGGTGCTCGCGTTCGAGGGCGGAGGCACGCTGGTCGTCGTTGGGGGGAGCGACGAGGCGCGGCTGGCGCTCAACCGGCAGAGCCAGCGCGTGGTACGCAGCAAGGCGATCACCGACGTGGACCTGGTGATGCTGGACGACGAGGTGCTCGACATCCTCGCCACCTGGGATCAGGTCGCCGCGGGCGCCGACTCCACGCTGACGGGTCAGGCGGGGGCGGACGCACGCATCGTCACCGGCGCCTTCGGCCTCGGCAAGCTGCGCTCGGGCGCCTTCGCCCAGCTGCCGGTCGCGCACATCGACGAGCTCCTCAAGCGCTTCGACCGGGTCAAGACGGCGCCCGGCGAAACGGTGGTCCGCGAAGGAGACGAGGGCGACTACTACTACGTCGTGGAATCGGGCCGCTTCTCGGTCGAGCGGCTGGTCGGCGGCGCGAAAGTCCTGCTGGCGGAGCTGAAAAGCGGCGATGCGTTCGGCGAGGAGGCGCTGGTGTCGGAGGCCAAGCGCAACGCCACCGTGACCTCGCTCGGCGCAGGCGAGCTGCTGCGCCTGGACCGGACACATTTTGACGAACTGCTGCGCGAGCCGCTGCTGCGACGCGTGGCGTTCGCCGACGCCGCGGACAAAGTGCGGCGCGGCGCGCTGTGGCTCGATGTGCGCTACCCTTCCGAATACCAGTACGACAAGCTGCCCGGGGCGATCAACGTTCCGCTCGCCGAAGTGCGCAACATGTTCGCGGTGCTGGACCGCTCCAGGGAATATGTGGCGTATTGCCAGAGCGGGCGGCGCAGCGCCGCGGCGGCCTTCCTCTTCGCGCAGCGCGGCTTCAAGGTCTGGCTGCTCGAGGGCGGCCTGCGAAGTGTGCAAAAAAGCGCATAAATCCGCGCAAATCCTGACGGGAATTCCTTTGAGAATCAGAATAGATAGCGCTAACATCGAATAACCAGCTAGAACGTTAGCCGCCGGGGAGGATTTTCGATGAGCGCAGTTCTGAGTTCGCAGGGCAACGACTTCGGCGCGCGCCTTGCGTTTCAGAAGCAGCTGCAGGTGGTCACGAACAAGATTCACGCGACCAGCAACGTGGACGAGATCATGCTGGAGATGAGCGCGGAGGTGTGCGCGCTCTTCAACGCCGACCGCCTCACCATCTACTCGGTGGGCGAGGACAAGCAGTCGATCATCTCGAAGGTCAAGACGGGGCTGAACTCGTTCAAGGACCTGAAGCTGCCGATCGCCGAGCACTCGATCGCAGGCTATGCCGCGTTCGCCAAGAAGACCCTCAACATCAAGGACGTCTACGACGACGCGGAGCTGCGCAAGCTCAACCCGAACCTGCGCTTCCTGCAGGAAGTGGACAAGCGCACGGGCTACCGCACCAAGCAGATGCTGGTCGCGCCGATCATGGAAGCCGGCGGAAGCGAGCTCATCGGCGTGATCCAGGTCATCAACCACAAGACCGGCACGGCGTTCGGCGAGATGGCCGAGGACGGCATCGCCGAGATCTCGCAAACCCTGGCGATTGCCCTCAAGCAGCGCCAGAAGCCCGCCGTGGCCAAGACCAAGTACGACTACCTGATCTCCGACGCCGTGCTGTCGGCGGGCGAGTTCGAGCTGGCCTCGCGCCAGGCGCGGAAGAAAGCGGTCGAGATCGAGCAGGTGCTGCTGGAGGAGTTCCAGGTCAAGCTGCCGGCGATCGGCGCGGCGCTGTCCAAGTTCTTCGGCGTGCCCTACGAGCCGTTCAAGCCCGACCGGGTCAAGCCGGCGGATTTGCTCAAGAACCTCAAGCGCGAATACGTCGAATCGACCCAGTGGGTGCCGATCGACGACGCCAAGGAAGGCCTGGTCGTGATGTGCCTCGACCCGGAGCGGGTCCGCTCCTCGCGCATCGCCGCCAACGTGTTCCCGAAGGCGCGCATCGTCTACAAGGTGACCACGCAGAAGGAGTTCCGCGACACGCTGAACCACTTCTACGGCGGCGATGGCGGCGCGAGCCTCGGCAACATCGAGGATATGCTGTCGGGGCTCTCCGACGACGGAACCGATACCGCCGAGGGCCCTTCGTCCGATGAGGCCGACGCCGCGGCGGACAACGAGCTGGTGAAGCTCGTCAATAAGGTGATCGTCGACGCCTACAACCAGGGGGCCTCCGACATCCACGTCGAGCCCTATCCGGGCAAGGCGAAGACCGAGATCCGTTTCAGGAAGGACGGCAACCTCGCGCCCTACATCGAGGTGCCGGCGAGCTACCGCGCCGCGCTCGCGGCGCGCATCAAGATCATGTGCGACCTGGACATCTCGGAGAAGCGCAAGCCCCAGGACGGCAAGATCAAGTTCAAGAAATTCGGCCCGCTCGACATCGAGCTGCGCGTGGCCACCATCCCCACGGCCGGCGGCGTCGAGGACATCGTGATGCGGATTCTCGCCGCGGGCGAGCCGATCCCGCTCGAAAAGATGGGCTTCTCGCCGCGCAACCTCGACCAGCTGCAGCACACGGTGTCGAAGCCTTACGGCCTGTTCTTCGTTTGCGGGCCCACCGGCTCGGGCAAGACCACCACGCTCCACTCGGTGCTCAAGTCCCTGAACACCCCCGATACCAAGATCTGGACCGCGGAGGATCCGGTCGAGATCACGCAGAAGGGCCTGCGGCAGGTGCAGGTGAACCGCAAGGCGGGCCTCGATTTCGCGACGGTCATGAAGTCGTTCCTGCGTGCCGACCCGGACATCATCATGGTCGGCGAGATGCGCGACAAGGAGACCACCTCCACGGGCATCGAGGCTTCGCTTACCGGCCACCTGGTGTTCGCCACGCTGCACACCAACTCGGCGCCGGAATCGATCATCCGCCTGCTCGACATGGGCATGGACCCGTTCAACTTCTCCGACGCGCTGCTCGGCATCCTGGCGCAGCGCCTGGCGCGGCGCCTGTGCAGCTGCAAGCAGGCCTACACGCCCGAGCCCGCCGAGCTGACCTCGTTCCTGCGCGAGTACTGCGAGGAGCTCATGAGCACCGCGCGCTTCAAAGCCGATCCGAAGGGCGCGATGGAGGCGGTCTACAAGGAGTGGGTGAGGGTGTACGGCAACGACAGGGGCCAGCTCACTTTCTACAAGCCGGCCGGCTGCGACAAGTGCGGCGGCAGCGGGCTCAAGGGCCGCATGGGCCTGCACGAGCTGCTCATCGCCAACGACAAGCTGAAGAAGCTGATCCAGGAGCATGCCCGCGTCGCCGACATCCTCGCCCAGTGCCTCGAGGACGGCATGCGCACGCTGAAGCAGGACGGGATGGAGAAGTGCCTGGCGGGCCTCACCCACATCAAGGAAGTGCGCTCGGTCTGCATTAAGTAAGATGCTCGATACCACCCAGGGCCTGCGATTTGCCGGCGGGTCCGCGCCCACCGGCGCGGACGACCTGGGCCAGCGCCTGGAGCAGCTGAACGCGATCGGCGCCTCGCTCTCGGCGGAGCGCGACATCCACCGCCTGCTCGAGACCATCCTCACCGCGGCCAAGACCATCACCCGCGCGGACGGCGGCACGCTCTATCGCCTGAGCGACGACAAGACCTTGCGCTTCGAGATCGTGCGCACCTCGTCGCTCAAGTACTACCTCGGGGGCACCACCGGCAACCCGGTGCCGTTCTACCCGATCCAGCTCTACAAGGACGGCAGGCCGAACCACGGCATGGTTGCGGCCTACTCGGCGCTCACCGGCAAGACGGTGAACATCGCCGACGCCTACTCGGCGGAAGGCTTCGACTTCAGCGGCACGCGCGCCTTCGACCAGAAGACCGGCTACCGGTCGAAATCGTTCCTGAGCGTGCCGATGCGCAACTACGAGCGCGAGATCATCGGCGTGCTGCAGCTCATCAACGCCATGGATCCGGAGACCGGCGAGATCGTGCCGTTCTCGGCCTCCGACCAGCGCCTGGCCGAGTCGCTCGCCTCCCAGGCCGCGGTCGCGCTCACCAACCGGATGTTGATCAACCAGCTCGAGCAGCTGTTCGAGTCGTTCATCAACCTGATCAACAACGCGATCGACGAGAAGTCGCCCTACACCGGCGGCCACTGCCAGCGCGTGCCGCAGCTCACCATGCTGCTCGCCGAGGCGGTCAACGACACCACGGAAGGCCCGCTCAAGGACTTCCACATGACCGACAAGGACCGCTACGAGCTGAAGATCGCGGGCCTGCTGCACGACTGCGGCAAGGTCACCACCCCGGTCCACATCGTCGACAAGGCGACCAAGCTCGAGACCATCTTCGACCGCATCCACCTCGTCGACACGCGCTTCGAGGTGCTCAAGCGCGACGTCGAGATCGAGGCGCTGAAAGGCGGCCTCGACGAGCGGGAGCTGCGCCGCAAGCTGCGCCAGCTCGAGGAGGACCGCAAGTTCCTGCACGCCTGCAACGTCGGCACCGAGCGCATGCGCGAGGAGGACATGGAGCGCGTGCGCCGCATCGCGAAGTACCGCTTTCGCGACATGCAGGGGCACGAGGTGAGCTTCCTCACCGACGACGAGGTGAAGAACCTCACCATCCGCTCGGGCACGCTCACCGAGGAAGAGCGCAAGATCATCAACCACCACATCGTGGCGACGATCCGCATGCTCGAGGCGCTGCCCTGGCCGAGCCACCTCGTCAACGTGCCCGAGTACGCCGGCGGCCATCACGAGCGCATGGACGGCAAGGGCTATCCCAAGGGGCTGAAGCGCGAGCAGATGTCGGTGCAGGCGCGCTGCATGGGCATCGCCGACATCTTCGAGGCGCTCACCGCGAAGGACCGCCCCTACAAGCAGGGCAAGACGCTCTCCGAGTCGCTCGAGATCCTCGGCAAGTTCAAGCAGAACGGCCACATCGATCCGGACTTATTCGACATTTTCGTGCGCCGGAAGGTCTACCAGCGGTATGCGGAAATGTTCCTCGATCCCGACCAGATCGATGCGGTCGACGAGTCGAAGATTCCGGGATACAGCCCCTAGGCCGGCGTGTTGCCGAGGGGTCGGCTGTCGTCCTGCTGTGTTACGCTCCAGAGGACAAGGACAACAATATGAACAGAATAACGATAAACGTCCCTCGTAGCTGGTTCTTCGTCTTATTCACCGTCTCGGGCTTTGCGGGACTCATCTACGAGTCCATCTGGAGCCACTACCTGAAGCTCTTCCTCGGGCATGCGGCCTATGCCCAGACACTGGTCCTCGCCATCTTCATGGGCGGCATGGCGATCGGCTCCTGGATCTGCGGCCGCTATTCGGGCCGCTGGCGCCGGCTGCTGCTCGGTTACGCCGCCGTGGAGGCGGTCATAGGCTTGGCTGCGCTGGTGTTCCATCCGGCGTTCGTCGGGCTCACGGACTACGCGTACCACACAGTGATGCCGTCGCTTGGCGGACCGGTCGCGGTGAGCGCATTCAAATGGGGGCTCGGAGCGCTCTTCATCCTGCCGCAGTCGATCCTCCTGGGGATGACGTTCCCGCTCATGACGGCGGGGGTGATACGCGCCTATCCGGAAAACTCCGGCGGCAACATCGCCATGCTTTACTTCACCAACAGCCTCGGCGCGGCGGCCGGCGTGCTGACGAGCGCCTTCCTGCTGATCGCTTGGGTCGGCCTGCCGGGAACCATCCTGACCGCCGGCTTGATCAACCTTCTCCTCGCCGCCATCGTGTGGCTTCTCGCAAGGTCGATGCCTCCCGCGCCGCCCGCCTCCCAGGCGAGCGCCGCGGTTTCGCCCAGGAACGTGCCGGGCTACCGGCTGATGCTGGCGGTGGCGCTTCTCACCGGTACCGCCTCGTTCATGTACGAGATCGGGTGGATTCGGATGCTCTCCATGGTGCTCGGCAGCTCGACGCACGCATTCGAGCTGATGCTGAGCGCCTTCATCCTGGGACTCGCTTTCGGCAGCAGGTGGATCAAGCGGCGGATCGAGCGCGGGGGCGCAGCGCCGGAACGCGTTCTGGGCGTGGTGCAGGTCGTCATGGGCATCCTCGCGCTCGCCACGCTCGTCGTCTACGGACGCAGCTTCGAGCTGATGCAAGTGCTGCTCGACACCGTGGCGCACAGCGAACGCGGCTACGCGGCATTCAACTTTGGCAGCCACCTGATTGCGTTGCTCGTCATGTTTCCCGCGGCTTTCTGCGCCGGGATGACGCTGCCGCTGATCACGCACGCGCTGCTCGAGCGCCGCGCGGGCGAGAGGGCCATCGGCTCGGTCTACGCCGCGAACATGGTCGGGTCGATCGCGGGCGTGTTCCTCGCGGTCCATTTCGGCATGCCCGTGCTCGGGCTGAAAGGCCTCATCTCCCTGGGCGCTGCGATCGATATCGCCCTCGGGCTGGTTCTTCTGTGGTGGATCGCCAAGGGCGCCATGATCACGCGCTTCGCCACCGTCGGCGGAGCGGCGGCGCTCGCGGCGACGCTCGCCTGGATCGAGCTCGACTCACTCAAGATGGCCTCCGGTGTCTACCGTCACGGCATGCTCTTCGACCGCGCAAGCCGGGAATTGCTCTATCACGCCGACGGCAAGACTGCCACGGTAGCCCTGGTCAAGGCGGGGGACCGGATTTCAATCGCGACCAACGGCAAACCGGATGCGTCCATCAATTACGACCCGCACGGCGATCCGATGGTGGACGAACCGACGATGATCCTGACCGCTGCCCTGCCGCTCGCCATCCATCCGCAGCCGCGCAGCGCCGCCAACATCGGCTTCGGCTCGGGACTGACGAGCCACGTCATGCTCGCCTCCGGCTCGCTGCGCGAGGTCGATACGATCGAGATCGAACCCGCAATGGTGGAGGCGGCGCGAGGCTTCAGGCCGCGCAACAGCAGGGTCTACGACGATCCGCGCAGCCGCATCCACATCGAAGACGCGAAGAGCTTCTTCTCGGTGCACAACAAGCGTTACGACATCATCGTTTCCGAGCCTTCCAACCCCTGGGTCAGCGGGGTCGCCGGGCTTTTCACCGAGGAGTTCTACCGCAGGATCAAGCGTCATCTCAACTCCGACGGCGTCTTCGTCCAGTGGATGCAGCTCTACGAAATCAATCCCACACTCGTCGCGTCGGTCTTCAAGGCCCTCGGCAAGGAGTTTTCCGATTACGCCGTTTACACGCCGAACGACACCGACATCATCATCGTCGCGCGCGACGGCCGGCCCCTGCCGCGTCCGTCCCAAGCTGTGTTCTCGGAGCCGGCTCTGGCCAAGGAGCTCGAGCGCATTCGGATCCGGACCGCCGCGGACTTCGACCTGCACCGGGTCGGTGGCAAGGCGTTGTTGCAGCCGTATTTTGAACAATACCGAATTGCAGCCAATTCCGAGTACTTTCCCGTCCTCGAGACCCGCGCGGCGCGTGCCCGGTTCATGCAGGAGAACGCTCTGGCGGTCTCAGAGCTCGCGATGTCGCCGATACCCGCCTTGGAGCTCCTTGGCGAAAACCAGCGGCGCACGGCGGAACAGGTTCCGCCTCGCCCCTGGCTGAGGCGATCGGAGGCGACACGCAGCGCGCTGGAAGCGAAGCGCTATCTCCTCGGCGGGGAACTCGAGGCGCTTGCCTCCGTGCCGGTGCTGGTGCGCAGCGATTTCGAGCTCGTGCGGCTCTCTCTTGTCGAGTGCTCGGCGCCGCGCCGGGCCGTGTCGGCTGACCAGCTTTCGGTTGTCATGAACGCCATGCTGCCTTTCCTGACGCCGGAAGAAGCCGCACCGCTCTGGACACGGATCGGCGATTCGTCCTGCGGCAAGGCGCTCGGGGAGCCAGAGCGGAAGTGGCTCTCGCTCTACAAGGCGCTCGCCGCGCGCCGGGCAGGCGAGGCGGCTCAGGTCGCGGCGGCGTTGCTGCAGAGCGATCGCTCGGCAGCGCCTGCGCGCAGGGATTACCTCCTGGCCGTAGCGGTCGTCGGCAATGTGGCCGAAGGCGATGTGCAACGCGCCCAGGCGCTGTGGCGCGAGTTCGGCCCGGCCGTTGGGCGGGGAAGCGGTCTCGCGGATTTCCTCTGGGCGCACCTCGCCAGCCGGCTCTGACTTATTGCACGTTTTTCGGACGCGGGAGCGGTGACGCAGACCGGATTTGTCAGTCCGGACAATTCGCGTCAGTCGGAGCCTCCCCGACGCGCGAGAGCGTGAACTCTTCCACGCTTTTTCCACGCGAGCGCGTGCATTGCTTCATCGTCGACTGGCACAGACGTTGCTCAAATGACTGCAGGTCGAAGTGAAGACCGAGTGTGTCTAACT
>Ga0114129_10007216_pt1 | contig 15821 bp, 13 predicted proteins | sample RhiMetdeltSRZDD1_FD_80071 | JGI IMG/M metagenome (GOLD analysis project Ga0114129, IMG submission 80071) | Populus rhizosphere microbial communities from Tennessee, USA - Rhizosphere MetaG P. deltoides SRZDD1 (version 2) (version 2) | ecosystem: Host-associated > Plants > Roots > Rhizosphere >... | reverse complement strand
GCGGTATCGGTGCTGCTGATGTTCTCCAGCGCGTCCTTCTGGGTCATCTCGTCCGACGCCCGCTGGTTCGTACGCCTGCTGCAGCTCTCGGCGCTGGCCGCTGTCATCGGAGCCGTGATATCGGTGATCGCCGCCGTCGACACGTGGCGAGCGCCGGCCCGCAAACTCTCGCTGTCGATCGGCCGGACGGTGCTGGCGGCCTCCTGCCTGGTCTGGGCGTACGTGGCCCTGGCCTTCCACTTCCTGGCGATCCGTTTGCAGTACTAGCTCGTTGTCGGGCTGAAGCCCGACCTACAGGTGCCGACTTGCAGGTCGGGCTTTAGCCCGACCACTTCAGCTATCCTATGCGGCATGAAATCGAAACAAACGACGCTCGGCGCGCTGCTGCGTAAGCTCCGCGCACGCAACGACTGGACGCTCAAGGAAATGAGCGAGCGGACTGGCATCCCGGTCTCCACGCTCTCCAAGGTCGAGCACGACCGCCTCACGCTGACGTACGACAAGCTGCAGCAGCTCAGCCACCGGCTCAACATCCGCATGTCCGAGCTGTTCGCCGAGAGCGACATGGTGCCCGATGCGCCGGTGACCGCACGCCGCAGCGTCGGGCGCGTCGACCGCGCGATCCGCGTCAACACCAAGAACTACGACTACTACTACCTGTGCCCCGAGCTGCGCCGCAAGCGCATGATCCCGGTGCTCACGCGCATCCGCGCGCGCAGCGTCGCGGAGTTCGGCGAGCTCGTGCATCACTCGGGCGAGGAGTACATCTACGTCATCGAAGGCCGCGTGGAAATCCACACGGAGTTCTACGATCCGATCACGCTGGAGGCCGGCGAGTCGATCTACATCGATTCGAACATGGGCCACGCCTACGTCGCGGCGGAAGGCTGCACGGAAGCGACAGTGCTCGGGGTGTGCTCGAGCGCCGACGATGGTTTGATGCAATCGCTCATGAGCCTGCACGCCGACGAGCCCGTCGCCGTCACGGTCGACGACACGGAAGCCGCGAAGTCCGAACGACCGGTGGCGCGCGTGAAGCGGCCGAAGGTCAGGACAACGGCCACACGATCATGATCAGCGGCACGCCGAGCAGCAGGATCAGCAGCGACAACGGCGCGCCGAGGCGCGCGTAATCGCCGAAGCGATAGCCGCCCGGCCCCATCACCAGCGTGTTGCACTGATGCCCGATCGGCGTCAGGAAGTCGCACGCCGCACCGATCGCCACCGCCATCAGGAATGCATCCGGCTGGTAGCCGAGCTTCTGCGCGAAGCTCGCGGCGATCGGCGCCATCACCAGCACCGTCGCGGCATTGTTCAGGAACGGCGTGATCAGCATCGCCGCGAGCAACATCAACGCGACCGCTCCGTAGCCCGGCAATGCATGCGCGACACCGGAGAGTGCCGCGGCAATCACATCCGTGCCGCCGGTTGTGCGGATGGCCTCGCTCACAGGGATGAGCGCGCCGAGCATGATGAGAATCGGCCATTCGACCGTCTCGTACGCTTCGCGCAGCGTCAGCGATCCGAGCAGGATCGTCGCCACGCCGGCGGCGAAGAATGCGATGCCGACCGAGAGCGTGCCGGTGCCGGCAAGGACCATCGCGGCGATCAGCACGGCGACTGGAATCAACCCGCGGCGGACGCTGCCGAGCCGGAGCTGGCGAGCAGCGAGCGGCAGGCAGCCGAGTGCCCGCAGTTGTGCCGGCATCTGTTCCAGCACGCCTTGCAGCACGATGACATCGCCGCTGCGCAGCTCGATGTCGCGCAGCCGCTCCTTGAAGCGACGACCGCCGCGACTGACGGCGAGCAGGTTGACGTCGAAGCGGTCGTGCAGACCGAGGCGCCCCGCGGCCTGTCCAATCAGCAGCGAGCTCGGTCCGATCACAGCCTCGATGACGCCGATCTCGTCGCTCTTCGCCTCGCTACGGTTCAGCCGGTTCTCACCTTCCAGCTCGAGGTCCGAACGTGCGACGGCGCGCTCCAGCGCGGCCGGTTCGCCCTGCAACATCACGATGTCGTTCGGTTGCAGCTTCATGTTGGGCGACGGCACGGCCGTCTTCTCGTCGCGCACGACGGCGGTCACCATCACTTCCTGGTCGGCCTGTTTGCGCAGCTCGCCGACCGTCTGGCCGGCGATCTCCGAGTCTTCCTTCACGCGCGCTTCGGTGACGTAGTCACGGATGTCGATCGCTTCGCCGAGAACCGGCGACGCATGCCGATCCTTGGGGATCAGGCGGTGGCCGAAGACGAGGAACAGCACGCCGGCCGCCGACAGCCCGAGACCGACCGGCGTGAACTCGAACATGCCGAACGGCTCGCCGAGGATCTGCTCGCGTACGCGCGACACGATGATGTTCGGCGACGTGCCGATCAGCGTCATCGTGCCGCCGAGCAACGAGCCGAACGCCATCGGCATGAGCAGCAGCGAGGGCGAGCGGTTCGCGCGCTTGGCCATCTGCAAAGCGATCGGGATCATCATCGCGAGGGCGCCGATGTTCTTCACGAATGCCGACAGCAGCGCCACGGCACCGACCAGGATGAGAATCTGCACGCGCAACGAAGTAACGTGCGGCGCGATTGGCTGCAACGCGACCTCGATGATTCCCGAGCGCGCGACGGCCGCGCTCACGATCAGGGCACCGGCGACGATGACCACGATCTCATCGCTGAAGCCGCTGAACGCCTTGTCCGCCGGCACCACGCCGATGAGCACGGCCACCAGCAGTGCCACGCCCGCGACCAGGTCGTAGCGCAGTCGACCCCACACGAACAGGGCCATCGTGCCGCCAATGACCGCGAAGGCCAGGACCTGCTGCAGCGTCATCATTGGCGCTCAACGTGTGGGAATCGACTGGCGTTCCAGCGGTGCTAGACTCGCGAACATGAAGACAACCACCACCCTCGGCTTGGCGCTCGCTGCAACGCTATCGCTGGCCGCATGTTCCAAGCAGCAACCCGAAGGCGCGCCGCGCCAGCCCGAGCCCACCACCGCGGCTCCGGCCGAGAAGGCGACGCCTGCCGAGCCGGCGAGCGAAGCCGTCGTGCAGGTCGCGCCGACTCAGGGCAATACCGTTACGGGTGCGCTGGCGTTGGGATCCTCGCCGCAGGGCGTGCACATCACGGGTAGCATCCAGGGTCTGAAGCCGGACGCCGAGTTCGGCTTCCACGTCCATGAGAAGGGCGACTGCAGCGCGCCCGACGGCAGCAGTGCCGGCGGTCACTTCAATCCGACGCAGGCCCAGCACGGCAATCCGACCGGCGCCAGCCATCATGCGGGCGACATGGTGAACATCCGCTCCAACGGCGAAGGCGTGGCACAAGTCGACGCGACTGCGACGGGCACGACGTTGCACGGCGACCCAGGGACGGACGTCATGGGCAAGGCGATCGTCGTGCACGAAAGCCCGGACGACTACGCGACCCAGCCCTCCGGCAATTCCGGCAAGCGCATCGCCTGCGGGGTCATCGCAGCGCCGAGCCCGCTGTAACCGGTCGTTCGTGCAGCAGGACGCGCAGCTTCGCGAGCGCGTATTTCTTGCGGCTCAGCACGGTGTCGCGCGGCGCCTCGGTGAGCGTCGCGATGGCAGCGATCCTCATCCCGTCTGCCCACATCGCCACCACTTGACGCTGTTCCAGCGGCAGCCTGCCTAGCGCCTTGTGTAAGCGCGCATGGCGTTGGCGCTCGTCGAGCGGTTCTGCCGGATCGGGCGCGACGCGATGGACCTCCGCGAGCGTCGCACCCAGATCGGACGGCAGGGGCACGCTGCGGGTCGTGGCAAACTTGCGCCGATACTCGTCGATGAAGTGATTGCGCGCGAGCGTGCACAACCAGGTTCGAAAGGCGACACCGGAAGCCGCGGCGAACGCACCCTGCTGAGCGACGTCGATCACCTTGAGCCAGGTCTGCTGCGCGACGTCTTCCGCGACCGCACGGTTGCGGCTCAGGCGCGTCAGGAATCGCAGCAACGAAGCGCGATTGCGCTCGAACAGGCGGGCCAGCGCCGCGCAGTCGCCATCGCGCTGGAAGCGGAGCATGAGCTGGGCATCTTCCTGAACCGGCATACACCCGGGATATCGTTATCCGGGTGCGAAAACCGCCAGCACGGTGCCGGGAGAAGAATCGAAGGGAAACTCAGCGGTGCAACATCGATCAATGATGCAGTGCTGAGTTTCCCCCTAATTTCTCTCCCGGCACCTAGGTCAGTGCACCGCTGGCGCGCAGCTCTTCGATCTGCTGCCGTGAGAAGCCGGCTTCGGCAAGGATGGCGTCGGTGTCTTCGCCGGAGCGGCGCGGGGCCTCTGGAGTTTGTGCCGGGGTGCGGCTGAAGCGGGGGACCGGGGCGTTCTGCTCGACCCCGTTGATCTTCACGAACGTACCGCGTGCCACGTTGTGCGGATGCCGGGCCGCCTCCTCTACCGTCAGCACGGGTGCGAAACAGGCATCGGTGCCCTCCATGATTCGGCACCATTCGTCCCGCGTTCGCGACGCAACCGCCGTTGCAATCGCCGAACGCAGCTCGGCCCATTCGCGCGTCGCCGGATCGACGACCGGAAAGCCGACGCGCGCATAGCGCTGCCAATCCAGCCCCAGCTTGTCGAGGAGCTGCGTGAAGAACTGCGGCTCGAGCGCGCCGATGGAAACGTACTTGTGATCCTTGGTTCGATAGGTGTCGTAGTACGGCGCCGCGCCGGCGAGGAAGTTCATGCCGGTTGCGTCCTGGAACATGCCGCGCGCGCGCATGCCGTAAAACATCGCGAGCAGTGCCGCCGAGCCGTCGACCATCGCGGCATCCACGACCTGCCCGCGTCCCGACTGGCGGGACTCGAGCAGCGCCGCGAGCACGCCGAACGCGAGCAGCATGCCGCCGCCGCCGAAGTCGCCGATGAGATTCAACGGCGGCACCGGCTTGCCGCCAGGCGAGCCGATGAGATGCAGCACGCCGGCGAGCGCGATGTAGTTGATGTCGTGGCCGGCCGCCGGCGCGAGCGGACCGTCCTGGCCCCAGCCGGTCATGCGGCCGTAGACCAGGCGGGGATTGCGCGCGAGACATTGCTCCGGTCCCAGGCCGAGACGCTCGAGCACGCCGGGCCGGAAGCCTTCGATCAACACGTCGGCCTGTTCCAGCAGCTTCAGCACGACCTCGACCGCCGCGGCGTTCTTGAGATCCAGGGCGATCGACCGGCGATTGCGCAGCAACGGATCGGGCGGCGCCGGCTCGTTCGGCCGCGCCGAAGCCCGCTCGACGCGGACGATCTGCGCGCCGAGATCGGCGAGCATCATTGAGCAGAACGGCGCCGGACCGATCGCAGCGATCTCGACGATTTTGATTCCGGCCAGCGGTCCCATGGGGTGCTATTGTACTTGGTGTTATGAGAACTCCACTCTGCGACTTGCTCGGAATCGAGTTTCCGCTGTTCGCCTTCAGTCACTGCCGTGACGTGGTGGCCGCAGTCTCCAACGCGGGCGGCTTCGGCGTGCTCGGCGCCAGCCGGCACACGCCCGAAGAGCTGGAGCTGGAGTTGAAGTGGATCGACGAGCACGTCCACGGCCGGCCGTACGGCGTCGACATCCTGATTCCCGAAAACATGGTGGGACGCGACGGGAGCGTCGACATCGAGACGTTGCGCGCCCGTGTGCCGGAGCGACATAAGGAGTTCGTGCAAGCGCTGCTCGCCCGCTACGACGTGACGCTCGACCTCGACGATCCGCGTGTTGCCAAGCGCGAGATGCCCTTGCTGCCCGCCGTGTCGGCGCGTTTGATGGACGTGGCGTTCTCGCATCCGATCAAGCTCATCGCCAACGCACTCGGCGTGCCCCCGCAGTCGATGATCGATCGAGCGCGCGCACAGGGTGTCCCGGTCGCGGCGCTGGTCGGTGCGAAAGAACACGCGATCCGGCAAGTCCAGGCGGGTGTAGACATCATCGTTGCCGAAGGCGCGGAAGCCGGCGGCCACACCGGCGAAGTCTCGACGCTCGTTCTGGTCTCCGAAGTCATTCGTGCCCTGCAGCCGATCCGCCCCGTACCCGTGCTCGCCGCGGGCGGCATAGTCACCGGCCGCCAGATGGCCGCGATGATGGCATTGGGAGCCGCAGGTGCCTGGACCGGCACCGTATGGCTGATGACGAGCGAATCGGAATGCTCACCGCTGATCCAGGAAAAGTTCGCGGCCGCGACCTCGCGCGACACCGTCCGCTCCAAGAGCCGCACCGGCAAATACACGCGTCAGCTCCGCTCCGCCTGGACGGATGCGTGGAGCGGCCCCGAAAGCCCCGGCCCGCTACCGATGCCGCTGCAGCTGTTTCTCAGTGAGCCGGCGTTGCGCCGCGCCGAACACGAAGCGAGCCGCGGCAATCGCAAGGCGGAAGACCTCGTGACGTACTACGTCGGCCAGGGTGTCGGCTTGCTGGACCAGGTGAAGACCTCGCGAGCGGTCGTGCGCGAGTTCATGGAAGAGTTTGCGGAAGCGGCGGCCGAGATGGCCGAGCTGACGAAATAGTCGCGACGCCTAGCGGCCCGGCTTCGCGAACACGAAACGATTCCCATACTCGAACGAGCGCACGTGGATGGCCGCATGCAGCGGATCGTCCTCGATCATCTGGTGCAGCGTGCGATCGTCCTCGTCGTGCGTGTTGGCGAGAAAGCGCTCACCCGTGCCGTCGAGCTTGCCGACGACAATTGCGTGCGAAGGTCCGGTCTTGCCGTGCACGACGGTGTAGCTCTCGATCGTCGCAGGGCCGTCGGCTTCACTCGCGACGCTCGGCGCCGGCAATGAATCCACCTGCGCCTGCAACGCAGTGCTGTCGCAGCGGCTGAACTCCGCGGATCGCGTCGAGTAGATGCCGACAGCGTACTTCGACATGTGACCGCCGTTCGCGCCGATGAGACCGAACGCGCCGTCACGCTCGCGCAGCTTCTCGACCATCGACGCGATCGCGTGTGTCGAGTAGCTGTTGCCGGGCCCGCCGAAGTACGGCAGTCCGCCGGTCACGGTCAAGCCGCGCGGATCTTGTGCCGACAGGCCGAAGCCGTCGCAGATGTTGAACACTGCGATCGGGAAACAGCTATACAAATCGAACAACGCAATGTCATCGAGCGTCACGCGCGCCGCGCTGAGCGCTTCGCGACACGCAAGTCGCGCTGCCGGCGATGCGCCGAGATCTTCGCGACTCATGATGTCGCGCTCTCTCGCAAACGAGTAGCCGTGCAGGTAAACCCACTTGCTGCGATCGATGCCGAGCTCTTGCGCTGCGTCGGTCGATGCGATCAGCACTGCCGCCGCCTGGTTGACCTGATCCCGCGCGACGAGCAGCCGCGTGTACGGATCGGCGATCATGCGATTGCGTTCACTGACCGCGACGAGCGACTCCGCTGTGTACGCAACCGGTGCCGTGGAGTACGGGTTCTGCGCCGCGACCGCGCTGAACGGAGCAAAGAGACGTCCCATCTCGCGCGCATAGTTCTCGCGTGACATTCCTAGTCGCGCGCGACGGGCGTGCTCGAAGACTGCGTACGAAGTCGACGCCTGCACGAGGCCGTGCTGTCTCGTGTACGGCGTGCTCAGCTCTTCGAGACCGAAGCCGCGGTCGTCCACTGGCGCGTCGATCGATTCCGCCCAATCCGCGCTCAGCCCGCTTGCAATGAGATGCTTCGACGTGGAGATCGCCTCCGAGCCGACGACGAGCGCGACCTGCAGCGAGCCATCCGCAACACGCTCGCAGAATTCGCTGACGAGCGTCTGCGGCGTGTCGCCGCCGACCTTGGCCCACACAGCCGTGCGCGGCGTTGCGCCGAGTCGCCGTGCGATCGAATGCGGAAAGTTGTCGGACTTACCGAACGGCGTCGAATAGCGCGGGATCGAGTCTTCGAAGGTACGCAGCGCGCCGATGCCGTCGATCTGCGCGACAACACGCGGATCGTCCAACGCGTCGCGGCATGCGCGACTTGCCGCCTCTACTGCCAGCTCGACGCTCGACAGACCGCGGTACTGCGGCGAATCGAGGCGATCGGTGTACTGACCGACGCCTACGATCACCGGAGTCCGCGACTGCGTCATGACGGTCGCGACCCGATCTGCACGAATCGACTGCCCGGCGCCGGCGGCGGTTCCGGTGGACCGGCGAAGCATTGCGCCATCGACATCCACTCGTGTGCGACTTCGCCGCCGACACGCAGCGCGGTGTCGGCGATGTTGCGCGTCTGAGTGACGACCTGGCAGAACTCGACTGCCGAGCCGTCCACGTAGTTGCGATCGTCCGGCTCGTTCCAGGTCCACGACTCGCCGGAGGGACTGCGCAGGCGAATGTGCGGCTTCGTGGTCGGCACGGCGCGGCTGCGGTTCATGAAGGTCCAGCCGAAGGTGTTGACGCCCATGATGGCGATATTGCGAATACGATCGTGCTCGACGCGCACGCGACCGAGCAGGTCGAACGCGGCCTGGCCGTGCGCCCACGTTTCCATCTGCCGCGCGCTGATGCAGGAACGCACGCTCATGTCGGGGCCGGCCCACTTCACGCGCTGTGCCGGCTCGAGCCCCGCGTATTCGTCGGCGACCTGGCGCGAAAACTCATGCCAGCGCTGCAGCAGCTCGCGCCCGCCGCAGCCGCGCAACCAGACGCGCGTGTACTCGGCCATCGAGTGGCCGGCGGCGAGCGATTGGAGGATGCTGTCCCAGAAGGAGCCGAAGACGTGCGGGCCTTCGAGCGTGAGGCGCGCGGCGTAGTCGAACATGTGCAGGTGACCCAGCACGTCGTCGAGTGTCCAGCGTTTGAACTGCGTCGGCTGCGACCAGCGCGAGTCGTCGACGTCGGCGAGCAACGCGTAGAGGGCGTCGCACTCGTCGCGATAGTCGATGGCCTGGGTCAGCATCGCGAGCACCTGTTGTTGTGGTGCTGACTGTAGCAGAGAGTCAGGCCAAAGCCTGACCCACGAACCCTGTGGGTCAGGCTTTAGCCTGACTCCTTCTCTTCTCCACTGCCCCCGCCAACCTCTCCAACACTCCCACCGACGTCGCCCAGTCGATGCAGCCGTCCGTGATGCTTTGCCCGTACGCCAACGGGCGGCCCGGTGTCAGGTCCTGCCGTCCGCCGACCAGGTGGCTTTCCACCATGATGCCGGCGATGCGCCGCTCGCCGCCTTCGATCTGCCGCGCGATCTCGTCCACGACGCCGGGCTGGTTCTCCGGCCGCTTGTTGCTGTTGCCGTGACTGACGTCGATCATCACCTGCGGCCGCAGGCCGGCGCCCGTGATCGCGGCGCAGACGCTGGCGATGCTGGCCGCATCGTAGTTCGGCGCCTTGCCACCTCGCAGGATGATGTGGCAATCGTCGTTGCCGGCCGTCGTCGCGATCGCGCTGCGGCCCTGCTTCGTCACCGCCAGGAAGTGATGCGGATGCGCCGCGGCCTGCACCGCGTCGATCGCGATCTTCACGTTGCCGTCCGTGCCGTTCTTGAAGCCGACCGGACACGACAGTCCCGAGGCGAGCTCGCGATGCACCTGGCTCTCCGTGGTCCGCGCGCCGATGGCGCCCCACGCCACCAGGTCGCCGATGAACTGCGGCGTGATCATGTCGAGGAATTCGCATCCGGCCGGCAGGCCGAGGCGATTGATGTCGAGCAGCAGGCCGCGGGCGAGGCGCAGTCCCTTGTTGATGTGAAAGCTGCCGTCCAGGTCCGGATCGTTGATCAGCCCCTTCCAGCCGACGGTGGTGCGCGGCTTCTCGAAGTACACACGCATGATGATTTCCAGCGTGCCCTCGAAGCGCTCGCGCTGCTCGCGCAGACGGCCGGCATAATCCAGCGCGGCCGCAGTGTCGTGAATCGAGCAAGGCCCGATGACGACGGCGAGACGATCGTCGGTGCCGTGCAGAATGCGCTGCATACCGCGACGCGCGGCGCTGACGGTCGCGGAAGCCTGCTCGCCGCAGGGATATTCGTGCATGAGCTCTTCGGGAGTGCTCAGCTCGCGAATGTCGCGAATGCGCAGGTCGTCGGTACGAACGTTCATAGCAAAAAAAAACCGCCAGGGGTCTGGCGGTTTCCTCGTGTCTCGGTGTGAAGTTTCGTTCAGGTCGAGCGCAACGGTTCCGCCAGCGAGGCTGGGTCGTAGTAATACCAGAACCAATAGCGACTAACTGTCATGGGCGGCATTGATAGCACAGGCCGATTACAAGGTCCATCACGTTAGTCCCGGTCGGACCCGTCCGGTGCAAATCACCGAGGGCATGCAGCAATGTGAAGCTGTCCTGACGCCGCAGGAAATCGCTCGCATCGAGGCCGCGGGCGCGAGCGCGTGCAACCGTCGAACCATCGACGAACGCTCCGGCCGCATCCGTCGGACCGTCGGTCCCGTCGGTGCCCGCACTCAACAGTGCGACGTTGTCGACGCCCTGCAGATCGAGAGCAGCGACCAACGCAAACTCCTGGTTGCGTCCACCACGGCCGTTGCCTTGTACCGGCAGCGTGGTCTCGCCGCCCGCGAGCAACACGACGGGCGCATCGTCAGTGCGCGCGCTTGCGACTTGCCGGAGTTCCGCGGCGAAGCGATGTGCGGCATCGTGCGTGTGGCCTTGCATCTCCGTCGTCAGGATCTCGACCTTGCATCCGCGCTCGCGCGCTACGCGTGCTGCCGCATCGATGGAGATGCGATTGCTCGCGACGATCCGATAGGGCGAGTCGCGAAAGATCCGCGAGGTTTCCTTCGGCGTTTCCGCTACGACACCCGCGACGCCGCGCTCGAGGTGCTCGATCACAGCGCGCGGCAACGCTGTGCGCAGCCCGTAGCGCTCGACGATCGCGACGCAGTCCTGAAACGTCGAAGGATCCGCGACCGTGGGCCCGGAACCAATGGCAGCCGGCGCGTCGCCGATGACATCGGAGATCGCGAGCGTACAGAATGACGCACATCGTGCCCGCTGCCGCAGCCGCCCACCGGTTACAGCCGAGAGATGCTTGCGCACGGCGTTGATCTCGTCGATCTGCGCTCCGCCGTTCACGAGCAGCCGGTTCGCAGTTTGCAGATCTTCGAACGACAGCCCTGGCGCCGGCTCGACGAGCAACGCGGATGCGCCGCCGGTGAGCACGAAGAACATCGTGTCGTTCTCGGACGCTGCCTCGACGATTTGCATGATGTGACGCGTGCCGGCCAGACCCGCGGCATCCGGCACTGGGTGTCCGCCCTCCAGCACGGCGATACTCTGCAGCGGCTGGCCGTGTCCGTGTTTGACGAGCACCGCCCCCGAATCGATGCGATCGCCGAGCACGGCTTCCAGTCCGCGCGCGAGCGACGCAGCCGCCTTGCCCGCGCCGGTGACGAAGACCTTGCCCTCACCGAACTGCGGAAGCGGCACTGCGACCGATCCGGCAGGACCGAAGTATCGCCACGCACCCGCTGCGACTTCGGACTGGGCGATCAGCAGATCTTCGCCGCGCGCGGCGCTGACGGCGGCGTCGAAGAGCTCGATGAGTAACGGCTCCGCCATCAACCGCGAACGTTGGAACGCAGGAATTCCGCGAGCCACGTGCCGACGCGCGCGCGATCGTTCGACTCGCGCAGCGTCTGCAGAGCCCGGTCCGCCTGCTCGTTGCTGTACTTCGAGCTGCGCCGCAGCTGGATCAAGGCGGCAGCGTACTCGGGCGAGAATTCCGGATGCGATTGCAGGGACATCGCGCGACGCCGCGGGTACTCGACGATCCCGTACGGAGTGAATTCGCTTCCGCCCAGCACGCGCGCATCACCCGGCAGTTTCACGACCTGGTCCTGATGCGAAGCCGGCACGGCGATCGATCGAGCGTCGTCCATCCACGCGGCACGTTCCTGCACGTCGTATCGATGCAGCCCGATACCCCAGCCGCGCGGCGACTTGATCACCCGGCCGCCAAAAGCTTCGGCCATCAATTGGTGACCGAAGCAGATGCCGATCAGCGCGCTCTGCCCGCTCGCGTCGCGCACGAAGTTCTTCACTGCACCGATCCAAGCGTCGCCGTCATACACGCCCGAAGCCGAACCCGTGATGACATAGGCGGGACAATCATCGGCCCGCGCGGGCAGCTCGCCTTTGCGCACGTCGAACGTCGTGAACTCATGCTGCGGGCCGAGCAGCTCCTGCACCATCGCGCTGTAGGACCCGAAGCGCCCCTGCAGCGGCGGCGGCGGACTGCCGGTTTCGAGGATGCCGACCTTGATCGTCATGGCGGACAAGATACTCCACTGTCGCCAGCCGTGGCGCCGGCGACGTGTCGAGCCGTCGCAGCGACAGCCGCTTCGAGCGAAGTCCCCTTCGCAAGCGCCGTCGCGCGTTCAGCGTGCGCCCGTGCCTGCGACACGCAGCCACGATCGCCGAGAATTTCCGCGAGATTGTTGTGGGCGACGACGTTGCGCGGATCGAGCGCGAGCGCCGCAAGATACCCGCCCTCCGCGGCCTGCCGGTCGCCGCGCCGGTAGCTGAGATTGGCGAGGCCGAGCTGCGGCCAGACCGAGTCGGGCCACTCTTCGCGTGCCCGACCGTAAGCCTGCTCGGCTGCGTCCAACCGGCCGACTTCTTCCAGTCCAGCGGCTGCGGCAACGTAGCGATCGAGCTGCGCGCCCGCCGGCAACTTGCGGGGTTCCAGCACGACCAGCGCCCAGCGCTCCGCACGATTCCAGGTGCTCATGAACCGTCGCATGCCCATCACGCGTCGCTGCGTCGTGCCCGATCTCAGCACCAGCGTGCCAGCCTCGAGGTCGTAGCCGACCACCACAGCGTAGTGCCAGATCGGAATGAGCTTCACGCCAAGGTTCTGCATCACGAGCACTGGCGTACCGGCCGCAACCTGCCGCATGAGCGCAGGCAGGTCCTGCGAAATCGGATAAACGAGGCGATCGCGCGAGCGAGCCGCTGCTACCAGTTCGACCTGCAAGCTGCCCTTGCGACCGGGCAAATAGACTTCGCCAACGAGCTCGTCGGGCGAGCCGGCGGCACCGGCGCTGCGCAGAACGGTCGCCAGCGCAGCCGGTCCGCACTGATACTGCTTCTGCGGAAAGAACGGAACCTGCGTCAGCTCGACCTCCGCCGGAAGACCGTCGGTTTCGGCCGGCGTGAAGCGAGGTGGGTTGAGCGAGCACCCGCCCAGCGCGAGCAGCCCGATGCAGGCTGCAGCCGCGCTGGCCGGCGCGAGCAGGCGCAACGCGCCCATCGGTCAGCGTGTTACGGAAACTTCTTGAAGACGTCGATGACGCCGACGGCTTCGAGGATCAGCAGCACCACAAACACAACACCAATAACCGCGAGAATGTCGGCGCCCGCCGCCGGCGCCTGATCGATCCGGTCCGCCAGCGTGCGCAGCTCGGAGTCGGTCAGTCGCGCCAGCCGCGCTTCCACCTGAGCCTGGTCGACGCCCAGTGCATGGAGCTGTTCGCGGGCCTCGGCTGTGGCCAGCGCGCGATTGACCCGCGCCAGGTCGTTGTCGCGTTGGGCCGATTCCAGCCCGGCGAGCGTGCCGATCACCTCGGCCTGCACGACGAGCGGCGAGCCCAGGCTCAGCAACGACACCGCGAGAACCTGCACCAGTAGTGTCTTCAGGAACCCAGTCATGGAGCTACCTCTCGAATAACCTGTGTCGCACGATATACGCGTCCACCGTTGTGGCTGTTCCGCGGACACGGCATTGTAAGCTCTGTCGTCAGGAACTTTCGCCGTCGCTACAGAGTTTTGCCACTCAATGCAAACAAATACGCCATCCGTCGATCGCTGGGCGGAGATCGGCGACCGCGAGCACCTGGTGCAGTTCTTCGAGGACTCGCAAACGCTCGTAGAGGCACTGGACGGCTTCATCGGCGGCGCACTTCGTTCCAAGGGCGCGGGCATCGTCATCGCCTCGGCCGAGCATCTCGACGCGCTCGAGCGGGCGCTGGCGACGAGCGGCATCGACGTCGCCGCAGCCAAGCGTAGCGGCCAATATGTCCCCGTCGAGGCGAGCCAGCTTCTGAGTCAGATCCTCGCGAACCGCTGGCCGCAGCCCGATCTGTTCCGGATGAAAGTCGGCGCGTTGATCGAAAGAGCCCGCGGCCGTTGGGGCTGGGTGCGTGCCTACGGGGAAATGGTCGGGCTGCTGTGGGAGCACGGCTCGCAAGGGGCGGCCTTGCGGCTCGAAGGCCTGTGGAACGACCTCGCGCGCAGCCAGCCGTTCGCACTGCTCTGCGGCTATCACGTCAACCAGCTCCGCAGCGGCGATCGCAAGCTGCTCGGCGAAATCTGTGCGGCCCACGACTACGTCGCGCTCGACGAGTCCCGAATGCAATCGACCCTCGACGCGAGCGAGCGAGCGCAGCTCACGGCACGACTCGAGCGGCGCATTCAGCGCCTGGAACGCGAGCTCGAGCGACGCCGATTGCTCGAAGCGCAGCTCGCCGACCGCGAGATGGATCTGGCGGACTTCCTCGACAACGCCGTCATTGGCCTGCACAAGATCGACGCCAACGGCATCGTCGCCTGGGCGAACCGCGCAGAGCTCGACCTGCTCGGGTACGCGCCGGAGGAATACATCGGCCGCCTGATCGCCGATTTCGTCGTGGAGGCCGGCCAGGCCGACGCACTGCTGAAGCGTGCTGCGAGCGGCGAGGTCCTCCGCGACGAGCACGTACAGATGCGCTGCAAGGACGGCTCGACCCGGGACGTGCTGATCAACTCGAGCCCGCTGCTGATCGACGGCAAGTTCATGTACACCCGCTCGTCGATGCGCGACGTGACCGCCCAATGGTCCGTCGAAGGCCACCTGCGCGGCGAGGCCGAGAAATGGGAAATCCTGCACCGGACCGGCGTCTCGCTGGCGAGCGACCTCGACCTGGAGCGCATCGTACAGACGGTCACGGATGCGGCGGTCGAACTGACGGGAGCGCAGTTCGGCGCCTTCTTCTACAACGTCGAGAGCCCCGAGGGCGGCTCGTTCATGCTGTACACGCTGTCGGGCGCGCCGCGCGAGTCATTCGCGAACTTCCCGATGCCGCGCGCGACCGCGCTGTTCGGCCCGACGTTCCGCGGCGAGGGCATCGTGCGGATCGACGATGTGCTGAGCCATCCCGACTACGGCAAGTCCGCCCCGTATCACGGCATGCCCAAGGGGCATCTGCCGGTGCGCAGCTATCTCGCCGTGCCCGTCCTGTCGCGCGAGGGCAAGGTGCACGGCGGCCTGTTCTTCGGCCACTCCGCGCCCGGTGTGTTCACGCATCAGGACGAGCTGGCCGTCGGCGGCATCGCGGCGCAGGCGGCCATCGCGATGGACAACGCCAATTTGTTCCGCGACAGCCAGCGCGTTCAGCAACAGTTGCGGGAGCTCAACGAAGAGCTCGAGCAGCGTGTCGCGGATCGCACCAACGAGCTGCGCGGGTCGGAGCTGCAGTTCCGCGAGCTGGTGAGCGGTGTCGTCGACTACGCGATCTACATGCTGGACGTCGATGGGCATATCGCGAGCTGGAACGCCGGAGCCGAGCGCATCAAGGGTTACACCCGCGACGACGTCATCGGCAGGTTCTTCGGAATGTTCTACACGCCCGAGGATCAGGAGAAGCGCACGCCGCAGCATGCGCTGGCGGTCGCCGCGACGATGGGCAAGTACGAGGCCGAGGCCTGGCGCGTGCGCAAGGACGGTCAGCGCTTCTGGGCCAGTGTCGTGATCGATGCGATCTACAACGAGGCCGGCATGGTCGTCGGCTTCGCGAAGGTCACGCGCGACCTGACCGAGCGCCGCCTCATCGAGGAGCAGCTCCGGCAATCGCAGAAGATGGAGGCGATCGGCCAGCTCACCGGCGGCGTCGCGCACGACTTCAACAATCTGCTCACCGTCATC
>Ga0114129_10007214_pt1 | contig 15821 bp, 12 predicted proteins | sample RhiMetdeltSRZDD1_FD_80071 | JGI IMG/M metagenome (GOLD analysis project Ga0114129, IMG submission 80071) | Populus rhizosphere microbial communities from Tennessee, USA - Rhizosphere MetaG P. deltoides SRZDD1 (version 2) (version 2) | ecosystem: Host-associated > Plants > Roots > Rhizosphere >... | reverse complement strand
TCACTCGCCGACGCGGTGCCCGGCGCGCAGGGAGCCGAGCACAAGAAACCGCCGACGTTCCCGAAGTAACCCCGACTACTGGTCGCCGGCCGGCGATCCGCTGAATACCTTGCGGCCGCTGGCGAGCGTCAGCGTGCCACCGGACGCCTTCGGCGATCCATTGCGCGCGGGCGCCGTGTCCGTCAGCGTCACCGTGTCGCCGGTCTTCACATCGTCCTTGCGCCATCCGGCCCGGTACAGCTGATTCGGCGTCGACGCCTCGATCGCCCAGTTCGTCACCTTACCGGAGGCGTCTGCCACGTCGATGAAATAAAAGACGTGCGGGTTCTTCCACTCGACCTGCGTGACCGCTCCACGGAGCGTGATCTTCTTGTCCGTATCGTAGGTCGCGGCCACGCTGTGATGTGCGAGCACGGTGAGGCCGCTGAAGACGAGGCCGGCCAGGAGTGCGAACAGCATACGTCGTGACATCGCAGCCCTCCAGTTCACAGATTGTCTCACGGCTCGATCCCAGCCGCCGGATTCGCAAATAACTTGTTGTACAGCGCGGTCTCGCTCGGCGAGCATTCCATCTCCCGGATGTCGAACTTCGGCGATTGCAGGCGGAGCGACAGGATCAGCGCCGTCCACGGCTTCGTGTAGAACTTCGGGTCGTCAATGACGATGGTCATCTGGAGGTGATCACGATCGGTGCGCTTGTACTCCTCGCGCACCTTCATCGCGTCGCTGTGCGGACGGCCGGCATTGTCCAGCCACGTTCGGTCGTCGAAGCCGATCGAATCAGCGGCAAACGTGTAGTCGTCGACCCACCGTCCCACCGAATAGCCCCACCAGCGTGGTTCGGGAACGTCTTGGGCGTCTTTCGGAAGCTGGCGTCCATCGGTCCAGATCGTGCGCCACTTCTTATTGAACTCGTACAGGATCACCATGTTCTCGGGCGTCTGAATGATGCGGCTCGTTCTGAAGTTGTGAAGAACGATCCGAGGGAACCCCTGCGGGTCGCATCCGGGCATCGGATCGTTGGTCAGCGCGGAGGGCACCATCGTCACGCCGAAGGTCGGCTTGTGCGAGAGAAACGCCGCTCTGCCTTCGGGCGTGTACGGCAGCTCGTGCTCCGGCTTGCCGTCCGATGGCATCTGCTGCGCGCCAGTGGCGTTGATGCCGGCACTGGCGCTGGCGGCTGGCTCCCAGACACCGGAGATATCGCGCCGTGGCGCGGGCGCCGGCTTTTGGCCCTTGAAGTCGAAGTCGTACACCGCTCCTGGCTGGCGGACTTCGCCTTGACCCTGACCAAACACGACCCGCGGCATCACGAAAAACACCGCAACCGCTCCGGCCGCACTGAAGGCACACATGAACGTCACGACACGCTGCTTCATGACCGCTCCCTTTGTCTTCGGCGCCTGATGATTCGCTACGGCGCCGCGGGCGCGCCCGGGTTTCCAGTGACCGCGCTCAGCACATGACCATCGGCAAACTGGACCTGGATGATGCTGCCGACAGGTCTGCCGGTCTTGACGGGACGCACGGTCACCGTCACCTCGTCTCCCGCCTTGAAACTCTTATTCGTCCAGCCGCGGTTCTGCATGTCGGGTGGATTGCTCGCCTCCACGACCCAGTGCACGACCTGTCCATCGTCGCCTTTGACGTCGAACTGAAGGAACGTGTGCGGATTCGCCCAGATCCATTGCGTGACGATGCCCTTCAACACGAGGCGCTTGGCGGGATCGTTCTCGAACGCGGCCGCTCCGTGGTGCGCAGCCACGGGGCGCGACGCTATCAGAATGCCCGCAACCAGCGCGACGAGCGTGACGACTGTCCGTTTCATCGAAGCCTCCATCCAGGCCGGCTAAAGCCGGCCCCTACGTACCCAGACCGCTACTTCCACGCGTTCATCGCCTTTCGCATCAGCGATCCATCAGGCTGCTCGTTGATTTCGATCCGGATTGAATTCGGATCGGTAACGTTCGACAATCGCGATCCGCTGTTCTCGCTTGGACGCACGTCGCCAACCATCGCTCCCGCCTGGCGGAACTGCGTCACGCTAGCCTGGGCATCGTCGGAGTACAAGCCGATGTGCGTCAATCCCCCGGGTTTGCCGTTCGCGGGCGCCATTTCGATGAACGTGTCGCGATTGACCTGCAGGAACGTCGTACTCGGCTGCCCGTTCTGGCTCGGGAACCGATAGGCTTCCTTGAAGCCCATGACCTGCGTGTAGAACTTCAGCGATTCATCAAAATTGGTGACACTGATGCCGACGTGATTGATTCGGTGCCCCGCGGACCGGTTCTGCGCGGCGATCGATTGCGTGAGCAGGGCCCCGACGGCAATGCCCGCCAGAAACAGCGTTACGCTGCGAATCCATTTCATAAACGAGCCTCCACCAAGTCAGAAGATTAGCTTCGCACCAAGTTGAATCTGGCGCATCGTCCCCACGAGATCGGTAATCGTCCCCGCAGTCGTATTCGGCACACCGGAGATGAAGCTTGCCGCGGACGTGGGTGCTCCCTGCGTCCATCCAAAGGCGGGATTGTTGTAATTCCTGTGATTGAACACGTTGAAGGCCTCCAGCCTCAGTTCGAGCTGGGCGGATGCACTGATTCTCGTGCTCTTCTGCAATGACATGTTGAGATTCCACTGCCTCGGACCGACAAAGCCGTTCCTGCGCGAGTTCCCCAGTTCGCCCACGGCCGGCACACGGAAGCAGGCGGTGTTCACGTACACCGGGAAACCATTTCTCAGTCTCGTCTTGAAATCCTTGTAGATCGGTGCCCCATTGCAGCCAGGCGCATCGGGCACGTAGTCGGCCCGGTTGTTGTTCGCGGTCGCCCCGGGGTTGCTCCCGAGCGCCGGGATGCCGGGAATGGTGAACTCACCGCCGGAGCTCGCATAGAAGATCCCGCTCACCTGCCAGCCGTCGATCAGCCGGTTCCCCGAAAACGGCAACGTGTATACGGCGTTGGCAGAGAGGTTGTGTGTGAGCTGGAACGTACAGGGACCGCGGTCGTCCTCGACGTCGTAGGGATTCAGGATCATCGTTCCGCCTTCCTGACCCCAGTTGCCGGAGCTGATGTCCGTGCACTTCGAGTACGTGTAGGAGAGCTGTGCGGCGAGGTTACGGCTCATCCGTCGATTGATCCCGGCCTGCAGCGCGTCATACCTGGAGTCGAGGTCCGTCACGCCCGACGTGAAGTTCCCGAAGTTCGGATTCCAGCGGCTGTTTGCCAGCGCGGCGTACGTCGTGCCCGTCCTCACGACATGTGTATATGACATTTCGCCCGACGCGGAGTTGATGATCGGCTTTCCGTCCGCTGTCGCGAGCGTGCACGTCGCGGTCCTGCACTCCAGGCCATCGGCTGTCCGTACGCCCGATCCCGTCACGAACACAAGACTATCGAGGTATCCAGGGAAATTGGCGACCAGCGTCTGATTCTGGTTGAGCGCAATCGCGCCGGTATTGAAATACGGCGTCAGCAGACCGCTCGCCAGCGGCGGGTTCACGTCGCGCTGTCCGACCATGTTCACGCCGCGTGACCCGACATACGCCACCACGGCGACGGTGTTGGCCATGATCTCGTGCTGCACGCTCACGTTCCACTGCTGCATCCACGGCGTCGTTTGATAAGGATTCGTTCCCCAGGACGCGCTCGTCGCCGTCTCGCTGCGGGTTTGAAACGGCCGCGGAAAGCTGGCCAGCGCGGCAGGATCGGCGATTGTCTTGACCGTCCACGGCTGCGTGAACCACCCACCGTAACAGTAATCGCGGCACGAAATGGTCGCGTGGAAGATCCCGTACCCGCCGCGGATGGCAGTCTTTCCGGTGCCGAACGGATCCCAGGCAACCCCGATGCGGGGATCGAAGGTCCGCAGCGACGGATTCCTCAGGAAGAAGTGGCTCATCGGTGTCAACCGCTCCGGTGGCGGCGACGACACGCTCGCGTTGCGACCGCCGCCATTGGGGCCAAACGGAACGGGCAGCAGTCCGTACGTCTGGTTCGTCGCCTCGGAGGGGATGGTCGACGGCGCGTACCGCAGGCCCAGGTTCAACGTCAGTCTCGACGTCATCTTCCAATCGTCCTGCGCGTACATCGTGAAGTCCCACGACCGGGCCTTGCGCAAATCGCTCGGGAACAGAAGCGGCGAGCCATCGGGGAACACGCAGCCAGGGCTGCCGTTCTGGAAATTGCACGGGCCCTGGTAAAGCGAGGGCGTCGCGTGCAGGAAGTTCGACAGGTTCGCGAACGTCCACGTCCCTCCTCCCGGGAAGGTGTGGATGCCGTCAGTGGCATTCTTCGTCACGCTGCCGCCGAAGCGGAGGCTGTGGCCGCCAGCGATCAGGAAGAGATCCTCGGTGATGCTCTGCCGGACCTGAACCTTTCGAATCGGTGAGATCTGGCCTGGGCCGATCGCGCTGATGCCCGAGCCTGGGTTCAGCGTCCCGTCCATCACCGGCTCTCCGTCACGCGTAAAGATGTCGCCCGGCCAGTTCAATGAACCTTCCGGCAACATACCAGGAGTCGTTGTCGGCCTGAGACTGTTGCTCCGGATGTCGAAGAACGTCTTGGTGAAGCCGAACTGAAGCGTGTTAATCAACCGTCCGGAGAAAACGTGTTTGTCTCCGACGGTGAGGTACTGGTTTTTCGAATCTTCCAACTCCGGCCACGCGGGAAAGCTTCCGTAGAACGGTTCCGTGGTGTAAGCCTTGTCGAACAGATATCGCACGAAGACCGAATTCTTCGTCGACATGTTCCAGTCAACACGACCGACGCTGAAGTATTCGGTCCCAGGCGACGTCGCGTTGACGAGGATCTGCGCCGTGCCGTTCCCCTGGTCCTGCGGTTCGCCGAACTCGGCTCTCTCGTAGCCCGCGATTTGTCCCACCGGAGGTACGTTTCCAGGTTGGTTTGGACCAAGCGGGAACAGGTCCAGGTACGGCTTCACGAGAAGGAAGTTGGGCGCATTTGGACTGCCCAGGCCGCAATTCTGATGGCCTTGGACTGTCGCGACGATGCAGCCCGCAGCGGGAATGCCGTTGGCCGGCAATGGAATGATGCCGCTCCGGGCCAGGGCATTCGGCACGACTCTGATGAAGCTTTGCGATTCGCGCTGCCGGAGGCTCTCGAAATTCGCAAAGAAGAAAAGCTTGTCGGTCTTGACCGGCCCGCCAAGCGTTCCGCCATATTGATGCTTCCAGAATGGCTGCTTCGTGGTGGCCGGCCACTGCACCGAATCAAACTTCGAATTGCGCGTGAACTCGTACAACGAACCGTGGAACGCATTCGTCCCGGAACGCGTCACCGAGTTCAGGACTGAACCGTTGCCACCGTATTGCGCGCCGTAGGTATTGGTGAGGATCTGGAATTCGCCGATCGCATCCACGCCGAGGCTCGTTCCCAGAATGCCGGTGCCGGTTCCGCGATTCTGGTAGGTCTGAATATTCGTCCCGTCCATCAGAATCTCCTGCCCGTTGGGACGCGAGCCGGAGACAGTCCAGTATTCCTGTTTGCCGGTGAACGCGTTCCTTTGCGACCCCGCTCCCCTCGAGACATTCACGCCCGGAGCCACGAGCACCAGTTCCTCGAAGTTGCGTCCGTTGAGCGGCAGCTCGCGGATCTGCGTCGGATCGACCACCGTGCCGAGCGACGCCGAGGTCGTATTCACGAGCGGTACTTCGGCAGTTACGGTGAGCAGCTCGCTGATCTGACCGATCGGCATTTTGAAATCGACAACTACGTCCGCGCCCGCGCTCAGCCGGATGCCGGTATGGACAACGGTCTGGAAGCCCGAGAGCTCGGTCTGCACTTCATAGTCGCCGACGGGGAGGACCAGAATCCGGTACCGTCCCTGCGCGTCAGTTGTCGTGACCTGAATAGCGCCGGTCCCCGTGTTTCTCGCCGTCACGGTGGCACCAGGGAGCACGGAGCTCGTCGAGTCTGTGACGGTTCCTAGAATGCTGCCGATCGTGCCCTGCGCAGCGGGATGCGAGTCAGCAAGAGCGACGAATGCAGTACCGAGGACGAGCGAGAGGACGAAGCGATGCTTCCGGATGTCCACCATGTGGATCCTCCTCCCTCAATGGCGCTATGCCCTCCATGACGCGGGCTTCTTGTTCTGAACGGTTGCCGGCGGCTGGTTCCAGACCCGAAGATGCGTCTTCGAGTCCGTCCAATTCCGTTTGAAAATCGGCGCGGATGGTGCGCGGAAGATATACCCACGCAGTAAGACAGTCAAGGCGCGCACGCGATTCTCACCAGCAGGTCTACACTCAGCGCGGCCGTAGTCCGGGCTTTCTGCTTCAAGTATGGGTTCTGGTCACCGCTCGCGCTCGCCGCGCTGCCGTCGCTGCTGTCCGTCGACCGCGCGTTTGCGCAAGCCGATCTCACCGGGACATGGCGGCCGAAGCCCTCGTCGAAGTCAGTGAACGTTGGCGATGCGTGAGGGCAACCGATCACCAACCGTGTGGGTGGGCATAACAGCATTGCGAATTAACAGTGCTTCGGCGGCAGTCGGAGCCAGGGGCTCCGCAAACAGGAAGCCTTGCCCGTAGCCGCAACCGATCTGCTGGAGTCGTCTGAGTTGATCCCTTGTCTCAACTCCTTCAGCGATCACGTTCGCGCCAACGTTTCGCGCCAGGGCAACGATGCTCTCGACGATGGCGGGCTCCCGTTTGTCGGCGGCGAGGCTGCTGATGAACGACCGGTCGATCTTGATCGTGTTCAACGGGAACCGATGAAGATAGCTGAGAGACGAGTACCCAGACCCAAAGTCGTCGAGAAAGACCTGGACACCGAGTGCCCGAAGCTCCCCAAGCACATTCGCCGCGACGTCGAGACTGTGCATGAGCGTCGTCTCCGTGATTTCAAGGCACAAGCTGTCCGGCCGAATTCCGGCATCGCGCACTGCGGCCGTGACATGGTCGATGAATTCCGGATGAACCAATTGACGGCCTGACACGTTAACGGTGACCGCCAGCTGCGAGGCGATGGGAAAACGGTGAGTCCACGCGGCGAGTTGCTGACACGCCTCACGCAACGACCAGATGCCGACGAGATCGATAAGACCTGCGTCCTCAGCGAGTGCGATGAACTCAACCGGCATGACCACGCGGCCGTCCCGACGTCTCCATCGCAGCAGTGCTTCGAAGCTGACCAGTTGCTCCGTTGCGAGCGACACGATTGGCTGATAGCAGAGGTGAAACTCGCCACGTTCAACGCCACGCCGTATGTCGTTTTCAAGATTCAACCAGTCGATTGCGCGAGCGCGCATGCTCACGTCGAAGATCTCCTGACGGTTTCTGCCGAGTGCTTTCGCACGATACATCGCGGTATCCGCATCTCGAAGGATGTCCTCAGCGCGGTTGTAGCCCGTTGAACTCAACGCCACGCCGATGCTGGCAGTCACGAACACCTCGTTTCCTTCGAGCTCGAAAGGCATCGTGAACGACTCTTTGATGCGAGTCGCGGTCAAGGTGACCTCCGCGGGGTGACGGAGCTCGTTCAGCAACACGGTGAACTCGTCGCCGCCAAGCCGCGCAATGACATCCCCACCGCGGACGCACGCCTGAAGCCGCTTCGTCACGGCGATCAGGAGTTGGTCGCCAACGAAATGTCCGAGCCGGTCGTTCACCGCTTTGAAGCGGTCCAAGTCGATGAACAATGTGCCGAACAGTCGATTGGCGGAGCGTTTCGATTGGGCTAACGCGCGTTCCAGCCTTCCCATGAACAGCGCTCGATTGGGAAGTCCGGTGAGCGGATCATGCAACGCGGCCTGCCGGAGCTGCTCCTGGGCGAGATGATGCTCGGTAACGTCGGTCAGCGATCCCGCCAACCGCACTACCCGGCGGTCGCCGCCGCGGACCGCGACTCCCCGGCAAAGCATCCATCGGTATGTGCCATCGCGATGGCAGATGCGGTGCTCATGCTCGAAGGGACCGGACGGATCGGAGCAGTGCGCCGCGATGGCGGCTTTGAGCGGACCAATATCCTCGGCATGGACACGGGCGAACCATTCCATCGGGCTCGTTGAGGTCTCCTCCGCCGTCAGCCCGAGCATCGCCTTCCAGCGCAGGGAAAAGTACATGACGTCGTTGGTCAGGTCCCAGTCCCAGATGCCGTCATTTGCGCCGGCCACTGCCAACGCGTACCGCTCTTCGCTGACGCGCAACGCCTCTTCTGCCGCTGCGCGGTCTGTGATGTCGCTGACGAAGCCGGTGAGACCGCCAGCAAATGGCAGCAGACGAATCTGAAGGATGCGCCGCACCCCGGCCGCGATAAATTCGACCCGTTCCAGCTCGGATGCGGCTCCCCCTTGCAGGGTAGCGGTCACTGCTGGCCCGATACCGGCGTTCACGAACGCCGGAACGGCTTTGAACAACTCTCGATTCAAAACGTCCTGCCGACCGATTCCGGTGATGCGCTCGATTGCATCGTTCCACAGTTCGACAACGCCCGCGTGTGTCACCACAAACATGCCTTCATTCAGCGATTGGATGATCTCGCGGTGGCGACGTTCATCTTCCAGCCGGCCGGCGTAGGCCTGGTAGGTGCGGTAGGTGACGTAGAGCGGAGTCACCGCCAGCGGGATGAAGGCGTACGCCGACCGGTCGACGGCAGCAGCCACTAGGACGGCGGCGCCTGCGGCTACAAAATAACTTGGGGCGCCCCATACGAAATCGTGATGCCACACGTACGCGATCCGTTCGCGCGTTGACAGCGCCACCGCAACGGCGACTGCACCGACGTTGACGACGAAATACGCGAGTGTTGCGATGCCGACCGGCGTGGCAATATGGGGCCAGACCACCTCTCCGACGGTTCCCCCCATCAATCTGTAAACGAGCCCGAACGCCTGGACGGCGAGCAGTACCGATGCAATATTGAAAAGCGTCTGATAAGAACGATTTGGACGGCGCGTCCCGAACGTCGACTGACACCACGCGCCCGCGACGGCGACAACCATCGTGGGATGTGGGCCGAGCAGCAGCAGCGAGGTAAACATTACGCAGCTCGATACCGACATCGTGGACCGGTTTTTCGTAGTCGGTAGCCGCAGCTTCAGGCGGGCACAGACCATTGCCCCCACGACGAGCGTGATCAGCAGGGGAACACGATCGAAATTCGCGAGACGAAGCGACGCAATCAGCAGGACGGCGCCGGACACCACGACGGCGAGTACAAACAGTTGCGCAGCTCGCGGAAGTGTTCTCATGCGCGCGCCCCTACGGGGCTTACGATCCCACGGGCTGACCGCCGCCCACAGGATGTTGACCCGCTAAAGGATGTTGTTGGTGAATACGAAGTTGTCGCCCCAGAGAATGTTCTCGCCCCAGAGGATGTTGTCCCCCCAGAGAATGTTCTCGCCCCAGACGATGTTGTCCCCCCAGAGGATGTTCTCGCCCCAGAGGATGTTGTCGCCCCACAGGATGTTGTCGCCCCAGAGGATGTTGTCGCCCCACAGGACGTTGTCGCCCCATGTGACGTCGGCATGCCATACGGCCAAATTCATGTAGACCGACGAGCCATATCCGGCCCTGTTATTCCAAATGAACTTTTGCGACCAACTGTCGGTTTCGTTACCGAACCTGGTCTGGGCCTGGACGCCCCTCGTGAGCCACCACGTTCCCACAGGCACAGACGTGTCGATGTTGCTGGCGAGGTCGATGGCGCCCCTGGCGTTGACGCCTCCCGCACCTTGAACAAGACGGTTGTAGGGCAACCCTGACTCGTCCGTGACTTCTACACTCGTATATTCGAGGATCGCTTTGACGGCGTTCGGCGACAGCCCGGGATGAGACGTTGCGACCGCCGCGCGGTTTGCGGCAATCACGATTGCAGCGAGGCCGCTCGTAATCGCGGTCGCCATGCTGGTACCACTCAACGTGATGTAATTCGGCGCTCCTGATGCGTCGTCGACGAGCAGCTCCGGATAATTCGTCGCGAGTGTGCTTCCCGGGGCTGCGGGAGCAATCAATGTGCGGCCAGGCGCAACAACGTCCGGCTTAGCGAAACCGTCGAACCACGAGGGCCCGCGTGAACTGTACGGGTCGATGCGATCGTCTCCTCTGATCACCGTCTTACGCGGGTTCATCGAACCGACGGTTATGGCCGATGGCGCGTTGCCGGGAGAGACGATGCCCCCGTAACCAGCGAGGCCGGTGGTGGGATTGGTGCCGTAATTACCAGCGGCAACCACCACCACAATTCCGGCGCGAACGGCTCGTTCAACCGCAGCGACCAACGGGTCAGTCGCGGCGGATTCGAATATCGGGTGGCCCATCGACACGTTGATGACGTCGATCCCGAGCTCCTGCTTGTGGAGGGTCGCGAATTCCAGGGCGGCGATGGCGGTACTCACCAATCCACTGCCGGCCGAGTCGAGCACTTTGAAACCAATGAGATTGACCGCCGGTGCGATCCCTTGAAACGCGCCATTTGCAAGGCGACCCGTTCCGCCGATGAGGCCGGCAACATGCGTCCCGTGACCGTAATCGTCGTACGGTGCCGCGGCGATTCCCCCGCGGGTGAAGTCGTAGAAGGCAGTGATGCGGCCGTCGAAGTCGGGAGATGGATAGATGCCGGAATCGAGAACGACTACCCCTGTGCCGCTACCGCGCGGCGAATTGGAGCTGAGTCCGAGGGTTTCCCGTAAGACAGAGGCGTTCGTCGCTTGGCTTGGTGCTCCTGTTGGCGTCAGCGTCGCGTCCATTGAGATCGACAGCACGTCTGGCGAATGAGCGAGACCAAACAGTGCGTTGACGGGCACTTCGACGCTGATTGCGTTTATGAGCTGGTGCTCGGCCCGTATCGCGAACCCGTTGGCGTCGAGTTCTCGCCGCACCAACCCGCGGCGGCCGGGCTGGATTTGCACGATTACCCGCAGACGCCCTGACCCCTGGCTCTGCAGCGCGGCTTTCAGTGCTCCGTCAATCTTGGAGAGTTGAGGCTGAGCATGGGCTGTAGTGCTGGCGACCAACGTCAACAGCCACAGACAGATAAGCGTGTCGACGTGGCGCCGGTTCTTCATCCCCATCAGTCCACCCCAGGGCCACAAGCTCATCAATTGGCCCTATTTTTCCTGCGGTTGCGCCCAGTATCGGTAAACCGTTGAGATTTCTTTAGGGCGTCTGAACGCATCTGCGGTCGCAACTGGGTGTAGGCCAGATAGTTAGGCGACCAAATCAGGCGGCTGGCAAATGAAGGTAAGCGCGGCCGTCTATACTCAGCGCGGGTCGTAACCCCGGCCGCGAGTGCTGCAGGTCAGCATCGAGTATGGCTTCTGATCCAACGTTCACAGATCCCACACGACGGAGGCATGCCGTTTCGCGATCTGCGTTGCTGGTGCTCATGCTGCTGGCAGCGGACCGCGCATTCGCGCAAGTCGATATCACCGGAACGTGGCGGCCGCTCGCACGCAATGAAGATGGCAGCGGGATGATCGGCGACGCCGCTGGCCTCCCGATCACGCAGTCGTCCCGCTGGCGCGCCGACAGCTGGTCGCCTGAGGACTTCGACGTGACGGAATGGGCCTGCCGTCCGCACGCGTGGCACTACTCACTCGAAACGGTCCTCACGCAGATGCGCATCTGGGCCGACCTCGATCGCGAGACGCAGCGCATCACGGCCTATCACGGTCACCTCAATCAGGAAGAACAGGAAACGACAATCTGGATGGACGGTCGGCCGCATCCACCGGCCAACGCGTTGCACACGTGGAGCGGCTTCTCGACCGGCGAGTGGGAAGGCGACGATCTCGTCGTCACGACGACGCATGTGAAGGAGACCTACATCCGCCGTTCGGGGATGATGCACAGCGATCAAGCGACGATCCGCACCCGCTGGCGGCGCATGGGCGAATATCTGCAGGCGACGGTGATCATTTACGACCCGATCAACTTCACCGAACCGTACATCCGCAGCTCGATGATGTGGATCAACGATCCGTCGATGGTGATGAGTCCGTATCCATGCGAAGAGGCCACGGAAACGGCGCTGGCGCGCGGCACCGTGCCGCACTTCCTCCCCGGCAAGAGCCCGTTGCCGGGCATCGATCCGAATCTGACCGATCGGTTTGGGACGCCGCTCGAGCCTCGGCGAGGCGGCGCCGAGACGATGTACCCCGAATACATCGCGAAGATGAAGACCTTCAAACGGCCGACCGGCAGAGTACCAGGAGCGACGGAAAGCGAGCGATGAATAGTGTATAAGGGGCCTCGATGAGCCGCTTTCGCGCTGCGCCCTTCGGTGCCCAAGCACTCGCCTGTGTCTTTACGGTGATGCTGAGCGTTCTGGTGTTTGCGCAGGCATCATTCAACACCACCATTCAGACGACCGACTTCAGCGGCGAGTGGACCGAGATTCCGCACGAGATCGGGTTCACCGCGGAGCTGTACGACTACTCAGGGCTTCCGGTCAACGCCGCTGGCCGCATGCGCTACGACACCGGCGACATCTCCGAGTGGTCGATCCCCGAATTCGTCTGCCGCCCGCATCCCGGCGTTTACAACTGGTTCTACGGAGGCGGCAATCGCATTACGAAAGAGATCGATCCGATTACTCGCGAACTGACCGCTTACCACATTCAGTTTTTCCGCGCGCCCGATCGCCCGGTCTACATGGACGGCCGCCCGCATCCACCTGAATGGGCGCCACACACGTGGGCCGGCTTCTCGACGGGAAAGTACGACGGCAACACGCTCGTCATTACGACGACGCACCTGAAGGAGAGCTACATCCGCGCGAACACAGCGGTATTCAGCGAGAAGGCGACGGTCACCGAGTGGCTGACGCTCGACGGCGACATCATGACCGTGACGACGTATCTCGACGATCCGGTGTACATGGAGGAGCCGCATCTGCAGTCGATCAGCTTCCGCCGCAACCTGCATCAGGAACTGCCCTTCTTTCCATGCACCGTTGGCGTCGAGAATGTCGCCGAAGGATTTCCGCATTTTCTGCCGGGCAAGAACCCGTACGTGGACGATGCGGCGAAGAAGCTGGGGCTGCCGCTGGAAGCGGTCAAGGGTGGGAAGGCAACGATTTATCCGGAGTACCGACAGCGGCTCAAGGAGCTGATGAAGTGAAGGCCGGACTACTCGCTGGACTGCTGCTTCTTCCGGCCGCGCTCGTCGCGCAGAACGCCGAACTGCACGTGATGCCGATTCGCGGCAACGTGTTCATGATCGTCGGTGCGGGTAGCAACGTCACCGTCTCAGCAGGCGTCGATGGCGTCCTGGTTGTGGATGCAGGGCCTGCCGCGATGGCCGACAAGACGCTTTCCGTGATCAACGAGATCGATCGCGCGACGTCGGAGCCAGGGCGACTGACGACATGCGTCGGGCCGGCGTGCTACCAGCCGGGAAGTCTGGGACCGTTCACCCCCTTCGGCTGGGCGGGTCCGTCGTACAACGCCGTCATCGCCTCGACGAAGCCACCGAAGCCGATTCGTTGGATTCTTCAGACGACCGTCGACCCGGAGCACACGGGTGGCACCGCAAAGCTGGCGCTAGCCGGCAAGACCTACAACGGCGGTGAGGCGGGACGCCTCGTCGGCGATGTCACGCCCGCGACGGTCGTCGGGCACGAAAACATCTTGAAGCGGATGACGCAGACGAAGTTCCCGGAAGCGTCGTGGCCGACAGAGACCTACTACATCCCGACCTACAAGATGAGCCAGTACATCAATGGCGAGGGCATTCAGATGTATCACGCCCCCGCCGCGATCGACGACACCGACAGCATCGTCTATTTCCGGTATTCCGATGTGATCAGTGCTGGCGATATCTACACGCCCGGCCGCTATCCGATGATCGACACCGCCAAGGGCGGGACGGTGCAGGGGGAAATCGATGCACTGAACAAGATCATCGACATCGCCTTTCCAGAGTACCGGCACCAGGGCGGCACGATGATCGTGCCCGGCCACGGTCGTCTCGGCGACACCGCGGATGTCGCCATCTACCGAAACATGGTCGTCGTGATCCGCGATCGGATCCTCGACATGAAGAAGCAGGGAATGTCTCTGCAGCAGGTGAAGGCCGCGAAGGTGACGCTGGATTACGACGGCATCTACGGTACGCCGGACAAATTCATCGAGGCTGTGTATCAGACGCTCGACACAAAATGAGCGAACATTCGAATAGCGGATACCACGAAGGCCTCACGGCAATCACGAAGCACACGATGAATCCAGTTGTTCGGCTTCGTGGTCTTCGTGGGTGCGAATGCCTTCCTGGTTTCAGGAGGAACCACCTCATGACGCGCACGGCAACAGTCGTCTTCGCCTGCGTTTTCCTCGCCGGCGTGTCCACCTTCGCGCACCACTCGCAGGCGGCGCAGTACGACACGAGCAAGCAGGTCAGGATCGAAGGGACGCTGGTCCAGTTCCAGTTCCGCAATCCTCACACCTTCATCCAAATCGAAGCGCCGGATGAAACCGGTAAGGTGGTGCGGTGGTCGATTGAATGGGGCGGCGTCGGGCAGTTGAACGGCCAGGGCGTGACCCGTACGACGTTGAAGTACGGCGATCCGGTCATCATCACCGCGAACCCGTCGCGGACGCCGAACGATCACAAGCTCCACATGCTGACGTTGAAGCGCACCTCTGACGGTTTTGGCTGGGGCACGCGGCCCGGCGAAGTGATCGCACTCGAGCCGTGAGCACGCGCGTGGTTCTCCTCGCGTTGGTCGCCTTCCTCTCGACCGGCGCGGCGTCCTGGGCTGGACAGGCTGGCGCCCCGCAGCGCGGTGGAGGTGCGCGCGGTCAGGCGCCGCCGACGCCCAAGGCCGATCCGGCGATCGACATCACGGGCACGTGGACCGCGGTGATCACCGAGGACTGGGCACTGCGGATGGTCACGCCGAAGAAGGGCGACTACACGCGTGTTCCGATGACACCCGCGGCGAGACAGATCGCCGATGCGTGGGACCCCGCGAAGGACGAAGCTGCCGGCGAGCAGTGCCGGGGCTATGGCGCGCCGGGCGTGATGCGATTGCCGGGACGGCTTCGGATCAGCTGGCAGGACGATCAGACGCTGAAGATGGAACTCGAGGCAGGGACTCAGACACGCGTTTTCCATTTCGGCACGTTGTCGGCCTCGTCGGAGCCAACGTGGCAGGGACAGTCGCGCGCGCAGTGGCAGTACACGGTCAACCCGCCGCGCACCGGCGAACTGAAAGTACTTACGAATCGGCTGCGTCCGGGATATCTGCGGAAGAACGGCGTCCCCTACGGCCCGAACACGACGATCACGGAGTACTACCATCGCATGACGGCGCCAAATGGTGATGTCTGGCTGACCGTCGTCGCGGAGGTTACCGACCCCGACAATCTCCGCGAGCCATTCGTGCAGAGCACGCACTTCAAGAAGCTTCCGGCGAATTCGGCATTCAAGCCGGAGGCGTGCGACGTCCGTTAGACACCAGATTCCAATCTCAATTCCCAGCGTCCACGGGTAGCCGCCGCCAGACGCACCACTGCACGGGCTAGTGATCGCGTAGTTACGATGCTCCCTGGTTCGCCGTATGCTCGCGCTGGCGCTGATCTCACGATACTCATCGAAAAGCGTGGCCACGAGTGCGACCAAAAGCTGGCGAGGCGATCGCACTTTGCACTAACACGTCTGCGCGTAAGCCCTCGTGGGTCATTCCGATCGTTTCGATAGCAATGCATCGACATGTACAACAACAGGCGGTCAGCGCCGCAGAGCCCGGCAGTCGAATCAAGCCGCAGAGAGAACGGATCGAAACTTTGGAGGCGGCCGTCGAAATGCTCCGAGTTCTGCGCTGATTGAGTCGTTGATGATGGCAACGCCGATGCAGTTGCCG
>Ga0114129_10007213_pt1 | contig 15821 bp, 14 predicted proteins | sample RhiMetdeltSRZDD1_FD_80071 | JGI IMG/M metagenome (GOLD analysis project Ga0114129, IMG submission 80071) | Populus rhizosphere microbial communities from Tennessee, USA - Rhizosphere MetaG P. deltoides SRZDD1 (version 2) (version 2) | ecosystem: Host-associated > Plants > Roots > Rhizosphere >... | reverse complement strand
TGAGCGCTTCGAACATTGTTTTAATGCTCGCGGGGTCCCAACCCCCGCTCGTTCAAGACCTCGGCCTCGCCTCGAGCGTAGACTCTCGGCCTCGGCTGGCCCGTACGCCATGGGTTCGTGCGTCGATTCTGTGCCTCGGCAGGCGCTAAATCCAGCTACGGCAAACGCTTATGCTAGCACGACGAACTCGCCATCCGGAAGCGCCAGCAGGTGATGGGAAATTCCCTCGCGGCCGTCACGATGTTGCCCAGGTCGCTGTGCCCGAAGTGCTTGTGGAGGACTCGCTGAAGAGACGACCGGGCGATGAGACTCCTGACCAAGTACCCGATCATTCGCTGTTGCTAATTCCTGTAATCCCTCTTCACTAATCACTAATCCCTAATCCCTATTCCCTAATCCCTACACGAAATCCCTAATCCCTACACCGAAGACAGCTTGTGTCCGAGCTTCTCTTTCTTGGTCTTGAGATAGCGGCGCGTCGAATCCGACGCCGGAATTTCGAGCGGCAGCCACTCGCTGACCGACAGACCATAGCCCTCGATGCCCACGAGCTTCCGCGGATTGTTGGAGAGCAGCCGCATCGAGCGCACGCCCAGTTCCCGCAGAATCTGAACACCCATGCCGTAATCGCGCTGATCGGCCTTGAATCCGAGCCGTTCGTTCGCTTCGACCGTATCGAAGCCTTCGTCCTGCAACTCGTAGGCGCGGATCTTGTTCCCCAGACCGATGCCTCGACCTTCCTGGTTCAGGTACAGCAGGATCCCGCGACCCTCCTCAGAGATGCGCTGCATGGCGGCGTCGCGCTGGGCGCCGCAGTCGCAGCGGATCGAGTGCAGCACGTCGCCGGTCAGGCACTGCGAGTGCACCCGAACCAGCACGTCCTTCCCGTCCGCGATATTCCCTCGGACGAGCGCGACGTGCTCCTGTTTGTCGAGCAGATTCTCGAACACGTGGATCCGGAATTCCCCGAACTCGGTCGGGAGTTTCGCCGAGGCAACCATTTTCACCATGGACTCCGTACGCATTCTGTACTTGATAAGGTCCGCAATCGTGATCATCAGCAGCCCGTGCTTCTTCGCGAACTTCGAGAGCTGAGGCACGCGGGCCATCGTGCCGTCCTCGTTCATCACTTCGCAGATGACTCCCGCGGGGTAGAGCCCTGCGATCCGCGCGAGATCGACGGCGGCCTCCGTCTGTCCGGCGCGCACGATCACGCCACCGGTTCGCGAGCGGAGCGGGAACATGTGTCCGGGCCGCGCGAGGTCGCTCGGTTTCGTCGCCGGGTCGATCGCCGTCAGCACCGTGGCGGCGCGATCGTTGGCCGAGATGCCGGTCGTCGTACGACTCTTGGACTCGATCGACACGCAGAACGCGGTCTCGAGCCGTGAGGTGTTCTTGGCCACCATCATCGGAATCTCGAGGTCGTCGAGGCGCTCGGGGGTCATCGACAGGCAGATCAGCCCGCGGCCGTGTCGCGCCATGAAGTTGATCGCTTCCGGCGTGACTTTTTCGGCGGCGATCGTCAGATCGCCCTCGTTCTCGCGGTCCTCGTCGTCGACGACGATGATCATCCGGCCATCGCGAATGGCGGCCACTGCGTCTTCGATGCGCGCGAACGGGCTGTTCTTCTTGCGCGCCCCCTTGGCGATCTCAATGTGTCGTTTCATCGTCGTCTCTATGGCAGGCCTGAAGGCCTGCACTACACCTGCAGCGCGATTAATGGGTGCGGTCGCCGGCCTTGACGGGCGACAGCGTCAGCCCGGCACGCTCGACGGCCTGTACCACGTATTTCCCTATCATGTCGCATTCGAGGTTCACGCGATCGCGCTTCTTCGCCGCCTTCAGATTTGTATGGTCGAGCGTAAACGGGAGCACCATCACGTCCAGGCGGTCGGCACCTAATCCCGCGACCGTCAGGCTGATACCGTCGATGGCAATCGAACCCTTGACCACGATGTACGGCGCCAGCGCACCCGGGAACGACACGGTCATCCAGTGGAAATCGGCGTCGGCGCGAAATTCCTCGATGTGGCCGATCGCGTCGACGTGGCCCTGGACGAAATGGCCGCCGAAGCGGCTGTCGGCGCGCATCGGCCGTTCGAGATTGAGGAGCGTGCCCCGCGACAGGCCGCCGAGCGTCGTCACGCGCAGCGTTTCCGGGCCCACATCCGCGTGAATCTCGCCGCGTTCGGCGAGGATCACGGTCAGGCAGACGCCGTTGACCGCCAGGCTGTCGCCGGGCGCGAGCTCTTCCGCCAGCGCCGAGCCAATCCGCAGCCGCGCACCGCGGTCGGTCGGCTTGCACTCAATCACCTCGGCCACCAATTCAACGAGGCCCGTGAACATAGCCTTCGATCAACACATCCGGACCAAGCGGCTCCACCCGCGCCTCGAAGAGGCCCGATGCTGAAAACGGCCGCCCGTTGAGAAAGCGAACACCGGCGGGGCCAATCTCGTGCGGCGTGACGTAGAGGCGCACGAAATCGACGACGCCCTCGTCCCACGCGGCTTGATGAATCGCGGCGCCCCCTTCGAGGAGCAGCGAGCCAATCTCGCGCTCGCCGAGACGGTGCACGGCGCCCTTCAGCGTCGCGTCCGACGAGGCGAGGACTTCCGCGCCTCGCGCCTCGAGGGCGCTGCGCGCTGCGGCTCGGTCTTCGGTGGGCGACGTCACGATGATGACAGGCCCGGCGTCGCGTGTCGAGAGCACCCGCGCGTCGGGCGGCGTGCGCAGGTGGCGATCGAAGATGACGCGGGTAAGCGGCCGGGAACGATAAGCGCCGCGCGCGGTCAACTGCGGATCGTCGGCCAGGATCGTGCCAACGCCGACCCCGATGGCGTCGATCTCGGCGCGCATGCGATGCGCGTGGCGATTGGCGTCGGGCGAGGTCAGAAACGTCCGCCGGCCGGGGGCTTCGGCAATGCAACCGTCGATGCTCGTCGCCGCTTTGACCATCACGAACGGACGTCGTTGCCGCATCAAGGTGAAGAATGGCTGGTTGAGCGTCGTCGCCGTCGTCTCGCCCAGGCCGATCTCGAGCCTTACGCCGTGCTCACGCAGGAACGCGAACCCCTGTCCGCTGACTTTTGGATTGGGGTCTTCGACGGCCGCGACGACTCGTGTAATTCCCGCTTCGACGATGCGAACCACGCACGGGCCGGTGCGGCCCACGTGCGCGCAGGGCTCGAGCGTGCAGTAGAGCGTGCCGCCGCGCGCTCGCGCGCCGGCCTCGTCGAGCGCATTGACCTCGGCGTGCGCGCCTCCGGCGCGTTCGTGAAAGCCTTGCCCCACGACGACGCCGTCGGCCGACACGATGACCGCGCCGACCAGCGGGTTCGGGCTCGTGCGTCCGCGTCCGCGCGCGGCATGAAACAGCGCGCGCGACATGTAATCGGTTGGTGTCAACACATCTTCACGCCCGACCTGCCGCCTCCGCCAAGGCTTCGGCGAGCCTCGCCGCAGCTCGCGACATCGCGAGCGAAGGCGGGAAGGTCGGGCCTACGGAGCCGGTGCGATGGCTTACCATTTCTCCTCGAACAGGCCATCCACGTATTCATCGGCTGAGAAGGCCACGAGATCATCGATGGCCTCGCCGACCCCCACGTAGCGAATCGGCAGCTTCAGGTCGTTCGCGATCGCGACCGCAACACCGCCTTTCGCCGTTCCGTCGAGCTTGGTGAGCACGATGCCGTTGACGCCGGCCGCGCTCGTGAACTCCCGCGCCTGTACGACGCCGTTCTGGCCGACCGTCGCATCGAGCACGAGCAGCACTTCCTGCGGCGCGCCGGGTATTTCGCGCGATGCCACGCGGCGGATCTTGTCCAGCTCGTTCATCAGGTTGACGCGCGTGTGCAGCCGCCCGGCGGTGTCGACGAGAATCGGATCGCGGCCGCGCGCCTTGCCAGACGAAATGGCGTCGAAGACGACGGCGGCCGGGTCGGCGCCTTCACGAGCGCGCACGACATCGACCCCGGCGCGCTTCGCCCAGATCTCGAGCTGTTCGACCGCCGCGGCGCGGAAGGTATCGGCCGCGCAGATCAGCGGATCGCGGCCGTCTTTCCTGAGGAGGTTCGCCAGCTTCCCGACGGTCGTCGTCTTCCCGGTTCCGTTGACGCCGACGACGAGCGTCACGCGCGGAGAGGCCGTCTGGACGATTGGCCGGTCCACGGCCTCGAACACCCGCCGGATTTCCTCTTTCACCAGATCGCGAAAGCTCTCGCCCGACCGCGCGCGCCCGCTCACGGCGGCGATGATTCGGTCGGTCGCCGGCATGCCGACATCCGCCGAGATCAAGAGCTCCTCGAGCGCCTCGATCGTCTCGACGTCAACGGCGCGCGAACGGCGCTCCGGCGCATCGGCCTGACGAACGATTTCCTCGAAGCGCTCGACGATTTGCTGCTTGGTGCGGGAGAGGCTCTCGCGAATCCGGCCGAACACACCCATCCGACAGATCTTACCAGCGGCGGTTCGTCGTTCGTTGTGCTTCGAATCCGTCAGGGACCGGCGCCACTCTCCGTGTCAATCCTGACCAGGCGGCCGTCGACGAACACATACCTGATGGTGGTTTTCTCCGAGAACAAGTCGCCGTCGGTGACGATGAGGTTCGCGAACTTTCCCCGTTCGATCGATCCCAGTCGATCGCCTGCGCCGGCAATGGCGGCGGCGTCGATGGTGAGCGCGCGGACAGCAGCGTCGGGGGACAGACCGGCCTTCACTGCCGCGGCGACGTTCTTGACGAAGTCTTTTGGATCGCGCAGCCCGGACGATCCGAATGCAAACGTGACGCTCGCCGCACGCAGCGCTGCCGGACCTTTGGGAGCGTTCGCCCGGCTCCGAAGATCAGCGATGGGCTCGTCGGCATCCGGCGCGAGAGTCAGAGGCCTCGTCGGGTAATTGAGGCTGTAAACAACCCGCGCACCTGCCTGCTTCAGTTCAGCAGCCACCGCGCCCGCCTCGTGCGCGCCGTCGATGATCGGGTCGAGGCTGAACTCGCGCGCCATCGCCAGCGCCCGCCGGATTTCGCGGTTCGAGCCAGCCTCGAAGGCGACCGGGATGCGGCGCGCCAGCGGCGCCTGCAGCGCGTCGAACGCTTCGTCGTAGGCCGGCCGCTCGACGCCGGTTTTGACCCGCGCATAGCGTGCCTGCTCGGCCTGGTAGTGCTGCGCGTCGAGAAATGTCTGGCGGACGAACGCAATCACGCCCATCAGCGATTGCGGATACGCGTTCCCGGTCGGCCGGGCGGGCATCGCCAGGTGGACTGCAACAGGGGTGCGCACGACGATTCTGCCGCGCCGTTCGTCGGCCAGGCTTCCAATCTGCGGCTCGTCCTCGGGCGCGACCACGTTGATGAGCGCGCTCTGCCCCTTGAACACTTCACCCGTGGGCACCGCCAACACGGTCGTTATGCCGGCCGAAGCGAATCGCGCAAGGTCAGGCGTGTCGACGCGCGTGCGCCTCGCTGCCAGCTGCTGCGGTTGCACGAGAACCGCGCGCTTCCATCGTTCCACTTCTTCGCGTGTGCCGGGATTTTGCGGTGGCGGATTCGCCGCGGCCTCGACTGCCGCGCGGTTGCTCAGATCGATGAGGCCCGGGTAGACCGTCAGACCCTTGCCATCGATCACGCGCGCGTCAGGCGGCATTGCGACCGAGGCACCAACCGCGTCGACGAGGCCCTGACGGATCACGATCGTGCCGTTTTCGATCGTCGCGCCTGCCGCCGTGACGATGCGAGCACCGCTAATCGCGTAGACGTGCGGCGCGTCCGCCGAGACGTGAAGTACAAGGAGCGCGAGGCCGCTCAGCACCACGACCCAGCGCCATCTGGAAATGAATCCCGGCGCCATCACGGCCTCCTCGCATAACGCTCGTAAAGATCGAGCTGCTCGTTGCCGAGGCTGACGTTCCGGCCGTTGATGATGACGTGCGTGACCTGACCGCGGAATTCGAGCGGGTCCCCTTTGGCAATCAGGAGATTGGCGATCTTGCCCGGTTCAATGCTGCCGAGCCGATCGGCGACGCCGAGGATGTCGGCGGCGCCAATGGTCAGCGCCTTGATGGCTTCATCGCGCGGCAGCCCCCATGCCACCGATTCAGCTGCCTGGTACGGGAGATTGCGCGCGTAGTTGGCGTCGCCGGTGGCGAACGCCACCTTGACGCCCGCCTTGACGAGTGTCGCAGCGGCGGCGTAGTTGGCGAAGTGCCCCTGATCATCGCGATCGGGCAGCGACAGCACCGGCCCGAGAATGACCGCGATGTTCTTCTCCTTGAGCAGCGTCGCCACCAGCGCAGCTTCGCCGCCGGCGCTGAGGATCATCCGCACGTGCTGCGCGTCTGTAAACGCGATCGCCTCCCGGATGTCGGCCTCGATGTCGGCGCGGACAACCAGCGGGAGTTGGCGGTTCACGACGGGGACGAGGGCTTCGAGCACCCAGTCGGTCTCGCGCCGAGTCCCGGCTCGCGCGTAGGCGCGAGCCTGATCGAAGAGACGCGCGATCGACTCGAGCCGGGCGTCCCGCGCTTTTTTCAAGTCCTCGTACGTGCGCGCGCGACCCCCAGGTGCGCCGCCCCTCACCAGCACCGGGAACTGAAACGCGATGCCGGCGTTCGGCACGACCGTGTTTTCCTCCCAGGTCCAGCCGTCGAGATTCATCAGCGCCACCTGGCCGCCGAAGAGTCCACCCGACGGCGTGACCGCCGCGGTTGTGACGCCGTTGGCACGTGCGATCGGGATCGCTTCGCTGTCGGAATGAAAGGTGACCGCCGTCCGTAGTTGTGGATTGAATTCCAGCATCTCGGCCGTGTCCGCAAAGCCGCCGGCGCCGGGATCCGCGAGCCCGATCGTCGACCGCGCGTTGATCCAGCCGGGATAGACCTCTCCGCCGCCGGCATCGATGATCTGCGCGCCGGGCGGGACGCCGACGCCCGCACCCATTTCGGCGATCAGTCCGTTGCGAATGACGATGGTGCCGCGCTCGATCGCCGGCCGGGTGACCGGAAAAATCCTGGCGTTGGTAATCGCGAGGATCCCGGGCGCACCGGCGCGGGTGGCGGGCAGCGCGATCGGCTGAACCTGCGCCGCTGGGGCGTTGCCGTTGGTGGCCGTCGAACCAGAAGTGCCGGTAGTCGATGATCCGTTCGTCGAACGAGGAGCGCTGTCCGGCTTGCGCGCCGCCTTTTCAGCGGCGACGAGCGCGGCTTTCTCCCTGGCCAACTCGGTCAGCCGCCGCTCGTCAGCCGATCGCTCGTAGTACAGCTCGCCGTCGATGTAGGTCCGTTCGACGATTGCGTAGGCGCTGAGCGGATGCCTGTTCCAGATCGTGACGTCCGCGTCTTTCCCGACTTCGAGCGATCCGACGCGCGCGTCGATGCGCAGCTGTTTCGCTGGATTGATCGTCACGAGCGCGAGCGCTTCGTCGTCGGTCAGCCCGCCCCACTTGATCGACTTGGCGGCTTCAGTGTTCAGGCGCCGCGCGAGCTCCGCGCTGTCGGAATTGATCGAGACGAGCACCCCCTTCCGCATCATCAGCGCCCCGTTGTAGGGAATCGCGTCGATCGCTTCGATCTTGTAGCCCCACCAGTCGGCGAACGTCGACGCGCCCGCGCCGTGCGCCGCGATTTCCTTCGCGACCTTGTAGCCTTCCAGCACGTGTTGCAGCGTGGCGATCTTGAAGCCCATCTCTTCGGCAAGACGGAGCAGCATCAGAATTTCGTCGGCGCGATAGCAGTGGGCGTGGACCAGCCGCTTGCCTTCGAGGACTTCGACGAGCGGCTCGAGCTGCAGATCGCGGCGCGGCGCCAGCACGTCTTCGCCGCTCTTCTTCCGCCGCTCGTACTCCTGCCAGGCCTTCTGGTACGCTTTCGCGCGCGTGAACGCGTCGCGAATCACGAACTCCACGCCGGCGCGGCTGATCGGATAGCGACGTGGACCGTTGGCTGGCCCCAAATCCTTGGGATTCTCGCCCAGCGCGAACTTGATGCCCGGCGGGGCACCCTCGAACGTAAAGTCCTCGGCGCGTGTCTTGCCCCATCGAAGCTTGATGACTTTGTTCTTGCCGCCGATTGGATTGGCGCTGCCGTGAAGCACGTTGGCGGTCGTCAGGCCGCCGGCGAGGTCGCGATAAATGTTGACGTCGGTCGGATCGAAGACATCGTCGATGCCGGTCATCGAGCTGACCGTCGTGCCGCTTTCGTTGATCGAATCGGCCGCGATGTGCGAATGGGCGTCGATGAGTCCGGGCGTGACGAAGAGGCCGGTTGCGTCGACGCGCTCTGCGCCGGGCGGCACGGTCACGTTGGTGCCGACCGCCGCGAGCTTGCCATCGCGAATCAGCACGGTGCCGTTGCGGATGACGCCGCGCGTCACCGTCAGCACGGTGCCACCGGTGATGGCGATGGTTCTGGAAGCCTGCGCCCGCGTACCGTGGGGCGACATCACGGCGAGGCCAAGGACGGCGGCCGCCACCAGCGAACGGAGAGTTCGGTGCGCGCTCACAGCAGCCCTCCTACTGGAATGTTCAATCGTGGCCGCCCGATTATACGGCTCCACGAAATCAGGTGACCTCGCTCTCCGCCTTCTGCCGCCTCACCATCAGCGCCTCCACCGCCGAACGCACGTCGGTGCGGTCGTCGAGAACAGCCGCCATCTGCGTCGCGATCGGCAGCTCGACGCCGTGGCGCGCGCCGAGCGCGAGCGCGGCATGCGTCGTCCTGACGCCCTCGGCAATCATTTTCATACCGGCCAGCACCTCGGCCAGCTTCCGGCCACGCGCCAGCTCCACGCCGACGTGCCGATTGCGGCTGAGAGACCCGGTGCAGGTGAGCACCAGATCGCCGAGTCCGCTCAGTCCCGCCGGCGTGTCGCGATGACCGCCGGCCGCGCACGCCAGCCGCGAAATCTCCGCGAGTCCCCTGGTGATGAGCGCCGCAAGCGCGTTATGACCAAGCCCTACGCCCTCGACGACTCCGGCCGCGATGGCGATCACATTCTTCAACGCGCCGCAGATTTCGACGCCGACGACGTCCGGCGATCCGTACAATCGGAAATACGGACTTCTGAACTCCTCCAGCACGAGATCGATCGCGACGGCATCGCTCGAAGCCGCGAGAACCACGGTCGGCAGCTTGCGCGCCACTTCAACCGCAAAACTTGGCCCCGAGAGAACGACCACCGGCCGATTGCCGCCGAGCTCCTGCGCGATGACCTCTGACATTCGCAGGAGCGTCTCGCTTTCCAATCCCTTCGTGGCGCTGACGACAATCGCCCGGCGCCGGATGAGTGGCGCCGCAGCTCGCATCACGGCGCGGCAGCCGTGCGAGGGAATCGCCGAGACGACAACGTCGACGTCGGTGAGCGCGGACTCGAGCGACGACGTGATCGAAACCTTCTCCGGGAGAACGACGTCGGGCAGGTACACGCTGTTGGCGCGGCGCGAGTTGATCTCGGCAGAGAGCGACGGATCGCGCGACCATAACGTGACGTCGTGGCCAACGCGGCTCAGGTGCACCGCCAGCGACGTGCCCCAGCTGCCGGCGCCAAGTACGGCAACCCGCTTCATGAGGCACGCGGTCCGAGCCGCCGCTCGGTTCCCTCACGAACGCGCGCCAGGTTCGAGCGATGTCGAAACACGATCAGCGTTGCCGCGGCCGTCGCGGCGACGACGACAGGGCCCGAGCTGCCGGTGGCGTAGGCGATTGGCGGCAGCGCGAGGGAGGCCAGAACCGATCCGACTGAAATGTATTTCGTGACCCAAACGGTCGCAAGAAACAACCCAAGCGCCGCCGGCGTTGCCAGAGGCGAGAGTACCGAAAACACTCCACACGCCGTCGCGACGCCTTTGCCGCCGCGAAAGCGAAGCCAGACGGGATAGATGTGGCCGATGATCGCGGCGACACCTGCCGCGGCTGGGACGCCACCGGCGGGATTCAATCGCTCGGCCAGCAGAACGCTCGCCGCACCCTTCGCGATATCGAGGACCGCCACCAGCACTCCCGCCGTTAGCCCGGAAGCGCGCGCGACGTTTGCGGCGCCGATGTTGCCGCTGCCAATGCGCCGGAGGTCAGTCGTGCCCCACCGGCGCGCCATGATCAGCGCGAACGGAATTGACCCGATGAGATACGCGACCGTCAGTGACAGGAGCATTGTGCGCAGCCAGTCCTTTGTCCTTGGTGCCTGGTCCTTGGCTGTCCTTCGTGCTTGGTCCTTAGCCGCCCTCGTGCTTGGTCCTCAGCCGCCTTCGTGCTTGGTCCTAAGCCGCCTTCGTGCTTGCTCCTGAGTGCTGCGTTCCCCGGACCAAGGACCAGGGACTGCCAAGGACCAAGGACCGGGGACCGCCAAGGACTAAGGACTAAGGACCAAGGACTAGATCGGCCTGAGCCATCGCAGTATAGGTCGGTCCAGCCGACGAAAGGCGGCTTTGATAGAGCGTCACCGCCTCGACCTTCGTCCGTGCGATGGGCGCTGCCGGTTCAGCCAGCCGTGGCCGTTCGGATCGGCGGCCGTCGCGCCAGCGCGCAAGCGTGAGGTGCGGCCGAAACGGCCGCGCGTCCTTTTCGACGCCGATCGCAGCGAGCCGATCGGCGACGAGCGCCTGCAACTCGATCGCCTGGGCCGCACCGTCGACGACGCCAAGCCACAGCACGCGCGGCGCGCCGTGCGGCGGAAACACCCCGAGCCCACCGAAGGCCAGAAGAAACGACGCGACCGGAAACGGCGCGCGCATGGCTTCAGCAGTCGCCAGCGCCCGGTCCTCGGCCACTTCGCCCACGAAAACGAGCGTCAGATGGATGTGCTCCGGACGGACGAGTCTCAACGAATGAGCCGTGTCGCCGAGCGAGCGGAGAATTTTCGCTTGCTCGGCGGCGATCGCAGCTCTCGCTTCGTCGCCAATGTCAATGGCCGTGAACAGTCGCATGTGTCATGCCCAACCTGAAGGTCGGGCCTACGTACGGCGCGAAGGACGTAGGCCCGACCTTCAGGTCGGGCGCCTCGGCGATGCGTGGGCCCGAGCTTCAGCTCGGGCGCGCGTTCGTCAGGATCAGCCGCAGCATGTTCAGCGCGGCTTGGGCCGACTGGTACTTCACCTGCTCCCGGTCGCCGATGAACTGAAACGTCCGGATCCATTCCTTGCCTGGCGTAATGACGGCAACGGCAACCGTCCCAACTGGTTTTTCGGCGGTTCCGCCGCCCGGTCCCGCAATCCCGGTGACGCCAATGCCGACTTCGCTCGATGCCCGCGCGCGAATCCCTTCGGCCATCGCCCTGGCGACCGGCTCGCTCACCGCACCGTGCTCGGCGATGAGCGTCTCGGGCACGCCGGTGAGGTCGATTTTCGACTGATTGCTGTAGCACACGACGCCGCGGTCCACGTAGGCGGAGCTGCCGGGAACGTCGGTGAGACGCGACGCCAGCAGTCCGCCCGTGCATGACTCGGCGACGGCAATCGTCCAATGGGCATCGCGCAGCAGCCGGCCAACGACCGCTTCAAGTTTGTCGCCTTCAGCGCTGTAGATCGAAGTGCCCAGCGCCTGACGGAGCTCTTCGACGGCCACGTCCAGCGCCACATCGGCTTCGGCGCGACTGTTGGCGGCCGCCGTCAAGTGCAGCTCGATCTGTCCGAACACCGCAAGAATCGTGGTGCTGATCGGAACCGCCTGCTTCGTCCAGCGGCCATAGACGGGCTGCGCACACGAATCGACGTCCGATTCGGTGCGGCCGGTGATCTTCAACACGCGCCGGAAGAGTCCGCGGCCGCCGCTCTTCGGCACGAGCCGATCGCGGATCACCGCCTCGATCATCGGCGCCATCTCACGCGGCGGACCGGGCAGCGCGACGAGCATCGTGTTCCCCCGCTCGATCCACAAACCCGGCGCCGTGCCGTTCGGGTTTTCGAGCAGCGAGGCGCCGCGCGGCACCATCGCCTGGCGCCGGTTGATCTCGGGCATCGTCAGGCCGCGTCGGGCAAACCGCGCACGAATCCGCTCCACGACCGCCTCGTCAATGTCGAGCGGCACGTCGAGGATCCGCGCGATCCCTTCGCGTGTGACGTCGTCCTCCGTCGGTCCAAGACCACCGGTCAACACGATCAGATCGGCGATCGCCATCGCATTGTTCAGCACGCGCACGAGCTCGTCGACATCGTCACCGACGACGACCTTCATGCGCACGTCGCCGCCGATCGCGTTCAGCTTTTCGGTGATGGCAAGCGAGTTCGTGTCGACGCGAAACGGCGTCAGCATTTCGCTTCCGACGGCAAGAATGGCGACTCTCATGGATCGGGTAATTGGGTAATTGGGTAATCGGGTAATTGGATTGTGGAATTGAAGTATTGAGGGAGTGGATTGTGCTACTTGCCCAATCCAATCGATTAATCCCTCAATGCGCCAATCCAATTACCAGATTACCCGATTACCCAATTACTCGATTCCCCAGCGCGAGCAGCACGCGGAGCGTAAGGTTTGCATAAATGGCGGCCATGAAGTCGTCGGCCATGACGCCCACGCCGCCGGGCAGGCGCTCGAGGCGATTGGAGGGATAGGGCTTGACGATGTCGAACAGCCGGAACAGCAGGAACGCGATGAACGCGCCGGACCAGCCCACCGGCACCAGGAACAGCGTCACCAGCATGCCCATCACCTCGTCAATCACGACCGGGCCTGGATCGGTCGATCGGAAGTGACGCTCTGAGACGCCGGCAGCCCACGAACCGCCGGCAAACAGCACGACTACGACAGCCAACTGCACCGAGGCTGACGGCGGGAGAACGAGCCAGAGGAGCAGTCCCGCAGCGGATCCGAACGTTCCCGGGGCGAACGGCACGTAACCGACGCCGAGGCATGTCGCGACCGCTAGAGCAACGTAGACCATTCTTCTGACTTTTGGCTTGTAACTATTGACCGGCCGGCGTTCTTCAGCAGCCTGTCAGAGCGTCGCGCGGACGACGCGCGTGCCGGCGAAGTGATCGTGCAGACCGCGGCGATCGTGACTGAGGAGCGTCGTCAGCAGGCCGAGGCCTGCGGGCACGACGAGCGCGGCCCAGACGAGCGTCCTCACGATCGAGTGGCCGAGGTCGAGCGGCGCGTCGGCCGTGGCGGGCACGACCTTGATGCCGGCGGCCATCTTACCGAGCGTCTGGCCGCCCGCCGTGAAGGCAACGAGGTACCCACCGTTCTGCACGAGGAGAAACGCCAGCATCGGCCCTTTCGGAAGGATGCTGACATCGTCGAAGGTCAGCCCGCAGATCTGCATGGTGAAGTAGATCACGACGGCGTCGATGGCCGCCAGGATCACGAGATCGAGGACAGCTGCTGCGAGCCGCGCAGAAAGCGCCGCGGTTTGGAGGCCGTTGTTCTCTTCTGGTTCGGGCCACTCCGTCGCCCGCGCCTGAGCGGCGGGCAGACGCAGGTCCACTTCGCCCGAGAGGTCGAGCATCGGCATCCGTGCGGTTGAAGGCCGAGGTCGTTGCACGTCGGGCGTCGCGCGGCGCACCGACAACGGCGTGCGGGGCGGCGACGGCCGCGTGATGAGCGGGCGATCGTCGACCGCGTGTCCGAACGGCAGTCTGCCGGCAGGTGGCATGTGACCTGGCGTTGCAGGACTCGGAGTCCGATTGATCAGTGTGAGATCGTCGAACGGCTGTTCGCTGGCGGAATCGTCGCGGATTTGAATTTCGGGAAGGTCGTACGAGTCGGTCAGCGAAAAATCATACCCACAATTGCGGCACCGTTCGACACGCTCGAATCCGAGGTAACCGCATTTGGGGCACTTCATGGAAGCGGCCCGTTACCTTTCCGTGATTCCGGCGGAGACGCAGCCAGGCTGATCAACTGCTTCTGGATCACGGCACGCAGGCGATCGGCATCGACCCTTTGCGCGTCAGTCGGCCGGACGAGGTCGAGCGCCGCGAGCGCGTCACGGAGGCGGCCGCCCGCCTGGAGGCCGCGTGCACGTTCAAGAGCCGTTTCCGCTCGCAACGGAATGGGCAAGCCGGCATTGAGTGGAGCGCCGGCGGCCGGTGCAGCACTCGGCGCAGGCTGCAGCGCGACCAACGAGCGCCAGTCGACGCCGCGGATCGCAATCATCACACCGACTGCAGTGAGGACCCCGACGAGGGCGACCGAGCCCATCAGACCCCACGCGGTCCGGTGTCTGCGATCGCCTTCCGCTGCGACGAGCGGCGATCGGTCCACGCGGGTCGCAGATTGCCTCGCGGCGGCAGCGCCCTGTTCGAGACGGCTGAGACGATCGAGGACCGCCTGCGCCTCGTCGGGCGGAGCGCCCTTCTCGATCGCCAGCTCGAGAAGCCGGCGCGCCTGCTCCGTGTCGCCACGGCGGAGCGCCGCCAGGCCGGTCTGCAGCAACTCCTCCGACTCGCGCTGCCGTTCGGCGACCGCGCTCCGCGCACGCTCGATGTAGGCGCGTGCGCGCGCGTGGTTCCTGTCGAGGAACAGCGCGCGCGTCCAGACGTTGATGGCTTGCTCGTACTGGGCTGCAAAGTAATGATCGAGACCGACCAGCAGGAGCTGCTCGATCTTCGCGTCACGATCCCGTTCAGATGCGGCGTCGGTCGCGTGCGACGGGTCGGTGCGCTGTGGCTCGGACATTCGTAGTGCAGGCCTTCAGGCCTGCTTCAGACATCAACAATGAAAGCCGGACCGATTATAGTACTCGTCGATCCCCATTTCAACCCGTGATCGAGTGTGTACCGAACGTCAGCGACGGCCGCCGGCAAGATGTCATCGAGGAGATGGCGCGCGCGATCCGTACCTCGAGCGGTACGAAGCTGCTCGACTGCTCGTCCGATCGATCCCACAACCGATCGGTCTTCACGTTCGTTGGTGAGCCGCAGGCGCTCGAAGCGGCGGTCCTCGCGCTGTACGAGCGCGCGGTCGCCGCGATCGACCTGCGAACGCACCGCGGCGTGCATCCGCGACTCGGCGCCGTCGATGTCGTGCCGTTCGTGCCGCTCGCCGGTGCCACGATGGCGGATTGTGTGAATCTGGCGAAGCGCGTGGGAGAGGCGGTTGGGCGACGATTTCACGTACCTGTTTATCTGTACGAGGACGCGGCGACGCGTCCGGCGCGCCGACAGCTCGAGCATATCCGCCGCGGCCAGTTCGAAGGCCTGACGGCGCGGATGGCTGCCGAAGGATGGGCCCCGGATTTCGGCCCGAGCGTGCCGCATCCAACCGCCGGCGCCTCCGCGATCGGCGCACGACCGATTCTGATCGCGTTCAACGTGAATCTCGACACCGACCAGCTCGAGGTTGCGAAGTCGATCGCGTCTGCCATTCGCCAGAGCGGCGGCGGCCTGCCGTACGTGAAGGCGATGGGCGTCGAGCTGACCGAGCGAGGGCTGGTGCAGGTGTCGATGAACCTCACGAACTTCCAGCAGACTTCAGTGCGTCGCGCGTTCGATGCAGTCAACCAGGACGCGGCGCGCAGGGGCGTGAGAGTACGGGAGAGCGAGATCGTCGGTTTGATTCCAGAGGCGGCGGTGTCGCAGGAGGACGCGAAAACGATGCTGCTGACCGAACCGCTCGAGAAGAAAACGATTGAGGCGCGGCTGGGAGAATACTGAAATTAAGAATTGAGAATTGAGAATTAAGAATTAAGAATGCGCGAATGCGTACCGACGTTCGGCATGCTCCAACGATTCACGCCACGCAAGCTGGTAACGAATTCTTAGTTTTTACTTTTTAATTCTTAATTTCAGCGTTCAGACCGTCTCTTCTTCCTCCGCCCTTCGCGACGGAGCAATGCCGAACGCGCGCATCTTGCGATAGAGATTGCTCCGCTCCACGCCCAGGACTTCCGCGGTCCTCG
>Ga0114129_10007212_pt1 | contig 15822 bp, 18 predicted proteins | sample RhiMetdeltSRZDD1_FD_80071 | JGI IMG/M metagenome (GOLD analysis project Ga0114129, IMG submission 80071) | Populus rhizosphere microbial communities from Tennessee, USA - Rhizosphere MetaG P. deltoides SRZDD1 (version 2) (version 2) | ecosystem: Host-associated > Plants > Roots > Rhizosphere >... | reverse complement strand
GCCTGCCGCTCGCGGCGTTTGGCGGCGGCGCCGAGGTCATGGGGCAGCTGGCGCCGGCTGGAGACGTCTACCAGGCGGGGACGCTGTCCGGCAATCCGCTCGCCACGGCCGCGGGGCTGGCCGTGCTACGGCGGCTGCGCGACGGGGCCGTCTACGACGAGCTCGAGCGCCTCGGCACGCGGTTGGAAGAGGGCCTGAGGCCCTTCGGCAGGGTGCAGCGCGTGGGTGCGATGCTGACGCTCTTCATGCGCTCGAGACCCGTTCGCAACTACGACGATGCCCGCGCGTCCGACACGGAGCGGTACGCGGCGCTCTTCCGCCACCTGCTCGACGCCGGCATCTACGTCGCGCCGTCGCAGTTCGAAGCACTGTTCCTCTCCCTCGCCCACACGGACGAGGACGTCGACCGGACGGTCGAGGCCTTTGCCGACTTCGGCGATCGCTGACCTCTGGGACGCGATCACCGCGGGCGCCGCGGCGGAGAGTCCGCTCTGGGAGGCGGCCCTGCGCCCGCGCGAGCTGCAGGAGCGCGAGCCCGGGTTCTCGGATCTCGCGGAGGAGCAGTACCGGCTCGGCCTGGAGACGATCTACGAGGGTTATCTCCTCCACTATGGACGGCCCCGGCTCTTCGCGCCGGCCGACGGTGACACGGCGCTCCTCCTTGGCGACTACCTCTACGCGCACGGCCTCGTGCGGATCGCGGAGTGTCAAGTGGTCGCGGCCGTCGCCGACCTGGCCGAGCTGATCTCGCTGTGTGCTCAGGTTCGGGCTGAGGGGCGAAGCGACGACGGAGCGGCCTGGGCGGCGACGTCGTCGTGTCTGGCGTCAGGCGAGCTCGACGACGCGCGGACTGCACTTCGGGTTCACGGTGACGCGCAGACCCTGCTCGAGCTCGCTCGAGAGGCGGTGGGTGGGGAGGCTCTCGAGCGCGCGCTCGCGGCTCACGCCGCTCGCGTGCCTAGCGCACAAGGTGAGCCGGCACCGTGATGACCGTGTAGACGGGTTCATGCGGGTACGGGCCTTTCGGCACACGCGCCGGGGCGCGGAAGACGGGGAGCAGGTTCGTGTTCGGGTCGCCGTTCCTGTCGAGCGAGAACGGTCCGAAGATGCTGTTCTTCAGCCGCACCCGGAAGAGCTCACGGGCCACCGAAGCGCGCGTTCCGTCGGAACGGGCAATGGCGTCGAGAAGGACCTCGGTCGCCTGCGCGGCGTACGGCGCGAAGAAGTTCACGTTTCTTCCGCGCTGCGTCGCGCTGAACGCTCTCGTGAAGCGCTGGCCCTCCGCCGGGAGCTGCTGGAGCGGCTCCGTGACAACGCCGCCGCTCACGTACATGCCGGTCGCGGCGGGCCCGATCACTCGTCTCGCGTCGGAGGCGGGCAAGAACGAGTCGGGTGCGATCACCACGAAATCGCGGCCGAATTCGCTTCGCAGGGCCCGCACCAGCGCGTCGGTGCGCTCGTCCGGCAGCCCTGCGATGAAAAGACCGCCTACTCGCATGCGTCGGAGACGTCGGGCGAAGGAGGCATAGCCGTCGCGGGAGCCCCGCGATACCGGCGCCGTGACGTGGAGCCCCAATCGTCGCGCTGCCTTGACGAAGGCATCGCTGAGCCCGAGAGCGTACGCATCCTCCGGGTCGGTCAGGAAGATGGACGCGTTGCGTACGCCAAGCCTCTTTGCGAGGAGGGCGTCGGCCGCGCCCTGGACGTCGTCGGCAGGATAGACCCGAGCGAAGTTACGAATGCCTGTCGGGTAGAGCTTGTCGAGCACGCCCTGCGTGCCCCCACCCTCCCGCGTCAGGCCGAGAAAGGACGTCGTAGGCGAAACCATCGGAAGCGGCCCGGGCCGCGCGCGGTTGGCGATAGGGATCTGCGCTTCCGCGCAGCCCGAGTTGAATGGACCGAGCACGGCGATCACCGAGGAGGTCGCGACGTATCGCTTTGCGTTCGCAGCGCACTTCTCCTCCGTGTAGGAGGCCGCGGGCACGGTCGCGTCGTCGCAGGGCTGGAACGCCAGGTTGTACGGGCCGGCACGGAACCCGTGCTGACGCAAGACGAACTCGATCGCCTGAACCATCGCAAGCGTGACCGGAGCGTCGAGGGCCTGCATCGGGAGGTCGCCCACGATCAGGTGGTCGGGGTTCCCACTCCCACCGTAGACGGCCGCATCACACGTCCCCGCCGGGAGCGTCTCCAGACCCTCGAGCTTCGGTGCGGCCTCGATGGTTCGGCCACCTCCAGCCGTGACCGCCGCCCACACACCGACCGGCGCGACGGAGACGTCGACGGGTGCGTTGCCGAGTTCGAATGCGCGCACCTCCTCCGACTTGGCATCGATGCGATAGACGTTGCCGTCGACCGGGCTCGCCACCCAGACCGCGCCTTGACCGAAGGTGATCCCGCTCGCCGACAGGCCGGCGGTGACCGTGTGCATTTGCACGGGCGGTCCCGGCTCGATCCGCCAGACCGTCCCGGAGAGCGAATCGCCCACCCACACGGACGATGCCCCGACCGCGACGGGTCCTATATCGGGCGTTGGCACGCGGATCCGCTGCGTCACTTCGCGGGTCGTGGGATCGATGCGCATCAGGTGGCGTCCGGACGACGCCCAGATCGAGCCGAGGCCGGCCGCGAGGGATACCACCGAATTTCGAAGGCTGAGCGAACCGTTAATGCGCTGCGAGACCGGGTCGATCTGCCACAGCCGGTCGTCGGGCCCGGAGGCCCAGACCGCGCCGTTCGCGTAGAGGATCGGCGGGTTCTCGCCGAAGCTCGGGCCGATTCCGGGTAGGAGGCGCTGGTCGCGCGGAGTCAGCGTCGAGGGATCGAGTGCAGCCACGCCCACGCGTGCGCCGGCGGGGCTTCGCTCCGCGTACGTGCTCCAGAGCTCGCCGCCTCCCAACGAGAGCGCCGTTGGCGTGAACCCGGGAGCCTTTGTGAGCGCGCGGCCGCCCGCGGAGGAAACCCGCGAGATGGTCTGGGCATCGCCGTCGAGCGTCCAGGCCGTCTCGTCGTTCGAAACGACATCCAGTGGTGTGGCCCCGACGGCGGTCTCGCTGCGCACAGCGCCGCTCTGCGGGTCGAGTAGCGCGGCCGAATCTCCGGCCACCCCCGACGGGCCGCCCGTGCCGCCGAGCACGAGGAGCGCGGCAACGCCGGCGCCGATGAGCGCGAGCGCCACGCCAACGCCGGCGAACGCCGTACGTCGCGAGATCCGGCCTTTCCTCGTGGTGGGAGCGGCTGGGAGGTCGAGCTCGAACTCCAGCCGGTGGACGCGGACGGGGTTGCTGATGCCCTTGACGCGTACGCGACCGCGAGCCGAGTAGCCGAGACCGTCGACCTGCCCCGCCATCAAGACGATGCCGTCGCCCGCCAGCACCTCTCCCGGCTGCGCGAGCGCACACAGCCGCGAGGCAAGATTCAGCGCCCCGCCGCGGTAGCCGTCCTCGATCGACACCGCCTCCCCCGCGTCCAGTCCGATCCCCACCCGCAGCGGCAACGATGGGTCCTCCCGGATCGCGTCGGCGAAGCGGCGCTGGAGTGCGACCGCTGCCCGCAGTGCCTGCCGGGGTGAATCGAAGACGCAGAGCGCCTCGTCGCCTCTCAGCTCGACGGTCCGGCCGCCTCCCTCTTCGACCACCGCTCGCGCAAGCTCGGCGAAGCGGGCAGTCAGGCGCGCAGCATCCTCGTCTCCGCGTTCCCGCGTGAACGACGTATAGCCGCGGATGTCCGCAATCAGGAACGCACGGACGGCCGCAGCACTGCCTCCGACTACCTCTCGCAGGTGCCGATCTTACAACGGAGGGTTTCGCGCAGATTGCCTTACTGGTTTCGTTTAGAGTCCTCAGCCGATGCTCGACGTGCTCTTCGAGATCATCCCCGCGGATGAAGAGGGCAAGCGGATCGTCATCGCGATGCTAATCGTCGGCCTGATCTTCATCGCGGTGATCGCGATCGGCCAGACGTTCCGCTGGCTCGAGCATCGCCGCAGGGATCGTCGGGCGCGCCAGCCGCAATACTGAAGCTTGCGCGAGTTCCCGACCGGTACCGTCACCTTCCTCTTCACCGACTTCGAGGGCGCTGCTGGACGAGCACGGGAGGCGTACGCGGGCCTGCTCGATGAGCACCGCCGCGTCCTGCGCGAGGCCTTCGGCAGCCACGGTGGTGAGGTCGACACGCAGGGGGGACGCCTTCTTCGTCGCCTTCTCCCGCGCCTCGGACGCGCTCGCCGCCGCCGAGGATGCCAAGCATTGTCCGAGGCCTGACCTGAACGCGGAGGCGCTGGCCGAGCACCCGCAGACATAGACTGACCGCGCCTTGGCCCCTCCCCGCGACCTCCGCGCCTGGATCGCCCTGCTGGAGCGCGAGGGCGAGCTGAAGCGCGTCACCGCCGAGGTCGACCCGCACCTCGAGATCACCGAGATCAACGACCGCACCGTCAAAGCGGGCGGGCCGGCGCTCCTGTTCGAGAAGGTCAAGGGCTCAGAGCACCCGCTCCTGATCAACCAGTTCGGCACCGAGCGCCGCATGTGCCTCGCGTTCGACGCCAGCTCGCTCGACGAGGTCGGCGCGCGGCTCGGCGACGTGCTGGAGATGCAGCCGCCGCAGGGGCTGGTGGAGAAGGTCAAGGGTCTGGCCAAGCTGAAATCGATCGCGGACTCGATGCCGAAGAGCGTCCGCTCGGGGAAGGCACAGGAGGTCGTCCTCACCGGCGACGAGGTCGACCTCGGCCGGCTTCCGATCCAGACGTGCTGGCCGCAGGACGCTGCCGCGTTCATCACGCTGCCAGCGGTGATCACTCGCGACCCGCGCGACGGGACGCGCAACGCCGGGATGTACCGGATGCAGGTGCTCGGCCCGCGCGAGACGGCGATGCATTGGCAGATCCACAAGGACGGCCGGATGGACTTTCTCGCGACCGACGGCCGCCTCGAGGTTGCCGTCGCGCTCGGCCTCGATCCGGTCACGGCGTACACGGCTTCAGCGCCGCTTCCGAAGCACGTCGACGAGCTGATGCTCGCGGGCTTCCTCAAGGGCGAGCCGGTCGAGCTCGTGCGTTGTCAGACGGTGGGACTCGAGGTTCCGGCCAACGCCGAGATCGTCCTCGAGGGCTACGTGGAGCACGGCGACCTCGCGCCGGAGGGGCCGTTCGGCGACCACACGGGCTACTACACGGATGTCGAGCCGTTCCCCGTCTTCCACGTCACCGCGATGACCATGCGCCGCGATGCGATCTACCCGTCGATCGTCGTGGGGAAGCCGCCGCAAGAGGATGCCTGGCTCGGGAAGGCGACCGAGCGCATCTTCCTGCCGGCGATCAAGATGACCGTCCCCGAGATCGTCGACTACGACCTGCCGGTCGCGGGTGCGTTCCACAACTGCGTGATCGTCTCGATCCGCAAGCGCTTTCCGGGCCACGCGCAGAAGGTGATGCACGCGATCTGGGGTCTCGGCCTCCTTTCGCTGACCAAGGCGATCGTCGTGGTCGACGAGTGGGTCGACGTGCACGACTACGAGGACGTGTTTTTCCGCGTCGGGGCCAACGTCGATCCGCAGCGCGACGTCCTCCTCACGGAAGGGCCGCTCGACCATCTCGATCATGCGCCCACGCGTCAGTTCTACGGCGGCAAGATCGGGATAGACGCGACCCACAAGGGGCCGGAGGAAGGGACGCGCGAGTGGCCGCCGGAGATCGAGATGAGCGACGCGGTCAAGGCCCTCGTCGACCGCCGTTGGAACGAGTATGGGTTGTAAGCCTTGTCACGTCGTTGAACAGCGGCGGTAAGGCTTGATTGAATCCACTTGGAGTGACGAATGCTGGCGGTGACGGGGCGCACGGGCCTCCGCCGAGCTTGTGGCCGGTGGGGTTCGCCGTCGGCATCGTTTGCATCCTCGTCGGGCTGATCGTCAGCTGGCCCGCGGTCGCGGTCGGTGCGGCGCTCACGCTGGTGTTCGGCTTCCTCTGGATCAGAGACGTCACCAGCGGCTACCGGACGATCCCGCAAGCCGAACCGGACGGAGTGGAACCGCCCGAGCCTGCGCCCGGGATCCCCGCCCACCGAGGGCCCCCGGCGATGCCGGAGACTCCGCCCGCCGAGGCGGCGCGCTACCCGCGCAGCAAGTTCCTCGAGGGAGCGACGCTCGGCATCGGAGCAGCGATCGGCGTCGTCGTCACAGTCCCAGCCGTGGGCTTCGCCGTCGTTCCCGCCTTCGTCGACCAGGGGAACCCGGACATCGACCTGGGGCCAATCGACAACTTTCCTCAGGGACAGTGGGTGATCACGCACTTCAACCTGAGACCGGAAGAGGGTGAGGTCGCGCGTCGCGTGGTCTACATCCGGTACAACGGCCTCGCCGACAACGAGCCCAGCTTCACGATCATCTCCAATCGCTGCGCTCACCTGGGCTGCCCGGTCCAGCCTGGTGGCCTCATTCAGTCGGACAAGACCAAGGACCAGAAAGCTTCCGGTGGTCAGGAGATTCAGCTCACGCCGGTGATCGGCCTCTCGAGCTTCACCTGCCCCTGCCACGGTGGGTCGTATGACTCCGAGGGCAATCGCACCGCCGGGCCGCCCGTTCGCGCGCTCGACCGCTGGACGTACAAGATCAAGAACGGGAACCTCGTCCTGATCACGAACTTCAGCGTTAGCAGCGTCGAGGGAACGGGGGCGAATGCGGTGATCAACAAGTACCAGCTCACCGGCCCGGGCCAGTGGGTCGACGGCCCCGAGCAGATCCTCTATCCCTGGCAGCCCCCGAGCTGATGGCGAACAGGACGAAGACAGCCCGCCGTCAGAACGTCGAAGCAGCGATCGCCTATCCGATCGACTGGATCGAGGAACGCTCGGGGCTGATCGGCGGGCTCCGCTATTTCCTCTTCCGGAACGTTCCCCGCGACTCGAGCTGGTTCCACACGCTCGGCTCGGCGACGCTCACGGCCTTCCTCGTCCAACTCGTCACCGGCGTGATCCTGGCGATGTACTACAAGCCGGACCCCGACAAGGCGTACGAGTCGATTCGACACATCACGGATGACATCACGCTCGGCTGGCTCGTCCGCGGTATGCACCGCTGGGGCGCGAGCGTCTTCATCATCCTGTTGTTCCTCCACGCGGCACGTGTGTTTCTGTTCGGGGCCTACAAGTATCCACGCGAGCTGAATTGGATCGTGGGCGTCCTGCTGCTCGCGCTCGGGATGTTCGAGGGCTTCACGGGTTACCTGCTCCCGTGGGACCAGACCTCGTACTGGGCGACCGTCGTCGGCATCAACATCAACGGGACGGCACCGTTCTTAGGACCGTTCCTCGCGTCGCTGTTACGCGGGGGCGCGGAGATCGGCCCCGACACGTTGGCCCGTTTCTACTCGATCCACATGCTCCTGCTCCCGGGGGCGATCATCGGGCTAATCACCCTGCACCTGTACCTCATTATCCGGCTCGGCGTCACCTCGCCGCCGTGGTCGAAGGAGGCGGCGGGCGGCGACCGGCCCGAGCCTGAGCCGACGGCGCGCGCCGGGCTCACGCGCCCCGGCCCGCGGAGAGGGATTGCTCGCTGACCGTGGCTGTCACTCCCAAGCCGTCGAAGCGGGTCGTCGAGCGCAGGAAGGAGTTCCAGCGCTACAAGCGCGACGTCAAGGAGCGGGGGAAGCCGTTCTACCCGTTCGCGATGTTCCACGACACGGTGATGAGCCTGGTCGTGGTCACCGTCATCGTCGTGCTGGCGGTCATCTGGAAGTACACCGCGGGCGAGATCCCGGACGATTCCGGTTGGCTCGGGCCGCTGTACAAGGACAAGGCGGATCCGGCGACGACGAGCTTCATCCCGCGACCGGACTGGTACTTCTACTTCCTCTTTTACCTCCTGCGGATCTTCAAGTGGCCGGAGTCGGTGATCCTGGCGACCGTCGGCATCCCGACGATCGCGCTCATCCTCCTGATCGCGCTGCCGTTCATGGACGTGCGGCGCGAGCGCCGGTTGAGCCGGCGCCCCGTTGCAGTCGTCGCGTTCATCCTCACCGTGCTCGCGATGGGGACGCTCACCTGGAAGGGCGCAGTCGCGAAGGAGGCGCTCGCGTCGGAGAACGAGGCGGCCGTCCCGTCGTGGATCGAGCAGGAGAACTTACCGCCGGAGGCCAAAGCGGGCGCCGAGCTCTTCGCGAAGCTGCCGTGCCTCGGCTGCCATACCTACCTGGGTGCCGGTTCCTCGAATCTGGGCGCTCCCGACCTGACCTCCATCGGGACGCAGAACCTCGGAATCGAGTTCCAGATCGCGCACCTCAAGTGCCCGAGCTGCGAGGTGCCGGGCTCGGCCATGCCGCCATTTGCCGACCTCGGCCAGAAGAACCTGCACGACCTGGCCGTGTTCTTGGAGGCGTCCAAGGGCCCGCAGTAAGCTGACTGCGCATTCGTGCGCGTTTTCGTCGGCATAACCGGTGCATCGGGCGCTCCGTACGCGGCCCGCCTGCTCGAGGCGCTCGGGCGGGCGGACTGCGAGATCCTTTTGTGCGCCTCGCGTGCGGGGATCCAGGTGCTCGCGACGGAGCTGTACGGCGACGCGCACCTGTCCGCCGACGAGACTCTTGCGCGGCTGGTGGAGCCCGCGCGCGACGCGGTCACGATCTACGACGAAAGCGACTGGCGCTCACCTGCCGCCAGCGGCTCGGCCAGGATCGACGGCTATGTCGTCTGTCCCTGCTCGATGGGGACCCTCGGCGCGATCGCGTCCGGCACGATGAGCAACCTGATCCAGCGGGCCGCAAGCGTCGCACTGAAAGAGGATCGGAAGCTCGTCCTTATGCCGCGGGAAACCCCGCTCTCGACCATCCACCTCGAGGGGATGCTGACCGTGCGTCGTGCCGGCGCGGTCGTCCTCTTCCTCGCGCCCGGCTTCTACCACGGCTGGGAGCGAGTCGGCCAGCTGGTCGACTTCGTCGTCGGCCGCTGCCTCGACCAGCTCGGGATGGAGAACACGTTGGTCGCCGAATGGGGAGTGGCGCAGCCGCCTCCCCCAACAGACCGATGACCACGCGGACGGGAACGCTCTCGCCCGACGGCGTCAGGACGATGTTCGACCGGATCGCGCCGGTTTACGACCTGATGAACCGGCTGATGACGGCGGGACTCGACCAGCGCTGGCGGCGGCTGACGGCGAACGAGGTCGTGCGTCCCGGCGACCGCGTGCTCGATGCCTGTTGCGGAACGGGAGATCTCGCGATCGCGGCCGAGGCGGCCGGAGGACGCGTTACTGGGCTGGACTTCTCCCAGCGGATGCTCGAGCGCGCGCGACGCAAGTCCGCGACCATCGACTGGGTGCGCGGCGACCTGCTCGAGCTTCCGTTCGAGGATGCGTCGTTCGAGGCGGCCACCGTCGGCTTCGGCGTGCGCAATGTCGCCGACCTCGAGCGGGGTCTCGCGGAGCTCCACCGTGTCCTGGGCTCGAACGGCCGGCTGGGCGTCCTCGAGATCACGCAGCCGCGTGGATTGCTCCGCCCCTTCTACAAGCTGTGGTTCGACGTGCTCGTCCCGCTCGCCGGGAGGCTCCTGCCGGGGGGATCCGCGTACACGTACCTGCCCGCCAGCGTCCGTCGCTTCCCCGGTCCGGACGACCTCGCACACCTGATGGGGCGGACAGGATTCGCCGACGTTCGCTACCGGTTGCTGGCCGGGGGCGTCGTCGCTCTCCATACTGGACGGCGACGTGACGGCTGAGCTCGCCACTCTCCGGGACACGCCCGGCCTGACGGCCTTTCTCGGCGAGGTCGAGGTTCGCCTTGCCGCTTCCGTCGAGTCGCACCCCGGGCTGGTCGCGCAGATCGGGCGGGAGGTGTTCGCGAGCGGGGGTAAGCGGCTTCGCCCGCTGCTCTGCTACCTCGCCTCGTCAGACGAGGCCGAGCCGCCGGTCGCGGCGGCGCTCGCGGTAGAGCTCGTGCACATGGCGACGCTCGTCCACGACGACCTGATCGACGGAGCGGAGTTCCGCCGGGGATCCCCGGCCGTCTGGAGCACGTACGGCGCCGCTCCCGCGCGCGCCGCCGGCGACTACCTGTTCGCGCGAGCGTTTGCGGAGCTCTCCTCGCTCAACGATTCATGGGCGATCGACGTTCTGTCCGACGCCACGCTCTGCCTGGCGCGAGGCGAGGCGATGCAGCGGCGGCAGACCCACGATCCCGACACGACCGCCGAGGCCTACCTCGAGCGCTGCTCGCTGAAGACGGCGAAGCTGTTCGAGGCCTCTTGCCTGCTCGGTGCTGGCGCGTCGCGGCCCGAGCTCGGCGAGTTCGGCCTCTCGCTCGGGATCGCGTTCCAGATCGCCGACGACATCCTCGACTGCTCAGGCGAGACGATCGAGACCGGCAAAGTGGCGGGAACGGACCTGCGCGAAGGCACGCCGACCCTCCCGCTCCTGCTGGCGGCACGCGAGGATCCGGTCGTCCGGAGGGCGCTGGCGGGCGGCGAGCTCGACGGCGCGCTCGTCCGCGTCGCCGCAACCGGCGCGCTCGCGCGCTCGCGCGAGGTCGCGCTCGAGTACGCGGCGCGCGCCCGGGCGTGCCTGAACGGCGAGCCGCACTACGAGGAGCTCGAAGCGTTGACCCGCGCGGTCGTCGAGCGGGACGGATGATCCGTCTCGGCCGCATCTCCTACGTGAACATGGCGCCGGTCTTCTACCGGCTCGAGGCCGACGTCGAGGAGGTGTCCGGCGTTCCCACCGATCTCAACCGGCGGCTGCTCGCTGGCGAGATCGACATCGCGCCCATCTCGTCGATCGAGTACGCGCGTCACGCCGACGACCTGCGGCTGCTGCCCAGGTTGTGCGTCTCTTCGCAGGGCGCCGTCGACTCGATCCAGCTCGTCTCGAAGGTTCCGCTCGAGCACGTCCGCAGCGTCGCGGTCACGCCCGAGAGCGCGACGTCGGTCGTCCTCACCAAGGTGCTCCTGCCCGAAGCCAGGCACGTTCGGCTCGGTGAGGAGGCGGACGCCAAGCTTCTGATCGGCGACGCGGCGCTCCAATCTGCCTTCGAGGACCCGACGCCGCACTACGACCTGGGCCGGCTCTGGCTGGAGCGCACCGGTCTGCCGATGGTGTTCGCCGTCTGGGCCGCGCGGCAACCGGTGGCGGCGGGCCTGCAGGAGCTCGAGGCAGCGCTCGTCGACTCCGTGCGGCTCGCGCGGGCGGAGCCCGAGCAGCTCGCCTACGAGTCGAGCGAGCGGTACGGCTATCCGCCCGGCTTCCTCGCACGCTACTTCGAGAAGCTGCACTACTCGTTCGGGCCGCGCGAGCGGGCAGGGTTGATGACCTTCCTCGAGCTGGCCTGCGAGGTCGACGAGTTGGAAGAGGTGCCCGAGCTGAGATTCGTGACCGCGCGCGCTGTCGTCTAGGCGCCAGAGAGGAGATGCGATGTCCCTAATCGTGACGGGTTGGTTTACGGCCGATCCGGAAAAGTGGGAGCAGGTTTCGCAGGAGAAGAGCGAGCTGGTGAAAGCGCTCGCCGAGCGCGCCAAGGAGGCTGGAGTCATCGCGCACCGCTTCTACGGCTCCGAGGGACAGGTCATGGTCATCGACGAGTGGCCGGATGAACAGAGCTTTCAGGAGTACTTCGACTCGGTGCAGGACGAGGTTGGACCGCTGCTCGCCGAGATCGGCTCGAGCGAGCCGCAGATCCGCTTCTGGCGCGTGCTCGACACGCCCGACAAGATCGGCTGGGGCGCTTAGCCCTGGATTGGAACGCGGCGGCTGATCGAGCCGCCGCGTCCGTAATGCTCAATCCCTGTCGAGCGTGTCCTTGACCTTCTCCGCCGCGTCGTCGACGGCTTCTTTGGCCTTGCCCTCGGCGCGGTCCATCTTGCCCTCGCGCTTCAGCTCGTCGTCGTCCTTGAGGTCGCCCACGGCTTCCTTGATGCGGCCTTTGGCCTCGTCGGTGTTCACGGATCCTCCTTGCGTCGTTTCCCGCTGACTTCCCGGCGCGGGAGGGCGGCAAACGCGCTAGGCCGTGGCGCCTGTCTTCAGCTCGATGTCCGCACGAGCGCCGGCGGGCGCTCCGCGCGCCGGTACTGGACCCTGTAGCCGAGCGAGCGCGGGATCGCCAGCAGCCCCTCGAGGTCGAGGTCGATTCGGGCCCCGGCCTTCTGCGTCACCTCGTCCTCGATGGGAAGATCGAAGTCGTCGGCGCCGAAGTCCAGCGCGCGAAAGGCATCCTCGTTCTGCGTTAGCACCGAGGTGCGGATGTGTTTGACGTTGTCCAGGAAGATCCGCGACAGCGCGATGTGCCGCTGGTACTCGTGCGCCGATATCTCCCGGCCGCCGAACGCTGTCCCGTACGGCTTGTACGTCCAGCAGAGGAAGGAGAACAGCCCGCCGGTCTCGTCCTGGAAGTCGCGCGTCCGCTGCAGGTGCTCGAGCCGCTCGTCCAGCGTCTCGTCGAAGCCGACGACCATGGTCGCGGTCGTCCGCATCCCGCTCTCGATGATCGCCTGCTGTCCCTCGAAGTAGTCGCGGACGAGGTACTTCCACTTCGCGTGCCGCGCGCGGAAGTCCTCCGTCAGGATCTCGCTGCCGCCGCCGGTGACCCAGTGGACGCCCGCGTCGCGCAGCCGTGCCGCCGCGTCCGCGTACGAGAGTCGGGCGCGATCGGCGAGGAAGACGAACTCGGCAACGGTCAGCGCGTAGAACTCGACGCGGTCGCCGTAGCGCTCGCGGACGGACGCGAACAGGTCGCAGTAGAACTCCAGCGGCAGCTTTGGGTTGAAGCCGCCGTTGAAGGCCACCAGGTCGCCGCCGAACTCGAGCAGCTCGTCGATCTTGTCGAAGACCTGCTTGCGCGAGAGCACGTAGCCCCCGTCCTGGTTCGGAAGCACGTAGAAGGCGCAGTAGTCGCACTGCGCCACGCAGACGTTCGTGTAGTTGATGATCCGCATGACCATGTAGGTCGCGCGATCCGGCTCGTGCCAGCGGCCTCGCACCTCTTGCGCGAGCCGCTTCAGCTCGTCGTCGCTCGCGTGGAGCCAGAGCTCGCGCGCCTCGTCGACGGAGATGCGATTCAAGGTGGCCACTACAAGACGTCCATGAAGGAGCTGACGGAGAAGACGGCGCGGCCAGTTCCCGCCTCGCCGTAACCAGGCGGAGGATCGAGGCCGTGCCGGCCGAGCGCGTCGCGGTAGGCGCCGAGCAGCCGGACGTGGTACTCGAGCGGCGCGCCGCCGGGATTGTCCCGCCCGAGCGGCGTCGTCGGCTCAGGGCACCAGGTGGTGAAGCGCGGCGTGATCCCTCGGCTCATGAAGTGGTCGAGCCCCTCGGTCGTGCTGCCGATCGCCTTGTTGATAGACGTGAAGCCGAAGGGTTTCGCCATCTCGACGCCGGCGACGAAGTTCGGAATGACGTTGCGCGGGCCGAAGACGTCGGCCGCGTCGAAGATCCGCCGGTGCCACTCCTCCCGGCCGACGTAGCGCTCCTTGCCGGGGCAGATGATCGAGAACAGGCGCTTGTCCCAGACCTCGTAGTTCGGGTGGTAGATCGCGATCCCGTAGTCCTTGTAGCGCTGCACGTCCTTCTTCGGCAGTGCCTGCGCGACGACCTTGCCGATCCAGCGGCCCGGGAAGCGCTCTTCGATGGCCCGCGCATACCGCCCGTAGAAGTCGGCCTCTTCGAGGCCGTCGACACTGGAGGTCACGGAGCCGCCGGTGAGCGTGTACGCGTGGCTGGCCTTGTCGGTGTCGTAGCGGTCGATGATCGCGAGCGCCTCGAGCACGTCCTCGACGGGCTTGATCCCGGTATACGGACGTCCCTCCTTCTTGTGCTGTCGCCAGTTGTGGTTGATGTCGCAGAAGCCGCACTCCTCCTTGGCTCCGAAGTACTGGCAGAGGCGGAGCACGGTGAGATAGATGAGGTAGCCCCACTCGATCGTCGGAGCGGTTTCCATCACCGTCTTGCCGTTCGCGAGGGTGTGGCGGTAGTAGTCGGGCATCGGCGGGAGCCCGACGTCCGCCAGCTCGCGGCTCTCGAGGGAGAGGCGGAGGACACCTTCGCGCGCGGCGATGCTGTACGGGGAAGTCGGGTTGACGCGGACGGAGACGATCGTCCGCCGAAGCTCGTACGGCCCGCCGCTGAGCGCGATCTCCTCCGGCGGTCGACGTCTTGCCGCTTCGCCGAGCTCGGCCAGCGGCTTCTGGTCGAAGGAGAAGATGAAGTACGACTTCGGTTTGACCTCGCCGTCGAGATTGTCCGTCAACGCCGACTCGTCGAAGGCGATCCCGGTCCGCAGGAGGTCCTCCTTCAGCACGGCCTCCGGCGGGATGTCCGGAAAGCGATTGATCAGGTCTTCGACGAGGCCGGTACGGGATGCGACGACCACTGTGCGCAAAGTATCTCCCAGCGATGGGTCGAAGGGTCTTCTGGCTCTGCGGATGACTTCTTTAGCGCAGTCTTAGCCCGGCTCGGTACCGTGGGTCGGGTGCAAGAGCCCCGTCTGACCCGCCGCCGGTCGCTGCTCGGACTCGGAGGCCTCGTCGCCGCGGCCCTAGGAGCGGGCGCCGCGAAGGCCACGGGAGACGGCCCGGCTGGCGTGGCGTCCGGTCAGGTGAAGTGCGTTCTCACCCCGGAGACGACCGAGGGGCCCTACTTCCTCTCCGGCGAGAAGCTCCGCCGCGACATCACCGAGGGCAAGCCGGGAACGCGCCTCGATCTCGTCCTCACCGTTGTCGACGCCTCGACCTGCCGCCCGATCCGGGGGGCACGCGTCGATGTCTGGCACTGTGACGCCTCGGGCATCTACTCCGGCTTCGGCGACGCCGGGTCCAACCGCACGTTCATGCGCGGCGCCCAGAAGACGGACGCGCGGGGTGTCGCCAAGTTCAAGACGATCTATCCGGGCTGGTATCCCGGCCGGACGGTGCACATCCACGTGAAGGTGCACGTCGGCGGGAACGTCGTTCATGTCGGCCAGCTCTTCTTCTCGGACTCCGTCACGGATGCCGCGTACCACCAGGCGCCCTACAACAAGCGCCCGAACCGGAGCCCGCGTAACGGCGGCGACTCCATCTTCGTCAACGGCGGCAAGCGCTCGATGGTGAAGCTGACCAAGCGGAACGGCCGTTACCGCGGGACGATCACGATGGGCATCACTCGCTGAGCAACTCGGAGTCGTACTTCTGGAACACTTCGGCGAAGTCCGCGTCCGGTGAGTGGAGCTCCTCGATGAGCTCGAACAGGCGCGGCGAGGCGATCAGCAGGTAGCGCGCCCGCCCAGGGCCTGCGTTCCAGTAGGCGTGCGGGGTCCCCGACGGTGCGAGCACGGCCGCTCCCTTCTGCGCCTCGACGGTCCTATCGCCGAGCCTGAAGCCGAGCGTGCCCTCGAGCACGTACCACGCCTCGTCGTCTGCGTAGTGGACGTGGAGACCGGCGATCGGCCGCTCCGCGGAGGACTCGCCCTCGTCGGTCCACTCCGCGAGCTCGATCGAACCTTCCTTCGAGGTGAGCGTGTGTCCGGCGAGGGGAGGCGCCTTCACGGGGTGATCATCTCAGCTCTCCGCTACCGTGATGCGCGCCCGTGAAGCGGTCTCTCCTCATTGCGTGCCTCTGCGCGAGTGCGCTGGCGGGCCCGGCGGCGGCCCAGCCCACCAGCGTGCTCATGCCGGGCGTCACGTACGAGCGGGAGGTCGAGTTCACCCTGCACGGGCCTGTCGTCACGCACGTGATCCAGGCTCCGCGGCCGAGGGGTCTCTACTCCCTGCAGCCGGTGACGGCGCGAGGCGCCATTCTGGGCAAGGACAGGCTGACGGCGATCGAGAAGCGCCTCTCACCCACGGCGACCGTCGCCGCTGTCAACGGCGGCCT
>Ga0114129_10007211_pt1 | contig 15822 bp, 15 predicted proteins | sample RhiMetdeltSRZDD1_FD_80071 | JGI IMG/M metagenome (GOLD analysis project Ga0114129, IMG submission 80071) | Populus rhizosphere microbial communities from Tennessee, USA - Rhizosphere MetaG P. deltoides SRZDD1 (version 2) (version 2) | ecosystem: Host-associated > Plants > Roots > Rhizosphere >... | reverse complement strand
TCATCGGGCGTGTTCGCGGCAGGCTCATCAGGGGTGTTCGCGGCAGGTTCATCAGGGGTGTTCGCGGCGGGTTCATCGGGGGTGTTCATGGTCATGCTGACTGCTCAGCCACCGGCGAAGGGCGGCAGGACCTCGACGACGGCTCCCTCGGGCAAGGTGACGCTCTCGGGCGGTCGCGCGCTGGCCTGCTCGCCGTCGATGAGAAAGGAGGATCGGGCCAGGACGTCCTTGAGGGCAGGGGCGGCCGGATGCCTTGCTAGGACGGCGGCAACCATTTCTGCCAGCGTGCCGGCCGCGAGGATCTCCTCGGCCACACCGGCGGCCTGCTTCGCGGCCGCCCAGTAGCGCACGGTCACCATCGTCATGTCGGCTATCCTCGCACTCATCGGATCCGGGCGACGCTGCCCACCGGTCCTTCCATAGTCAGTCTCCAGTGGAGCGCTCCCGCGGCGGAGGTGGCAGCAGTTGAGTGAGCTTCTCCTGCTCACAAACGCCGCCGATCCGCCTGGCGAGATCCTGCCAGCCATCAGCCTGCTGTTGCACACGGTGCGGACGGCTCCTGCGGACGCCACCGCGCTCGCGGACTCGCCCGCGGCGGACGCCGTACTGGTCGACGCCCGGCGGGATCTCGTCCGGGCCAGGGAGCTATGCCGGTTGCTGCGGGGTATGGGCGTGGAGATCCCGCTCCTGGCGGTGCTGACCGAAGGTGGCCTGGCCGCGGTAACGGCCGACTGGGGCGCCGACGACGTGATCCTCAGCACCGCCGGGCCGGCCGAGGTCGAGGCCAGGCTGAGGCTCACCATCGGGCGGCAGGCAAGCCTCGGACCAGCGGCGCCGGACGAGATCCGCTCCGGCGACCTGGCCATCGACGAAGCCACCTACAGCGCGCGGTTGCGCAACCGTGCCCTGGACCTCACGTTCAAGGAGTTCGAGCTGCTGAAGTTCCTCGCCCAGCATCCCGGCCGGGTCTTCACCCGTGCCCACCTGCTACAGGAGGTGTGGGGCTATGACTACTTCGGCGGTACCCGGACGGTGGACGTGCACGTGCGGCGGCTGCGGGCCAAGCTCGGCGCGGAGCACGAGGCGCTGATCGGCACCGTTCGCAACGTGGGCTACCGGTTCGTTCCGTTGAGGCCCGAGGACGGCAGCCGCGGGCAGTCGCGTGGCGCAGGCAACGTGACGCCGGAGGACACGCCGGTTCCCGCCGGTCCCGGCGCGGACGACGGGCGCGCCCGTGAAGGCCGCACAGGTGATCAGGACCGCGGCCACGGCGGTGACATGGCCGCCGGCCGCCTGCCCGGTGAGAACCGCGGCGCGCGGCCCGCGCCCGAGCAGGTTCCGGCCCCCGCCCAAGTGGAACGGAGGGGATCCAGCCCTGCACGAGCGGACCGCTGAGGACGAACCCGGGCCGCACGCCGACGGCGACGGCGGACCCGTGCGCATCACTGTGCGCGGCAAGATCAGCTCAGCCGAGGCGCGGGCCGTGCTGCTGCTCGCGGATGCCGCTACGGCCGAGGACGGCGTGGCGCCGCTGTCGGAGCAGATCGTGCTGCATGTCCGGCACGGTGGCGATCCCGCCGCCCGGAACCTGCTCCTCTGGCACGGCGGTGAACTGGCCGGTTTCGCCCATCTGGACGCGGCCGACGGTCCGCCGGAAGGCCGAAGCGGCGAGCTGGTCGTCCACCCGGCCCACCGCGGGCACGGGCTCGGCCGGGCGCTCCTGCAGGCGATCACCGCCGAGGCGGGCGGAGAGCCGGTGAGATTGTGGGCGCACGGCGACCTGCCCGCCGCCGCTGCCCTGGCGGCCAGCACCGGGCTCAGCCGGGCGCGTGCCCTGTGGCGGATGACCCGGTCCCTGCGCGTCCCACTGGCGGAGCCCCGCCTGGCCCCGGGGGTCTCGGTGCGCACCTTCGTCCCTGGTCAGGATGAGCCAGACTGGCTCACGCTCAACGGCCGCGCCTTCGCCGATCACCCCGAACAGGGCAGGTGGACCAGGGAGGACATCGGTCTCCGCGAGAGCGAGCCCTGGTTCGACCCGGCCGGATTCTTCCTCGCCGAGCGTGGCGGGCGCCTGGTTGGCTTCCACTGGACCAAGATCCACCCCGCCGGTCCCGCGCCGGCCGGGCCGCGGGCACGGGGACGCGCCCCCGTAGGCGAGGTGTACGTGCTGGGGGTTGACCCGGCCGAGCAAGGCACCGGGCTTGGCCGCGCCCTTACGCTGCTTGGCCTGCATTACCTGCGGGACCGGGGGCTGGGAGAGGTCATGCTCTACGTCGACGAGTCGAATGTGGCGGCGATCAAGCTCTATGAGTCGATGGGATTCTCCCGCGCAGCGACCGATGTCATGTACGGGCGCGGGACCTGATTCCGCAACCCCGTTATCCCTGGCTATCCCGCCGCGTTAACCCGGCGAGACGAGGTCCCAGGCACCGTGGCCTCAGCGCCGGTTTATCCCGGCACTTCCGACCGGCTCAGCCTCATCCGTATGCGCGAGTCACGCGACTGACTTCACCCCGAGGACCTCGTCCAGTTCCTCCGGCGTGAGCGGATGGTCACTCGCGGCAACGGCGCTGAGAACCTCTGCGTAGAGCTCAATCTCGTCGAGCGCCACACTGTCGTGGACACGAAGATCGAGACGCTCACGCACCGCTCCCCACCTCCATCGCTGGGCAGATCCGCTGCGAACCCCTGGTACAAGGTTACGCCGCGGCCAGGCGTCCCCGCATGACCCAACAGGGCCATTCCAGGACCACCTCCGGGGGGGTTTTGCTAGTTCCCTCGATAACAATTCCAATAAACAGGCCGCGCCGTGTCCACAGACACGGTAAAGGAAGCTTCTCGCACTCCCTTGGCCCCGGTAAAGACAGTATCTACCGGCCCGCGGGGTCGCCGGGCCCGGTCCAGTTCGCCCGGTCGTGACGCGCCGCACGCCGGATGTACTGAGCGGCGGTGTCCGCGAACGTCGCGCGGTCGGCGTCGGTTAGCTCGCGGACCACCCGGCCGGGGACGCCGGCCACCAGGACGCCCGGCGGGATCTCCTGGCCCGGCCGGACAACCGTTCCCGCCGCCACCAGTGACCCGGCGCCGATGCGCGCGCGGCCGAGCACGATCGCCCCGATCCCGATGAGCGCGCCGGCCTCCACATGCGCGCCATGCACCATCGCCCGATGCCCCAACGAGACCCGCTCGGCCAGGATCACCGGCTCCCCCGCGTCCACATGCAGGCAGCACTGATCCTGGATGTTGCACTCCGGGCCGACCACGATCTCGTCATCGTCCGCGCGCAGCACCGAGCCGTACCAGACGCTGGCCGCCGGGCCCACCGTCACCCGGCCCACCAGCACCACCCCGGGAGCGATCCACGCATCGGGGTGGACGGATGGCGTCGCCCCGTCCAGCGTCCCGAGATGGTAGCTGCGCACCGTACGCCTCCTGCCCGGCGGCGCGTCGGCCCAGGCGCCGCCAGCGACCATGCTGTCACCCACCGGGCCGAGCAGACCAGCACGCCCGCGGGGCGCGGGAACCGCCCGGGACGCGGGGACCGGTGACACCGGCAAGGGCGGTGGGGTGGCGGGCTGGCTCGGGGTGTCACAGTACGGGCTGGCCTGGGGCGTCACAGTAATCGCGGCAAATCGGGATATTCGTCCGTTTCGGTTGCGCGCGGGTGTGGTAGAGGACGAGAGTCATGCCCGTTGCCGCCAGATCCCTTGACCGAAAGGTCGCCCAACACCACGGACGACCAGCCCGAGCCGCCGCCGGCGGCCGGTCTCCGAACGCCACCTTGGCCAACCCGGGTCGCGCCCGCACGGGCAGCGAAGCGGACGAGCCAGATTCCTTGCGGGTGCCACCATGACTAATGACGCAGACCTGATGACCGACATCGACGGCGAGGGCGCCTTCGAAGTCCAGATGCGTGGGTACAGCCGCCGCCAGGTGGATGAGTTCGTCGCGCGTTCCCGGAGCCAGGTCCGCGACCTGGAGGAGCGGGTCGCGCGCGCACACGACGAGACCGAACGGGTCCGCCTGGAGCTGACGGCCGCACGCCAGGGGCTGGCCGGCAAGCCTGCTCACGAGGAGATCAGCGAACGGGTCGGCCAGATTCTGAAGCTCGCCGACGACGAGGCCAAGGCCCAGCGCGTCCGCGCCCAGGAGGAGATCGGCAAGCAGCGTGAAGAGGCGAAGAAGGAAGCCGACCGGATTCGCACCGAGGCTCGGGAGCAGACCGAACGGATGCTGACCGCCGCCCAGGAGCAGGCGGAGAACGCGATAGCGACCGCCCGGGCCGAAGCGGACAAGATGCGCAACTCGGCCCGCCTGGAGACCGAGCGGGCCATCAACGAGGCGACCAAGGACGCCGAGAACAAGCTCGCGACCGCCAAGGCGCAGGCCAAGCAGATGATGGACGAGGCCACCGTCCGGGCCAGCGCCATCCACGACGGTGCGGAACGGCGCCTGAACCTGCTGACGTCCAGGCACACCGAGACGATGCGCCGGCTCACCGAGATCCGCGACGTCGTCACCAACCTGGTGGCCAGCGAGACGTCGCGGGGATCGCTGGAAGAAGAGGTCAGCAAGTCGGTCGCCACAACGCTGGGTACGGGTGGCGGGTCCGGAGCCGCCGCCGGCGCCCGGCAGGGTGTCGCGGCCGAACCCCGGCGCGGCCCGACCGGCCGGGCCGGCGCGCGCGAACCCGGCCAGGAGCGCGACAAGGGTGCCGACATGCCGGCCACGCCGCCGCCGCCCGCGCCGACGCCACCCGCGCCCGGCCCCGGCCAGGCCGGCCAGCAGACCGGTGGCGGGCGTGACCAACCCGGTGGCGGGCGCGACGCGCGACCCGGTGCCGCTGCCAGCCCCGACCAGCCGGGCCCGGGCAGCGGAAGCACCGAGGCTCCCGGCGGGGCCGGTGGCGTCGGCGAGAACAACGTCCGGATGCTGCCCGACTAACCTCCGGGCACCGCCAGGATGAGGTCTGCCGTTGTCTGCCTGACGAGCCAGCCCCCGTTCCTCGCCAGGCGGACAGCGCACCTCAGCACGCAGGCGGCACGTGCCAACCGCCCTTCAGGCGGAGAGCGCGTCGATCCGCCGCAGGATCACGCCTTCGCGCAACGCCCACGGGCATATCTCGAGTTCCGCGAGGCCAAACAGGTCCATCGCCGCGTCGGCCACCAGCGCGCCCGCGGCGAGCTGCGGCGCACGGCCACGCGACACACCGGGCAGTTCGCCGCGTTCGGAGGACGACATCGCCGCCAGGCGTTTGGCCAGTTCCGCAACGTCGCCGTGGCTGACCACGCGCCGGACGTAGAAACCCTCACCGGATGGCGCCGCACCGGCGATCCTGGCCAGCTGCCGGAAAGTCTTGGACGTCGCGACGGCACGGTCGGGCGGCCCGAGCCGGGTCACCTCACCGGCGCGCCGGGCGATCTCGGCCCGCACATGCCGCCGCAGCTGCCGGGTCTCATCGGCCGAGGGCGGATCGCCGATGAGCCAGTCCCTGGTCAGCCTGCCCGCACCGAGCGGGAGCGAGATCGTCACGTCGGGCACCTCATCGATGCCCGCTGCGATCTCCAGCGAGCCGCCGCCGATGTCGAGCATCAGGACCTTCCCCGATGACCAGCCGAACCAACGGCGCACCGCCAGGAACGTCAGCCGCGCTTCTTCTGGCCCCGGCAGCACCGTGATGTCGACGCCGGTGGCGGACTTGACCGAGGCGATGACGTTGTCCCCGTTGGACGCGTCACGGACCGCCGAGGTGGCAAAGGCGAGCAGCTCCTCCACGCCCTTGTCCTCGGCAATCTGCAGCGCCTCCGCCACGAAACCGCGCAGCCGCACGGCAACGCTGCGGGACAGCTTCCCGTTCTCGAGGCTGTCCCCGAGGTGGAGCTCTGCCTTGTGGGAGAACACGGGCAGCGGGCGCCCGCCCTGATGGGCGTCCACCACCAGGAAGTGAACGGTGTTGGACCCGACGTCCAGAACCCCAAGTCGCATACATTGACGCTACTGGGCCGGGCAAAGTAGCGCCGTCCCCGGCCGGTCACGATAGGAGATCGGAATGGCCCAGACAGCGCGTGGCATAAAGATCGAGCCGGGCCGCAAACGAGTGCGTACCTATCTGGCCGGCCAGCTAGTCGCCGACACCATCCACCCGGTCCTCGTCTGGGAGGGACCGCATTACCCGGTCTACTACCTGCCGGCGGCCGATATCCGGGCCGAGCTGGTCCCGGTGGGACGGACCGAGCACTCCCCCAGCCGCGGCGACGCGCAGGTCTTCGACGTCAAGACGGCCAGCGCGACCGCCCCGGCGGCTGCGCTGCAGTATCCCGAGTCCCCGCTGGCGGAGCTGCGGGACCTGGTCCGGCTGGACTGGAGCTCGATGAGCGAGTGGTTCGAGGAGGACGAGCCGGTCTACACCCACCCGCGCGACCCGTACACCCGGGTGGACATCCTGGCCAGCTCCCGGCACGTCCGGGTGGAGCTCGACGGGATCACCGTCGCCGACTCCCGGCGCCCCCGGATCCTCTTCGAGACCGGGCTGCCGCCCCGCTACTACCTGCCCCTCACCGACGTGCGGATGGACCTGCTGCGGCCATCGGACAGCGAGACGCACTGCCCGTACAAGGGCACCGCAAGCTACTGGTCCGTGGACACCGGGCGGGCCGAGCACCGCGACATCGTGTGGACGTACCGTTTCCCACTGCCGGAGAGCCAGAAGATCGCCGGGCTGGCCTGCTTCTACACCGAGAAGGTAGACCTCTTCGTGGACGGGGAGCTGCAATAGCGCCCGCACAGCCGTTCAGCTAGAAGGGCCCGGGGCGGCGCCGGAGCCGGGCGCGGGAACGCCGGCGTCCTCGACGCGCGCCAGCGACGGGCCCCGCCGGGCGGAGATCGCCGCAGCGGCGGCCTCGGCCTCCCGCATCGCCCGCAGGATGTTGCCGCCGGCCAGCCGCGCGCAATCCTGCTCGCTCCAGCCGCGGCCGAGCAGTTCCGCGACGAGCGCCGGGTAGCACGAAACGTCGGCCAGGCCGTCGGGGACGTCGTCGGTGCCATCGAAGTCGCCGCCGAGGCCGACGTGATCCACCCCCGCCACCTCGCGCACGTGCTCGACGTGGTCGGCGACCTGCGCCAGCGTGGCCCGGGGCGGGGGGTTGCCGCGCGCGTACTCCCGGCGCACCGCTGCCCGGCTCGCCCGGTCCCAGGGGTCCATCCCGCGCCGCTCCAGCTCGGCCGCCAGCGCCTGCTCCCAGTCGCGGCACGGCTGCGAGACGAACGCGGGCACGAACGTGACCATGCACACGCCGTTGTTGCCCGGCAGCCGGGCGAGCATGTCGTCCGGCACGTTGCGCGGATGATCGCACAGCGCCAGCGCGCTGGAGTGGGAGTAGATAACCGGCGCCTCGGCCACGTCGAAGGCGTCGCGCATGGTCCGCGGCGAGGTGTGGGACAGGTCGACCAGCATCCCGAGACGCTGCATCTCGGCCACCACCTGGCGGCCGAACGCGGTCAGCCCGCCGGCGGCGGGGGCGTCGGTCGCCGAGTCCGCCCAGGGCACGTTGGCGTTATGGGTGAGGGTCAGGTACCGGGCCCCGAGCCCGTGGAGTACCCGCAGCACGCCCAGCGAGCAGGCGATGCTGTGCCCGCCCTCGGCGCCGATCAGCGAAGCGATCCTGCCCGCGGCGAAGATCCGCTCGACGTCGGCTGCGGTCAGCGCCAGTTCCAGCCGGTCCGGGTAGCGGCCGACCATACGGCGGACGAAGTCGATCTGCTCCAGGGTGGTGGCCACGGCCGCCTCCCCGGCCAGGGACACCGGCACGTACACCGACCAGAACTGCGCCCCGACCCTGCCCTCCGCCAGGCGGGGCAGGTCGGTGTGGGTGAAACCGACGGGGCGGGCCAGATCCGTCGTGCCGAGATCCTGGCTGCCCGCCTCGCGCAGCTCCCAGGCGAGGTCGTTGTGGCCGTCCACGAGCGGGCTGCGGCCGAGCAGCGCCCGGGCGGCGTCGAGGCGGCTGGTCACCGGCTCAGCCTACGCAGCGGCCCGCCGCCCGCATTCAGCCGGTTCCCGCGGCCGGCAAAGCACGGCGGCGATTGTCTTTTACCGGCGGAACGGCCTATAGCGACAAAACGGCGGCGCCGTGCACCCGGTCGGCGGCCAGGTCGGCCAGTGCCTGGTCAGCCTGATCGAAGGAGTAGCCGGTGGTGGTGACCTTGATCCGCAGGCGCTGGGCCAGGGTGAGGAAGTCGGTCGCGTCGCCCCTGGTGTTGGACGTCACGCTGCGCAGATTGCGCTCCTGGAACAGGTGCCGGTCGTAGTTCAGTGACGGGATATCGGTGAGGTAGATGCCGGCGATGGCCAGTGTGCCGCCACGGCCGAGCGCGGCTAGCGCCGGTGGTACCAGGTCGCCGACCGGGGCAAAGATGATCGCCGAGTCGAGCGGCGCCGGGGCCGGATCGTAGGAGTCCTGCGCGGACGCCACCCCCAGGCTCAGCGCCAGGTCACGGGCGGCGGGAGCCCGGGTGAACACGTGGACCTCGGCACCCTGCGCCATCGCTACCTGCGCCGCCAGGTGCGCCGACCCGCCGAAACCCCAGATGCCCAGCGTCCCGCCCGGTGGGATCTCCGCGCGCAGCAGGGCCCGGTAGCCGATGATCCCGGCGCACAGGAGCGGGGCGAGTTCGGCGTCGGAGAATCCCTCCGGCAGGGGGTGCACGTACGCGTCCGCGACCGTGAGGTACTCCGCGTACCCGCCGTGGATGTCCCAGCCGGTGTAGACCGAGGCCGGGCAGAGGTTCTCCTTGCCGTGGCGGCAGTACTCACAGGTGCCGTCGGTCCCCGCCAGCCACGCGGCGCCAACCCGGTCACCGGGGGAGAATCGGGTCACTCCACGCCGCGCCAGGCTGCCGGGCACAGCCGGGCCGGTCGCCACCACCTCGCCGACGACCTCGTGGCCGGGGGTGATGTCGGGCGCGCGCGGCGGCAGGTCGCCTTCGGCCAGGTGCAGGTCGGTTCGGCAGACGCCGCAGGCCCGGACCCGCACCAGCAACTCACCGGGACCGGGCTCGGGGACGTCGCGTTCGGTCAGCCGGAGCGGCCCGGTGGCGGCCGGCGCCACCGGCCCCGGCTTATGAACCACCCACGCACGCATGGGCCAACGCTAACCTCCCCGGGCCGATCCGCCCGGGGGCAGCCTGCCCCTATTTGCATTCGGCATAAGGTATGAACCCGGCAAAACGATCATAATGCTATTCGGATTACCGGAACCCCCCGTGCTGATGGCCCTATCCTGCTACGCTCGCTGCTCCGGGGGGATATGCGAATCTCCTTCGTAGCAAAGTCGTTGCCCGTCTCCATCACACCCGAGGCCGAGTAAATGAGATGGCGTCTGCGGTCCGTCCGCACGAGGATCCTTCTGCTCGTACTCGTCCCCGTGCTCTCCCTGATCGGCATCTACGCGTTCGCTGTGGGCATCACAGCCAAGGACGCGGTCAGCCTGGCCAGGGCCAACACGGTGAAGAGCACTCTTGGCGATCCCGCGGGCGCGTTCCTGGCCCAGGTGGGCATCGAGCGCATGCTGGCGATCGTGTACATGTCCGCGCCCAGCGGCGCCAACCTCGCCAAGCTGGAGCTTCAGGAGACGAAGACGAACGCGGCGACCGCGGGCCTGCGGACCGCCCTCACCTCCAGCTCGGTCCTGGACAACGCGTCGCCAACGGAAAAGCGTGACATCGCCGCTCTCCTCCGGGCCGCCGCCGGCCTGCCCAGCCTGCGCGCGCAGGTCTCCGCCCAGATCATCCCCAGCTCGCGTGCCTTCGCCGAGTACAACGCCGTCATTCAGAGCGCCTACGAAGCCCTGAACTCGGCGGTCCGCCAGCAGAGCACAGCGCAGGTGGTCTCCCAGGGGCAGGCGTTCGTGCGGATGGGCCAGTCCGGCGACATGCTCTCGCAGGAGAATACGCTGCTGACCGCGGCCGTCAGCAGCGGCAAGTTCCCCCGTGCGCAGCTCCAGCAGTTCACCCAGCTCGTCGGGTCCCGCCGGTCCTTCTACAACCTGACGCTGCCCGACCTCGACCCCCGCTACCGCGTGTACTACCTCCGCGGTGTCAGCCCGCGGGCCCTCACGGCGCTCACGGCGCTGGAGGACACCGTGATCAGCAGCACCCGGCCGGGAAGCGTGCCGCCGGTCTCGCCGGTCGCGTGGCAGCAGGCGGTCGGGGCGGTCGGCTCCGGCCTCACGACGGCCGGCAACCAGGCGGCGGACGCGATCGCGAGCCAGGCCGACGCCGACTCCCGCGCCACCTACGTCAGGCTGTTCCTGGTCGGTGGCCTGGGCCTGATCGCGATCGTCGTCTCCGTCATCCTGTCCCTGTTCATCGGGCGCCGCATGGTGCGTGAGCTGTCCGCGCTCCGCCAGTCCGCGCTGGAACTGTCCAACGAGCGCCTGCCCGAGGTCGTGCGCCGGCTCGCCGCGGGCGAGGAAGTGGACGTGTCCCCGCAGCCACTGCATGTCAGCGCCACCTCCGACGAGGTCCAGCAGGTCGACGAGGCCTTTGGCAGGGTGCAGCAGACCGCCGTCGAGGCCGCGGTGGGACAGGCGCGGCTCCGGCAGGGCATCAGCCATATCTTCCGCAACCTGGCACGCCGCAGCCAGTCGCTGCTCCACCGGCAGCTCACGCTGCTCGACGCCATGGAGCGGCGGGCCTCCGACCCGCAGGAGCTTGACGACCTCTTCCGCGTGGACCATCTCGCGACCCGCATGCGCCGGCACGCCGAGAGCCTCATCATCTTGTCCGGTGAGGCACCGGCCCGCGGCTGGCGCCACCCGGTGCCCCTGGTGGACGTGCTCCGCGCCGCGGTCGCGGAGGTGGAGGACTACACCCGGATCAAGGTCACGGCGACCACCGACGCCTCGCTCGCCGGGCCCGCGGTCGGCGACGTCATCCACATGATCGCTGAGCTCGCCGAGAACGCGACGATCTACTCACCCCCGCAGACACCGGTGTCGATCACCGGCAGCATCGTGGGCCAGGGCTTCGCGGTGGAGATCGAGGACCGCGGTCTCGGCATGAGCACTGCACACCGGGATGAGGTCAACGCCCAGCTGGAGAACCCGCCGGCGTTCGACCTCTCCGGCAGCGACCAACTCGGCCTCTTCGTCGCCGGCCAGCTCGCCAAGCGGCAGAACATCCGGATCTCGCTGCGCCCCTCGCCGTACGGCGGGACGACCGCCATCGTGCTGATCCCGCGCGCGCTGGTCATCCCCGAAGGGGCTTCGGCCAAGGACACCACGCCTCTCCCGGTCGGGAGCGGCACCCAGGCAAGGGCCCGGCATGCCATCGGGAGCGGGCACGAGACGGACGGTCCCGATGACGGGCTGTCCAGCACACCCGCTCCCCCCGTTCCGGTCAGCTCGGGCCTGCGCGGGGAGTGGGGACCAGCGATCGACTGGCCGTCGGCCAGCCCGGCCGGCTCCCGTGAGGACACCGATTACCGGCCGCTGGGACATCCAGACGAGGAAACCCTGGCCCGCCCGGACGAGTTCTCCCCCTGGCGCCCGGCTGGAGGCAACGGGCCCGGCAGCGCCATGCCGGCAACCGCCGAAGGCGCGCCCGGGACACCCCGGGATGCGTCCGGGCTGCCACGGCGGGTCCGCCAGGCGAGCCTGGCACCGCAGCTTCGCGAGACCCCTCCCCGCCCCGCCCCCGCCGCGGACCTCGGGGTGCTGTCCGATCCGTCGCCGTCCGAGTGGGCTCAGTCCGAGCCCTCCGCCGACCGGTCGCCGGAGGAGACCCGGGTCACCATGTCGGCCATCCAGCGCGGCTGGGAGCGCGGCCGGTCCGTCTTCGACCCCTCCGGGGGCAACGGGGAACATACACCCGAGCCGGAGGCGGGATCCGGTGCCCCCGGCGGCGCGGATGCCATGGAAGACATGGACGCCGGTGCCGCGCCCGCGGGCACCGAGCCACCCGCGGGCGCCGGGCAGACCACGGACGAGATCATCGACGCTGACTCCACGGCCGCCCGGACCGACGGCGGCGGCGCGGGCGGCGGGACGCACCGTAGCAAAGACTGACCAGAGGAAATGACGTGGTTGAAGCCGAGCGGCTCGCAGGTTCAGACAACGGTTCAGACGCCGACCTGAGCTGGCTGCTTGATGACCTCGTCACCCGGGTCGCCCAGATCGACAAGGCGCTGATCCTCTCCCGCGATGGCCTCGCCATCGGGGCCTCGCGCGGCTTCACCCGCGAGGATGCCGAGCACCTGTCCGCCGTGGCGGCCGGCTTCCAGAGCCTCGCGCGCGGCGCCGGGCAGCACTTCGGCGGCGGGCGGATCCGCCAGACCATCGTCGAGATGGACAACATATTCCTGTTCGTGACCGCCGCGGGCGAGGGCAGCTGCCTGGCCGTGCTCAGCCCGGCCACGGCGGACGTGGGCCTGATCGCCTACGAGATGGCGATCCTCGTCAAGCGCGTCGGCCCGCACCTGTACGTCAACCCCCGGCCCGCGTCGGCCGGGGACTGGGCCGGATAAGCAGCCATGGCGCCACCCGAAGACCGCTGGCTGGACCAAGACGCAGGACCCGTGGTCCGTCCCTACGCTCTCATCGGCGGCAGGACCCGGCCGGCCGGGGAAACACTGGACGTGATCGCGATGATCATCGCGGTCCGGGGGGTCAGCCCCGACCCGGTGGGGCTGGAGCCGGAGCACCGCGCGGTGCTCCGGCTGTCCGCGCTGCCCATCTCGGTGGCCGACCTGGCGGCGGACCTCGACCTTCCCCTGGGCGTGGTCCAGATCCTCCTTGGCGACCTCCGGGAGCGGTCGCTCATCACGGTTCACAACCCCATCCCACCAGCCAGGCTGCCTGACCCAAAGATCCTCAAGGAGGTTGTCGATGGCCTACGCCGGCTCTGACCGGGCAGGCGTGCCTGTCAGCATCAAAATCCTCATCGCCGGAGGGTTCGGTGTAGGCAAGACCACCCTGGTGGGCTCGGTGACCGAGATCCGCCCGCTGCGCACTGAGGAACCACTGACCGAGCCGGGCGCGCGTGTGGACGCGCTGCACGGGGTGGAGCGCAAGACCACGACCACGGTCGCCCTGGACTTCGGCCGGATCACCATCCGCGACAATCTGGTGGTCTACCTGTTCGGCACGCCGGGGCAGGAACGGTTCTGGTTCATGTGGGACGAGCTGTCGCGCGGCGCGCTTGGCGCCGTGGTGCTCGCGGACACCCGGCGGCTCGCCGACTGCTTCCCGTCCGTGGACTACTTCGAGAAGCACCATGTCCCGTTCGTCGTCGCGGTGAACTGTTTCGACGGGGCTCGCCGCTACGACCCGAAGGCCGTCCAGTCGGCGCTCGACCTCGAATCCGACGTCCCGGTGGTCCTGTGCGACGCGCGTCAGACGTCGTCCGGCAAGGACGTCCTGATCGCGCTGGTCGAGCACGCTATTGCGACGATAAAGCGCAACAGTGAGCCGTCGGCCGAAGTCATGGCTCCCTGAAACGCACGCGTCCGCCAGCCTTGCGGACCGCGGTTTATGCCTCCTCGGGTACCTCGGTCATGAGGTCGGGCGAGGTCTCCATGCCTGCCTGCCACACCGACCGGGCGATGATCTTGGTCGGGTCGGCGCGGTGGCGGTAGTGGGCGGCGACCTCTCTGCCCTCGTCCAGCAGGCCCTCAGACAGGGTGGTCGGATTCAGGCCCAGCGCCAGGAACTGGTCGTTGCGCACGATCAGCTCGTTCTCTTCTGCTTCGCGCCGCGGGTTCGGCAGGTAGGCGATCTCGGCGCCCATGACGTCGGCGATCATCTTGGCGAGGTCGACGAGCCGGTGCGTCTCGGTCATCTGGTTGAGGACCCGCACCCGGTCGCCCGCCTCGGGCGGGTTGGTGATCGCGATCTCGATACAGCGGACGGTGTCGCGGATGTGAATGAACGCCCGGGTCTGGCCGCCGGTGCCGTGCACGGTCAGCGGGTGCCCGATCGCGGCCTGCATCAGGAACCGGTTCAGAACGGTGCCGTAGTCGCCGTCGTAGTCGAACCGGTTGATCAGCCGCTCGTCCCGGCCGGTCTGGTCGGTCTGGGTGCCCCAGACGATGCCCTGGTGCAGGTCGGTGATCCGCAGCCCGTCGTTCTTGGCGTAGAACGCGAACAGTAGCTGGTCCAGGGTCTTGGTCATGTGGTACACCGACCCCGCGTTGGCGGGGTGCAGGATCTCCCGCTCCAGCTCGCCGTCCGGCGTGGGCACCTTCACCGTCAGGTAACCCTCCGGGATCGGCGCGCTGCCCGACCAGCCGTACCCGTACACGCCCATCGTGCCCAGGTGCACGAGGGTGGCGTCGATGCCGGTTGTCACGAGCGCCGTCAGCAGGTTGTGGGTTGCCCGCACATTGTTGTCCACCGTGTAGCGCTTGGTGTGCGCCGAGCGCATCGAGTACGGCGCCGCCCGCTGCTCGGCGAAATGCACGATCGCGTCGGGCCGGATGTCCTCTAGCACCGCCACCAGCCGGTCGTACTCGGTCGCCAGGTCCAGGTTGATAAAGCCGATCTCACGCCCCGAGACCTCACGCCACACCTGGATCCGCTCACCGATCGGGCGGATCGGTGTCAGCGACTCCACCTCAAGCTCGATGTCGATCTTCCGGCGGCTCAGGTTGTCGATGATGGTGATGTCATGGCCACGGTCCGACAGATACAGTGTGGTCGGCCAGCCACAGAAACCATCGCCGCCGAGAACCAGAACGCGCATTCCGACTCCCATCTTGCTCTGCCAACGACTAGGGACGTCCGCGGCCGCCGCCCCGGGGGGCGGGAACCGGCCTGCCCATCGCCGGCTCAAGCCACGCCGTCCCGTAGCCGGTTAGTGTACCGGGCGATGTCCCTGGTGCTATCTGTCTGTAGGGGTAGCGACCGGTATCCGGGCCGCCTGCTGAGAATAGTGCGCGTCCCGGGACGCGGAAGCCCAAATAGATCAGAACGGTGCGGGCTCGTCACCGCCGAATTCCCTGTCCGGAGGGGGGCTGTGATGTATATCACTGCCGGGTCCCGCCGGGACAGGGAGGTCACCGGCATGGCCGGGGATGGTTGTCCCGTCATCGGCAATGTCCGTGGCATGCCCGCGGCCGCGCCTGACGCCGCGCCGGCGGGTCGCCGGGGCCACGCCATGCGGCCTGCTTAAGCTGGCCCTGCCCCGCCGGCGGCCATAGCTGACCACCTTGCGGGCATGCGCGATGTAGGGGGCGAATTCCGCCCGGAATCTCTCCGCGTTCTGGCTGCTCAGGTCGATCTCATAGGGTCTGCCGTCGACCTCGAACCGCACCGTCTCGCTGGCTTCCGAGGCATCCAGATCATCGATCAGGTGGACATGAATCTTCCTGGTCATATCCGCCCTCCGGGCGCCTGGTATGTGTGATTTGCCGGTACCCATGGTAACCAAGGGACGGCGGCCATCCCGGTATTGCACGGCATTGGCGCTGACGCGCGCCAGGCCCGGCGCGTCAGCCGGCCCCCGGGCGCAGCAGGTGGGCGTGCAGGTCACGGGTAGCCGGGCTGGGCGGGACGCCGAGCTCGTCGCTGAGCAGGCGTACCAGGTCGTCGTAAACCTGGAGCGCCTGGGCGACGTTGCCGCGCTGCGCGAGCGCCTTCATCAGGATCCGGTACCCGCTCTCGCTGAAAGGCGCCCGTGCCACCAGCTCCCGCGCGCTGCGCTCGGCGGTTGCCAGTTCCGTGCCGCCCACGCGCAGCGACGCGCCCGCGTACGCCTCCAGCGCGCGCAGGTACAGGGCGTCAAGCTCTCGCCGGACATCGGCGATCCACGGCAGGTCGTCGCCGG
>Ga0114129_10007209_pt1 | contig 15823 bp, 12 predicted proteins | sample RhiMetdeltSRZDD1_FD_80071 | JGI IMG/M metagenome (GOLD analysis project Ga0114129, IMG submission 80071) | Populus rhizosphere microbial communities from Tennessee, USA - Rhizosphere MetaG P. deltoides SRZDD1 (version 2) (version 2) | ecosystem: Host-associated > Plants > Roots > Rhizosphere >... | reverse complement strand
CTTTAACGGCGCACCCACCGTCGACAGTCCGATGGCCGCCGCCGATTTCGGCAACGGCTTCCTCATGCGCGAGGGCTACACCCTGGTGTTCGTCGGCTGGGAGTTCGACATTCGACCGCCGATGATCCGCGTGGAAGCCCCGACACTCGATGCCCTCATTGAGCCCATCACCGTCGGCGTGGTCCTGGACGCGAAGGCGAACGACGCCTCACTGAGCGACGCACCGCTGTACGAGCCGACGAACCCGAATGATGCCGCAAACACCATGACCGTTCGCGACCATTACTGGGACAGGCCGGTACGGATCGAACGAGCGAAATGGCGCTTCGTCACCGGCCCGACAGGGGCGCCGCGCGTGGCGCTCGACGGCGGCTTCGAGCCGGGACGGCTGTATGACGTGACCTTCAAAGCGACGGGGGCGCGGGTTGCCGGAGCCGGACTTGCCGCGATTCGAGATGCGGCCGCAGCGTTCCGCTACCGCAGTGATCTGCCAATCCGGGGCACAACGACGTACGTGTTCGGCGCGTCACAGGACGGCCGGTTCCTCCGGCAGTTCCTGTATGACGGCTTCAACGCGGATGAGCGCGATCGGAAGGTGTTTGACGGCGTCTGGGCACACATCGCCGGATCGGCCCGGGGGACATTCAACGATCGGTTCGGCATGCCCATCGGTGGTTCGGTCATGCTGACGCCAACGCGGTTCCCGTTCACGACGGACGAACAGACGTTCAACGACGAGCGCGGATCCCTCCTTCAGCGGTACAGAGCTGATCAGCGGCCGAAGATCTTCTTCACGAACACCCCGGTCGAATACTGGGGCGGTGGGCGGGCGGCTGCGTTGATTCACACGAGCCCGGACGGCGGGAAGGATCTGACGATTCCCGACAATGTCCGCATCTATCTGCTGTCGGGCACGCAGCACGGCGAATCGGCGTTCCCGCCCAAGACCACCCGCGGCCAGCAGATGGACAACCCGGTGCCGCAGCGCGAAGTCATGCGAGCGCTGATGCGAGGGTTGCACGGATGGGTCAGCAAGGGAGCGGCTCCTCCCGAGAGCCGGTATCCGAAGCTGGCGGACGGAACGCTGACGCGAGCCGCGTCGGTCAGGTTTCCCGCAGTTCCTGGGGTCGCCGACCCGCGCAGCATCGCGGGACCCGGCCAGGTGCGAAATGGGAAAGTGGAGATGCTCCCCCATTTGGTGCCCCAGGTGGACGCCGATGGCAATGACATCGCAGGCATCCGCGTTCCTGATGTCATCGTGCCGGTCGCCACGAACACCGGGTGGAATTTCCGGTCCGAGTCGGTAGGCGGGACCAAGGAGATTTACAACCTGCTCGGATCGTACATCCCGTTCGCGATGACGAAGGCGGAGCGCGAGGCGCGCAAGGATCCGAGGCTGTCAATTGCAGAGCGCTATCGCGATCGTGACGACTACATCTCGAGGCTGCGGACCGCGGCGCAGGACCTTGTCCGAGGCCGGTATCTCCTGGAGGAAGACATCGAGAACGTCGTCAAGCGCGGGCAGGCGCAGTGGGAATTCCTGGCCGGAAGGAGCGCGACGTCGTCGCGCTGAACGAGGGCCACGAAGACGAATTGGCCAAGGATCTCAGAGAATATCCGGCGGCGGGACGGGCATTATGTCGCGTGGCGACGCGTTGGAGCCATGCCGACTGCGAAGACGAGAAAATGCGAGGCGGCTCGGGGCATCAGCGAGGTTGAGCGCCGTTCGCGAAGCGAACGTTCTTGGCGCGACCCGAGCGGCCAGCGGTCGGGAACGGCCGTCCGAGCGTTTTCCGGCGTGGCGACCGCGGCGCGACGCGACATGATGCCCGTCCCCGACTTACTGGCGGCCGCCTCATCCGGGTGGCCCTGCTCGCGGACCTGAAGGTCCGCGCCGCTCAGGCAGGGCGCAACTGTCCGAGCTCCAACCGCAGAATCCGATCGCAGGCCGCCGCGAGGCGCGGGTTGTGCGTCGCGATGATCGACGTCAACCCGTACTCGGCGTGCATCTCGCGCAGCAGCGCATGCAGCGTGTCGGCGGTGGTCTCATCGAGATCGCCGGTCGGCTCATCCGCCAGCAGCAACGCCGGCTTCATCACGAGTGCGCGCGCGACCGCGACTCGCTGCTGTTCCCCGCCCGACAACATCCCCGGCCGGTGTGGCAGGCGCTCGGCAAGACCGACGCGCGCAAGGAGCGTCGTCGCGTGGCCGCGCACCTCCGGCAGCGGCTCGCGCGCGATGCGCATCGGCATCTCCACGTTCTCGAGCGCGCTGAATTCGGGCAGCAGATGATGAAACTGGAACACGAAACCGACGTTCCTGTTGCGAAACTCGACGCGCGCGGCGTCGCTCATCGACACCAGCTCATGATCGCCGATGTGGATCGTCCCGCTGTCGACCGTGTCCAGGCCGCCAAGCGCATGCAGCAGCGTGCTCTTCCCCACGCCCGACGCACCGACGATCGCGAGCATCTCTCCAGGTTCGACGGCCAGGCTCAAGTCACGCAGAACATGAATCCGCTGCGTGCCGACCTGGTAGTACTTGTTCAAAGACTCGGCGGTGACGAACGGCATCTCGATTCACAATTCCCAATTCCCAATTCCCAACTCCCAAGACGTCCCGATCGCCGCGTAGACGTGTGTCGACGCCTTGGGAGTTGGAGGTTGGAGGTTGGGACTTGGTTTGATGGACACGCTGGGAGTTGACACTACTCGAACCGCAGAGCCTGGACAGGATCGAGCCGTGACGCCTGCCGTGAGGGATAGATTGTCGCGACGAACGAAATGACGATCGCGGAGACAATCACAAGCGCGAAGTCGCGCGGCAGGACAATGAACGGTACGTACGCCACCTGATACACGTCGGCGGGAATCTTGATCAGCCGGTAATGATCGAGGACCCAGCAGAGCGCAAGGCCTCCGCTCCCCCCGAACACCGTTCCTGCGATGCCGATAATCAGCCCCTGCATCATGAAGATCGTCATGATGCGCTTCGGCGACGTCCCCATGGTCTTCAGGATGGCGATGTCGCGGCTCTTCTCCATCACCAGCAGGATGAGCGACGCCACAATGTTCAGCGCCGCGACCATGACAATCAGGCCGATGGCGATCGAGATGGCCATCTTCTCCAGTCCCAGCGCTGTGAAGAGCGACTGGTTGAGATCCGACCAGTCCTGCGCCACGTACGCGGGGCCAAGACGGCGCGTGACGTCATCGGCGATGCGCGGAGCGCTCCAGATGTCCATCACGCGAAGCTGGATCAAGTCGGCCGCGTCTTTCCCCATCAGCCGTTCGCCAAACGGCAGCGAGACGAATCCGTACGACGAGTCGAACTCGTAGAGACCGAGATTGTAGATGCCGGCGACGCGCGCGCGCCGCGTGCGCGGAATCATTCCCATCGGAGAGAGTGTGCCCTGCGGCGTCACGAGGGTGACGGAGTCGCCGAGCCTGACGGCGAGCTGTTTTGCGAGGTCCTCACCAATCAGGATCGCCGGCGGCTGATCCTCACTCTCGTCCGCGAGCGAGTCGAGGCTCCCCTGCTTCATCGCCTCCTTGATGCCCGTGACGGATGGCTCGAGCGCGGGGTCGATCGCCTTGACGCTGATGAACGCCTGCGCATCGCCGGCGACGACAAGCGCCTTGCCGAAGATCGTGGGCGCCGCGCCGAGGACGCCAGGCACCTGGCGCAGTTTTGCCACCTCGGACGCGTAGTCGGTGATGCCGCCCGTCTTCCAGACGTAGATGTGCGCCTGGGACGACAGGATCCGATCGCGCAGCTCCCCCTGCAGCCCGGTCATCAGCGCGAGCGCGATGACGAGCGCCATCACGCCGACCGTGACACCGATCACCGAGATGAGCGAAATGAGGGAGATGAACGCCTGCTTGCGGCGCGCGAAAAGGTAGCGGAGGGCGACGAACAGTTCGAATGACATGTGTCAGCCGGCTGCCGGCTGCCGGCAGCCCGCAGCCGACGCGGAACGGTGAACGAGACTGCCAGCGGCTGGCTGCATGCGGCCTGCTATTTTGGCTTCATTAACGGAAACAGGATCACGTCCCGGATCGACAGGCTGTTCGTGACCAGCATGACGAGCCGATCGATCCCCACGCCTTCACCGCCGGCCGGCGGCATGCCGAATTCGAGCGCCCGGATGTAGTCCTCGTCCATCGCGTGCGCCTCTTCATTTCCGCCGGCGCGGCTCTTCAGCTGCTCCTCGAAGCGCCTGCGCTGCTCAGCCGGATCGTTCAGCTCGCTGAACGCATTGGCCACCTCGAAGCCTCCGATGTAGAGCTCGAAGCGTTCGACGGTATCTGGATCGTCCGGCTTCTGCTTGGAGAGCGGCGAAACCTCGGTCGGGAAATCATAGACAAACGTCGGCTGGATCAGGTCGGCTTCGCAGAGCGCCTCGAAAATCTCCGCGGCGATCTTTCCCGCGCCCATTGCCGGTGCGACCGCGACACCCAGCCTCGAAGCCAGCGCGGCGGCAGGCTCACGGGCCCGAAGCGTGTCGGCCGGGACCTCCGTTTCCAGGCGTTTTCCGGCCGCCTCGCGCGCCGCCTCGCGCAGCGAGAGACGCCGGAACGGCGGCTTCAGCGAGATGGCGTGGTCGCCGAACGTCAGATCCTCGGTGCCAACCGACGCGCGCGCCACCGACGCCAGCATCTCCTCGGTCAGCGTCATCAGATCGTTGTAGTCGGCGTACGCCCAGTAGAACTCGAGCATCGTGAACTCGGGGTTGTGCTGGGTGGAGATCCCCTCGTTGCGGAAGTTGCGGTTGACCTCGAACACCTTCTCGATGCCACCAACGGTCAGACGCTTGAGATAGAGCTCCGGCGCGACGCGCATGTAAAGGCGCATGTCGAGGGCGTTGTGATGCGTCACGAACGGGCGGGCGAGCGCGCCGCCCGCAATCGGCTGCATCATCGGCGTCTCGACCTCGAGAAAGTTGCGAGCGATGAGGAACTCGCGGATCGCCGTGATGACGCGGCTGCGCACTTCGAACACGCGCCGCGACTCCGGACTGACGATCAGGTCGAGATACCGCTGGCGGTACCGAATCTCCACGTCCTGCAGGCCATGCCACTTCTCGGGCAGCGGCAACAGGCACTTGGCAAGAAACTCGAGCTTCGACGCCCAGATGGTCAGCTCGTTCGTACGCGTGCGGAACAGCCGCCCCTCGACGCCAATCCAGTCGCCAAAGTCGAGCAGCTTGAAGATCTTGAAATCGCGCTCCGAGAGCGCGTCCTGCTTGACGTAGACCTGGATGCGCGCGCGGCCGTCGGAGATGACAAGGAAGTTCGCCTTGCCGAAGCTGCGAATCGCAAGAATCCGACCAGCGGTGCGCGTCCGGATCTGAGCTGCCTCCAGCTCCTCGGTCGTGCGGCTGCCGTGCTCGGCAACAATCGCATCAATCGTCGCGTCCACGTCAAAGCGTCGCGGATACGGATCGACGCCGAGCTTCTTCAGCTCCTCGAGGTTGGCGCGCCGCTGGACGACCTGATCGGATTCCTGAAGTGTGCTCATTCGCGTTGCAGCGTCTTGCGAACCGCGTCCAATATCCCGTTGATGAACCGGACCGAGTCGTCGGTGCTGAACGTCCGCGCCAGCTCCAGCGCCTCGTTGATGATCACCTTCACCGGCGTTTCCGGCTGGTGCAGGAACTCGTAGATCGCCAGCCGCAGGATGAGGCGATCGAGGACGTTCATCCGCTCGATCCGCCAGTTCTCTGCCGCTTCGGCGATCATCGGGTCGATCGCCTCGACCGTGCCGGCGACACCGTTGGCGAGCGTCGAGGCAAACTCTCGCAGCTCGTCGGGGACCGACTGCGACGCCGACGGCCCGTGTGTCCAGAACGTGAGAACAACCTCGGAGATTGGATCGCGTCCGACCTCCCATTGGTAGAGCATCTGGACCGCCGACTCGCGCGCGCGATGCCGGGCCTCTTTTTCGGGTCGTGCCGCCGCCTTCCGTTCGGCGTTGGTGGTCATGCGCCCGCTCCGCCATCCAGGCGACGGAAGAGCGTAGCCATCTCGATGGCAGCCGCCGCCGCTTCGCGCCCCTTGTTCCCAGGGCCGTCGGCGGCCCGTTCCGCCGCCTGCTCCTCGGTCATCGTCGTCAGCACGCCAAAGGTAATCGGTACTCCCGTCACCGCGGCAACTTGCGCGATCCCGCTCGACGCGGCCTCCGCGATGTACTCGAAGTGCATCGTGTCGCCCTTGATCAGGCATCCGAGGCAGATGATCGCGTCGTACAGATCGCTCTCGGCCAACCGGAGCGCCGCCGCGGGGATCTCGAAGGCGCCGGGCACTCGCACGACCGTCAGATCTTCATCCCGGACAGACGCCTCCACAAGCTGCGCCCGTGCCCCTTTCAACAGCCCCTCCGTGATGTCCTCGTTGAAGCGTGAGACGACAATCGCGAAGCGATAGCCGGGCGCAGTGAGCGAGCCAGTCAGTTCCTGCACAACCGCACCCGCCCCACCGGCCCTGGCTGCCCCACCTACTCGCCCGTGAACTGCGGTTTGCGCTTTTCGAGGAACGCGCGCGTCCCTTCGCGCATGTCCGCCGTTGAGGCGACGAGGCCGAAGAGTGTGGCTTCGAGGAATTGTCCCTTGTCGAACGATATCTCGAGGCCGCGATTGACCGCTTCGATGATGAACTGCAGCGCGAGGGGTGCCTTGGACGCAAGTTCCGCGGCGAGCTTCCTCGCCTCCGTCATCAGCTCGGCGGCCGGGACGACCCTGTTCACCAACCCGATCTGCAGCGCTTCGTCGGCCTTGATCTGCCGACCCGTCAGCAACAGGTCAAGCGCGACGCCTTTGCCCACGAGCCGCGAGAGACGCTGCGTCCCTGCGTAGCCGGGAATGATGCCGAGATTGATTTCCGGCTGTCCGAAGCGGGCGGTGTCCGCCGCCATACGCAGCGTGCACGCCATCGCCAGCTCGCAGCCGCCGCCGAGCGCAAAGCCGTTGACGGCGGCGATGACGGGCTTCCCCATATTCTCGATCACATCAAGGACGTGCTGGCCCCGCTGTGCGTGCTCCTTGCCTTCGGCGGGCTTCAGGGCGGCGAGCTCGTTGATGTCGGCCCCGGCGACGAACGACTTCTCTCCCGCGCCGGTCACGATGACCGCGCGCACGGCCGCATCGTGCTTCAGTTGGAGCGCGGCGCGCCGGAGTTCGTCGGTGGTCGGGGTGTTGAGGGCGTTGAGAACCGCCGGACGGTTGATCGTGATGATCGCGACAGCGCCGTCGCGCTCGAGCAGGAGGTTGTCAAAGTTCATGGCTAATAGCCTGCAGCGAGCGGCGGGCGGCTGGCAATGCTTTCACTGCTGGCTGCGTGCTGCAAGCTGCCTGCTGCGAGGCGAAATTATACCCCACGCCCAACAGGCGCTCAGCGCGATCGCCGAGCCTATCGCATCTGCGTACAGATCAGCGAGGTCAGCGTATCGACCTGGCACGAACCGCTGGTGAAATTCATCGCTTGCCGCGTAGGTGACTGCGATGGCGAGGCCGATGAAGACGTCGCGTCGCGTAATGCGCGGAGGGAGCCCTCCGCCCAGCGCGCGCGCGATGACGAACCCCAGACCCATATAGCCGAAGGCGTGCGCCGGCTTGTCAGACACTCCAGGTGGCAACGGCGCCTGATGGAACGATGACACAACGAAGATCGCAGCCATGTATGCCGCAACTGGACCCCACAGCTGGATGGTGCGTTTGTAATTCAAAATGCAAGATTCAAGATGCAATCGCCGTCAATACTGCAGGTAACGGTGCCGTTGGATTTTGGTACCGTTTGCATTTTGCATTTTGCATTTTGCATTACAGCGGAAGGGGATATAGCAGCCAGCCCAGCGCGATGCCGCCGACCACGAACGCCGCAAACAGACGCGCGCCAAAGCGGAACTGTTCCCTGGGCTCGTCGCGCATGAGCGTGCCGAACACGACCGACACAAAGAACGCGAATACGACCATCAAACCGGCATGCGACGTCATTTTCGTCCCTGCGCGATGTCGAACGCGTCGAGCACGACCAGCATGTTCATCAGGCCCGCGACGATGAGAAAGGCGTTGCCGTACTCGTAGGTCAGCGCCACCACACGGCCGGCGCCGGCACCCATTGCGCGGGCGATGAAGAACGGAATACCGATGCCGAGATCGGCGAGTGCCGCAAGCGCAACCAGCGGCTGGCTGAGTTCGATCGGAAAGAGGCGTCCCTGGAGCCACAACCCGAAGGCGAACATCAGCGTCAGTGTGACGAGAAAGGTCACGCCCTTTTGCACGCGACCAAGCAGCAGGTGCCCCGCACCAGGAATAGCCCACGCCGCCAGACAAATCAGATATGTGTAGATGGCCGATTGCTCGCGATCGGCCGTCGTTGCGCGCATCGGCCGTAGTGTACCGTAGCGGCGGCCTGAACAACCACGAGCGCGACAACGATGCCAAGCGGAAGACCCGCGGCAGCGCGCACGGCGTTCGATCCCTTCCAGAATCCAGCCCACTCGCACGCCAGCGTCAAACCGGTGGGAACCGCGCCCAGGAAAAGGACCGCGCGGGCTGACGACCGCGCCGCGAAATCTCGAATCGGCGCGGCGAGCGCGGCGGCGGACGCGCCAAGTGCGGCGCCGGCGTAGAGCCCGGTGCATCGCCCGCACACGGGCAGCTGCGCTGTCAGAAGGTGGAACGATCGATCAGGTCTCTGGTGGCAGATGTGGGATCCAAGAGCGTAAAGGGCGCCCGCGATCGGTATTGGAAGGATAGGCGCCGCGACGATCAGGACGAGCCAGGCGGTGGCGAGTAGTGCGAGGAGCGGGATGATCACGACCGGATCTTACCGTTCCGCGGACCTGATCGTTCCGCGGACCTGGAAGGTCCGCGCCGCAGGTACAGGGCCCTATCTGTTCAGGGAGATCTGGACCGCCTGCGTCGTCGCCTGGTACCCGGACCGCGTGCGGGTCCGTACGTTTGACTCCGCGACGCGGACGACGATGCGGCGGAACGCGCCGTCCCGCTTCGGATTCTTAGACGTATACCCGATGGCGTACTGGTTCGACAGCTCCTGCGTGATCTGGTCGTAGACGCCGGCAAGCTGCGAAATGTCGGTTGGAAAGAACGACCGCGCGCCAGTTTCCAGCGCCAGCGCCTTCATCGCGAACTCGCCCTCCGAAAAGTACTTGCGGCTGGTGAGACCGATTGCCGGATACGGCGACTTCAGCGCGATCGTGTAGATCGCGATGCCGGCCTGCTTCGAGAGCGCGAGCAGATCATCGAACGTCACGAGGCTGGAGGTATCGTCACCATCGGTCAGCACCGCAATCGCCTGGCGGCGGAGCTCGCCGTCGACAGTGCGCACCTTTTCCATCTGCTTGATCGTCATGTAGACGGCGTTGTAGAGAGCGGTGCTGCCACTCGCGGTTGCGCGGCGGATCGCATCGCTCGCGCCGTTCACATCCGCGTCGAGCGGATGCAGCGTGCGCACGCTGCCTTTTATTTCGACAACCATGATCCGGTCGCCCTGCCGCAGATGCGACGCGAAACCGACCGCCGCCTGGTGGACGGTGCTCATCTTGTCGGTCATGCTCGATGAGCTGTCGAGCAGAATCGCCAGATCGAGCGGCACATTCGCGGCTGCGAAGAACGACAGATCCTGCTGGACGCCATCTTCGAAAACGGCGAAGTCCTTCTGGCTGAGGCCGGTCACGAACTTGTCTTTCTCGTCGGTGACGATCACATTGAGCGAGACGAGGTCGACGCCGCTGCGGAAGATCCCGGAGCCCGTATCGACCGACCGCGCGGGAGCTGGGGGCTGGGGCGCCGCCGCGGCCGCGACCGGCGGCAGTTCTGTCGTGGAATGAAGGAGAGCCTGGGCGCTCACCTCGCCACAGCACATCAGGCAAGCAAGCACCACAATCACTACCCTCATAACCACCTCCGTCGACTCGCCGAGCGCCGTGACGCTTGCGCTTGCGCGATCCGGGTGCAAAGGATGTTCCTGCTAGACTCGGACGACATGACCGACACAATTGCCGTGAGCGTGCGTGCCACGGACCGCACGACGCTGGGCGGCATTGCGGCCGTATCGGCCGCGCTCCTCATGACCGAGCTGGCGTTGACGCGCATCTTCTCGGTGACGATGTATTACCACTTCGCTTTCCTTGCGATTTCGATCGCGCTCTTCGGCCTCAGCGCCAGCGGCGTCTGCGTGTATCTGGCCCGTCGCCAGCTGGCACGTGTCGAGATCCGCACACTCCTGTGTGCGACTGCGCTCGTTCATGCGCTCGCCACGCTTGTCGCCCTTGCGTGCCTCGTTCGCATACGCGTCGGTCTCAATTACTCTCCCGAGAACCTCGGTCTAATGCTGGCAATCTATGGATTCGCCGCGCTGCCGTTCTTCACGGGCGGTAGCGTCATGTCTGTGGCGTTCGCGAGGCTGACCGATCGGATCAACGTTCTTTACGCGGCCGATCTCATAGGCGCCGCCACCGGCTGCCTGGTCCTCATTCCACTGCTGAACTGGCTGGGCGCTCCCGGCGTCGTCATGACGGCAGCTGCGTTGTCCATCGCGGCGTCGATCGGTTTTGCGCCGTCTGCCCGGCGCTTTCGCGTCTCTGCTGTGGCGATTGTGCTGTTCGGTGCGGCCGCTGCAGCCCAGCTGGCGGGCGCCTCCCCGTTCGATGTGGTGGATACAAAAGGACACCTCGGCGATCGGATTCTCTTCAGCAAGTGGAATTCGTTCTCGCGCGTGGCCGTGTATGACCGGCCTCACGGCGACTGGTCGCTGAGTCCTCGCTTTACGGGAACGCGGGGGCCGTCACTGTTCATGGACATCGATTCGGCGGCTTCCACGCCGATCCTCAAGGGAAGCGGCAATCCTTCAGAGGCCTCATATCTGCGGTATGAGCTGACCGCTCTCGGCTACCACCTTGTCGAACGGCCCGGCGGATTCACGGCGCTGGTCATCGGGCCTGGCGGCGGCCGCGATCTGCTGTCCGCGCTTGCCTTCGGCGCCTCTCACGTCGATGGCGTGGAGATCAATCCGATCATCGCGCGCGACGTGATGCTTGGACGTTTTCAGGATTACTCCGGCGGCGTCTACGCAAACCCCCGCGTGTCGATCCACATCGACGACGGCCGCAGCTTCGTGCGGAGGAGCACGTCGCAATACGACGTGATCCAGGCGTCCCTTGTAGACACGTGGGCGGCGACGGCGGCTGGCGCCTACACGCTGACTGAAAACTCGCTCTACACGAAAGAGGCGTTTGGCGAGTACCTCGATCACCTCAGTGACGAAGGCGTGCTCACCATAACCCGCTGGGTCTTCGACGGACTGCGACTCGTGTCGCTCGCCCAGGACGCGTGCGCCGCTCGAGGACTCGACGCGTCGAACCACCTGGCCGTCGTTCGCTACGATCGCGTCGCGACGTTCCTGTTGACGAAGCGCCCGTTCACCGCGGAGGACGTGGCGAGGCTGCAGCAGGTGAGCAACGACCTCGGATTCTCGATCCTCTACGCGCCGGGGCTCGCGCCGCCACCCGTTGCCGACGAGCCGGTGGAGATGCAGCGCACGGGGACGGGCGCGGCAGATTACCGCAGGCTCATCCTGGCGGGCAATCGCGAGCAGTTCCTGTCGTCGTATCCGCTTGATGTCACGCCGACCAGCGACGACCGCCCGTTCTTCTTCCACACGACGCGGTTGCGGGACCAGATGCAGGTGGCGTTCGGGCGAACCATGCTGTTCGGCAACGGCCTCAGTGCATTGATGACACTCATGGCGATCTCCGCGATGCTCGTCGTGCTGTTCGTGATCGGTCCGCTGCTGATCGGTGGGGAGCGCCCCGGCCGCGGGTGGGTCGCGTGGCTGGCCTACTTCGGCGCGCTCGGCGCAGGGTTCATGCTGCTGGAGGTGGCGCTGTTGCAGCGCTTCGTGCTGCTCCTCGGACACCCCGTCTATTCGCTGACCGTGACATTGTTTTCTCTGCTCCTCGGCACCGGAATCGGCAGCTTGATCAGCCGGCGCATCGAGCCACATCGCGTCCGGGCCGTGACTGTTCGTGCCTTGACCGCGGCGATGATCGCCTCGGTCATGGCGGCCGTCGGCCTGGCATCGCTCATCAACGTCGGGATCCCGTGGGAGCTCCCGCTGCGCATCGCATTCGCCGTCGCGCTCATCGTCCCGATCGGAATCCTGCTCGGCATGCCTCTTCCGGGCGGCATGCGACTGGTGGCGATCGATCGCGCCGATATCATCGCGTGGGGCTGGGGGATCAACGGCGCCTTCTCGGTCCTGGGCGCCACCCTGGCCGTCTTCATCGCCATGAATTGGGGATTCTCGATCACGCTGTGCGCAGCGGCACTGATGTACGGCTTCGCAGCGCTGACGCTGCGCTCTTGCTGACGAAGGCTCCTTGGGAGTTGGGCGTTGGCAGTTGGGAGTTATAGGCTCTCCTCATGTCATCATTTCTCGACCTGGTACGCGGCTCGACCTTCGACGACTTCCTGTTCACGCCGCAGCACAGCGTCCTCGAGCGGCGTGATCCATCCACGATCGATCTGACGTCCCGTTTGTCCACCGGTCTGTCGCTGAAGCGCCCGATCGTATCCGCCAACATGGACACGGTGACGCGATCCGACATGGCGATTGCCGTGGCCGAGGAAGGCGGGATTGGCATCATCGACCGCGGCTTCCGCAGCGGCGAGATCGAGCCGCAGGTTCGCGAGGTCGAGATCGTCAAGCGTAAGCAGCACGGAATCATTGGCGATCCGTACACGATAAGCGCCGACGCGAGCCTGGCTGACGCCGCGACACGGATGCGGACGACCGGAGTCGGCACGCTCGTAGTCGTCGACGACCGCCTCCGGCTGCAGGGGCTGCTCACAACGCGCGACCTCAGATTCGTCGATCGATCGCAGGGAACCGTGGCTTCGCGCATGACGCCGCGCGAGCGGCTGATCGTGCAGCAGGGCACGCCCGACCTGCGCGCCGCGGAAGACGTCATGCGCGCGAGCAAGATCAAGAAGCTGCCGCTCGTGGACAACGACGGCACGCTGCTCGGCCTCATCACCGCCAAGGACTTGATGACCCAGCGGCACCTGCCGTTCGCCACACGCGACGCACAGGGACGGCTGTGCGTCGGCGCCGCGATTGGGGCGAAAGGCGACTATCTCGACCGCGCCGCGGAGCTCATCCGCGCCGGCGTTGACGTGATCGTCATCGATATCGCGCACGGACACTCCGTGGTGATGGCGCGGGCGATCGACGCATTTCGCAAGCAGTGTGGAGACACGCAGCTCGTGGCGGGCAATGTCGCCACCGCCGACGGCGTGCGTTTCCTGCTCGAGCGCGGCGTCAACGGGATCAAGGTGGGCATCGGCCCTGGCGGCGGATGCACGACGAGACTGAACACGAATTTCGGCGTCCCCCAGGTGCAAGCGCTGACCGAGTGCCGCGAAGCGGCCGACGGGCGCGTACCCCTCATCGCGGACGGCGGCGTGAAACGCGACGGCGCGCTGGTACAGGCGCTGCTGTTCGGTGGCGATACGGTGATGCTTGGAAGCGCGCTGGCCGGCACCACGGAGACGCCGGGCGACATCGTGCAGAAGCCGGTCGTCATCCCCGAGTCGCACAAGACCGTGCGCGTGCCATTCAAGGTGTTTCGCGGGATGGCGTCGCTGCAGGCGATCGTCGATCGGCTCGATGTCGAGGATGCCGAGGTGTCGGACGTCGAAGCGCTCGGCGCCGAAGGGATGGAAATTGCGGTGCCGGCGCGCGGATCGGTGCGCCCCATCATCCGCGACATGCTGAAGCACCTGTGCTCGGCGATCAGCTACGGCGGCGCTCGCAGTCTTGGTGAGTTGCAGGAGATGTTCCGCACAGATCCCGCGCGGTACGTCATTCGGCTGTCTGAATCCGGTCGCCGCGAATCGTTCGACAGGTAATGGCTCGCAAGCGCTGATCCGATCAGTCCTGGCGTCGGTTGCCGCTTTTCAGAGTGTCAGTGGGCCGAAGTGTTCGGCATACCGATCGCCGAACTCCTTCATCGTATACGCGTGGCCCTGGCCGCCGAGGTGCTCGAGCGCGTAGGTCGCGGCCACGCTCCCGAGCTGCGCGCATTCCTTGAACGGCCGACCGACAGCCATCCCCTTCATGAATCCCCCGCGGAATGCATCGCCGACGCCGGTCGGATCCACGATGCGGTGCGGGCGTACGGCCTTGACGTCGACACGCGAGATTGCGTCTCCGTCCTTTTCAAGCAGTGAACATCCTTCCTCGCCGCGCGTGATCACCAGCGACTGTACCTGGCCGAGCATGTCGTCCTCGCCCATGCCCGTCTTCTGGCGAATCAGCTCGAACTCGTAGTCGTTGCAGATCACCAGGCGCGCGCCGGAGATCCCGTCGCGCAGCTCGTCGCCCGACATCCGCGCGCACTGCTGGCTGGGATCGAAGATGAACGGAATGCCGAGCGTCCGGCACTCCTCGGCGTACTGAATCATCGCCGCTGGATCGTTGGGCGAGATGATGACGAGCCCGGGCTGGTCGACCGTGCGGAACGACAGCTCGGACGCATTTGCCATCGCGCCCGTATAGAACGACGCGATTTGATTGTTCTCGGTGTCGGTGCTGCAGAAGAACGACGCCGTAAACTTGTCGCGCACGTGGTGCACCAGCGAGATGTCAACACCGGCAGCCTGCAGCCACTCGCCGTAGTCCTTGAAATCCTGGCCCGCTGTAGCCATGACGTATGGCTTCTCTCCCAGCAGCGCCAGGGTGTACGCGATGTTCGGGGCGCACCCGCCGCGCCGCTTGTCCATCGAGTCGACCAGGAAGCTGAGACTCACACGCTGCAGGTGGTCAGGAAGAAAGTGCTCGGTGAACTTGCCGGGAAACGACATCAGATAGTCGTACGCGATCGAGCCAGTCACAATGAGTTTCATCAGGTGTGTCTTCGTGTGATTCGCGACTTCGTCGTCTTAATTTAGAACAGTCAAATACTTACCAATGATGGGCGCCAGATCTGCCTTGACCTCGTCGGGAATCATCTCCGGCCGCGTGACCAGCGCGTACTTCAGCGCCGACGCGCATTCACACGTCCGCTCGTACGGGAGACGCTCCACTGCGCCCGCGATGATCTCCTGAGCGGTCGCCGCGTTCTTCGACAGCGTCGACATTACCATCTCCACGGTCACTGAGTCGTGATCGGGATGCCAGCAGTCGTAGTCGGTGACCAGCGCGATCGTCGTGTAGCAGATCTCCGCCTCACGCGCGAGCTTGGCTTCCTGCAGATTGGTCATCCCGATGATGTCCATGCCCCACGAACGATAGAGCATCGACTCGGCAAGCGTGGAGAACTGCGGCCCTTCCATGCACACATACGTCCCGCCCTTGTGAATGGTGATGCCCGCCTTCTTCCCGCTGTCGTACGCGATGCCGCTGAGAATCTTGCAGAACGGATGAGCGAAGCCGACGTGGCCGACCAGGCCACGGCCGAAAAACGTGCTCGGGCGCCCCTTCGTCCGGTCAAAGAACTGATCGGGAATGACGATGTCGGCGGGCTTGTATTCCTCCTTCAGGCTGCCGACGGCACTGGCGGAGAGGATGTACTCGACGCCGAGCGTCTTGAGTCCGAAGATGTTCGCCCGGAAATTCAGCTCGGACGGAGCAATCCGGTGTCCTGCTCCGTGACGCGCGAGAAACGCCACGCGCCTTCCACCCAGGGTCCCGAGTACGTACGGTCCCGACGGCTCTCCAAACGGGGTCGTTACCTTCACTTCCTCGCGGTCGGTCACGCCGGCCATGTCATACAGGCCGGAGCCGCCAATGATGCCTATCTG
>Ga0114129_10007208_pt1 | contig 15823 bp, 7 predicted proteins | sample RhiMetdeltSRZDD1_FD_80071 | JGI IMG/M metagenome (GOLD analysis project Ga0114129, IMG submission 80071) | Populus rhizosphere microbial communities from Tennessee, USA - Rhizosphere MetaG P. deltoides SRZDD1 (version 2) (version 2) | ecosystem: Host-associated > Plants > Roots > Rhizosphere >... | reverse complement strand
TGGTTTATGGTTATCGGGAGGTAAGAACAACAACTATGATCGGAATTAGTTGCACGTAAACCAATGCAATATTTGTTCCGTCTTTATCTTTTACAAGAGGGTTACGTGTTTTTTTTATTTGCACAACCGTCCCTGTTTTTACATATTCGTAAAAGTCAGATGCAGGGTTGCCTAAAACTTCGGACATAACATTTTGTATTCGCTGCTGTTATCGCGATGTAAAAAGCCTATATAGGAAAGCGATAACTCAAACCCGCCCTGACCCATGCTGGCGGTCTTTAATTGCGAAACGTTTACATCATAGCTTATAGCAGCTGCTAAATGTCCCCATTCAATTTTTGCAACAGGTACCAGCGCATCTTTCCAGCGTAACAGCAGGCCGCCGCTTAGCGTATATAACGGATTGTCAATATCGCCTCCTATCTTATACGAATACAACACACCGCCAATCGTTTCCTGGTAACTACCCTGTACCGAATGATCGGCCTGCAGGGTAATGGCGCTAAAATCGTCAACATGCCATTTAATACCCACCGAACCAACATATTTCGCATGCAGCTCAATACCGGCATTGCGATAAAATGAATTTTTTGGCCGGTTCAAATGATGATATGCGCCGCCGATAAAAAAACTATTGCTTTGGTCTACCCCGAAGGTGGTGTTGAAGCTCATGCCAACGCTGGCATCCCAGGTATTGAAGTTGGGCGTTAAAAAAGTTTCGCCGGTTGGCAATGTTCCGTCGTATGAGCCTCCGTTGTATTGATTATCAGTAGTGATTTTTGAAACGTCAATGCTTTTATGGATCAAACCACCCATAAAGCCGAGCGACAGGTACATGGTTTTTTCGTTGCTCAGCGATTTGTGATAATTCAGTGCAGGCAAAATATGGGTGGTGGTAAGGCCAACAGTTCCTGCTTTATCGAACACAGCCTGAATACCGGTTGTCATAAAATCGTTTCCGATACCCATCGGCATTTTATATTCTGCGTTCAGGGAACCTGTGCGATAGGCATTGGTAATACTATTCCATTGATCGCGGTAAACGCCCTGTATGCGATAATCGCCGGTAAAAATGCCGGCCAGTGAAGGATTACGTAACAGCGGTGCTTCGAAGAATTGCGAAAAATGAATATCCTGCCCTTTTGTATGCAAAAGGGTAAGCAGCAATATAAAGCCGGCAATCGATCGTTTATAGCTACGGCCGCTAAGCATGGTTGAGGTAGTTTTAAAGTTATCTAACAAGCGCCACATTTCCTTTAACGGGAACAATGGCAGCATTTTCGCACACAAATTCAATTATATAAACGTATACATCGGGGCTGGCCGGTTTGCCTTTATAGGTGCCGTCCCAGCCGCCGGTGGGCGTACGGTCGTTTGCCACAAAATTCATCTTTTCACAAACCAGCTCGCCCCAGCGATTAAATATCCGCATACTGTTCACCCGGGTAAGCCCTACACCTCTTGGTGCAAACACGTCGTTCACCCCATCGCCATTTGGTGAAAAAGTGTTCGGTATAAAATAGTTCAATCCGTTACAAACAACCGTAACTGTTATATCCTTGTTATTGGTGCATCCGTATTTGTCCTGCACCCAAATGTTGTAGGTAGTTGTGAATTTCGGGTTGGCATATGGATTCGGGCAATCGATACAGCTCAGGTTTTTGGCTGGTTTCCAGGCATAGGCGGTAATATCGGGCCCATAGGTTACCGGCAGTGTAACGCCCGTGCTTACCGGTATTACCGGGTTGTTCGCAATGGTAATAACCGGTGTGGGCGGAACAAACAATATTGTGCTGGTAGTATCTGTGCAACCAAGTGCATTGGTAGCCTGCAGGTATACCGGGTAATAGCCCGCTGTAGGAAAATTAAGCGAAACATTTTGGGTCGACAGGAAAGCATTGTTCCCAAAACTCCATTTCCAGGTAATGGCAGTATCCGGTACGGCCAGCACGCCCTGCAGGTTTAACGCCTCGTTCAAACAACCAATGCTATCGCCGGTAATGGATGGGTCGGGCGTGCGGTACACCTTTACACTGTCTGTGACTGTTTTTGTACAGCCGGTTTGTGTTGTTACTGTTTGCGATACGAGGTATGTTCCCGGTTGCTGAAAATAGTGAATAGGATCAACATCCGAAGTGGTTGGTGACCCATCGTCAAAGTTCCAGGTTCTGGTTACTACCGGGTCGTTACCAATTGTATAGTTCGTAAAATAAACTATACCCGAGTCGCAGAATTTTTTCCTGTCTAAAGCAAAGAACGGATCAGCGCCGATTACTTTAATAAGAGGGCCGCCTACACCTGCTATGCAACCCTGGTTATCGGTATATACAACCGAAGGGGGGTAAAAAGCCGGTGAACCATAATAATGCTGATAGGTAGTGGCCATTGAGGAGTCGGAAGTGCCGTCGCCAAAATTGAATGAAAATTTCATATCGGGTGGGGTAGTAACTGAAAAATCAACGGTGATTTCGTTACAGGCATCGGTTGGGCTGGCAGTTATCTTTGTAACGGCGTTGGCATTATAAACATGCACATTATGGCTGGTAGAATCAATACAACCTCCATAACCGGTTAAATACAGTTTTGCGGTAAAATCGCCATACGAATTATAAAAATGCGTTGGGTTCAAAAGTGTTGAAGAAGCCCCATCTCCGAAATCCCACTCATAAGATTCATAATCGGCTCCCTTGAAAAAGAATTTGGTTTCAATGGGCGGACAAATGGTTAACGTATCCTGTATGTCAAATGCCGGTTTTGGTTTTTTGGTTGTGATATAATTGGTACGTGTTACTGAATCGGAACAACCGCCCCGGTCGGTAATTACCAGTTTTACACTGTATGCGGCGTCGTTGCCGCCATAACTGTAAACAGGATTTTGCTGGTTCGATGTGCCGCCATTGCCAAAGTTCCACGAGTAAGTGAGCCCTTTGCCGGTTGATAAGTCGGTAAATTGTACGTTTGAAGTAGGACAAATTAAGGTGTCGGCTGAATTGAACCAGGGTTGCGGCGTAGAAATAAACACCGTATCAGTTGTTTTCCAGGTGTCTATACAACCCACGTTATCTGTTACGGTTAACCGAACCAGGAACTCGCCGGTATCTTTATAAACATGGGTAAACGGTGGGCTGGTATATGTTTTTACCTGGTTATCGCCAAAATTGAATTTCCAGCTGGTTATAGTACCTGCGGGGGTGGAAAGATCGATAAAGGCAACGATGGCATCTTTGCAGCCACCGGCCGATGCCGGTTTAAAATTAGCAACCGGTCCGGTTACAGTAACTGAACCATTTTTAACATCAGTACATCCGTTTATATCGGTAATTCTTAGTGAAATGCTGTGTGGCCCGTTAGTACCAAAATTAGTGGTGAAAGAAGCTCCGCCGGTATTATAGGCGCCGCCATCGGTAGCCCATTCGTATGTTGAAATGTATTGCGGATTGTTGGTTGATGTTACCGTAAAGTCTGTTTTCCGGCAAACAGGTGTGGGAACAGTAAAATTGGCTGTTTCTTTTATCAGGTAAACCGTATCTAAAAAGAATGCCGTACATGAACCGTTGGTAACAGTGAGCTTAACCTGGTAAACACCCAATGCGGGAAATATGAAAACGGGATTTTGTTGATTTGAAGTTCCTACAACCGGATTGCCAAATTCCCAGCTATAGGTAATTGGTCCATACGATGGATCGGTTTTCGACTGATCGGTAAACGGCACCGATAAATTACCACAGGTAATGGTAAATACAAATTTGGGCACCGGCGGCTTTATATGAATCGCCTGGCCTGCACTGGTAAAGGGGCAGCGGTTATTAAAGGCCGTTAACTTAACAATAAAAATTCCTGTGTCTTTATATTCATGATCAGGGTTTTGGCTATTAGATGTACCTCCGTCGCCAAAATGCCACGTCCATTCATCAACTGGTTTGGGAGTGAGGTCGGTAAAGTGTACAAACGATTGTGCACAAACATCCGTAGCCGACATGCTGAAATTAGTTGCAGGCGGCGTACCGGTTTTAACGGCATTATTTACTATATCTGTTGCGGTGCATCCTCCGTTTGTTGTAATAGTAAGTTTTACGGTATAGGTGCCGGTGTTGGTGTATACATGCGATGGGGTGGCGCCGGTGCCGGTTGTGCCATCGCCAAAATCCCAGGCATAGGAAGCTACCCCATCAACTGTACTGTCTTTAACGCCGGGGGTAAAGGTATAGGGTATGCAGCCGCCTGCCGGCACATTGGTGATGTTTACGGTGGGATTTACAATTTTCACAACGGCCGGTTTGGTGATCCTTCCCGGGCACCCTGCATTATCGGTAAACGTTATTGTTACATCAAATGTTCCGGCCGAAGCATACGTATGACTTACCGGGGAGCCGCTGCCGGTACCGCCATCGCCAAAATCCCACTGCCAGTTTACAATCGGGGCCGATGAAGCATCGCTGAAGTTTACCACCAGGGGCGGTTTACAGCCCGAAACATTCGAAGCAGTAAAATCAACCATCGGACTGGGCCGCACATATATATTGTGTGTAGCAGAATCCATACACCCCGAATACGTGTTGTATAATTTTACCACATAACTGCCGGGGATTGGATATTTCGTAGAGTCGCTGGTGGCTATCGATTTCTGGCCATTGCCAAAATCCCATACTGTTTTTTGTGGAGTAACCGAATTGTTTGTAAACCACACTATAGAATTCTGGCAAACAGTATCAGGCGCCTTAATACTGGTAACCGGACCGTTTAAATTAAGTGGTTTGGTTATCGTTCCCGAACAACCGAAATCGCTGGTGGCTGTAAGAGTAACATTATAGGTGCCGGCTGTATTATAGGTTGTTGAGGGATTTGTTTGGTTTGAACTGGTTCCATTTCCCAAATTCCATTGATAGGTCAGGTTGCCGGGCCCGGTACTCAGGTTGGTGAAACTTATGTCGTAAGGAGCACGGCAGGTGGGTGCCTGGTTGTTATCGAATTCGGGTTTTACGCCGGATACTATTCTTATATATCTGCCTGCGCTGGCGACACTTTTACAACCCGTGCTGCTGGTAACAGTGAGAGTAACCGAATAAAATCCAACCGTTGAATAGGTTTTTTGCGGATTTTGAGCGGTTGAAGTGGTGCCATCACCAAAATCCCATAACCACGATACAATGCTGCCCGCTGTGGAAGTGCTTTTATCGGTAAACTGAATGTTAACAGGCACGCAACCCGTGGTTATATTGGCCGAAAAAGATGCAGAAGGTGAGGGGAAAACAGTTATGTAATTGGTTTTTGTTATACCATTGGTACCATCGGCATTGCGTACTACCAGTTTTACTGTATAAGTGCCGGGTAACGAATAAGTAACCGAAGGGTTTTGCACATTGGCCAGTGTACCATTACCAAAATCCCAGTTCCAGAATTTGGGATTGCCGGTGGTTAAATCCCTGAAACTTACGCCTAATGGTGCACAACCCGAGGTTTGGTTGGCCGTAAATTCGGGCACCATTGTTTGTGAGTATGTTTGGGATGCCAATAGCAGTATGAATGGTACAAAAAACCATTTGCAGGCAAACATTCGTTTTTTAACCTTGTTGATGCAGTCACTTTTCCATCGTCTTTCACAAGGTAATAATGTGTGGTTACTCAAGTGCAATTTTGTTTTTATGGTTTACAGGGGGCACGCCCATTCCTCACACACGAGATTACAGCTATGCAAACCTTGTTCCCCGGCAAATCATTTTTGCTTGAAAAGCATATAACTTACCTGTTAAGATCATGCATAACATGTAGATCAGTTCTTAACCAGCTGTTGGGCAATGCGTTAATTGGTTTCGGATACCTTTGGACCGCAGGTGTATTACATAAGATATATAGGTCGGATGGAGGTTGGTTATAAAGTTGCCGGTTTGATTAGGGAGGGGGACGTTCAACTTTGTAACCGTATTACTTTATAATTTACGAAATAACTAAAAGCCTCGTTGGGATATTGTTGATTTCAGTTTTGCTATTTTTTACGCAGGAATAAGGTATTGGTTCCCGATGTGGTGGTCATTTCTGCTTTTACAAAGTCATAGTCACTGTCTTTTATTTTCCACAAACCATTCAGCTTTTTAACCGGATCATCGGCTGAGGGAAAGTTTGAGGTAATGGTATAATCAGAATAACTTCCCGACCAGGTACCATTGGTACTGGTAGTGTTTATAGTACCTGTTACGGTACCGCTTTCATAAAACTGGAAGGTGTAGTTTAGAAACTGACCTGAAATATTATTGGATCCCTCAAAATACTGCTCTACGATCCAAACGCCATTGGTAATGACATCCATCAGCATGTCCTGTGCTTTCTTTTCAATTGCTTTTTTGCACGACATGCCAATAACGAGGGCAAAGAACCCCATAACGATCAGTGGTAAGCTTCTTTTCATAATCAGGCCACGGCTTGGTTTCAGATATTAAAATTTATAAATATCTCTGTATTTACCAAGTAAATAACCAATAAAATATTCAATATTCAGGGTTTCTGCACATATATCTTTACAAAGTTGCTCACTGGTAAGGCGGCGTCCTTTGATATGTACCTGATTACGTAGCCATTGCAGTAAATCGTTGGTATTTCCCTGCTCAATTTGTCGGTTAAGCGCCGGAATTGTTTGATTTGCAAACGAATAAAACTGGGCGGCATAAAAACTGCCCAGGCTGTACGTGGGGAAATAGCCAAAACTTCCATGGCTCCAGTGCACATCCTGCAGGCAGCCCTGTTTGTCGTTGGGTACTTTTACGCCTAAAAATTGGTTATAATGGTCGTTCCAGTAAACCGGTATATCGTTTACGGGCATTGAGCCTTCGATCAACAACTTTTCAAGCTCATACCGTATCATTACATGAAAATGATAGGTTAGCTCATCGGCCTCGGTACGTATAAGTGAGGGTTGTACTTTATTAATGCCTTTGTAAAACTGCTCTGCCGAAACATTGCCCAGTTGCTGCGGAAAGTACTGTTGCAGCACCGGCAGCCAGCGTTCACAAAAGGCAAGGCTGCGCCCAACATGGTTTTCCCATAAGCGCGACTGCGATTCATGAATGGTATACGATGCGGGTTCGCCAAGGGGCAATCCGTATTCACTAAGGGGTAAACCCTGTTCGTACAGGGCATGGCCTGCTTCGTGAATGCAACTCCAAACCATATTGCTCAGGTCGTTTTCGTCGATGCGGGTAGTTATGCGCACATCCTGGCTGTTGAAGTTAACAGTGAACGGATGTTCCGAAATATCCTGCCGGCCCGCTTCCATATCGTAGCCCAGTTCCTTTATCACCTGCAAACCAAACTGCCATTGTTTATCCTTGTCGAAATGCTGATGCAAAAAGCTGTCGTCGGCAGGCGGCTGTTGCTGTATTTTATCGAGCAGGTCTTTTAATGGCTTTTTTATTGAATTGAACACGCCATCGAGTAACTGAACGGTAGCGCCCTTATCATGATCGTCGAGCAAAGCGTTGTATGGATGATGTTCATAACCCAGCAAATCGGCTTCCTGCTTTTTCAGTTCGATCAGGCGGACCAGGTCTTTAGCAAAAATTGAAAAATCATTTGCTTTACGGGCTTCTATCCAGCTGTGAAAGCTTTTGTTCACCGTTTCGGCCATAGTGCGAACAAAGGACGAAGGGAATTTTTTTTGTTTCGAATAGTCTTGCCAGGTAAGCTCTACATTTCTTTTTTCGTTGGGTGATAACTGATTCCCGGCAAGCAGTTCCTGTAACTGCGCCCCCAGTTTTTCATCGGTGAAGTGGCGATGAGCTATCTCTGACAGAGTGGCAATTTGCTGACCGCGTATAGGCGCTCCTTTGGGCGGCAGGTAAGTTTCCTGGTCCCATTGCAACAGGGCCGATGCATATCGCAAATCGGCAATAGTATTCATAGCTGTTACATATTCACTATATAATGATTTTGCAGCTGTATTTGTCATGCCAAAGGGTTTTGTTATAAAAACAGGGAGCGAAATTCGGTCAAAAGAGGGAAACGGGCAAAAGTGCAACCGGTTCTTTATCTATCTTTTATACATGCCGTTAGAAGGAGGTGCGGAATTCATTGAAAGTTGTTTATAAAACTATCAACACCTTGTGAAAAACTCAATCGTTAATTATTTCACAGGCATGTTACTTTCGCTGTCGGGTCATTACAAATAATTTGTGGCGGTGCCGGCTAATGATCATACCATTCAGCAGGCTTAAAAGGGAACCGTGTGTAAATCACGGGCTGACGGGCAACTGTAAGTTGGGTGAATGGTTACCACTACTCACCATTCACATCGCTGATTCTTCATAACCACTGCCGGTAACAGGTGAAAGCCAAACCAGCGGGAAGGTGTTCAGCAATTCAACAAGCCAGGAGACCTGCCGTTTCAGGTATGTTTGGAACCTTCCCGATAAGGTACAGGCAATTGATTGATGCTTCAGCTTTAATTTTAACGCGAGGTATTGGAGTTACTATCTGTTGTTGTACCGCATTACTTAACCTTGAAATCATTATATTATTATGCAGTACGAGAACGAAGTGTTGCTGAGAGAAAACAAAGACCGGTTTGTTATTCTGCCTATCAAATATCCGCAAATATGGGAAACCTATAAAAAGCATGAAGCCAGCTTTTGGACGGCCGAAGAAATTGATTTAAGCGGTGACCTGAAAGACTGGGCCGGCCTTAACGATGGCGAACGTCATTTTATATCGCACGTACTGGCATTTTTTGCGGCAAGTGATGGCATCGTAAATGAAAACCTCGCAGTGAACTTTATGAGCGAAGTGCAATTGCCCGAAGCTCGTTGCTTTTATGGTTTTCAGATCATGATGGAAAACATCCATTCCGAAACCTATGCATTGCTGATAGATACCTATATAAAAGATCCCAACGAAAAAGATCGCCTGTTTCATGCTGTTGATACAGTGCCCGCGGTTAAGAAGAAGGCCGACTGGGCGCTTCGCTGGATCGAGCATGGAAATTTTGCCGAACGCCTCGTTGCATTTGCGGCCGTGGAAGGCATCTTTTTCAGTGGTAGCTTTTGCTCTATTTTCTGGCTAAAGAAAAGAGGATTGATGCCGGGACTTACTTTCAGCAATGAGCTTATTAGCCGTGATGAAGGTTTGCATTGCGAGTTCGCCTGTTTGTTGTACGGTATGTTGAACAGTAAATTATCGCAGGAACAGGTGTATATGATCATTGGTGATGCCGTGCGCATTGAAAAGGAATTTATTACCGAAGCACTGCCGGTTGATCTGATTGGTATGAATGCGCGACTGATGCAGCAGTACATTGAGTTTGTGGCCGACAGATGGCTGAGCGAATTAGGTTATCCCAAAATGTTCAATGCAACTAACCCATTCGATTTTATGGAAATGATTTCGCTGCAGGGAAAAACCAACTTCTTCGAAAAACGTGTGGGTGATTACCGCAAAGCCGGTGTAAATACAACCAAAGAATCGCAGCAGTTTTCGCTCGATGAGGACTTTTAAAAACGCACCACGCGAAAGGCAGATCACTAAATGCATAACATCAATGCTTGAAAAACGGATTTGGTTTTAAGCTTTCAGAGTTAAAAATTAAATATGGTTAATTGAATATTGTTTTGAATTATAAAAATAGACGGGTATGTTCGTAATTAAAAGAAATGGCAAGAAAGAAACTGTAAAGTTCGACAAGATCACGGCACGCGTTCAAAAACTGTCGTACGGATTAAGTTCACTGGTAGATGTTATTGAAGTAACCAAAAAAGTTATCGAAGGTATTTATGATGGTGTTACCACTACCGAGCTCGATAACCTGGCTGCAGAAACAGCAGCCTCATTAACCACCAAGCATCCTGATTATGCGTTGCTCGCTTCGCGTATTGCGGTAAGCAACCTGCATAAGAATACCATAAAATCATTTTCGGCCACCATGCGTAAACTGCATCAGTATACTGATTCAGCTACAGGCCGTAAAATGCCGCTGCTGGCCGATGATGTAATGGACATCATTGAAGCCAATGCCGAGTTATTGGATAGCTCAATTATTTATGACCGCGATTTCGGGTTCGACTATTTTGGTTTTAAAACACTCGAAAAGTCGTACCTGCTGCGCATCGATGGCAAAGTATCTGAACGCCCTCAGCATATGTACATGCGCGTGGCTATTGGTATTCATAAAGAAGATGTTGAAAGCGCCATTAAAACCTATCATTTAATGAGTGAGCGCTGGTTTACACATGCCACGCCCACATTATTCAATGCAGGCACACCCAAGCCGCAAATGTCGTCGTGCTTTTTGTTGACCATGAAAGACGACAGCATCGATGGTATTTACGATACGCTGAAACAAACGGCAAAGATTTCTCAAAGCGCCGGCGGTATTGGTTTATCTATTCATAATGTACGCGCAACAGGTAGTTACATCGGTGGCACCAATGGCACCAGCAATGGTATTATTCCCATGCTGAAAGTGTTTAATGATACAGCCCGTTATGTTGACCAGGGCGGCGGCAAACGCAAAGGCGCCTTTGCTATTTATTTAGAACCATGGCATGCCGATATCATCGAGTTTTTGGATCTGCGTAAAAATCATGGTAAGGAAGAAATGCGGGCAAGGGATCTGTTCTATGCCTTGTGGATTTCGGATTTATTCATGAAGCGGGTTGAAGAAAATGGTAACTGGAGTTTGTTTTGCCCCAATGAAGCACCCGGTTTAGCGGATTGTTTTGGGCAGGAATTTGAAAAATTATACGAAAGATACGAAGCCGAAGGGCGCGCCCGCAAAACCATCAAAGCACAGGAGCTATGGTTTGCTATTCTCGAAGCGCAGATCGAAACCGGCACACCGTATATGTTGTATAAAGATGCCGCCAATGGTAAAAGCAATCAGCAAAACCTGGGCACCATCAGAAGCAGCAACCTGTGCACTGAAATTCTCGAATACACCAGCCCCGATGAAGTAGCTGTTTGTAACCTTGCATCGCTTGCTCTGCCGCGTTTTGTAAATGAAGGCAAATTTGATTTCGAAAAATTATACGAAGTTACTTACCAGGTAACGCGCAATCTGAACCGCATTATTGATAACAATTATTATCCGATAGAAGAAGCAAAGCGTTCGAATTTACGTCACCGCCCCATTGGCTTAGGCGTTCAGGGACTGGCCGATGTATTTATCTTACTGCGTTTGCCTTTTGAAAGCGACCTGGCAAAAATGTTGAACCAAAACATTTTTGAAACCATTTATTTCGCCGGCATGACTGCCAGTAAAGACATGGCAAAAGAACAGGGTGCTTATGAAACCTTTGCCGGTTCTCCATTATCGAAAGGTTTGTTTCAGTTCGATATGTGGAATGTGCAGCCATCGAACCGCCACAACTGGGATGCATTACGGGCAGAAGTTATGCAGTATGGCGTTCGTAATTCACTGCTGGTAGCGCCTATGCCTACCGCTTCTACTTCGCAGATATTGGGCAACAATGAATGTTTTGAACCCTACACTTCTAATATTTATGTGCGCAGGGTATTAAGCGGCGAGTTCATTATCGTAAACAAACACCTGCTGAAAGATCTGGTGCAGCTGAATTTGTGGAACGATGCCATGAAGAACAAGATCATTGCAGCCAATGGATCTATTCAGCATATAGATGAAATTCCGGCCGACGTTAAAGCGTTGTACAAAACCGTTTGGGAAATAAAACAACGTACGTTGATTGATATGGCTGCCGAACGCGGCGCTTACATTTGTCAGTCGCAATCATTGAATTTGTTTGTTGATAGTCCAACGGTAGCCAAACTAACCTCCATGCACTTTTATGCCTGGAAGAAAGGATTAAAAACCGGTATGTATTATTTGCGTACACAGGCTGCTTCGCAGGCGGTTCAGTTTACGGTTGAAAAGCAGGGCAGCCGCCAGATGGAACCTGTTGTTCCCAAATCGGCTGAGGCAGTTGAGAACGAATTGCTCAATGGCGGAAGTTGCAGCATGGAAGATGGTTGCGTTACCTGCTCAGCATAATTCTAAATATTGAATGTTAAATAATGAATGTCGAATATCGAAGTGCTTTTACTTCGATATTCGACATTTTACATTCGATATTCTTTATTTCCTATCTTCGCTGCTTAGTTCTTTACTTTAACACTTCGTTTTCAGGTTCCCGATCCCGACTTTAGTCGGGACGGGATTAAAAAGGAACCGTGTGCAATTCACGGGCTGTCGCGCAACTGTAATTTCTTTCCGACGTGTCGGGAGGGAGAAGCCAGATACTTGCCTGCAAAATTAAGACGAATGCTTTCGCGGTTTGAAGCAGCAGTCAGGAACAGTATATCACCCCATTCATCACTGTTTCTCTCTAACACTTTATCACGAAAGCATACTCATTAAACGTAAAGACATTAATACTATTCATTAATGTTTAATCAAATGTTTATGCGTATGCTAACACACACACCTGGGTTTCCCCGTATCGGGGCGCAACGCCAGTTAAAGAAAGCCTGTGAACAATATTGGACAGGCAACACAACCAGAAGCGAATTATTTCTTGCCGCCAAAAAGATCAGGGAAGAAAACTGGTTATTGCAAAAGCAGTCAGGTATTGACTTAATACCTTGTAACGACTTCAGCTTTTACGATCAGGTGCTCGACATGTCGTTATTACTGGGCGCCGTACCTGCACGGTACACACCGGTGGCAACCGATGTTAAAGACAATGCTGAAATTGACCTGTATTTTGCCATGGCAAGGGGGTATCAGCAACATGGCCTCGATATAACGGCCATGGAGATGACAAAATGGTTCGATACCAATTATCATTACATAGTTCCTGAGTTTACGGCCGGTCAGCAGTTCAGGATACTATCCGACAAACTGTTTCATGAATTCAATGAATGCCGGCGTGTAACGGGCGCTATACCCAAACCGGTATTGGTAGGGCCTGTATCTTATTTATTATTGGGTAAAGAAAAACAAACCGGTGAATCCACGGATAATTCATTCGATAGAATTGATCTCATAAAAAAACTGTTGCCCGTTTATATACAGGCATTGAAGAGGCTCGAAGAAGCAGGCGCCATTTGGGTGCAGCTCGATGAGCCGTTTCTGGTAACAGACCTCACGCCCAAACAGCAACAGGCCTTTCAATATGCCTACCAGGAGATCAGAAAACAAACGAACCTCAAAATTTTAGTAGCCACCTATTTCGAAGGGCTGCAGGAGAATACCGGCCTGGCCGTTAACCTGCCAGTTTGTGCATTGCATCTTGACCTGGTGCGCGCACCACAGCAGCTTGATGAAGTATTACAGGTTATTCCTCCTAAATTATCTATATCGTTAGGCGTTGTGGATGGCCGTAATATCTGGAAGAACGATTACAAAAGATCAATAGCGCTGATCGAAAAAGCAGTTGCTGCTATCGGCAAAGAAAGGGTTATGCTGTCATCGTCGTGTTCACTACTGCATACACCAGTTGACCTCGATGGCGAAAATACTATTGATGCCGAAATCAAAAGCTGGATGGCTTTTGCCAAACAAAAGCTGATTGAAATAAACGAGTTGAACCAGCTTTTCGAAGGCAACAGGGAATTGCTTGCCATCAATCAGCAGGTAATTGCAAGCCGCCAAAACTCAACGCGCATTCATAAGCAGGCTGTGAAGCAACGCGTGGATGCCATTAAAGAATCCGATGCAAAACGCATCAGCGAATTCGGTGTTCGGCAGAAAATTCAACACAAGCGCTTTCAGTTGCCGATGTTCCCCACAACAACCATCGGTTCATTTCCACAAACTGATGTAATACGCCAGTTACGGGCCAAACTGAAAAAGGGCGAATTGACCACGCAACAATATGAAACGGCCATTGAAAACGCCACTATAGATGCCATTCGCATTCAGGAACAGATTGGTTTAGATGTGCTGGTGCATGGCGAGTTTGAGCGTAATGACATGGTTGAGTATTTTGGGGAACAGCTCGATGGATTTTTGTTCACTCAAAACGGATGGGTGCAAAGCTATGGCAGCCGTTGCGTAAAACCGCCCATCATAGCAGGCGATGTAAGCCGGCCGCACGATATGACGGTGAGGTGGAGCCGTTTTGCACAATCGCAGACCAGCCGCTTCATGAAGGGCATGCTTACAGGGCCCGTTACCATTTTGCAATGGTCGTTTGTACGCGACGATCAGCCGAGGTGGCAAACCGCTTTTCAGATTGCGCTGGCTATTCGTGATGAAGTAGTGGCGTTGGAAAAAGCAGGTATTCAGATCATACAGATCGACGAACCTGCTATTCGCGAAGGATTACCCCTGCGCAAAAAAGATGGCCCTGCATATCTTGATTGGGCGGTGAAAGCATTTCGCCTGGCCGCCAGCGGCGTGCAGGATGAAACGCAGGTGCATACCCATATGTGCTATAGCGAGTTTAACGATATTATGGAGCACATTGCAAAAATGGATGCAGATGTGATCACCATCGAAACAAGCCGCTCGCAAATGGAATTGCTCGAAGCTTTTGCCAGGTTTAAATATCCCAACGAAATAGGTCCCGGTGTGTATGATATTCATTCACCCCGCGTGCCATCTGTTGAAGAAATGAGCTACCTGTTGCAGAAAGCCGCCACGCTGCTGCCGGCTGAAAACATATGGGTAAATCCTGATTGTGGATTAAAAACCCGTCGCTGGCCCGAAACAATGGCAGCATTAAAGAATATGGTACAGGCCGCGCAGCAGGCGAGAGCGGGTGTGAAGGAACCGCAGGAGATATAGCAAAGCGTGAATCGGAAAACGTAAAACGGTCCGCCAGCTGGCGGATGAAACGGCAAATGGTAATTTTCACTTTTGCCGTTTCACCTTTCATAATGTATTTAACAATTCATGTACAAAAATTTATCAATTTTAAGCTGCGAAAGCCATTAATTTGTTAAAAGTTATATTGCCGACATGAATTGCACCCAATTGTTTCGCCCCCTGTTTGCCTTGTTATTAATAATTACCGGGGTAAAGACCGGCTTTGCCCAGCAGCAGCTCGACTCTATGGTAAACCTGTACGGAGAAAGATATCCGCAGGAAAAAATATATGTTCAGTTCGATAAACCAGCCTATAATACCGGCGAAACCATCTGGTTCAAATCATATGTGTTTGCAGGCATCATACCTTCGCCCGTTAGTAAAAACTTTTATGCCGAACTGCTCGATCCTTCCGGCAAAGTAATTCAGCAAAAGTTGCTTCCTGTTTATGAAGCATCGTCTGCAGGCTCTTTCGACTTGCCGGCCAATCTTCCTTATTCAACAATTATCTTTCGCGCTTATACTACCTGGATGCTGAATTTCGATACCACTTTCCTGTTCAGCAAAACCATTCGCATTTTAAATAAATCAGCCGCCACCACTGCAGATGCTACTCCTGCGGCAAAGGGGGCCGGAGCAAAACCAACCAGCCCCGGTGCTGCCGCAGCCAGTACTGCAACTACCGTTAACCTGCGCTTTTTCCCTGAGGGTGGCGATATGGTAACCGGGCTCGAATCGCAGGTGGCCGTGAAGGTTACCGATGCATATGGGTTACCGGTATCGGCTGTGGGAACCATCAAAGATGCCAGCGGCGCCGCTGTTGCAACATTTGGTACGGTGCACGATGGCATGGGCCGGTTTACTATTGAACCGCAGGCCGGCAAAACATATTATGCCGAATGGCAGGATGAAAAAAAGCAAACGCATAAAACGCCATTACCGGCAGCCAAAGCAAACGGTGTGGTGATGCAATGTGCTCCTTCGGGCAGCCGGCAGGCTTTTATTATAAGGCGGTCGATAGATGCGCAGGATAATCTAAAAACATTGTACCTGCTGGGTTATTTTAATCAGCAG
>Ga0114129_10007207_pt1 | contig 15824 bp, 19 predicted proteins | sample RhiMetdeltSRZDD1_FD_80071 | JGI IMG/M metagenome (GOLD analysis project Ga0114129, IMG submission 80071) | Populus rhizosphere microbial communities from Tennessee, USA - Rhizosphere MetaG P. deltoides SRZDD1 (version 2) (version 2) | ecosystem: Host-associated > Plants > Roots > Rhizosphere >... | reverse complement strand
TACGAAAGGTGGTCGCGGTTGATGATGTCGATGTCGCACTGGTAGAACTCGCGGAACCGCCCCTTCTTCGCCTGCGGCGTCTCGCCGCGCCATACTCTCTGGATCTGGTAGCGGCGAAAGGGAAACGCCAGGTCCCGTTCCCGCATCGCGACGTAGCGCGCAAGCGGCACCGTGAGATCGAACCGCAACGCGCCCTTCGCCGACGCCTCGTCTTCTTCCGTCACCGCGGCGAGCCGCGACAGCGCGTAGATCTCCTTCTCGACGCCGCCTTTCGAGGTCAGCACTTCCTTGCGCTCGGCGGAGGGCGTCTCGATCGGCAGGAAGCCGAAGCGCTCGAAGTTTTTGCGCACCAGATCGACCAGCGCGTTGAACTGCAGCTGCTCGTGCGGCAGATATTCCTGGTCGAAACCCCTCAGCAGGGCCGGCTTTACTTTCTGCATCTGGGATTCAGACCGGCGTGATCTTGATCGGCCGCTTCGCGGGCCCGCCGGACGCGCCGTATTTCCTGCGCACGTACTCTTCGACGATTCCCTGGAACTCCTCGGCAATCCGCTCGCCCTTGAGCGTGACGGTCCTGGCGCCGTCCACGTACACCGGCGCAACCGGAAATTCATTCGTCCCGGGAAGGCTGATGCCGATGTCGGCATGCTTGGATTCGCCCGGACCGTTGACGACGCATCCCATCACGGCGACGCGCATGTCCTCGACGCCGGGGTAGTGCTCGCGCCACGCGGGCATCTGCGCGCGCAGGTACGACTGGATGCGGTCGGCGAGCTCCTGGAACGTGGTGCTGGTGGTGCGCCCGCAGCCGGGGCACGCCGTCACCAGCGGCGTAAAGGATCGCAGGCCCATGGTCTGCAGCAGCTCCTGCGCGACCACGACCTCGCGCGTGCGATCGCCGCCCGGCTCGGGCGTAAGCGATACGCGAACGGTGTCGCCGATCCCTTCCTGCAGGAGCACCGCCATCGCCGCGCTCGAGGCGACGATCCCCTTCGACCCCATCCCTGCCTCGGTGAGCCCGAGATGCAGCGCGTACTCGCAGCGGCGGGCAAGCTCGCGGTAGACCGCGATCAGGTCCTGCACGCCGCTCACCTTGCACGAGATCACGATGCGCCCGGCCGCCAGGCCCAGTTCCCGCGCCTGCTGCGCCGATTCGAGCGCGGAGCGGATCAGCGCCTCGCGCATGACTTCGCCCGACGGCAGCGGGTCGGCGCGCTGCGCGTTCTCGTCCATCACTCGCGCCAGCAGCTCCGGATCGAGCGAGCCCCAGTTGACGCCGATCCGCACCGGCTTGTCGCACCGCAATGCCGTCTCGATCAGCGTGGCGAACTGCTCGTCGCGTTTCGCGCCCTTGCCTACGTTGCCCGGATTGATGCGGTACTTGGCGAGCGCCTGCGCGCAGTCCGGAAACTGCTTCAGCAGCCGATGGCCGTTATAGTGAAAGTCGCCGATCAGCGGCACGTCGCAACCCATCGCGTCGAGCCGTCCGCGGATCTCCGCAACGCGCGCGGCGGCCTCCGGCGTATCGACCGTGATGCGCACCAGTTCCGAGCCTGCACGCCACAGGTCGAAAGCCTGCCGCGCCGTGGCCTCGGCGTCCGCGGTGTCGGTGTTCGTCATCGACTGCACGACGATCGGCGCGCCGCCGCCGATCGCTACGCCGCCTACCCGCACCTGCGTCGAAACCCTGCGCGTCGCGGCCGTCATTCGAGCTTCAGGCGCGCGACGTCGGCGGCCTTCACGTGCGGCGCGAGATCGACGTCGCGATCGTCGTAGCGCAGGCGCACGTGCGGGGCGTTGCCGATGACGAGGTCGAACGGCGGGCTCCCTTCGACGACCCGTTCCGTGCCGGCTGCATTGATTTGCGACAGCAGGACCTTGCCATCCCGGGTGCGCACCTGCACCCATGATTCGCGCTCGAACTGCAGGGCGATGCGGCGCGTACCGGGCGCCGGGGACTCCTTCTTCTCGGCCGGCGCAGGTTCCGGTACGGCGGCCTGCGGCTCGGGGTCGAGCTTCGTCGCCGCGACCGCGATCGGCGCCGTCGCCTGCGCTTTCGGCTCGGCCGGCTGCACGAACGTCATCCGCTCGTTCGCCGCGCGTTCCACCTGCCACTCCCAGATCACCGCGCCGATCAGCGCGAGGATCAACAGCGAGAACACGGCGTACAGCAGATTCACGCCCCGCGAGCCATCGGTGATCGGGATCGGCTTGTTCTTGACCAGGTCTGCGAGCGAATCGACCGTCGCGGCGCCCGCCGGCCCCAGGCGCTCGAGCAGCGGCTCCGCGTCCAGACCGAGCGCGCGAGCGTACGAACGGATCATGCCGCGCGTGAACGCAGGCCCCGCCAGCCGTTCGAATCGTCCGGCCTCGAGCGCCTCCAGCTGCCGCGGCATGAATTTCAGCTTGAGCGACAGGTCGTCGATCGACAGGCCGAGCGAGCGCCTGCGGTCGCCGAGCGCTTCACCGACCGCGCGCGCCGAATCTGCGCGTTCCGCGGACTCGTTGCGTTGCGGTTCCATCTTCAGTCGAACTCGCCGCGCTGCAGGAGCTGGTATTCGCGCGACTGGGGATAGCGACGGCGCAGCTGGCCGGCGAGATTCGCCTCCGCGACGCGGTCGCCGACCTTGCGCTCGATGCGCAGCGCCAGCCATAGCGATTCCGGCGACGGCTCGACCAGCTTGTTGAAGCGCATGACGAGCTGGCGCGATTCGTCATAGTTGCCCTGGCGGTAGCGAATCTGCCCGAGGTTGAGCAGCGAAGCCGGGTCGTCGGCGTCGATCTTCAGCGCACGCAGGAAGTATTGCTCCGCATCTTTGATCTCGTTCTTGCGCAGCGCGCAGATGCCGGCGGCGGCGAGCGAGCGGCCCGGCGTGCTGTAGAGCGGATTGCGGATCGCCAGCATGAAGTACTTGATCGCCTCGCTCTCGCGCTGCGTCTGGCAGAGGAACCAGCCGTAGTTGTGGTTCAGGTCCGAGTCCTGCGGCGCCATTCCGAGCGCGCGCTGGAAGCTCTGCTCCGCGAGCTGCTGCTCCTTCAGCTCCATGTACACCAGCGCGAACAAGCCGTGCGCGGGCGCGTAGGTCGGATCTGCGTTGGTCGCGATCCGCAGCTCTTCGAGCGCGACGCCCATGTTGCCGCGCTCGAAATAGAGCGAGGCCAGCTCGGTATGGATACGGGCGCGGTTGCGTGGTTCGTCCACCTTGCCGGTGATCGCGCCGGGGGTGCTGGGCGACCCCGAAGGCGTCTCCGTCGTCGTCGTCGTCGCGCAGCCGGCCGCAATGCAGGCGAGCAGCAGCACCGTGAGCCGTTTCATGTCCTCGCCTCCCGCACCGGAATTGCAGCGCGCCGCACCGCGACCCTGCGCGTCCGGTCCGATACCTTGCCGGCGAGCTGGCCGCACGCCGCGTCGATTGCGTCGCCGCGCGTCTTGCGGATCGTGACCGTGAGCCCCGCCCCCTGCAGGATTTCGGCGAAGCGGCGGATCGCTTCCGGGCTCGAGCGATGGAAGCCGGAATCCGAGAACGGGTTGAATGGGATCAAGTTGAACTTGCAGCGCACCTGCGCGGCGATCGGCAGCAGCGCGCGCGCCTGGGCGGCGGAATCGTTCACCCCTTCGAGCATCACGTATTCGAACGTGATGAAGTCGCGCGGCGCGCGCTCGAGGTAGCGGTTGCACGCGCGGATCAGCTCGCGAATCGGGTACTTGCGGTTGATCGGGACGATGCGGTTGCGCAACGCATCGTCCGGCGCATGCAGAGACACCGCGAGCGCCACCGGGCATTCCTCGGCGAGCCGGTCCATTCCCGGAATCACGCCGGACGTGGAAACGGTGACGCGCCGGCGCGAAAGCCCGTAGGCATCGTCATCGAGCATCAGCTTCAGCGCCGGGATCAGCGCGTCGAGGTTGAGCATCGGCTCGCCCATGCCCATCAGCACGACGTTCGTGATCGGCCGCGACGCGCCCTGCTTCCTGCCGAGCAGGCCGTTCGCGATCCAGAGCTGCGAGACGATCTCGGCGGTGCTGAGGTTGCGATTGAAGCCTTGCTTCCCGGTCGAGCAGAACGAGCAATCGAGCGTGCAGCCGGCCTGGCTCGAGATGCAGAGCGTGCCCCGTCCGGTCTCGGGGATGTATACCGCGTCGACGGCGTTGGCGCGATCGACCTTGAGCAGCCACTTGCGCGTACCGTCCGCGCTGGTGCTGTCGCCGACGATTGCGGGAGCGCGGATCTCGGCATCTTCGGCAAGCCGGGCGCGCAGGCTCCTCGCGATATCCGTCATCGCGTCGAAATCCTTCGCGCCGCGCTGGTGAATCCAGCGCAACACCTGCCGCGCGCGGAACGGCTTCTCACCGAGGGACGCGAACCAGCGCTCCATCGCGGTCCGATCGAGATCGAGGAGATTGACCTTCATCGCCTAGCGCGAATAGATCTCAGAGGCAGGAAAAAAATAGGCAATCTCGAAGCGCGCGGTTTCCGGGGCGTCCGATCCATGAACTGCGTTGGCGTCGATGGAAGCGGCGAAGTCGGCGCGGATCGTGCCCTTCGACGCCTTCTTCGGATCGGTCGCGCCCATCAGATCGCGGTTGCGCGCGATCGCGCCTTCGCCTTCGAGCACCTGGACGAGAACCGGTCCCGAGATCATGAACTCGACGAGATCCTTGAAGAACGGCCGCTCGCGGTGCACCGCGTAGAAGCCTTCGGCCTCGGCGCGAGAGAGATGCTTCATGCGCGCAGCGACGACCTTCAGTCCGGCCGACTCGAAGCGCGCAAGAATCTGCCCGACGACGTTCTTCTTGACTGCGTCCGGCTTGATAATGGATAGAGTGCGTTCGACCGCCATTTCGTTTTCCCGATGCGCTCGCTGAATAGCGCGCGATTATAGCATCCTGCTGCGCTCTTTCACATAAAAACAAAGGCTTAGAGCGGAGGAAGGAAGGCCTGGCTATTTCTTCCACTCTGGCAGCGTCCCCTTTGAACCGGCCGCCGCCCGATAGCGAATGTCGGCGCCGAGCCCCGGCACCCATACGAGATCGGCGCCACTGAACAGAAGCGGCAGGCGCTCGCGCTCCCACGGCGGAATTCCGGCTTCCTGAAACAGGTTCTTCAGCGTGCGGCGCGGCCGCTTCGCGTCCAGCTGCAGGCGCTCGCCACCCGAGCGCAAGCGCACCGTCATTCCCCCGATGACCTTTGAAAGGTCGATTCCTTCTCCACGCTTCTTCCGGAACCGGAGCTCGCCTCCCAATTGGGGCAGTACGAGCCGTGACTCGCCTGACCACTTCACCGCGGTAAAGGGTGTTTCGGATTTCGCGGTTTTCACGATTACGTGCCCGCGATACGCACGAAGTTCCTTTCCGTCATGCGCGATCCGCACGCGCCCACCGCGCCGCGCGCCGGAAAGCTGGCGCAGCATCTCGGCAAGCTTCGCCTCGCTCGGCGCGCGCAGTCCGTGGTGGGCGAGGAACACACGCAGCATGCGGTTCGCATCGGCATCCGCGCGAGCGAAGTGCCGCGCCGCGCGCGCCAGGCTCTCGCGCCAGCGTGGATAGCGCGCCGTGAGCAACGGACCGACGCGACGGCGCAGATAGTTGCGGGTCAGCGTCTCGTCGAGATTCGACTCGTCCTCGATCCATTCCAGGCGGTTCGCTTTCGCGTAGCGCACGATCGCTTCGCGCGGCACTTCGAGCAGCGGGCGCAGCAAGCGTTTCTCGCCGAGCGCCACCGACGGTCGCATCCCGCTTGCGCCCGCGAGCCCTGCTCCGCGCAGCAGGTTCATGAGCACGGTTTCGGCCTGATCGTCGAGCTGATGGCCGAGCGCGATCGCCTCTGCGCGCAACGCGCGGTAGCACCGATAGCGCGCGACGCGCGCTGCGGCTTCGAGCCCCTTTCCCTCGCGCGTGACGCGGACGCGCCGAACGGTGATCGGCACTCTCCAGCGCCGGCAAAGCGAGCGACAGAAGCGGCTCCACGCATCCGCGTTGGGACTCAAGCCATGATGGACGTGGATCGCCGAGAGACGAAATCCGAACTCGGGAGCGAGCGCTCGCAACAGGTGCAGCAGGACGACGGAATCGATTCCGCCGGACAGGCCGACCGCGACGCGCTGGTCTCGCAGATCGTGCGCGCGGAGAAATGCGCGCACGGCCGCTTCAGCGCTCGGCGGTTTCCTTGAACTTGCCATAGCTCATCAGGCGCTCGAGGCGCTCTTCGACGAGCTGCTTCGGCTTTTTCTCCCGCACCTGCCGCAACGCCTCGACGAGCGCCTTCTTCAGCACCGTCGCCGCAGCCTGCGGATCGCGGTGCGCGCCGCCGAGCGGCTCGTTGACGACGCGATCGATGAGACCGAGCGTCTTCAGCCGGCTCGCCGTGATGCCGAGCGATTCCGCCGCCTCGGGCGCTCTCTCCGCGCTCTTCCACAGGATCGACGCGCAGCCCTCGGGCGAGATCACCGAGTAGGTCGCGTACTGCAGCATCATCACCACGTCACCGACCGCGATCGCGAGCGCTCCGCCCGAGCCGCCCTCGCCGATGACCGTGACGATGACCGGCGTCTTCAGCTGCGCCATCGCGAACAGGTTCCTGCCGATCGCTTCCGACTGCCCGCGCTCCTCGGCGTCGATCCCCGGATAGGCGCCCGGCGTGTCGACGAACGTGAAGACCGGCAGCGAGAATTTTTCCGCGAGCGTCATCATCCGCAGCGCCTTGCGGTAGCCCTCGGGCCGCGGCATGCCGAAATTGCGCACGATCTTTTCCTTGGTGTCGCGGCCCTTCTGATGGCCGATCACGACGCACGAGTCGCCGTCGAAGCGCGCCAGCCCGCCGACGATCGATGCATCGTCGGCGTACACGCGGTCGCCGTGCAGCTCCTCGAACCCGGAGAACAGCATCTGCACGTAATCGAGCGTATACGGGCGCTGCGGATGGCGCGCGACCTGCGCCACCTGCCAGGGCGTGAGCTTGGCGTAGATTTCCTTGGTAAGCGCCTGGCTCTTCTTCGTCAGCCGCTCGATCTCCTCGGAGATGTCGAGAGCGGAATCGTCCTGGACGTAGCGCAATTCCTCGATGCGATTCTCGAGCTCCGCGATCGGCTGCTCGAAATCGAGGAACGTGGTCTTCATGCCCGGGCGATTCTACGCCTCGGCCTAATACTCCACAGGCACCGGGTCGAGGGAACGCCACAGATACCAGGTCGCCACCGAGCGCCACGGCTGCCACTGCTCCCCGAGCGTGCGCATGCGCGCAGCCGAGACCTTGCGGCCGCGGAAATAGCGCAGGCGAATCGCCTTCTGCAGCCCGAGGTCGTCGAGCGGCAGCACATCCGGCCGCAGCAGGTTGAAGATGAGGAACATCTCTGCGGTCCAGCGACCGATCCCGCGCACCTGGACGAGCTCCGCGATCACCTCCTCGTCGCTCATCTGCGGCCAGCGCGCCACGTGGATCGTGCCGTCGGCGAAGTGCTGCGCCAGATCGGCGATGTATTCGACCTTGCGATCGGAAAGGCCGCACGCCCTCAGGCGCGGCCGCTCCTGCGCGAGCACGTGCTCGGGCACCATCTCGGGCACGACGAGCACGAGCCGGTTCCACACGCTCTGCGCCGCCTTGACCGAAATCTGCTGGCCGACGATCGCGCGGGCCAGCGTCAGGAACGGCTCGCCGCGTCGCACCAGCGAAGTGCCTCGATGCGCGCGCATGATGTCCTGCATCACCGGATCCGCGCGCCGCAGCGCGCGCTTCGCGCGCTCCCAGTATTCGGGCTTCATGATTGCGCGGCGAGCGGCAGATTGGTGAGCAGGTTTTGCGGCTTCATGCGCACCACGTCGTCGTCGTTGGCGGCGACAGCCAGATAGATGGGGTGCCCGGCGACGTCCGCGCGGACCGCGTCCGCATCCGGAAAGTCCAGCCGGAACAGCGCGAGCAGCCGGCGCATGCGCCCCGCCTCGACCTCTTCGCCGCGCCACAGATCGTTCAGGATCGCGGTCGACTCGGCGTCGAGCCCGATGTGCCAGGCCCAGCGTTCCTCCTCGATCGCGCGGATCGGCCGCACCGAGACGGCGACCGCCTGGAAATGCGCGATCCACGCCTCGATCACCCGACCGAGCGCTTCCGCCGCGGCGTGCCCGTAGCTCAGGCTGATCACCGTGTCGTAGCGCGATTCGCGCTGCCAATAGAGCGCGGCGTTGTTGCGATCCAGCACGTCGAGATTCACCGGGCCGAGCGCACCCTCGGCTTCCACGATCAGCCGCCCGATGCTGCCGAAGCGCGAGCCGGAGGCGTGCATCCCGATCGTCTCCAGGTCGGCAAGCAATGCGTGGCCCTCGCGCAGCGTGACCTTCTGCTCGCGGAAGAAGAGCTCCGCGCAGCGCGCTTCGAGCGGGTCACCCCGGTCGGCGAGTACATTCCGCAGGATCACGTGCGCCAGCTGGTCGACGAAGAGCGGCGGCACGTTCACGCCCTCGCCGCGGAACAGCCCCGCATAGCACGCCTCCAGCGTTCCTGCGTCCAGCAACCGCGCGCGAAAGCGCATCAGGATGCGATAGTTGTCGCGCGCATCTTCGTCCGCGATTGCGTCGATCTCGGCGGCCGCCACCGGCCGGCGCGGATCCTCCATCAGCGCCGCATGCAGCGCGCGCTCGGCGTCGCACGACTCCTCGACCGGGTGAATCTCCGGGCGCAGGCAGTACGCGCGCAGGAAATCGTCGGTGACGCGCAGCCGTCCCGCGGGGTCGTGCTCGAGCAGGTGATAACCGCTGCTACGCCAGAAATCAGGCAGGGGCGAAGACGACCCGCGAATGCGAGGCGACGTGCTGCCTCAGAAACTCCATCTGGTCGACGAGGATGCGCCGGTTGGTGAGGATGAGGAACTCCGCCTTGTTCGGCACATAGGGCGCATACAGCAGCTCCATGCCCGACTCTTCGGGCAGGCGGTTGCGCTTCTGCCCGTTGCACTGCCGGCAGGCAGTGACCACGTTCATCCACGTGTCGCGTCCGCCGCGGGAAAGCGGCGTGACGTGATCGCGCGTCAGGCGGAAGAAACTGTATTCGCGGCCGCAATAGCCGCACATGTGGCGGTCGCGACGGAAGAGCTCGCGGTTGTTCAGCGGCGGCACGTGGTTGAAGCCCTTGGCCGCGTGCGCCTTGCCCTTGATGGCGATGATCGAGTGCGCAGTGATGCTCGAGCGCGACCCGGTCGCGCGCGAGATCCCGCCGTAGAACGTGAACGTCTCGTCTCCGAGCGTCCAGGCGACGAGATTCTTGGCGTAATAGAAGCAGGCCTGCTGCCAGCTGATCCAGCGGTGCGGCACGCCGTGGCTATCCAGCGAAAGGATGAGGGGGTTCGTCATCGGGCCGGTTGCATTCCCGGGGCATTCTGCCAAGGCGCATTGTGCTTTGCAATGCCCCCGCAATACACCGTGTTACGCGCGCATGCTGCGACGGAGCCTCAGATCGGTGCGGGTTGCGGGGTGCGGCACAAAAAGAAAGGGCCGCGAGGCATGCCTCGCGGCCCGAGATTTCCAACGTCCGGGCGTCGCCGCCTATCGATCCGAAACCGCCTCCTTGAATCCCTGCCCCGCCGAAAACGCCGGCACGGTCTTGGCCGAGATCCTGATCTCCTTGCCGTTCACAGGATTGCGTCCCGAGCGCGCCTTGCGCTTGCGCGGCAGGAACGTGCCGAACCCCACCACGGTTACGCGGTTGCCCTTCGCCACACTGTGGACGATCGAATCGAATATCGCATTCACGGCCTCGCCCGCGGCGCTCTTGGTGAGGTTGCCGGCTTTCGCCGCGGCCTCAACGAGATCCGCCTTGGTGACAACGGATGCCATGCGTTCTCCCAGTCATCCCGACTCGAGGACGTCGGGATCGTCCTTCCGTTCTAGTCCGCGGTGCTGGCGCGCCGCGCAAACGAGCGTGCATCATAGCCACACAATTCCGCGAACACAATCCGTTTGGAGAAATTTTTTGACGCCGCGTGAAAAATTTTCCGCGCGTTGCGCAAACGCTTCATGCCGCGGGGAAAATCTTTTTGCGCCGCGTCGTTGCGCGTTCCGCACTTGACAGCGACGCTTTCTTTTGGATGCCGCCGCGATGCGTTACCGCGCCGCGAAACGCCGAGCCGACGAGCGCCGCATATTTCTCCAGCGCGCCCGACAGCGGAGCGCGCTGCGGAGCGCGCCAGGCCTTGCGCCGGCGCGCGAGCTCTCGCGCTGCAACGCCGAGCGTGATCGTTCCGGCGGCCGCATCGATGCGGATGCGATCGGCGTCGCGCACCAGCGCGATCGGGCCGCCGGACGCAGCCTCGGGCGAAACGTACCCGACCATCATGCCGCGCGTCGCGCCGGAAAAGCGCCCGTCGGTAACGAGCGCGACGCTCTCGCCCATGCCCTGGCCGTAGAGGAGCGCGGTGACGCCGAGCATCTCGCGCATCCCGGGGCCGCCCTTTGGACCTTCGTTGCGGATCACCAGCACTTCTCCGGCCCGGTAGGCGCGCCGCCGCACGACGTCCGCGCACGCTTCTTCGCTGTCGAACACGCGCGCCGGCCCTTCGAAGCCGAGCGATTTCAGCCCGGCGACCTTGATCAGGGCGCCATCCGGCGCGAGGCTGCCCTTCAGGACCACGATGCCGCCGCTTTGCAGCAACGGTTGCTTGCGCACCACCGCGCCATCCGCTCCCGGATGGCCTTTGAGCTCGTGCTCCAGCGTCGTCCCGAAGAGCGTAAGGCAATCGCCGTGCAGAGCGCCCCGGCGAAGCAGCTCCTTCAGCACCGTGTAGACGCCGCCGACCTCGTGCAGATCGCGGGCGAGAAACCGGCCGCCGGGCTGCATGTCCGCGAGCAGCGGCGTGCGGCTCGCTACCCGCGCGAAATCGTCGAGATCGAAGCGAATACCCGCTTCATGCGCGATTGCGGGAATGTGGAGGCCGGCGTTCGTCGAGCCGCCCGTTGCCGCAACGGCCGCACACGCATTCTCGATCGACTTGCGTGTGACGAGCTCGCGCGGCAGCGGCCCGCCGCGCTTGAGAACCTCCATGACCGTGCGGCCCGCCTCGCGCGCCTGCCCGGATCGCTCGGGCGCGACCGCCGGCATCGTCGCGGATCCCGGCAACGCGAGCCCGAGCGTCTCCGAGACCATCGCCATCGTATTGGCGGTGAATTGCCCGGGGCACGACCCCAGCGTCGGAAGGCAGGCGCGCTCGAGCTCGTCGAGCTCCTCCCTGCTGACGGTGCCCGCGTACACCCCGCCGACCGCCTCGTAGGCGTCGAGGACCGTGACGTCCCGGCCTCGCCACCGCCCGGGAAGCGCCGCCCCACCATATAGGAACACCGACGGCAGGTTGAGGCGCGTGATCGCCATCATCATCCCGGGCAGCGTCTTGTCGCACCCGGCGAGCGCAACCAGCGCATCGTAGGCGTGACCGCGCGCCACCGCCTCCACGCCGTCGGCGATCAGCTCGCGCGAGACGAGCGAGAAACGCATGCCGGCATGATTCATCGACATCGAGTCGGCGACCGAGATCGACGCGAAGTCGAACGGCACGCCGCCGCTGTCGCGGACCGCGACGCAGGCTTCGCGGGCGAACGCCCCGAGCAGCGCGTTGCACGGCGTCACGCGGCCGTCGGTCGACGCGACGCCGACGAACGGCCGCGCCAGGTCCGCGTCGGACAGTCCGAGCGCGCGCAGGAACGCCCGGTGCGGCGCGCGATCGATGCCCTCCACCGTGACCCGTGACGGCAGGATCGGGATCGTTCGCCTGCGATTCGATTGCCGCGCGCTCATCGGGAGGCACATTGTGCCAGCACCGCAGGCGCGTAGAATCCGGCGGCACTCTCCGTCCCGCTGGAGCTCCTCATGGCGCGTCCCGTTGCTTTGCTCGTTTCACTGGCGCTTGCTCTTCTGGCCGCGGCGAGCGCGCACGCGCAGACCTACCCCGCGCGACCGGTGAAGATCATCGTTCCGTTCGCCGTCGGCGGGCCTGCCGACATCTATGCCCGTTTTCTCGGCGCGAAGCTGCAGGACGCGCTCGGGCAGCCGTTCGTGGTGGAAAACCGCCCGGGCGCCGGTGCGGTCGTCGGCAGCGACGCAGTGGCGAAGTCCGCACCCGACGGCTACACGCTGCTGATGATGTCGAACACGCACACCGTCAACGAGACGCTGATTCCGAAGAAACCCTACGAGCTGATGCGCGATCTCGCGCCGATCAACGGCGTGAACTATTCCGATCTGTTGATGGTGGTGCATCCCTCGGTGCCCGCAAGCAACCTGAAGGAATTCCTCGCGCTTGCCAAAGCGAAACCAAAGGAGCTGAACTACGCGTCTTCCGGGCCGGGGACGCCGTATCACATGGCCGGCGAGCTCTTCAAGGCGATGGCGGGCGTGGACATTGTTCATGTGCCCTACAAAGGCAGCGACGGGGCGCGCACCGGCATCCTCGGCGGCCAGGTACACATGATGATCGACGCGATTACGACGATGGCGCCGAACGTGAGTGCAGGAAAGCTGAAGGCGCTCGGCACCACGGGGAAATCGCGCTCCAGCGTGCTGCCCGACGTGCCGACCGTGTCCGAGGCAGGCGTTCCCGGGTACGAAGCCGGCATCTGGCTCGGCCTGATGGCGCCCGCTGCAACGCCGAAGCCGATCCTCGAGCGCCTCAACGCCGAAGTCGGCAGGATCATCCAGGCGCCGGAGGTGAAGGAGAACTGGATGAAGCAGGGCGCTGTGCCGATGAGCATGACGCTCGACCAGTTCGACAGGTTCCTGCGCGACGAGATCGTGAAGTGGGCCAAGGTGGTGAAAATCTCGGGAGCGAAAGTCGATTGATGCGATGGCTCGTTTTCGCTGCGGCGCTTGCCGCATCAATGGCCGCCTCTGCCCAGGAATGGCCGGCGCGCCCGGTGCGCATGGTCGTCGGCTTCGGCGCCGGCGGCGGAACCGACATCCTCGCGCGGATCCTCTCCGCGCCGCTCGGCGAGCTGCTCGGTCAGCCGGTGGTCGTCGAGAATCGTCCCGGGGCCGGCGGAACGATCGCGGCGCAGCAGGTTGCACTCGCGCCGGCCGATGGCTATACCGCGTTTCTGCTCAATAACGGCCATGCCGTAGGCGCAGTGATGTACAAGTCGCTGCCGTACGACGCGGCGGCCGATTTCCAGCCGGTGACGATGGTCGCGACAATGCCGCTGGTCATCGTCGCCGGACCGAAAGCGCCGTACGCCGATCTGCGGGCGCTGCTCGCCGCCGCCAGGCAAAGTCCGGGCAAGCTCAATTTCGCCAGCGTCGGCGTCGGCAGCACGCAGCAGTTTGCAGGCGAGCTGCTGCTGCAGCTCGCAGGAGTGAACCTGGTGCACGTCCCGTACAAGGGAACGCCGAACGCGATCGCCGCGATCCAGAGCGGCGAAGCGCACCTGCTGGTCGAGGTCGCGGCGTCGGTGCTCGGACCGGTACGCGGCAGCGCGTTGAAGGCGCTGGCGGTTACTTCGGCGCAGCGGTTCGCCGCAGCGCCGGAAATCCCGACCGTGGCCGAGGCCGGCATCGCGGGATACGACGTGACGACCTGGTATGCGCTCGCGTTTCCGGCGAAGACGCCGGCGCCCGTGGTGGCGCGCATGAGTGGCAGCGTGCGAACCGCGCTGCAGCGCGAAGACGTCCGCAAGCAGCTCGCCAACGCAGCGTTCGTTCCGGAAACTTCGACCCCCGAAGCGCTGGCTGCGCACCTGCGCTCGGAAATTGCGCGCTGGACCGCGGTGCGCGACAAGGCCGGCATCCAGCCGCAATAGGAATCGAGCCATGCAAGACAGACTCGCGATCATCGAAACGGTGCAGAACTGGGCGCTGTGGCGCGACGCGGGCGACTGGGAGCGCTTTCGCACCGTGTGGCACGACGACGGCTGGATGACCGCGACCTGGTTCCAGGGGCCGGCGACGCAGTTCATCGAGGTGAGCCGCGCCGGCTTCGAGCGCGGCGTCAGCATCCTGCACTTCCTCGGCGGCACGAGCGTCGACCTGAAAGCGAGCCGCGCGATCGCGCAGACGAAGATGACGATCAACCAGCGCGCACAGGTCGACGGCGTGCTCGCCGACGTCGTGTGCACCGGCCGCTTCTACGATTTCTTCGAGAAACGCGCGGGCCGCTGGGGTATCGTGCGGCGCCAGCCGATCTACGAGAAGGACCGCATCGATCCGGTCGATCCGTCGGCGAGCCTCAAGCTCGATCCGGAGCTGCTGATCCGTTTTCCCGAAGGCTATCGCCACCTCGCGTACCTGCAAACGAAGAACGGCTTCACGATCAAGCTCGACCTGCCGCAGCTGAAGGGCCCGGTAGTGGAACGGCTCTACGCGACCGGCCGCGCGTGGCTCGACGGCGCGCCCTCGGCCTTTGCCGACGAGGATCGGCCGCAGCAAAAGTGACCCCGGAGAGCGCATTCGTCGCACTCGGAAACGGAGCGTATCGCGCGACCGCGCTGACCCGTGGCCCCTGGAGCCCCGAGCACCAGCATGCCGGCCCGCCGATCGCGCTCGCCGCGGGCGAGATCGAGCGCGCCGCTGCAGTGCTGGAACTGCGCCACATCGCCCGGCTGACCGCGAACCTGCTGCGGCCGATTCCGATCGGCGAGCTTTCGGTCGCCGTGCAGACCGAGTATGCCGGCCGCAACGTCGCCCATTTCGCTGCGCAACTGCTCGCCGAAGGAAAGGAAGTGGCGCGGTTGACCGCGGTTGCGCAACGCGAGGCGGAAATCGCCATTCCTGACGGCGCACCCGGACATCCGCTGCCGCAGGCGCCGCGTCCGGTCGAAGAATCTGCTGCGGCGCGGTTCCCGTTCTCCCGCGAGACCACGGGCTATCAGGACCTGATCGAGAGCCGCGTCGCGCAGGGCGCTTTCTTTCGCGGCCCGTGCGCGGTCTGGTTCCGCATGCGCTACCCGCTGGTCGCGGCAGAGGCGCCGAGCGCGATTCAGCGGGTCGCAGTCGCGGCCGACTCGGGAAACGGCATCAGCGCAGTGCTCGACTTCCGCCGCCATGTCTTCGTCAATTCCGACCTGACGATCAACCTGCTGCGCCGGCCGCTCGGCGAATGGATCTGCGTAGACGCGCAGACGTTGCTGGGCACCGCCGGCAACGGCCTCGCCGAGGCCAGGCTTTTCGATACTCAGGGCCTCGTCGGCAGGTCGACGCAGAGCCTGCCGATCCGGATGCGCGAGTGAACGAGGCGCCCGGTGCGCTGTCGAACGAGGGCATTGCGCACCGGGAGAGCGAATCATGAGCAAGCCAGAACCGCTGACGATCGAGGAAGAGCTGGCCAAGCTGGAGGAGGACTGCCGCAAGGTGACGCTCGCCATCTCCAACGCCCGCACGATCCGCGAAACGGTCGAAGCGGCGGAGATCGAGGTGCCCCATCACCTCCTCGCCATCGCCCGGTCCAAGGTGCCGTCGCTCGGCCGTCTCGTCCGCACGCGCGACCTCAAGGTCGAGGACATCGTCCGGGATCAACTCGCCTCGCTGCGGGCCGAGTACAGCGAGATCGTCGCGAGCCGCGAGTTCGACCGGATCAAGGCGGCCGACTGGGCCGTCCTGCGCTCCTACTACCCCGACCTTTACGCCAAATCCTTTCGCGAGGCGAACCTCATCCTCGATCGCAAGCGCAAGACGAAGCGCTGAGATCGCAGGCTACTTGCCGAACCGCGCCTTCGCGTCCTTCACGCACTGGTCCTTGCGCTCGCCCGCGAGTGAATCGCAGCGCTCGATCGCTACTTTGTAGTCGGCTTCGCGTTTCGTCTCGCTGGCGTCCTTGCGCGCCTCTGCGATCTTCTCGTTCGCCTTCGTCTGCGCATTCAC
>Ga0114129_10007206_pt1 | contig 15824 bp, 13 predicted proteins | sample RhiMetdeltSRZDD1_FD_80071 | JGI IMG/M metagenome (GOLD analysis project Ga0114129, IMG submission 80071) | Populus rhizosphere microbial communities from Tennessee, USA - Rhizosphere MetaG P. deltoides SRZDD1 (version 2) (version 2) | ecosystem: Host-associated > Plants > Roots > Rhizosphere >... | reverse complement strand
GCGTCTTTGCCGGCTTCCTGGAGCAGGACGAAGTCACCGCCCGGATGCTCGTCCATCCACTGCGAGACGTCGTAGACTTTGTTATCGATGACCAGCCACAGGTCACCAGGGTTGGTGTGCTGCTGGACCTCATCCCAGGTGTAGCTGCTCCTCATGAGCGTCTTCCTCCTTCCTGGCGCCAGCATCTGGATGCTGGCGCGCGTGGTGCTGGGCGTGCTGGTAGGGATACTTGAAGCTGTAGTCCGGCAGCGTATCCAGGTGCTGCTGGCACATCGCACAGCTCGTGATCTGGCGCTCGCGCGCTGCCGGATCAAGCATCGTCGTCGCCCAGGTACGAAACTGTCGAGAGTGCTCGAAGAACACACGAGAGCGATTTTTTCGCTGCAGTTTCCCAGAGGTCATGGGCTCACCGCGTCGTGACAGATAGCTCGAGAAGGTGCTGAGTCCATGCGACTGACAACCGCTCTAGGCGGGGTCACGCAATGTATCACGCGTTGTCGCGCGTCACATCGAGTGGCGGTACGGCATCTCTCCTCTTCGTTGCAGGGCTCGTCGCCGACAACGACGCCAGCCTCTGGATGCCTTCTTGTACCCATAGACACCACTTGTGGCCTTCACAAACTGCTCTACATTGAGCGAGTCTAGAAAGGTATCTGCGGCGTTGTCAATCCCCTGGCGGACGTGCGACCTGTCCCCTGGACTGTGGACTCCCCCTCTGCATGGTGGCAGGGAGGGGGAGCAGACCTCCGACCCAACGGCTTACGTCCCGTGTGGGCCGTGCGTCGCTGCCGCTTTCTCCCACAGAGCCTCCAGGATACGAGCCGGTGACAGCGGCAGCTGATGCAGGTGGACACCAATCGCGTGAGACACGGCATTGGTGATGGCGGCGAGAGGCGGAATGACCGAGGTTTCGCCGACGCCCCGCACCCCATAGGGATGGTTGGGATTGGGCACTTCCACGATCACCGTATCGAGCATCGGCAAGTCCAGGCACACAGGCATGCGATAATCCAGGAAACTGCTATTGAGCATGTGGCCCTTCGCGTTGAAGACGTACTCTTCGTTGAGGGCCCAGCCGATCCCTTGCGCGGCGTCGCCCTGGATCTGCCCCTCGACATAACTCGGATGGATCGCCTTGCCAGCGTCCTGCACCGCCGTGTAGCGCAAAATTTTGATTTTGCCGGTCTCCGGATCTACCTCCACATCCACAATGTGGGTGCCCATCGACGCCCCGGCGCCTGGCGGGTTGACCTCGGAGAGCCCCACAATAGGGCCACCCGTGGCGACCTGGCGGGCTGCAATCTGTTTGAAGGTGAGACACCGTTCGGGGTCCATGGTATCGTGTACTGCGCCGTCCGCATACGTCACCTGCTCCACCGGGACATTCCAGGTTGTGGCAGCGCGCTCGCACATCTGGCGTTTGATATCCTGGGCGGCATGATACGCGGCCCAGCCCGTCTTGAAGGTGACGCCACTGCCGCCGGTGACGGACGTAAAGCCCAACGGCATCTGTATGCCCCACTTCCGGATGGACCTCCTCAAAGGGAATGCCCAGGGTTTCGGCAAACTGCTGCGCAATCGACGCCCGGGTACCGCCGATATCCGGGGACCCCTCGGTCAAATGGACTCTGCCGTCGTTATGCACTACGGCCACGGCACTGGATGGTCCGGTATTGTTACGCCACAATCCGCTGGCCACGCCGCGCCCCCGATATGGTCCGGTGAGCGGCGTCGCATAGTGGGGATGGTCCTTCGCCGCCTGGAGTACTTCGACAAAACCGATACGCGGCCAGACCGGGCCATGCGAGGCCCGGGTGCCTTCCTTGGCGCTGTTGCGCAAGCGAAATTCCAGGGGGTCCATCGCGAGCTTTTCACAGAGGATATCAATGGCCGTTTCCATGGCAAAGGCTGCAGCCGGGACCCCTGGGGCACGGTACGCCGCCGACTTGGGCTTATTCACCACCACATCAAAGCCTTCGATCCAGACGTTGGGAATGTCGTAGGGGCCCATCATGCCCTGACAGGCCGAGGGCATGGGCGAACCTGGGAAGGCGCCGGCCTCGCAGATCAGGTGAGCTTCGCCCGCCACCAGACGGCCATCGTTGGTGGCGCCGAGCTTGACGCAGACCTGCGTGCCCGAGGTGGGACCCGTGGCCTCAAAGACGTCCGTCCGGGACATGGTTACTTTGACCGGACGTCCGGCCTTGCGCGCCAGCGCTGCCGCCACCGGTTCGACGTAGACGATGGTCTTGCCCCCAAAGCCCCCGCCAATCTCCATGGGAATGGCGCGCACCATGGACACGGGCACGTTGAGGAGCCGGGCGGTCTGATCGCGCACATTGAAGTGCCCCTGACTGCTCGACCAGATGGTCAGGGTGCCATCATTGTTCCACTGCACCGTCCCCGTATGGGGCTCGATATAGCCCTGGTGGATTGGACAGGTAAAGGTTTCGTGCTCCACGATCACATCCGCCTCCTGGAAGCCCTGCTCCACATCCCCCAGACGAAATTCAATCCGGTTGGCCAGGTTCGAGCCCGGGGTAGGGTCATCGTCCGCCAGGAGGCCGCCCGGACGAATATTAATATTCGTGAGTGATGCTAGACGGTCGTGCAGCAACGGCGCGCCAGGCTTCATGGCCTCTGCGGCGTTGAGGACCGGGGGTAACTCTTCGTATTCCACCTGGATCAGCGCCAGGGCCTCCTCCGCCAGATGCGGACTGGTGGCGGCGACCGCGGCGACGGCGTGCCCCTTGTAGAGCACCTTGTCGGCCGCCATGATGTTGTTGCTCAAGAAGCGCATATTGTGCATCGTCCCTTCGGCCAGATCCACCAGCTTCCCAGAAGGCTGCGCCAGATCGGCGGCGGTCATGGTCGCATACACCCCTGGGAGTTCTTCGGCATGGCGCGTGTCAATGGACCGAATACGGGCATGGGCATAGGGGCTGCGGAGGATCTTGCCATAGAGCATGCCTGGCAGGCGAATGTCCGCCCCATACGTGGCACGGCCTGTGACCTTGGCGATCCCATCCGGGCGGATCGGGCGTTTCCCCACCACAGTGTAGTCTTTCTCGGAGAGGACCATATTGGGCTGGTAGTCGAGCATCGCGGGCCTCCGTCACGACAACAAGTCGAGAGAGTACTCTAGAAATCATGGTATGCAGACATGTTGCATCTAAAGTAAATCATAGCATTCTTTATGTCAATTATTATTGACAAAAGACATGGCGATGCTCGTGCCATCCGGGGTCAAGTGAGGGCAGGCACACGTATCACTGCTGCCCCAGACACTGTATGCGGTGTCTGGGGCAGCGCGTCGGCCTGCAGTGGCCGCGCTCGGCCTATCCAGTTCTAGACGCCGTGTGGGGTGAAACCCGCTGCGTCGAGGCGACGCTTGGTCTCGGCGTAGACGTCTGCTGGTAACAGCCCTTGCAGCAGCACCTGGACATTCTGGTGGAGATGGGCGGGATTCATGGTCCCGACGATGTTTGTGTGTAGGTCCGGATGGGTAAAGGTAAAGCGCAGAATAAACTCCATGGGTGTCATGCCGTCGAGCAGATCCTCGAGGTGGACATGCTGCCACCGGTCCCAGTGCCTCCCGGCTTGCTTCCCCTCACTGGGCGCGCCCTTGGCCGCCCCGCCGCGGATGACAATACCCGCCCCGGCCGCCGCCGCCGCTGTGATGAGCGCTTCGTGCTCCCGCTCGACCGCCGAGTACGGAATTTGGAACACCTCGAACACGCCCATGGCTATATGATCCGCGAGATGGGGCAAGGTGCCAGACATGCCGATATGGCGGACCGTGCCGGCACGCTTGAGATCCAGGACAGCTTCCAAGGCCCCATGCGCTTCCAGGGTCTGCCTGGACGGCGAGCTATGGAACTGGACCACGTCCAGATAGTCGGTGTGCATGCGGGCCAGGCTCTGTTCCACGCCCGCCAGGATATTGTCGCGGGTAAAGACGTGCGGGTTGCCCTCCCCGCGCGGCGCCGGCGTCGCGCCTACCAGGCAGCCGCATTTGCTGGCGAGGTAATATTCCGAGCGTCGATCCGCAATGTAGCGGCCAATGCATGCTTCGCTGACACCATAGTCAATGGAGGTATCGATATAATTAATGCCAGCGTCCAGCACGGCGTGCAGGATGGTTTCGGCCTGGGTCTCGGTGACATCACGGCCCCGCGGCGCGCCACGGAGTTCCATGGCCCCGTAGCCCAGTATGGTGACCTGCAGTCCCGTCCGTCCGAGTGCTCGCTTCGGTAGCTCAGCCATTGCGTTCCCCTTTCACTCTCAGGCGCTTCGCCCCCTCCGGTAGCCTCCCGTGCCGCTGCCAAGGGCAGCCGCGTCCAGCAGAGCCATGCCCTGACCATGTTCCCTCGTCCCTCAACAGGCGTAGAGTGTACCATACGGCTACACCGCCACACCGCGGGCTCGGACCTGGGTCCCAGGAGAGATTGCAGAGAGGCGACCTCACTGACGCCCACCATGTCGCTGACCACGTCTGTGATACCATCGGCTGACGTGTGCCAACCAGAGCGCTGCCCCAGGGAGCCGTGTATAGAGGAAAGTGCTTTGCGGTGGCGCCACGGTCGCCGGTTTCGCGCATCGACCTCACCTTTGAGTGCTCGTCTTCGCACAGTGGCGCATGAGCGTCACACCGCACCTCTTGTCAATTATAACTAACTTCATGTATTTTTAATTGTGCACGTGGCCTAGTTATAGACTATGCTATAGCGGGGGTGTGCAGGGGGAGTATCTTCTGCACAGGACTGGGACAGCATAAGTTTTAGTCAGTTATAAAAGGTATTATGCTATATATAATGGACGAATCTCTCACAAGAGAAGCGTTCTCCAGAGCCGCCGCCACGGGGGCACGCCAGACGTGAGGATGCGTCAACCTGCCAGGAGAGGAACGCCCGCATGAGCGAGACGACCATTGTCTGTGAGCAGAATGGGCCCTACTGCGTTTCGGGGACCTTCATCGTCAAAGATACCCAGGGGGATGAGGTTGATTGTTCAGGACAAACCACGGTGTACTTGTGCCGCTGTGGTTACTCAACGATGAAACCCTTCTGTGATGGGAGCCATGAGGAGCGAGGGTTTGTGGGCTGATGGCTTCCGGCGCTCCGACCACCTTCCAGGCACCAGTGACAGACCGTGGCGCAGATCGAGGGGAAGCGTTGCACCATGAGATGTAGCCCATGACGGATGGAGACCACGTCGCCAAAGCTACATTCTCCGGTGGCTGCCTCTGGTGCCTGCAGCCGCCGTTTGACACCCTGGATGGGGTCGTTGCCACGGTCGTTGGCTATACGGGGGGCCGGAAGACGCATCCCTCCCACGAGGACGTCACGGCTGGCCGCACGGGCCATGCACTGGCCGTGCAGGTGCTCTACGATCCACGGCGGCTGTCGTATAGTCATTTACTGGACGTCTTCTGGCACAATATCGATCCTACGGTCCCCAACCGGCAATTCTGTGCCAGAGGAGCACAGTATCGCGCCGCCATCTTTTACCACGACGAGACCCAAAAGCACTTGGCCGAGGTATCAAAACAGGCCCTGGTAGAGTCGCACCGATTCGCCGGGCGTATCGTTACCAGGATCGCGCCCCTGGAGACGTTTTACCCGGCAGCAACCTGCCACCAGCACGGCTATCGCACACATCCGCAGCGCTCTAGGCACTGCTGGGCCGCCTGTGGCCGTGAGCAGCGCCTCCTGGAGCTGTGGGGTGCACCACGGCCCTACCGCAGCAGTCATTGACGGGCTGGCATTACGGAGACGGTGCATGGCTGTGGAGGAACCTCATGTCTGCATCGCCATCGGCGAGCATCCCCAAGGGCCGATACTCTGAAGTCATCGGCACACGCCCCGTCCGCCACGCTGGGGTCGACACAGTCACGGGCCGGGCTCGCTCTGGGGCCGCCATCCGGCTGCCGGGCATGCTGTCACGGCAAGGGCGTGCGTGGTCCGCATGCCCTTGCCCGGATCACGGCCATCGACACCAGCCGCGTCGCCGCGCATCCCGGCGTGCATGCCGTGCTTACGGCTGCCGATCTGGCGCAGCACCCTGGGAGGATCACGGACATCGCCGCAGGGACGATGCACAACATACGCTTTCTGCGCTACAGCAGCCTGGCAGCGGCCAAAGGCCTGGACAAGGGCTGTGCACTCGCGGCCGTGGCCGCCACGCGTGTGTAGGTTGCCGAGGAAGTCCTGGCCTTCCTCGCCGTGGAATACGAGGTGGTATCCCCGGTGATGACGTCTGCCGAGGCCAGGCGGGACGATGCACCCTTGCTCGACGAGCGTCTGGCGTCGGTCACCCAGGTCCATAGCCGCCCTGGCGGCCTCTGACCTGAGGATGACCCCACCCCTGGCTCAACCATCGTGCATCATGTGGCGTTGAGCTAGACCCTGGGAGTCTCCGTGTCGCGGCCTGGCGCATCGATGTGACGTGTCACGCGTCTCTGGCGCCGTGCGCGGAGGCCTTGGGATCACGCCGGCCTTCTGAGGTATGAGCGAATATGAAAGGAGAGCATCGCTGTGGCGAACAATCTCTATCAGGCCGCCCTCACGCTGCTGGATCGCGGCGAAAACGTCGCCGTGGTCACCATCGTCTCGGCCGAGGGTTTCGTCCCCGTCTCGGCCACGAGCAAGTTGCTGGTCACGTCCACGGGCACCCTCCTAGGGCACTCCGGCAGTGATATCCTGGACGCCGACATCCGTGCAGCAGCCCAGCGGGCCCTGGCACAAGGCCCGCACAGCTCCAGACAGTGCTGTGTGCTCGAGAAAGACGCGGTGGCCAGTGGCTGGTATCGGGCATGGACAGTGGAACTGCTCATCGAGCCTCTGCGAGAACAGGGTCACGAGATGTTACGCACGCTCGTCGCCCTGGAGGACACCAGGCATCGAGGCACACTCGCGACCATCCTCACCGAGCATCCACGCTATCCCGCTGGCTGCCGTGCATTCCTGGTGTGTGACGACGGCACGACGGTGGGCACGCTGGGTGATGCGCGGCTTGAGGCAATGGTGCATCACCGCGCCCAGGACGTGCTGTGCGGGGACCAGCGTCTCCTGGAGGCGTATCACCTCGAGGAGGGCAGCACACTGCGGCTCTTGCTCGAGCCGATGCTGCCCACACCGACCTTGTGGGTGTTTGGGGGTGGGCATATTGTCGCGCCCCTGGTCTGTGCGGCGACTCTGGTTGGGTTCCGCGTGCGGGTCATCGATGACGATCCGACCTTTGTCAACCCGGAACGCTTTCCTCAAGCCGATGCGACCCTCGTCATGCCCTTGACGCAGGTGGGGGAGATGTGCGACTTCGGCCAGGACGATTATGTGGTGTTGATGACCCGCGGCCACGCGCATGACCACACGATCCTGGAGCAGATCTATGGTTGTCCCGCCCGCTACCTGGGCATGCTCGGCAGCAAGCCGAGGATTGCCAAACTCTGGCACCAGCTCGAAGCCAAAGGCATGGCGCGAGAGTGGCTGGCACGGGTGCACGCGCCCATTGGCATTAACATTCAGGCCCGGTCGCCTGAAGAGATCAGCATCAGCATTGTGGCAGAACTCATCCACGTGCGCCGCACAAGCCCCGTCGTGATTCCCCAGCGGCCGTGCCGTCCCTCGTAGAATGGCGCCATGGAGGTGCCTGCTCCCGCGCATTGTCGACGCCCAGCGGCTCTGGGGGGCGATGTGTATCCACACTGGACCAGGGCCTTTGCTGACGGTGACTCCTCACCGCTGGAGAGAGACTGGCTGTGTCTTGCTGAGGCCAGGCCATGCTGCTGCGATGCAGGAAGAGCACGCAGCTGGGGAGGGAAGCTGGACCCTGCGTGACACGGCAAGCCGGGAGGCAGCCGTGTGAGTCAGGGCAGACGACCCGCACCGTGCAATTTCTGGTCCTTGTCATGTATAATGGGCTCATGTCATGGATAGATGACAGTAGGATCTCTCGAGAGGCACTCTCGCGCCTCTCGACCGTGTTGCCGCTTGCACAGAGGAGGAACGTCTGATGAGGTATGTCCGACTCATGCTTGTTGTACTGGGCAGCCTGCTCGTTGTGGCTGGCCAGGTCGTCCACGCGCAGGAAGGCACCCCGGCGGCGGACGATGAGGCACCGCCGGTCACCTGTGAGGGCGGGTATGCCCCCGTCTTTCGCCTCGGAGGCCGCGTGCAATTTCCCAAGACCTTTGATCTCGAGGCGCTCAGTCACGAGCCGCTCACGACCGTCCAGGATTTCTTTCTCACCGGCCAAGGGACGGATAGTGGCACCTTCACGGGGGTGTTGCTGTGGGACCTGCTCCAAGAAGCGCAGGTCATCACAGATCCGGCGCAAAAAAATGATCTCTTTCGCAAGGCCGTCCTCATTACCGGCAGTGATTGCTACGAGATCGTGTATGCGATGGGCGAACTGGCCCCCCAACTCGGAGGCACCCATCAGGTGATTGTCGCGTTCAAGCGCGATGACCAGCTTTTAGGGGACAGGGAGGGCATGGCCCGGATCAGCAATCCCGGGGATAAAGCCGGGGCACGGCGGGTCATGAATATCGTGCGGATCCGGGTGCTGGACGTGCAGCCTCCCGGTGGACAGCCCTAACCGCGCCGCTCACGCGACCAGTCACCCTGTTTACCGAAGGCAAGATGCTCCTGACTTCACGACCAGCAGCACGGACGCGGACGCGATCGCCCAGCCTGGTGTGTTCCATCCACCGGATGCCATTCCGGACGTGGTGCACGACGCATCTCTTCCTAGTAACCCCCACAAGGTTTCCCGGGTGATCTCCTGTTGGTCCGGGTGCGCTGCGTCAGCCTGTCCAGGCATGGCTGACGCGAGCAGGGCGTAAGATGAATCGATCAGGAGCTGCGCGAGCTTACAGAGAATCAAGCCGTTACCCATGTTGCCCCAACGTGGGTAAATCGCTAATTTCAGAGCTCGTCCAGGTGGGAAATACCACTGCCTTTGTACGGCCGCTAACTTCGCGTCAGAGCCTGGTGAAGGACGACGCAGGTGCAAAAAATTTGTCTCATAAAACCTGATTTTTAAGATACCTTAGGTAAGAGACGATCCCTCCAGCCCTGACCACTCGAAGCGACGCAAGGCGGCAATGAAGCTCGTCAGGCTGGTACTCCGCAGAGGCAGATAGGGTTTCCCTGTTTGCCGGCAGAGACGCTTCACGACCGCCACGGTATCGTGACTGACGCAGTCGACCGGAAAGAAGATAGCGTCGGCGCGGCTCACGATCCCGGCGAGCAGCCCCTTGCGTTCCTCCACGCCACCATCGTGGTGCAGAAATTCAGCCTGTGCCTCCTCCACAAAGGCCCGAATGCGCTGGATGTGCCCATGACGCCCTCCGACGTAGAGGAGTCGAGCGCCCTTGAGAGAGGCGTGAAGGGTCCTCTGACTCTCCGCGTCAGCGTCCTGTGCGGGCGAGAGCTGCGCTTCGGCAGCGGCCAATTCGTCACTGAGCTGCTGGACCTGCGTCTTGGTATCGCGCAGCGCTGCCTGGGCCTCAGACAGGGTGGCACGTAACATCGCGTGCCGTTGTTCTATGCGTTCGCGTCGCGCCACTTCCGTTGCAAGGTGTTGTTGCAGGGCTGCGACCAGTGCGCGGAGGGCCATGCTCTCGTCGACCTGTGCCTGCGGGCGCGGACTGGGAGCAGCGCTACGTTCTTGGGCAATCTTCTCCGCGAGCATACCGTTGAGGCGCCGAATCGTCGCGTCGCGTGTGACAATCGCTTCGCGCAACTGCGTCTGCTGTTTCTCGACCTTCAAGGCCAGTTCAGCCCTCTCCGCCTCCAGAACGGTGAGACGCCGGATATCGGCACGATTAGCCGCACCGACTAGATGAGAGAGCATGTGCACATCGGCAAAAGCGGATTTGATCAGGTCTGAAGTCGACGCCCAGTGCGTCAGGGTAGCCCAATAGGCCCCTGGGATATCACCGCTGCGCAGCGCTTCCTCCCACAGGAGGCGGACAGCGTCCATGTCCTGGGCCTTATGGAAGCGTTTGATCGTGGCCTCGTGGCGCCGGTCAAGTACCTTATGCAGGAGCCTCCCAGCGACATCGTGGTGTCCGGCAGCTTTGACTGCTTCTTCGTGAATGGCCAGATCTGAGAATCCCTTGAGCTCATGCCCCTTGAACTTGGCGACAACCTTGCGCAGCTCTGTAGTGCTCAAGCAGGTACCAACAATGGAGCAATACAGATGTGAAGCAAGCTCCCAGAGCTTGCGACGCTGCCTAGTAGGCATCTTGCCTGACACTGAGGCGGCGAGGTCTGACGACGGTGAGAGGAATGGCACAGGGGATACCGTATCGACGACCCAAGGCCTGTGTAGTGGAATCGGTACGTGTGAAAGCAAAGTGGTGATCCTTCGATCTGAAGGAGAGGCTCGACTCCAGGCATTATTGTTTAGCCCGGAGTGTCTGTGATATTTTACAGATAGAAATGTATAATAGACACTCTAGCAGTCTCACGCAAGGGGGAACACGTATGGCACAGCCAACTCTCGCTATCGTCAAACGCTTAGCAGCATCGATCATCATGCAGACAAAAGCCTGTTGATCCTGGGAACGCTGCCACACGTGAGCTTAGCATGGTATAGATTTATATTTTACATTAAGCAATTATATTTGACACAAACTCACTCTGTAGTCTATACTCCGCCACACCGCAGATGATGCGTTGTGCGATAGGGTCCTTACGGCTCGTGCACCTATACACGTATATGAGGCTATCCCAGGCAGGACATACCAGTCTCTGTCATAGCGCCTGGTATTGGCCTACTGCGATAGCCTCTCTGCCGATTTCTGGGGTGGTGATACCGAGGAGATACATATGGCGACCGTTGCAACGAACACACCCTTGCAGGAACACGTGCGTCCGGCCTTTCTCGATGGGTAGCTCAAGCGCATGCTCATCAATGGGCAATGGGTTGAGGCGGCCTCTGGCAAGACCTTTGACAGCATTAACCCATCTACTGGGGAAACACTGGCGACGGTCGCGGAGGGTGATGCGGAGGATATCAACCGCGCCGTGGCGGCGGCACGGCGCGCTTTTGAAGGCCCGTGGAGCGCATTCAAGCCGTATGATCGGCAACAGGTGCTGCTCAAGCTGGCCGATCTGGTAGAAAAACACTTCGACGAGTTCTACGTACTGGATACTATGGATATGGGGGCTCCCATTAGTCGGACCACGGGTGGCAAGCGGCGTGTGCTGGGCATGTTACGCTACTACGCCAGTATGGCCGTCCAGATTCATGGCGAAACGATCGAAAACTCGCTGCCTGGCGACTATGTCTCCTACACCCGCAAGGAACCTGTGGGCGTTGTCGGTGCCATCATCCCATGGAACGGTCCATTGAGCGCCACTGTGTGGAAAGTGGGACCAGCCCTGGCAACTGGATGTACGATAGTGCTCAAGCCGGCGGAAGAAGCTCCGCTGACGCCCCTACGCTTTGGGGAACTCCTCCTGGAGGCTGGCGTCCCTGCGGGTGTGGTCAACATCGTCCCAGGGTACGGCGAGACCGCCGGCGCTGCCCTGGCAGCCCATCCGGATGTCGATAAAGTGGCCTTTACCGGCTCGCACCTCACGGGCCAGCTCATTATCCGCGCCTCCGCAGGCAATCTCAAACGCGTGTCGCTCGAACTCGGTGGCAAGTCACCCGATGTCGTCTTTGCCGATGCCGATCTTGATAATGCCGTCCCAGGAGCGGCCATGGCGGTCTTCAGCAACTCGGGCCAGATTTGTAGTGCGGGGACGCGCCTCTTTGTGGAGCGGCGCATCTACGACGAGTTCATTGGGCAGGTCGCGGAGTTCGCGCAGACGCTGAAAGTCGGCAATAGCCTTGATCCGCATACACAAATTGGGCCACTGGTCTCGCAGCAACAGCTCGAACGTGTCACGGGGTATCTGGCCCTTGGCAAGCAGGAAGGCGCCCGGTCCGTCGTGGGTGGCGAGCGTCTGACCGAAGGGGCGTTGGCGTCTGGCTACTTTATACCGCCTACGGTGTTTACGGACGTGCAGGATACCATGCGCATTGCCCAGGAGGAGATCTTTGGCCCGGTCATTGCTGCCATTCCCTTCACGGACATTGAAGAGGTGGCACGACGGGCCAATGCCACACCGTTCGGACTCGGCAGTGGGGTCTGGACGCGCGATGTCAGCAAGGCACATCGCCTGGCCAAGGCCATCCGGGCCGGTTCCGTCTGGATCAACTGCTATCAGGCAATGGACCCGGCAGTACCGTTTGGTGGGTATAAGATGAGCGGCTACGGGCGCGAGTCTGGCATCCAGCAACTCGATGAATATCTCAACGTCAAAGCTGTCTGGATCCGGACGGCCTAACGACGTGCTGAGCGCTCTCCTCGCCCCGTTTCCTGTGCAGCAGACGGGGCGGAGATGGTCGTGGACATGTGGCGATAAGAAAGGGGCAACATATGGCACAGGCAGCAACGCTGGCAAGGGTGGATCCGAAAGTGGCGGAGTTTGTGACGGGATCACGCCGCATGCTCATTGACGGTGCATGGGTCGAGGCGGCCTCTGGGAAAACTTTTCCGGTCTACGATCCGGCGACGGAAGAGGTGATCGCCCACGTCGCTGAGGGTGATTCGGAAGATATTGAGCGCGCTGTGCGTGCGGCACGCCGGGCCTTTGATACGGGACCATGGCGTAAGGTAACGCCCTCAGAACGTGGCCGCATGCTCTGGCGCCTGGCGGACCTGCTCGAAGCCCGCCTGGAAGAGTTTGCCCAGCTTGAGGCGCTTGATAACGGCAAACCGCTCAAAGTGGCACGCGTGGCCGATGTGCCACTGGCTGTGGACATGTTTCGCTATATGGCAGGTTGGGCCACCAAAATCGAAGGGAATACCATCCCGATCTCGGTCCTGCCGGCCCCGGGCGCCAACTTTTTTGCCTACACTCGCCACGAACCGATCGGCGTAGTGGGCCAAATCATCCCCTGGAACTTTCCCCTGCTCATGGTGGCATGGAAGTTAGCGCCGGCCCTGGCCAGTGGCTGTACGGTGGTGCTGAAGCCAGCCGAGCAGACACCGCTCTCCGCCCTGCGCTTCGGTGAACTCATCGAGGAAGCCGGTATCCCTGCAGGTGTGGTCAACATTGTGCCAGGGTATGGTGAGACGGCAGGCGCGGCACTGGCAGCGCATCCGGCGGTGGATAAAGTGGCGTTCACGGGTTCGACGGAGGTCGGCAAGCTGATTGTCCAGGCTGCGGCCGGCAACCTGAAGAAGGTTTCTCTGGAACTCGGGGGGAAATCTCCTAATATTATCCTGCCCGACGCTGATGTACCGGCCGCCATTGCCGGGGCGGCATCGGCGATCTTTTTCAATCATGGGCAGTGCTGCTGCGCCGGGTCGCGTCTGTATGTGCATGCCAAGCTCTTTGATGATGTCGCTGCGGGCGTCGCCGAGGCAGGACGTCGGATTCGGCTCGGCTCTGGATTCGATCCTCAGACGGATATGGGGCCGCTCGTGTCGCAGGAACAACTGCAACGCGTCAGCGGGTATCTGGCGTCCGGGTTGGAGCAGGGAGCACGCGCACTGAGTGGGGGCAAGCGCTACAGCGACCGCGGCTACTTCTTCGAGCCCACCGTGTTGGTTGACACCAGCACGGATATGAAGGTAGTGCGCGAAGAGATCTTCGGCCCAGTGGTGACTGCTATGCCCTTCGAGGATCTGGACGATCTGATCCGTAGAGCCAATGATACGGACTACGGCCTGGCCGCGGGTGTCTGGACGCGTGACATTAGCAAAGCCCACACGATTGCGGCGGAACTCCGTGCTGGTACGGTGTGGATTAACGCGTATAACATCTTTGACTCGGCGTTGCCCTTCGGTGGCTATAAGCAATCGGGGTGGGGGCGTGAGATGGGGCATCACGCCCTTGAGCTATATACGGAAGTGAAATCGGTCGTCGTGGGATTGTAGTCAACCGCGAGCCCCGACGCGTCCCATCGGGGCCGCTCTCCCCTCCCCCATCGCACCGGGCTGCCGTGCTCTTTCTACAGATCGTGACGCCTTGGCACGAGAGATCACCGGATATGGGCCAGGCATACATGCCTCTCACAGGCTGTTTTCTGCTTGGAGAACCTTGATACAGCAGGTTATGCTCTGGGGTGAGGGTAGACGCCGAGTACAGAGCACGACACGGATACAGCCCACAGGGGAATAGCGATGGGAACGCACTCCCAGCTGCCGGCTGGTCGCCTCCACAATAATCTGAAAGCGCTCCGCCTGCGTCTGGGTCTGAACCAGCAGGAACTGGCCAGGCGCGCCGGGGTGACCCGGCAAACTATCAGTGGCGTTGAGTCGGGTCTCTATCTGCCCTCCACCCTGGTGGCCCTCCGTCTGGCCAAGGCGCTCGGCTGTCGTGTCGAAGATCTGCTCTGGCTCGAAGAGGAGACGACAAGCATGGATGTCGTTCCGGCAGCTTCAGTGCCCGTGGGCTGTTCCTCACGTCTCCTGCTCGCCCGTGTCGGGGATCGCTGGATCGCGCATCCCTTGAGCGGCGACCAGACATTGCGGACGGAGCTGCTCCCGGCGGATGCCGAAGGCCGTCTGGAGCCGGAGCAGACCAGGATGCCAGCACGTCTTCTGGAGGACGTTGACACACTCGCACACACGGTCGTCCTCGCCGGATGTACGCCGGCCCTGGCACTGTGGGCGCGGAGCGCTGAGCGCTGGCATCCCGGCCTGCGGGTCCACTGGCTCACGGCCAACAGTACGACAGCCCTGGAGAGCCTAGCGCGCGGTGAGATCCACGCCGCTGGCACGCATCTCTATGATCCGGACAGTGCCGAATACAACGTCCCCTTTGTGCGGCGGATCATGCGCGACCGTGCGGTGGTCCTCATCACGTTGGGCGTCTGGGAAGAAGGGCTCGTGGTCCGCCCAGGCAATCCACGCCACGTGAGAACGGTCGCGGATCTCGCGCAGCCCGGCATGACGATGGTCAACCGCGAGCCAGGCTCCGGCGCCCGCCAATTGTTAGAGCACGCCCTGCACCAAGAGCGCATTCCGTTGACGGCCGTGCATGGGTTCGACCATGTCGTCTCCAGCCACCTGGATGTGGCACGTGAGGTATGGACTGGGAGGGCGGAGGCTGGTGTGAGTGCCGCGGCCATTGCGACGGCGTTTGGGCTCGGCTTTGTGCCGCTGCAGCAGGTGCGCTATGATATCGTCATCCTCAAAGAATATCTCCACGACGCGCTCGTCGAGCAGCTCCTGAATACCCTGAGCTCACACCGGTTCCGCGCCCAGCTCCAGGCGCTGGGCGGCTATGACACCCAGCACACCGCTGATATCGTTGCCACCCTCGAACCGGGGAGTGCCACTCGCGATGGTGGAAGAGGAGCGACCGTCACGGCTGAGGCTGTAGCATCGACGCCGGTCGCCAGGAGATGAGCGCCAGACGTCCGGGCTGTGCATCTTTGATGACATACCCTTCCGGCGTTTCAGTGAGTAATTCTCGCATGGCCTGCTGCAGCCGCGCATCGTGTTCGGTGTCAGGCGTGACGAACAGGCGTGGCCTCAAGGTGTCCAGAGCCCGCTGCCAATCCCTAAACGGTCGCAAGGGTATGGGCGCATACATCTCCAGGTTCGGGTAGATGCCCAGCTCCCAGAGCACCTGCATCAACTCGGCTGCGCCTGGGAGTTCCTGCTTGTCCTCACCATGCACCCAGGACCAAAATGGGGCATAGCGGGCGCGTGGCGGACGCATGAACGTTGGCATACACACCCGCTGGCGCGCATGCGCGGCGAGCTTCATGACAAAGGGGCCGATGTCCTCTATCGAGTAGATGACATG
>Ga0114129_10007205_pt1 | contig 15826 bp, 14 predicted proteins | sample RhiMetdeltSRZDD1_FD_80071 | JGI IMG/M metagenome (GOLD analysis project Ga0114129, IMG submission 80071) | Populus rhizosphere microbial communities from Tennessee, USA - Rhizosphere MetaG P. deltoides SRZDD1 (version 2) (version 2) | ecosystem: Host-associated > Plants > Roots > Rhizosphere >... | reverse complement strand
CGGGCACCGCCTTCGCCTTTGCGTCATTGATCTTGTCCGGCACCGAACCTTCCACCGGTGCCCGCAACACTGTTCCGTACAGCATCCCCGGCACCTGGACGTCGATGCCGTACGTGGCGCTGCCATTGACTTTGGAGGGCACGTCGACCCGCGTCACGTCCTTGCCGATGAGGCGGAAGTCGGCGGCCTTCTTGAGCTGCTCCGGCTTGATCTCGGGCGGTTTCTCCGGCACCTCCACGAACGCCGCGATGTCGCCGTAGCTCAGGCGTCGGCCGGATTTGGCGTGCACGACCACGCTCGGCTCGGTGGTCAGCTCTTCCACCGGGACGCCGAGTTTCCTGGCGGCATTGTCGAGGAGCACGCGGCGCACCTGTGCGCCAAAGGTGCGCAGCGGAATGTAATAGCTTCGCACCGCGTTGCTGCCCGCGGTGTACATCATGCCGCCAAAGCCGGGATTGCCATAGATCGCGTCGATCGGCGGCGCCGGCACGATGCGCACCTTCGACCAGTCGGCGTCGAGTTCTTCCGCAATGATCAAAGGCAGCGAGGTCATCGAGCCTTGGCCCATCTCGGTGGCGGCCGACATGATCGTGATCGTTCCGTCGGGAGCGATGCTGACCCACGGGCTCAGCGCTTTACCTGTGCGCTCCGCCGCCAGCACGGCGGCATCGGCGCGGCCGCCGAGCGCGAGCGCGAATGACAACCCCGCGGCGCCGACCATCACCTGGCGGCGGGAGAGGGGAGCGTTCAAGCGTTCAATGGAAACATGCTGGGTCATGTCACGCCTCCCGGACGGCGCGTTCGATCGCGCGCACGATGCGCTGGTAGGTTCCGCAGCGACAGATGTTCGTGCTCATGTGCTCGACGATCTCGTCGCGGGTGGGCTTGGGCTTGTCCTTGAGCAGCGCGGCGGCGCTCATGATCTGCCCGGACTGGCAATAGCCGCATTGCGGCACCTGCTCGGCGAGCCACGCCTTCTGCACCGGGTGCGATGAATCCGGCGAAAGCCCTTCGATCGTCGTCACGGCCTTGCCGCCGATCTCGGAGACCTGCGTCTGGCACGAGAATGCGCGCTTGCCGTCGATGTGCACCATGCAGGCGCCGCACAGGCCGGTGCCGCAGCCGTACTTGGTGCCGGTGAGCTTGAGGCCCTCCCGGATGACCCACAACAGCGGGGTGTGCGGCGGCGCGTCGGTCGACGCCGCCTTGCCGTTGACAGTGAAACTGATGGCCATGGATGTCCTCCCGGATTTTCTGTCTCGTCCCTCCGCTGACGGGAGGGCGCGGGTGGAAATGGAAGCATGCGCCTATGGCATGCCGGCCGCAAGGGCGGGTCGTTTTGTCGCTGTAGCTACGTGGCTTGCGCCTGTTTCCGCGGCGCGTATGCGAAGAGATGAATGTGGTATAGTACCGTGGTCTGGCGCGGGCGCTGCCCGCCCGCACAGCCGAGGTGATCAATGAGGCGGCGGGATTTCATTGCCGGTGTTGGCGGAGTCGCTGTCTGGCCGATCGTTGCGCGCGCGCAGCAGCCTGGCCGGATACGGCGGGTCGTCGTGCTGACCAATGTGACCGAAGAGGACATGGACGAAAAGTTGCGATTGGCCGCGTTTCGCGAGGAGCTTCGGCGCCTTGGATGGATTGAAGGAACCAACGTACAGCTCGACTATCGCTGGACGGACGCCAGCATTGACCTTGCGCGAAAGTTTTCCGGCGAGATCGTCGCCGCGAAACCGGACGTCATTTTCGTCGCCGGTACCACGACCGTATCCACCATGCTGCAATATACTCGTTCGATCCCGATCGTGTTCGTGACAGGCGCCGATCCGGTTCAAGTCGGCTTCGTCAAGAGCCTGGCCAGGCCCGGCGGCAATGCGACGGGACTCGTCGACTTCGAGGACACGGTCGGCACCAAATGGTTGCAGTTGCTCAAGGAGGTCGCGCCCAAGGTTGCTCGGGTGATTTATCTTCATACGGATAGCCGCGCGAGCCTGATACAGCTGCCGGCGGTTCAGAAGCTCACCGCCACCATCGATATTCGGCTGCTTCCGAGCAGAGTTAGGAATGTTACGGAAATTGAAAGGGCCCTCGATGCCCACGCCGGAGAGGCAGGCACTGGTCTGATCGTGTCACCGAGCAGCGTGTTGGCGGTGAATCGCGATCTGATCCTCGCACGAGCGGCCCAGCATGGCTTCCCCGCAATCTATCCAAATCGCCGCTATACCGCGGACGGCGGCCTGATGTCCTACGGCATTGATCGGACCGAACAGTACCGGCGAGTCGCTTCGTATGTCGACCGTATCCTCCATGGCGCTAAACCGGCCGATCTGCCGGTTCGCCAATCGGAGAAGTTCGAGTTCGTGCTTAATCTGAAGACTGCCAGGGCACTGGGCTTGGACCTGCCCCGGATGCTGCTCGCGCGCGCGGACGAGGTGATAGACTGAGAGATGGGATTGCGACCGAAGCCCTGACCTCTGTAAGCGACTAAAATCGGAACGGTCGAGGGTGCCAACACCTAGGCACTGACCGCCTCCATATCGATCAAGTGAATTGCCGTGCAGAAAATCGGCCCCTCGGCCGCATAGATAATTTCCTGTTGCCAGCTGCTTCCGCGCTTCTTGTAAAGCTTGATGAGGCCCTGCCCATCAGCGGACGCAACGATCTCCGAAAGGCCGTCGCCATCGACATCGGCAATGGCAACGCAATGGAAACCAAGGGGTCCGCTTGTGTCCAGCGTTTCTCGCTCCCATGCCTGCGCGCGGTCATTGAACCTGTAGATATACAGGCACGTCGTGTTCAAGCCGCTGATGCCAAGGGCTCGCGTTCCCACCACGAGCGCGATCCGGCCATTGCCGTCAATGTCTCCTGCGGCAAAGGAACGAGACTTGATCATGTTTTCAAGAACGCCGATCGTCTCGCACCGCGCGCCTTCTTCTGTCAACGTATACATGCGGAGTTCGGGCGAGGGATCTATGCAACCGGACTCGGACTGAACAACGCCAACTGCGCTCGATATGATCCGGTTCACGCCGTCCTTCTTCACGTCCGCGACCGCGACCATCCGCGTATGCGTGCGGCCCGCGTGATCATCCACAAGGACCCTGGTCCAGCCGTCGGTAGAACGTCGATAAAGAAAAATCGCGCCCGGCGTTGCGCGCCAATCTTCCGCGCCGGCGCGAGCCGTCGCCACAAGGATTTCAAACACTCCGTCGGAATCCACGTCGGCCACTGCCACCTCTCGCGTGTTGGTCGTACCAGCGCCGTATTGGTCGCGATCTACCGTCGTAACAACATAACCCGACCTATTGTGATCCAATACGAGAACCGCGCCATTCGGCCTTGTACCGAGCACGATCTCGTCGGCTCCGTCTCCGTCGAGATCGCCAAGCGCGATGCTGCGGATAAAATCAACCGACGAAAGCCCCTTGAAGACGGCGAGACTGCGCCAAGCCTTGCGATCATGCCGATATCCGAGGAGGTGACAATTACCGGGCTGAAGAGTCACTCCGTAGACCAGCTCGCAGTGACCGTTCCCGTCCAAATCACCCACTGCGCTCACGACAAACTGTCCAATATCTGCACGAGCTTTCGAGCCGGGATAAGCGAGGTCGAGGCGTTGGACGCGCCATTGTTCCGACGGATCCAACAGCAATGCCTGCAGGGAATGGTTTACGGGGACGCCGCTCTCGCTGAATCGGAGATTGAGCTCGAGCTGCGTGACCGCAAGGTAGCGTCGGGCATTCTTGTTGGATTGCTCTGACTGCATTTTTGGCGAGTAGTTGGGACAAACCGCGCTATGCAACTAGCCTAATCGGCTCCAACTTGCTGCTGACGGAAGCTGATGCAACAATGATAGCGGGAATTCCGGACGGCAATAAAGCTCCGCTTGTGGAGCTGCGTACGATTGCTACACAGCGGCAGCGTGAATAGCGGGGTGCTATGATGAGTCGGCGTATCTTGATAACAGCCGCTGGCAGCGGTTCGTGCAACAACCTGATGCGCAGTCTGCTGCACGACGACCCTTCAACCGTTCTGATCGGCTGTAATTCCGACCGATTTGTGCTGAAACTGTCGCCGGCGCAGCGCAACTTCCTCGTTGCGCCTCCTGACCCGGAAGGCGGTCCTTCGCACGCTTTCGATCGGGACTTGCGCACGGTGATCGGGCGAGCGGGCGCCGATCTGGTCATTCCGGGCAACGATGACGATGCCCTTCTGCTTGCGCGCCTCCATGAACGCGAGCCGCTTCCTTGCCACACGTTCCTGCCAGCGTCGCGGACCATTGCGCTGTGCCATGACAAGTACGCCCTTTATTTGCTGTTCCGGCGCCACAGGATTCCGGTGGCGACCACCTATCCGGTGAGCGACCGCGCCTCGCTGACCAAGGCGTGGCGAGAACTCGCGCCGCGCGGCCTAGCCTGGTGCCGAGTTCGTCACGGTTGCGGATCGCGAGCAGCGACCATGGTGCGTGACCCCGATCAGGCATGGCACTGGATCAGCTATTGGAACACCATACGGGGGGTTCCGGTCGAGCACTTTACGCTCTGCGAATTTCTGCCGGGGCGTGACTACGCCGTTCAGGCGATTTGGTCCGATGGCCGTCTCGTATTGATCAAAATGTTCGAACGACTGTCGTACTTGAACGCGAGCCAAACCCCGAGCGGGATGGCATCGATACCGGCGCTCGCCAAGACGGCTTGGGAACCGGCCGCCATCGCGGCGTGCGAAGCCGCAATGCACGCAGTCGATCGTCGCGCCCACGGCATCTACTTTTTCGACCTGAAGGAAAACGAGGCCGGCGTTCCCTGCGTCACCGAAATTAACGCATGTCGCTTTGCGACGAGCACCAGCATCTATGACCTGACCGGTCGTTACAATATGGCTGGGACTTATGCGCGGCTCGGCTGCGGTGAGCCTGTGCATATCGAGAATCCTTACGATGCCCCGGGGGAATATTATCTCGTCCGCGAGCTGGACACGGTGCCTGGGGTTTTCCCCGCTGCCGACTTGTTCAAGGACATTGAAACCGTGGCCAGCGTCGAGGACGCGATCACATTGGATGCTTAGGCTCGCGATGCTTCGTGGCTATTGATCAAGGAGACAAACAAAACCGTCGTCTTCCTTGTCGATCGTAAAGCTTGCTAGATTAAACAACGAAGCAGGGGAGGCTCCCATGCGATGCAAATTTTTTTGGCAAGCGGCCGTTGTCATTATCGCCATCGGAATTTTGCCAGCAAAGGCCGCCGCCGCGAACTGCCCGTTCAGTTTTGGCTCGCAGGCCAACGCCAAGCCCAACAAGCTTTATCTGTACTTTCCGACGACCGACGACACGACATTCCCGAACGTCGACCCGCCGCCCGACCCCAACGATCCCCGCCCGACCCCATCATCGCCCCTGCATCGATTCGATGTCGCGGACCTTCCGGCCTACACCGGAACGGCTGCCGAACTCCGAGACGCTATCCATGACGCTGTCACTGACATCTACTGCGAATTCAATGTGCAAGTCCTCCAGACGACAACACCTCCGCCAACCACCGTACCGCGCCGTAACACGATTGGGATCGGGACCGACTCCAACGTCGTAGCGACGACGCCGCCCTGCCTAGGTCGCTGGTGGAATGGCCAGTCGCAGACGGTTGGCGGGGATACCGGAGATGCGATCGCGCAGGATTTTGCCCGCGTTTGGGCCGGCACCTTTCAGACCTGCGCGACGGGGACCAACGGGGCACTGAGCGGCAGCAACTCCACGACGGCGAGATGGGCCAATTCCATCGGCAGCACGGCCGCTCATGAGGCCGGCCACAACTATGGTCTGTCGCATGCCGACGGCATTCCCCTACGAGCCAATGAAGATACCTGGCGAAACCACCTCATGAGGAGAGGTGACGCGTACATTTGGGCCGAGCGGACCAAGCGCCGGCATTTCAGCGATAACGAATATTCCATCCTGGCCGCCAACGTCGGGCTGGCGATGGACACGATGTGGAATTGGGATTTTATCAATCCTAACGGTGGCACCACGCCGAATGCCACCAAGCTCAGGATGGAGTTCCTGAGCGCCAGGCCATCGCTCATTCTGTCGTGGTCGTATGCGGGAGGCGCCAGCCCGTGGATCGATCCCATCCTGACCGGGCCGACCGGCACGAGGGTATTCAAAGGCACCACCTACAACGTCTATCAAATCGAATGGTCGACCGGCCAGCCGTGGGCACGTGGCCCGGCGGGAGAAGTACCGAGCGGCGTCAAGTTCCACGTTGGTGCGACATTCTCCTCGGTGAGCCAGACCGACCCCGAGGCGATCATCGTCACCGATGTGAGACTGTTTGACGCATCCAATAATGCGTTGCCGCTGCACCCCAGATGGATGAGCTTCGATGCGGCCACGTTCAATCACGGCAGCCGGACTCTGCAGCTGCGTGTTTTCAACCTTCTCGATAAGTCCTTGATCTTGCGTGATGTGGTGGTCCGGGACCTGCCTCGCATCATGTCGATCGATGCGATGGTGGCGGACGAGCCGATCAGCGACATTCACGGCCGGCCGTTCCAGCCTTGGGCCGAGGGGACCCGACGTGCCTTGGCCCAGCAGACGATTCCGGCGGGCGGGGAGGTCACCATCACCGTCGCCGACGCCCGGAAACGGCCGTACGTTCTCCGGCAGCCGACCGCAAAGGACTGCGAGCCGCCGCGTGACGACTCCAACGCGCCTGAGCTGAGATGCCAGGCCGGCAGGGTCGTCATCGACCTGTTTCCGGCAACGACGATGTATATCACCGCCACGGTCGTCGATCCGAAGGGCGAGCGCTGGGATCCCAAGACCAAGCGGTTGGTCACCGGGCCGGTGGAGAGCCAGATCTACTATCAGATAGCGGGCCGGCGCCTTCCGCCCGAGGTCCGCTTATTGCGTCGCTGACAGACGTCCAGGGGACGCGGGCTATGCGCGCGGGCTATATAGGCCCCCGTGACTGGATTGCGCCGTCACATCTGCTATATTCGCGCTTTCAGGGCGAGGATGAATCATGAGCGACGGCGGAATTGGAAACGGGATCGTTTTCTGGGCGACGATCAATATTCGAGGCGAACTTAAGCAGAAGCAGCTCAAGGACGTAACGAACGCAATAAGACAGGTCATGAACGACAAGGGAGTGAACGGCGATATCATCCACTCCGTGCGCTTGACCGCAGCTGAACAGCCGGTCCTCTCGATAAGCATGAAGGAATCCGGCACCCACAAAAAGAAACGGATGAAAAAGGGAAAGCCCCCGAAGCCGCCGCGATAGCATGTTGAGTTTCAATGTCACCGGCTGACCCCGACCAGGCAGAAGGCCCCGTCGATATCAAGATATCGGCGCAGGGTGACCGCCGCGCACTTGAGGCGGTCTATCTGGAGCTGCGCGAGATCGCGGCGCAGAAGGGACTCAAAGTCGAGTATCGGCTGAGCCTGAGCAAGCCGGAGGATCGAGCGAAGTCGTGATCTCGGCCCCGTAATTGGGCCAGCAACCCCGATCGAGCTGCACCCGGCATCGGGTCCTGATCCGTCCGCGAAGGTCCAGTGAAGCTGCTGGTCACGATAGCCGACACGCTTGATCCGGGGTTCGGCCGCATCGCCGCCGTCGATCTCGAGCGCGAAAGCGCCGAGATCGTGATGGAATGGGTGCCGCCGCCCGGCCTTCGTGCCTCCGGCAAGGGCTTCACCGGACTCGCCTGGGCTGGTGCTCCCGGCAAATCGGACCTGATCGCCTGTGCGCATGCCGGCCTTTGCCGGATCGACCCGGCGACATGGACCGTTCGCGGCGTGCTGCACCAGCCATGCATGAACGATCTTCATCACGTCGCGGTTCACGACGGGCGTTTGTTGGTGGCCAATACGGGGCTTGATCGCGTCGATGTGTTCGAAGCGTCGGGACGGTTTGTCGGCGGTTGGGACCTCTCACCGGCTTGGATCGCGGCGGAGCGGCTGAGCGGGCGCAATCCTTCGCGGGAAAGTTGGGCGGGGGCGCTTCGCCGAGGGTGGGAGCTACAGTCGAGCGTGCTCGACGACGAGCCGTTTGCCGGCGATCTCGGGGAACGCGCGTTGCCCTCACTGCCTTTTCCGACGCGCAAGACCAGACATTTCGTCCACCCCAATCACATCACCATGCTGGAGGGGCGGCCGTTGGTGACGCGGTTCATCGACTGTTCGGTGCAGGATCTTGCCGATTGGTCGCTGGCCATTCCGCAGACGCCCGGTCACCCCCATGATGGCGAAGTGCACGGCGGCTGTTTCTGGATCACTTGCACGGCCGGGCTGATCGTCGCCTATGCGATCGAGAATGGACGTCTGACCTCGCGCGAGGTGGAGCGGATTGACGTTCCGGAACGAACTGGCCGGAGCGGGTGGTGCCGGGGCTTGATCGTCACCGACCGGCTGATCGTGGTCGCACTGACCGCCGTGCAGTACCTCCCGCCATTTGGCTGGCCTGATCGCGACCTCAGCAAGACCGAGACGTCGATTCTGGCGATCGACCGCCATGCGCTCAAACTCGCGGCGCGTGTCGACTTTCGGCAGTTCGGGCAACTCCCGAAATTGTACGGAATGATCGAGCTGCCGTGAGCAGCCGCGGCGGCGGCGGCCGGTGAGCGGCGGGCGACGCGCGGGCAATCCCATCGGTTCAAAGCAGTTGACAGCCGCCTGGCCGTGGCCTAAAGCTTAACCAGATGGTTAACTATCGCACCGACCCCCTGGACCGCACCTTCGCGGCGCTTTCGGACCCGACGCGGCGGGCGCTTTTGGCTCGTCTCGGGGAGGAGCAGAGCCTCTCGGTCACCGAGTTGGCGCGGCCGTTCCCGGTGTCGCTGCCGGCGGTGATGAAGCACCTCGACGTGCTGTCCGATGCCGGCCTGATCGTGCGCAGCAAGACCGGCCGCACCGTCGCCTGCCGACTGAAGGCGGCACCGATGCAGGACGCGACGCGCTGGTTGAACCGCTACGAACGCTTCTGGTCCGAGCAACTCGATCGTCTCTCCGCTTTTCTCGAGGAGGAGTCATGTCCATCACCACCAAAAAGCCGAGCCTCACCATCCGACGCCGCCTCAACGCCGCGCCGGAAAAAGTCTTCAGTGCGTGGACCGACCCGGCGAAGATAAAGCGCTGGTTCGGTCCCGAGGGAATCGAGACCCTGCGCGCCGAAAGCGATCCTCGCGTCGGCGGCCGCTATCGCATCGTGGCGCGCGCGCCGAGCGGCGAGGAGCACGACGTCAGCGGCGTCTATCGCGAGGTGGTGCCGAACGAGAAGCTCGTGTTCACCTGGGCGTGGCGCAGCACGCCTGAGCGGGAATCGCTGGTGACGGTCGAGCTCAAGCCCGACGGGAGCGGCACCGTACTGACGCTGACCCACGAACACTTCTACGACGAGGACGCCCGCGATCGCCACCAGCACGGCTGGGACGGATCGATGATCCGCCTCGAGCGCGTGCTGTCCGAGCTTTGATCTTTTGTAACCGAGGGAAGGAGATCGTCATGAAGCTGTATGCATTCCCACCTTCACCCAATACCTGGAAAGTGCGCGCCGTCGCCGCCCATCTCGGGATTGCGCTCGACGAGCAATTTGTAGACCTGACCAAGGGCCAGCAGCGCTCGCCGGACTATCTTGCGCTCAATCCGACCGGCCGCACCCCAACGCTGGTCGACGGCGCCTTCGTCCTCTGGGAGTCGACCGCGATCATGCAATATCTCGCCGATCGCAAGCCCAACACCCTCTGGCCGAACGACCCGCGCAGCCGCGCCGACATCATGCGCTGGCAAAGCTGGCAGCTTCAGCATTGGAGCAAGGAAGCCTGCGAGCCGCTGATTTTCGAGCGGCTGGTGAAGAAGATCATGAATCTCGGCCCCCCGGATCCGGCCGCGCTGGCGAAGGGAACCGAGGCCTTTGCCCGCGAAGCGCAGGTGCTCGACGCCCAGCTTGCGAAGCGGCCCTACATCGTGGGCGCAGCGCTGACGCTCGCCGACTTCTCGATCGTGGCGCCACTGTTCTATGCCAAGGAAGCGGAGATGCCGCTCGCCGACCACCCGCATGTGCGGGATTGGTTCGCTCGCGTGTCGGCGCTGCCGGCCTGGCGCGACACCGCTCCGGCGATGGCTTCGGCCGCGGCATAAGGGAATGTTTCTGCCGGACCCCGCGCAAGCGGGGACCGGCGGGAATTCTGGAAAGTGGCCGGGAGTGTCGCTTGACGCGGCCCGGCGAGGCTACACAGCCTCGCGCAGCTTCACCGCGACTTCGAGGTCGACCGAGACGAGCTGCGAGACGCCGCGCTCGGCCATGGTGACGCCGTAGAGCCGGTTCATCCGCGCCATCGTGATCGGGTTGTGGGTGATGATCACGAAGCGCGTGTCGGTCGAGCGCGTCATCTCGTCGAGCAGATCGCAGAAGCGTTCGATGTTGTGGTCGTCGAGCGGCGCGTCGACCTCGTCGAGCACGCAGATCGGCGCCGGATTGGTCAGGAACACCGCGAAGATCAGCGCCAGGGCGGTCAGCGCCTGCTCGCCGCCGGAGAGCAGTGACAGCGTCGCCGGCTTCTTGCCGGGCGGCTTGGCCACAATCTCGAGGCCGGCTTCGAGCGGATCCTCGTGCTCGATGAGCTGCAATTCCGCGGTGCCGCCGCCGAACAGCTCGGTGAACAAGTGTTGGAAGTGTTTGCTGACTACCTCGAAAGAGGCGAGCAGCCGCTCGCGCGCTTCGCGGTTGAGGCTCTGGATACCCTGCCGCAGCCGCTTGATCGCCTCCACCAGGTCGTCGCGCTCGCGGGCGAGATTGCCGTGCTGCGTCTCGACCTCGCGCAGCTCTTCCTCGGCGCGCAGGTTGACGGCGCCGAGCCGCTCGCGCTCGCGGCGGATGCGATCGAGCGTAGCCTCGATGTCGGCCGTTTCGGGAAGCGCGGCGCCGGGCTTGATACCGGCAAGCTCGGCAACGCCGGCAGGCTCGATCTCCAGCATTTCGCGGATTTCATGGGCGATGTCGGCCACGCGGCGCTTGGCGCCCGCAAACCGCTCTTCCGCCCGCGCCGCGTCCTCGCGCGCGCTGCCCATGGCTTCAAGCGCGCCGCGTGCATCGCGGTCGGCCTCGGCCTGGGCATTTTCCGCTTCGGCGAGGCGGTCGGCGGCGGCCCGGCGCGCGGCTTCCGCGGCTTCGACCTCGGTGATCACTGCGCGGCGCTTCTCGGCGAAGGCGGCCGGCGCCTCCTTGAGGCTCTCGCGCTCGTTCCCCGCTTCCCGCACGCGCGTCTCGAGTGTCGCGATCTGCGAGACGGCGCCGTCCTTGCGCCCGCTCCAGCCCTCGCGGTCGGCGGCGATCGTGGCCAGCCGCCGCTCGGCGAGCTCGGCCTCGCGCGCCAGCGCCTGCGCTCCGGCGCGGACCTCGGCGAGCTGTCCACGATGGCGCTCGATCTCGCCGCGCACCTTGGCAAGCTCGCCCTCGATCTTGGCGGCCGGCGGGAGCGCCGTGATGGCGCGCTGCGCTTCGCCATGCGCCGTCATCGCCTCGTCGCGGCTGGCCGCTAGTCTCGCTTTTGCTTCGCCAAGCGCCGAAAGCCGGGCCGCGTCGCGACCGGCCTCCCGTTCCGCCGCGCTATGGCGGTCGCGCGCGGCGTCGGCTTCGTGCTGGCGCTCGCGCCAATGCGCGCGCGCCTTGCTTTCGGCCTCGGCGGCGGATGCGACCTCCGCCTCGGCCGCCTCGACCGCCTTGCGCTTGGCTTCGACCTCGGCGCGCGCGGTCTTGAGCTCGGCTTCGATGTCCGCGAGCCGGTTCTTGCCGGCCAGCCGCCGCGCCGCGCCGGCCGGCGCATTGGCGGCGACCGAGAAACCGTCCCAGCGCCACAGATCGCCGTCGCGCGAGACCAGCCGCTGGCCCGGCTTGAGCAGCTTCACCAGCCGGGCCGCGTCCTGGCGCTCGATGACGCCGATCTGCGCCAGCCGCCGCGCCATTTCCTTCGGCGCCTTGACGTGCTTGCCGAGCGCGTCGGCGCCCGCGGGCAGCGCCGGGTCGGTGGAATCGACGTTGGCGCCGGCCCAGTGCATCGGCGCCGAGGGATCGAGCGGCGCTTCCAGATCGTCGCCGAGCGCGGCGCCGAGCGCGGCCTCGAAGCCTTTGTCGACGGTGAGATCGTCGAGCACCGGCGGCCACATGTGCTTGGTGTCGACATGGAGGAGCTTGGCCAGCGTCTTCGCCTCGGTATCGAGCCGCTGGGTGCCGCGCTCGGCCTCGGCGAGCGGCTGGCGGGCAAGATCGAGCGCCTGGCGAGCCGCCGAATGGCCGGCCTCGGCGCGCACCACCGCCGCTTCCGCCTCGGCGACCGCCCCCTGCGTCTGCTTGACCGCCTTGGCGAACGCGGCGAGGTCGTGCGCCTTGCCGCCTTTATCGAGCTGCCCGAGCTCGGTCTCGACCGCCGCGATCTCCTCCTCGACGCGTTTGCGGCGCTCGGTCTGCGCCTGCATGGCGGTTTCGAATTGATTGCGCTTGGCGGTGAGGTCGGCGAGCTGCCGGGTGAGCTCGGCGAAAGTCTTCTCGGCCTCGGCCAGCACGGAATCCGCGGCCGCGACGCGCTGGTCGGCGCCGGTGCGCTTTCCGGCATTGGCTTCCGTCTCGCGGCGGAGCGCTTCGTCTTCGGCGTTGAGACGGCCAAGCGCCGCCTCGGCGTCGGCGGCAAGGCGCTGCTCGCGTGCAATGTCAGCCGCGATCTGCTCGAGCCGCCGGTCGAGCTCGGCCATGCGCTCCTTTGCCCGCGCCTCCTCGCGATCGAGGGTGTCGCGCGCAATGATCAGGCGCTGCAATCCGGCGGCGGCCTTGGCTTCGGCGTCGCGCAGGGCCGGCAACCCGGCCGCGGCCAGCGCCTGGCGCTTGGCGGCTTCCGCCTGCATGCCGGTCCGTTCGGCGACGACGCGTACCGCGGCGTCCTTGCCGTGCTCGGCTTCGCGCAGCTCGGCATTGGCGGCGACCCAGCGCAGGTGGAACAGGGTGGCTTCGGCCTTGCGCACCTGCGAGGCGATGTTGCGGTAGCGCACCGCCTGGCGCGCCTGCTTTTTGAGCGCGTCGACCTGGGCGGCAAGCTGCGCGATCACGTCCTCGAGCCGCTGCAGATTGTGCTCGGCGGCGCGCAGCCGCAGCTCGGCCTCGTGCCTGCGTGCATGCAGGCCGGAAATTCCGGCGGCTTCCTCCAGCACGCGTCGGCGCTGCTCCGGCTTGGCCTGGATGATCTCGCCGATGCGGCCCTGATGCACCAGCGAGGGCGAGCGCGAGCCGGTGGACGCGTCGGCAAAAAGCAGATGCACGTCGCGGGCGCGCACCTCGCGGCCGTTGATCCGGTAGGTCGAGCCCTGGTCGCGCTCGATGCGGCGCGACACGTCGAGGCTGTCGTGCTCGTTGAACTGCGCCGGCGCCTTGCGCTGGGTATTGTCGATCAGCATCGCCACTTCGGCGTTGTTGCGCGACGGCCGGTTGTTGGTGCCGGAGAAGATCACGTCGTCCATGTCGGCGGCGCGCATCGCCTTGTGCGAGGACTCGCCCATCACCCAGCGGATCGCCTCGACCAGGTTTGACTTGCCGCAGCCGTTCGGCCCGACCACGCCCGTCAGCCCCGGCTCGATCAGGAAATCGGTCGGCTCGACGAAGGACTTGAATCCGAGCAGGCGCAGCCGCGTGAGCTTCATGGGCACACGCCTTTCGCCCGCGCGGTCGGGAAAGCGCAGCGCGCCATCGCGGATGGAATCCCCTTACGGCTCGTGCCCAGGGGCTGGGTCGAGGGAATCATCAGGTGCCGCATCGGCCGGGAGAATGAATCGCGGAAAGTGATTCCGCAACAAAAAGAAGACGTTGTTGGAGTCCTAAATTGCCTGCCGGTAGTCCGGTGCGGGCGCCTCGGCGGCGCCCGCCAGCGGAAAAAATCCTTGTCAGGCCTTGAGATAGGGGGCGATCTGCTTCTCCAGCTCCTCCAGCGTCGGAGCCCCGCGCAAGAGCTTGCCATTGATGAAGAAAGTCGGGGTCGACTGGACGTTGAACTTCTGCGCCGCCCGCGACCGCACCTCCTCGATGCCGTCCAGGACCTGCTGATTCTTGAGGCACTCGTCGAAGGTCTGCTGGGTGAAGCCGGCCTGGCGGGCGATCCCCATCAGCGGCTGGAGCGGACGCTGCACCACCCAGTCCTTCTGCTGGGCGAACAGGGTCTCGATCAGGGGGAAGTATTTGTCCTTGCCGGCACAGCGCGCCAGCATGAAGCCCGCCGCGGCGAGCTGATCGAGCGGGAATTCGCGGAAAATGAAGCGCACCTTGCCGGTGTCGATGTAGCGCTTCTTGAGCTCCGGATAGACGTGCTCATGGAAATCGGCGCAGTGCGGGCAGGTCATCGAGGCATATTCGATGACCGTGACCGGCGCATTCTCGTCGCCGAGCCACATCTCGCCCAGCGGCCCGGGCTTCATCAGTTCGGCGGTGGAGGGATCCTGGGCGTAGGCGTGCCGCAGGAAGGACGCATTGGCGATGGCCGCGAGCGCCAGCGCGCCGGTGCCTAAAGCAAATTCGCGCCGTGTGATTTTCAATTGAAAACTCCGTGATTTGGGGCGATGTCCGCCACCGGTTTCCGGCTCACCTGAGAAATAGGGTGAGCGCCGTTGGTGCCGCCCGCTGGCTAACCTGAAACCGCAAATGTGGCAATGGCAGGCCGCCCCCCAAGCCCTTGCGCTCACGTGTGTTTGATGGCCGCTCCAAGCCGCGCCAGCGCCTCGCGCAGCTTGTCGTCGGTGATTTCCGGGAGCGTGGCGGCCACGCGGGCCATCTCCGCGGGGTCGGGAGCCGCCGGCTTCGCCGGCTCGCGCCGGCTCAGCGGCGCCTGCCGCAGCGCGAGCTGCGCCACCGCCTGCCAACCGAAGAAGCGGTTGACGCGCTCGAGGATCACGTTCGAGAGGTGCTGGATCTCGACCGCGGTCGGTCCTTCGACGCGCAGCACCAGCGTGCCCGGCTCCGGCATGTCGTTGCCCACCGGGCGCGGCCACTGGATTTTTTCCGGCTCCGAATGGGCGGCGATGTCGGTGCCGACGATCTCCGGCCAGCGGGTCACCAGCTCGGTCGAGGCGAAGCCCTGCTTGGCGAAGGCGTCGTTGAGAGTCTTGCGCAAAAGCTCGGCAAGCGGCCGGGGCTGCGACTTGCCGGGCTTGTTCATGACGCGCGCCTCTGCCACATCGTTGCGTCATGACGCTAGCAGCCAACGGCGCGCGGCGAAAGCGCAGGACTCCGCCCACACGTCCACAGGCGCGGGACCTGCTTGCCTGGTACGACCGCCATCGCCGCACGCTGCCCTGGCGGGCGGCGCCGGGTGAGACGCCCGATCCCTACCGGGTGTGGCTCTCCGAGATCATGCTGCAGCAGACCACCGTGAAGGCAGTGGCGCCTTATTTCGCGCGGTTCCTCTCGCGCTGGCCGGACGTTCGCGCGCTCGCCGCCGCACCGCTCGACGATGTGCTCAGGGTCTGGGCCGGGCTCGGCTATTACGCCCGCGCGCGCAACCTGCATGCCTGCGCGCGCGCCGTGGCCGAACGCCATGGCGGGCGCTTTCCGACGAGCGAGGCCGCGCTTGCCGCGCTGCCCGGTATCGGCCGCTACACCGCCGCGGCGATCGCCGCGATCGCCTTCGATGCGCCGGCGGTGCCGGTCGACGGCAATGTGGAGCGGGTGGTGGCGCGCCTGTTCGCCGTCGAGCAGGAGTTGCCCGCAGCCAAGGCGGACATTCGAAGCCTCGCCGAGCAGCTGATCCCCGCCATGCGCGCCGGCGACTTCGCGCAAGCGCTGATGGACCTCGGCGCCACCAT
>Ga0114129_10007203_pt1 | contig 15828 bp, 22 predicted proteins | sample RhiMetdeltSRZDD1_FD_80071 | JGI IMG/M metagenome (GOLD analysis project Ga0114129, IMG submission 80071) | Populus rhizosphere microbial communities from Tennessee, USA - Rhizosphere MetaG P. deltoides SRZDD1 (version 2) (version 2) | ecosystem: Host-associated > Plants > Roots > Rhizosphere >... | reverse complement strand
TTGAGGCGCTGAACCCGCGCGCAGTTGTCGCGTCACACAAGCGACCGGAAAACGAGGACGATCCCAGGATCATCGAACAGACCCGACAATACATCCGCGATTTCGACCGATTAGCGGAAACGACGAAAACCGCCCAGCAGCTTTACGACAAGATGCTGGAGCTGCATCCGAACCGGGTCAATCCCGGGTGGGCGCTATGGAGTTCAGCACGCGCAGTCAAGCCTTGAGTCCGGAGAGAGCCGAAACACCTCCGATGTGACGTCCGCTCCCGATCGACCAAACGAGTTGCAGCCGCGGTCGGAGAAGGTTCGGCCGCGGTTCGCTCGGTCGACGAGTACTTGGCTTTCGATCGCCACGCTTGATTCCCAACGGCCACCGAACCTGAGTGCCGACAAGTCTTTGTGCCGCGTAGGTCGAGGTGTGCGGCGGATTCGCATAGGATCAGGTTAGGCGCTGATGCGCCGGCAATCGCCGGCCATCACCAGAGCAGTCGTGAGTCCCGAGCCCTCGATCTCACCGTCCGTTCGCGATGCGCTGGCGGTCATTCACCAGCAAACGCTTGAACTGATCGTACGGGGCGCCTCTCTGGACGCCGTCCTCGACGCCTTGTGCGACGGCATCGATGCCCTCGATCCGGAGTTGATTTCGAGCGTTCTGCTCGCAAATCCCGATGGCCAGCGGCTCTGGCCGAAGGCCGGCCGGCGAGTTCCCGAGGACTACAAGCAGCTCATCAGCCCTTTGCCGATTGCGGCCGCTATGGCAGCGTGCGGCACCGCGGCCTTTCGCAAAGAGCGGGTGATCACCCAAGACATCGCCACCGATCCACTGTGGTCAGGACCAGCGGAAAAGTACCGGACCATGGCACTGCAACACGGGCTGCGAACAGCGTGGTCGGTGCCGATCGTATCGAAGAACGGCGAGTTGCTCGGGACGTTCGGCTTGCATCACGCACAGTTGAAATCAGTCGGCCAGGACGAAATCGAACTGCTCGAGAAGGCCGGTCACATCGCGCTGATCGCGATCGAGCGCGCCCGAGCACAGGCGGCGCTCACGGATGCACTCGCCGAGGTGAAGAAGTCCGAAGCAGAACTTCGAACGATCGTCGAAATGATTCCGCAGATGATCGCGGTGCTCGCCCCGGACGGGCAGGCGCTGTACGTGAACGAATTGACGCTGGAATACACGGGCCTCGGGACGGACGAAGCGCGGGGTGCGGAGTTTCGTCGACGGGTGTTTCACCCCGAAGATGTCGAACGCCTGCGAGATGAGAGAAGCCACGCGCTCGAACGCGGCGAACCGTTCGAGAACGAACAGCGAGCCCGGCGCCACGACGGTCAGTATCGCTGGTTCCTGATCCGATATCGTCCTCTGCGCGATGAACAAGGACGCGTCGTGCGATGGTACGCCACCGCGACCGACATCGACGATCGCAAACGCACGGAGGACCGGATTCGCAACGAGAACCTCGCGTTGCGCGAAGAGATCGATCGCTCGTCGATGTTCGAGGAGATCGTCGGGTCGTCTGTCGCCCTACGACGCGTGCTTATGCTCGTCGAAAAAGTGGCCGACACAGACTCCACGGTGCTGATCACGGGTGAAACCGGCAGCGGCAAGGAACTGATCGCACGAGCCATTCACAAGAAGTCGCATCGTGCAGCTCGCGCGTTCATTCGAGTGAACTGCGCGGCGATCCCGTCCTCGCTCGTCGCGTCGGAACTCTTTGGCCACGAGAAGGGAGCGTTCACGGGCGCGCTTCAGCGACGTCTGGGGAGATTCGAATCCGCCAACGGCGGCACGATTCTCCTCGACGAAATCGGCGATCTGCCCGCGGAAACGCAAATCGCATTGCTGCGTGTGCTGCAGGACCGGGAGATCGAGCGCGTCGGCAACAGCCACCCGATTCTCGTGGATGTACGCGTCCTGGCCGCGACGAACCGCGAGCTGGAGAAAGCGGTTGCCGCAGGGACATTCCGGCAGGATCTCTATTACCGGCTCAACGTCTTTCCGATCCATGTGCCGTCTCTCCGCGAGCGCGCGGACGACATCCCGCTCCTCGTCGAATATCTGATTGAGCGGTATGCCACGAAAGCCGGTAAGCGCATCCGGAAGATCAGCAGGTCGGCGCTAACACTGTTTCAGGCGTACGAGTGGCCAGGCAACATCCGTGAACTCCAGAACGTCATCGAGCGGGCTGTGATCTTGTGCGACGACGACACCTTTTCCGTGGACGAGACGTGGCTCACGCGCGACTCCAGAGCCGCGGCTGGGCCGAGCATTCCGATCGGCAGCTCGTTGCCACAACAGCAGCGCCTCCAATCAGAGACCGAACGGCAAATGATTGAGACGGCCTTAGCCGCGACGCGAGGGCGAATAGCCGGACCCAACGGCGCAGCGGCCAAGCTGGGCATTCCCCGTCAGACCCTCGACTCGAAAATCACGGCGTTAGGGATCGACAAGCATCGGTACAAGGGTCGCTGACCCTCGCCTGCCTGCCGTCGGAATGCCGACGGATCAGCAATTTCTGAAGATTCGGCACGTCGGCGGCCTGTAAGTCGTTGGCTCCTCTGGATTGCCAACCGGTCTGTCCATTGCACAACCGCCCCATATTTCTTTCCCGACGCCGATGACTCTCCGGATCATCGCCGACGTCTGCGAAGACGGAACCACGATTCGTCTGATCGGGCACATGCGGGCGGAACACATCGAACATGTACGTGCGGAGGTCGCGGCGAGTCGTGCTCCAACGGCGTTGGACCTGAACGAAGTGACGCTCGCGGACATCGATGCCGTTCGTTTCCTCATCGCGGCCGAGCAGCAGGGCATCGTTCTCCACCACTGCGCGCCGTTCATTCGCGAGTGGATGAGCAGAGAGACCGATTGAGACCTGAATTCTGCGTCGAGGAGAGCACATGAAGATGTTCGTCAAGACGGTGACAGCGGCATTCGCGATGGGAGCGTATTCCGTGGGAGGTGCAACGATGGCACAAAGCGGTTCGGCACAAGCGGCGAAGAATGTCGTGCTGGTGCATGGCGCATTCGCGGATGACTCGAGCTGGTCAAAGGTCGTCCCGTTGTTGAAATCCAGAGGCTTCAACGTGACGGCTGTGGGTAATCCACTCACGTCGTTCGCCGATGACGTGGCGGCGACCAAGCGCGCACTCGCGCGCAGAACGGCCCGACGGTGCTCGTGGGGCACTCGTACGGCGGGGTTGTGATTACGGAAGCTGGGAATGATCCAAAGGTCGTCAGCCTGGTGTACGTCGCGGCATTTGCTCCAGATGCTGGCCAGTCGATCGGCGACATCAGCCAGGGCTTCGCCAAACCTGCTGCCTGGATCAATTACAGCCGCAGCCGGAGGGATTCCTCCTGCTTTCGCGAAAGGGCATCGAAGAAGACTTCGCGCAGGATCTGACGCCGGCTGAGAAGGCGCAGTTGGTCGCCGCACAACCGAAGACGGGCCGGCTCAATCTTCGAAGCCAAGCCGGCAGCGGCCGCCTGGCACGGCAAGCCCAGCTGGTACGTCGTCTCGAGCGACGACCGCATGATCGATCCCGAACAGGAAAAAAGCATGGCAACGCAAATTAAAGCAAAAACGACCGTGCTGGCGTCGAGCCACGTGGCGATGTTGTCGCATCCGAACGAAGTCGCGAGGGTCATTGAGGAGGCCGCCGCGAACGGACATCGATAGTGACGCCAGAAGACGTGATTCGAACCCACACTCAGGAGTTCAATGGAGCACTTCTGGCGCAAGACGTCGAGGCGCTATCGAGGCTCTACGCGGACGATTACATGCTCGTGCGCCCTGATGGCTCCGTGCTGTCGAAGGAGGAAGTCCTCCGTGATCTCCGCGAAGGCGGTCTCATCTTTAGGTCGATCAAGATTAGAAACGTGAACGTTCGCATCTATGGACAGACGGCGCTCCTAACCGGCGACAGCCAGACGATGACGTCCAGGGGTGGCAAAGAAGCGGTGGCCCATGTCCGACTTGTCGCGGCGTACGTGGCTGAGGGCGGCAGGCTGCGACTGGCCCACTTTCAGAGTGTGTCGTTGCCGTAGAGGACTACATCATGTCGATCAGGAATACCGATGCCGACGATGGACGTGACGCGCCAAAGCGATCTCCGCACGCGTAACATGCCGCAGCTGCTGCCCAAACGGTGTTCCTGGGTGAACGTCGACGATCAGCTGTTACTCGAGTATCACGATCGGGAATGGGGCGTGCCAACCCACAACGATCGCCGACATTTCGAGTTCCTGGTGCTCGAAGCGGCGCAGGCGGGACTCAGCTGGTCGATCGTGCTCAAGAAACGCGAGGGCTACCGTCGCGCATTCAGCCAGTTCGATCCGGAGAAGGTCGCGCGATACTCGCCCGCTCGCATTGACAAGCTGGCCGCCGATCCAGGGATCGTTCGGAATCGGTTGAAGATCGCTGCCGCGGTGAAGAACGCACGAGCGTTTCTGGCCGTACAGAAAGAATTCGGAAGCTTCGACGCCTACTGCTGGCAATTCGTCAATGGTCGGCCACGACGGAATCGCTGGAGTTCTCTACGTCAGATTCCCGCCACGACCGCCGAGTCGGACACATTCAGTCGCGATCTCAAGCGTCGTGGGTTCAGCTTCGTCGGGTCGACGGTGATCTACGCGCACATGCAGGCCGTCGGCATGGTGAACGACCACTTGATCGATTGTTTCCGACATCGAGAGGTCGGCCGGCTCGGCATCAGCGCACGGAGTGTGCATCATGAGTGATCCAGCGGCGCCTCTGCGCATCGTCGAGGAAACACCGGCGTACTGGAGGGTTCTGTTTGATAATCCGCCTCTCAACATCGTCGGCACCGGCATATTCGAAGGCCTCCAGGATCTGCTCGCTCGAATGGATGTCAGCCCAAGCCTCCGTGTTGTCGTCTTTGAGAGCGCGAATCCAGAGTTCTACCTTGCCCACTTTGATTTGAACGACCCGTCGGGAAGCCTTGGCCTCATCAACACTGCCGGGCCGTCCGGACTCCCGATCCTGATGGATACGTTCGTACGTCTCACCAAGGCACCGGTCGTCAGCATCGCGAAGATCCGAGGCCGCGTGCGGGGCGTGGGCAGCGAGTTCGTCCTGGCTTGCGACATGCGATTCGCTTCGCGCGAGAACGCAGTCTTGGCTCAAGTTGAAGTCGGCGCGGGAGTACATCCCGGCGGCGGCGGTACCGAACGACTCCCTCTGCTCGTCGGCCGCGGTCGCGCCCTCGAAATCGTTCTCGGCGCGAACGACTTCAACGGCGATACCGCTGAACGATACGGATACGTCAATCGAGCACTGCCGGACACCGAGTTGGACGCGTTCGTCGACGCGCTCGCGCGCCGAATCGCCTCCTTCGATCGCCGCCCGATCGCGGCAGCGAAGAATCTCATTAACCAGGTCTCCCTGCCGCGGGCGGACCGCCTTCTTGATGCCCTCAACTCGTTTACGACCGCGCTGACCTGGCCTGAAGCGCAAGAGCGATTCCAAGCGCTGTTCAAGCGCGGACTCAACCAACCGGGGGACATGGAGAATCGATTCGGTGAACTGCTCCCGACGCTCATGGACACCTAGCCACCTTCAGGTGTCAAGAAAGGTTTGCAGATGCCCAAACCGACGCTCGATGCTGACACGATTCTGACGCGTGCCACGCCCATGACCGGGCAACACACGCACGAAATCCAGCCGTTCGGACATCTCGTTCGAATGCCGATCGCACTGTCGGAACACACATGTAAAGAGAGCGTCGACAATCTGAATCAGCTGCTGGCCGACACAGTGACGCTTCGCGATCTGTACAAGAAACACCATTGGCAAGTCGCAGGCCCCACGTTTTACCAGCTCCATCTCCTGTTCGATAAGCCTATGACGAGCAGAACGAGCTGGTCGATGCCATCGCGGAGCGCATTCAACTGCTCGGCGGGGTGAGTGTCGCGATGGCGCCCGATGTCGCAGAGACGACACTGATCCCACGCGCGCCAAAGGGGCGTGAGGAAATCCCCGCCCAGATCTCCCGGCTGCTGCACGGGCATGAAATCGTGTTGAAGGAGGCACGCGCGATGGCACGTCGCGCTGCCGAAACCGGAGACGATGGGACAAACGACTTGATCGTCAGCGACGTCATCCGGCGCAACGAGCTCCAGGCGTGGTTTATTGCCGAACACGTCGTCAGTGTGCCATCGAGGCCACGTGAAGCATTCGCAGACGGATACCTCCAGCTTCCTCTCAGGTGACATGTGAGCACGATTGACCGTATCGCCATCCGTCACGTCGACGTCGAACGGACGACGGTGATTTCCGCCGAACCTTCGAGGCGGTCGAAACATCTGCAGGATCCATCGAACAAGGGGTACAGCGTCCTCCAAAAGATCTTCTTCACACTTACTCCGAGCGGCCTGGCGGCTGGAGCCTCGTTCGTCGAGCGATTGGCCGAGCGGAAGGAGGACCTCGACGGAGTCTCGGGACCTGCGGTCGCCAAAGCGCAGATGGCGGCGTTCCGTGATTGGGAGCGCGTCACCGGAGAGCGCTTCGCGGAACTCCGAACCATCCGACATCCGACGCTCGTCGTGAACGGCGTTCACGACGAGATGATCCCGGTCGTCAACTCGTACCGCCTGGTTGAAAACCTGCCCAACGCCGTACTCCTGACGTACCCGGACGCCGGGCACGGGTCGCTGTTCCAGTATCACGACTCCTTCGCGCGGCAGGCAGCCGCATTCCTTTCGGGCAGTTCCGAATCGGCGGTCTACTGACAGCTCACACCAAAGGACACCTTCTGTCATGCCGATGATCGATATCTACGCGGCCGCCGGTACGTTCCCGAACACCAAGAAACTTGCGACCGATGCGGCCGCCCTCGTGAAGTCGGTCGAACAGGTTCCGGACATTCCAATGTTCCGGAAGAACACCGCGGCTTTCGTTCACGAGATGCCGGCGACCGCAGTCTCCAACGTCGACGGCGACGCCGACTACGTCCGGGTTCAGCTGTTGACCAATGCTGGCGCGCTCGATCGGGATAAGCAAATCGCCCTCGTCGACAAGATGACCGACCTCATCGCGACGGCCGCCAACGATCCAGAGCTGAAGACGCGCACGTGGGTGCTGTTGACGGAGGCGGCTCCGGGTGGCTGGGGTTTGTGGGGACACGCGCAGACCAACGAGGAACTCGTGAGCGCGGCACGCGCAGAGATCGGGCGAGGTCACTTGGATCGAACCTGAGCCGCGCAAGACACGAGTTTCTTCCCTAGACAGAGATGACCTATGACCAAATCCAACAAAGAAATCGTGCTCGAAGTACTCAAGAGAGCCTTTATCGACCGCGATCCGACGGTCGTCGAGCAGTACTTCGGCGCGAACTACAAGCAGCACAACCCGGTAATCCCGGACGGCCCGTCAGCAATTGCGAAGATGATTCCGACCCTCACTGCCCTCACGTATGAACCGGGCATGGCCGTCGGGGATGGCGATCTCGTCATGGTTCATGGCCGTTATACAGGCTGGGGGCCAAGGCCAATGGTCGCGGTCGATATCTTCCGCGTCACGGATGGCAAAGTGGTCGAACACTGGGACGTGATGCAGGAGGAAGTCTCGGCGGCTGACACGGCGAGTGGCCACGCCATGTTCACAAAACCTGACTGAGCTGAGGAAGAGTGCGCTTCGCCGACCTGAGGAACATCAGCCAGCCGACACTGGTGGTGAACGGCGTCATCGACTCGATCATTCCCATCAGGAACTCGTACTGGCTGGCCGAGAACCTACCGAATGCCGTGCTCCTGGTGTATCCCGATGCCGGACACGGCTCGCTATTCCAGTATCCCGAGGCCTTCGCGCGTCAGGCCAACGCATTTCTTGCCCGGATGTGGCGTCGGCCGTCTACTGACGTCGGCCGAACCAAAGAACATGTCGAGTCTTTTCGTTGAGGACGCCGGCGCTGGTGATTCAGTAGTCCTGCTGCACAGCCATGGACTCTCCGGCGGCCAGTGGCGAAAGCTGACGCCCGACGTCGTCGCACACGGATTTCGAGTGCTCGCAGTCGACCTCACGGGGCAAGGACGATCCGAACCATGGCCGGAACCGAAACCGTTCTCGTTCACAATCGACGTTGAGCGAGTCGGCGACATCGTCGCACGGCGCAGCCTGCTCACCTGGTTGGTCATTCGTACGGCGGCTTGATCGCGCTCCACGTCGCGCGAGCGTTGCCCGGCAGCGTGCGCACGCTCACGTTGTTCGATCCGGTCGCGTTCCACGTGCTCGATGCCGACGAAGATCGCGATGCGCGTGCCATCCTCGCTGTACTCGACCTGTCGTGGAAGCCTGAGCCGGACCAGCGCGATCGTTGGCTGGGCACGTTTGTCGACTTCTGGGGCGGCGTCGGTGCATGGAGCACGCTGCGAGAGGATGTTCGTGACGAGTTTCGTCGCGTCGCGTGGGTTATCCGCGAGGGAGTCCGCACGCTCGCCGACGATCAGACGCCGCTCGCAGCGTTCAGCGATCTCCGGGTTCCCACTCTCCTCATGACCGGCGAACGCTCGCCGCTGCCCGCGCGCAAAGTCATCGGTCGATTGGCGAAGGTAATACAACATCGAGATCGCCGGCGATACGCCAGGAGCGCACTACGTTCACGACTAAGGAGACGGTTCAGGCGCAGCAGCCGTTCGACGTCGCGTGGCAGACGATCGATGGGCTGAACGTGCGCTACGCAGACGGCGGGAGGGGCGGCGAGAGCGTCATCCTTCTCGGTCCATGGCCGGAGAGCATCTTGGCGTTCGCTCCGGTGTGGGAGGGCCTGACGAAGCGGTTCGACGTGCTCGCCATCGACCTTCCCGGCTTCGGGCAGTCGGAGGGACGCGATGACTTCTTCGCGCCACAAAAGATGGAGGAATTCATCGTAGAGGCAATCGAAGCGTTCGGCCTTACGTCGGTACACGCCGTCGGACTCGACGTCGGAACGCCTTCGCTTCTGTTCGCCGCGCTGGCGCGGCCGGACCTCTGCCGAAGCTCATCGTGGGCGCTGGCGCCGCGACCTATCCGTTGGCTGTAGAGGGAAATCTCAAGTCGATGATCGAAGCGCAGGTGTTACCGCCGCTGAACGCTGGCGAGGTGATAGAGCGGTTCCTGGGATCCATTCGCGGGTACGCGGTGCCACGGTTCGTGCGCGACGACTATCTCGCATCCTACGCGGGCGCTCGGTTGACGCGGTCTGCGGCGCTCGTTCGCGCGTACCCGAAAGACTTGGCTGCACTGGCGCCGCGGCTTGCGTCGATCACAGTGCCCGTCGCAATCGTTGTCGGTCGGAACGACCCTTACGGGCTCGCTCGTGACGCGGCGCTTCTGCGCGAACGGCTGCCGCACGCCCGCCCAGATGTTCTCGAAGCCGGTCATTGCGTCTGGGAGGAGCGAGCACCGGAATTCGAGTCGATCGTCACCCAATGGGTCCAAGTTGGCTTTCAAAACGTGGGGGTCGATGAAGTCGCACGCCGAACGGAAGAGAACTGGGATGGGCTCGATCGACGCGAGCGCCTCCGGCCAGTTCAAGATCGGAGACACAACGATCAACCGTCTCGGGTACGGCGCCATGCGGCTCACCGGCCCCGGCATCTGGGGAGCGCCTCGCGACCGCAATGCGGCGCTTGCCACGCTCCGCAGGCTCCCCGAGATCGGTGTCAATTTCATCGACACGGCCGACAGCTACGGCCCCGATGTCTCGGAGAAACTGATCCGCGAGGCGCTTCATCCCTATGAGGGAGTGCTGATTGCCACTAAGGGGGGCCTGACGCGCCCGGGACCGGACCAGTGGACGCCAAACGGACGCCCCGCCTATCTGATTGCGAAGGCCAAGGGGAGTCTCAGGAAGCTCGGCGTCGAACAGATCGATCTCTGGCAGCTTCATCGCATCGACCCGGGCGTGCCGCGGGACGAACAGTTCGGCGCCGTCCGGCAACTGCTGGACGACGGCATCATCCGTCACGCGGGACTGAGCGAGGTGTCGGTGGCCGACATCGAGGCCGCGCGTCGCGTATTTCCGGTAGTGACGGTGCAGAACCGCTACAACCTGGTCGACCGTGTCAGTGAAAACGTGCTGGCCTACTGTGCTGCCAACAATATCGGATTCATCCCGTGGTTTCCGCTCGCGGCCGGCGAGTTGACCGAGCCGGGTGGTATTGTCGATCGCGTCGCGAAGGCGCATGGCGCCACGACAGGGCAGGTCGCGCTTGCATGGCTGCTACAGCACAGCCCCGTCATCCTGCCAATCCCCGGTACGCTCCATGTTGCGCACTTGGAAGAAAACGTGGCTGCAGCGAGCGTGTCGCTGACGCCTCAAGAAATCGCCGAGCTCGACGCAGCGGCGTGACTGTTCGCCGCCCCGGCAGCGGCAATCGCCTTCGGTAGAATCCCGTCAGGGAGTACTGCCGTGTTCGACAGCTATCGGAACAAGTACGACAACGTGAGGATGAAGCGGGAAGACGGCATCCTCGAAGTCGCGTTGAATTCAGGAGGCGGGCCGCTCGTGTTCAACGGCTACGTGCATGAAGCCTTGGTCCAGGCGTTCCGTGATATCGGCGACGATACCGAGACCATGTCGTCATCCTGACCGATCGAGCCGCGGAAGGAACCGAATCTCAGCTACCGCCTCCTGCGCGCGATCTACCCTGCGTTCCAGTTGTTGTTTCCCAACCAGGTGATTCGGGCCGACGACCTGGCCCGAGCCATGGTCGACGCCGCCATCCGCGACAGGAGCGAGCAAAGAAGCTCGGTGTTCGAGAATCGTGACATCCAAGCGATGGTCGTGCCGGCCGAAGTGAGCGCGTAGGGACATGCCTTTCGGGGGCTAGTTCGATGGAGTCCAGCATTGGCGCCCTCCGCCACGTCACGCGACGCATAGGTGGACGCGACCGACACGAGACCCACCGCGTTGCGACGCCCCTCGAACTGCTTTTCGATCTGACGTTCGCGACGAGCTTCAGCCTCGCGGCGTCTCACTACGCCGATGCGCTGGCCGCCGGCCGCTACGCCGCGACGTTGCTCGGCTTTGGCTTTGCGAGCTTTGCCATCTGCTGGGCCTGGATCAATTTCTCCTGGTTCTCGTCGGCCTACGACACCGACGACTGGGTGTTCCGGATCGTGACCATGCTGCAGATGATCGGCGTGCTCGTCCTCGCGGCGGGTCTGACACGCGTGTTCTCCTCAATCGAACGTACCGGGCACCTTGACAACTCGGTGATGGTGCTCGGCTACGTCATCCTGCGCGTTGCACTCATGTTCCAGTGGCTCCGCGCCGCCAAAGATGACCCTGTGCGGCGCCGTGTTTGCCTCACCTATGCGGCAACCATCTCGATCGCTCAAGTCGGGTGGGTAGTGCTAATCGTCGTGTCGTTAGGGGGCGCCGAGGCCATTGTTCTCGGCGGCATTCTGGTGCTCATTGAAATGAACGGGCCCGTGGTCGCCGAGCGTCAGGCCGGCGGCACGCCGTGGCACGCGCATCACATTGCAGAGCGACATAGCCTCTTCGCCATCATCGCGCTCGGCGAAGGCGTCGTCGGCACGGTCGCGGCACTGTCGGCGGTCGTCGATCGGCAGGGGTGGACGCGGGATGCGATGCTGGTCGGAATCGCGGGCATGGGGCTGACCTTCGGGATGTGGTGGGTCTATTTCCTCGTACCTTCCGGGGAGATCCTCCAGCGGCACCGCGATCGAGCCTCTGTCTGGGGCTACGTCCAGATATTGATCGTCACCTCGATCGTCGCGACCGGCGCGGGCCTGCATGCCGCGGCGTACTTCATCGAAGGCAGGGCCAGGATCACCACGGTCGCCGCAGTGCTTGCCGTCGCCCTCCCAGTCGTGATCTTTCTCGGGTTGCTCCACGCGCTGTACTACTTTCTGGTTCGACGTTTCCGCCTGCTCGACGCGTGGTTGCTGATCACGAGCAGCGGTGTCGCGATGATCTCGGTGATGGCGGCATTGTCCGGCATCAGCATGGCCGCGTGTCTTGTGATCCTCATGCTCGTGCCAACCGTCACCGTCATCGCGTATGAAGTGCTTGGATACGGGCACCAGGCGGCGGCGCTCGCGGACTAGAACCGTACCCCAACGTTACGGGCCGGTCGCGTTAACGAGCGCTGTGCCCTCCGGGTTCGTCATGAGGAACGGCAGCGGCTCCAGCTGGCCGCTGCCGTCAGTTGTCAGCGAGAGCACGTAGCCCAGAGGGCCGTCGCCTTTTAGTTTCCGTAGGCCTGGGCGATCTGGCCGACGAGCTTGGCCCAGGGCATGTCCATGGCCCCGTAGACTTCTCCGGCCTCCGGTCTCGCATTGTCTTTGAGGATTTCCACCATTAAGGTCGTGTAGTCCGAGACGATGACGCCCGCCTGTAGCATGCGCAGGAGTCCAACTTGCCGCTTGGTCTCGCTGAATGTCCCGGAGGCGTCGACCGCGACATAGGCGTCGAGTCCCTTACCCACGGCAGTGATGGCCGGAAACGCCGCGCAGACCTCGAGCGAGATGCCAGCGAAGATCAGCTTCCTGCGGCCCGTCGCCTCGATCGCGCGAGTCACGCGAGCATCGTCGAAGGCGTTGACCGACGAGCGGTCGATGATCTCAATCCCTGGCAGCGCTTCCACCAGCTCGGGGAACGTCGGACCCCACATGCTGTCGCGCGCCGTCGTTGTGACGACGATCGGGAGCTTCAGCGCTTTAGCAGCTTTGGCCAGAGCCACCACGTTGTGTTTCAGCTCGCCGATCGAATAGTCACGGACGCCTGTCATGAGACCAACTTGATGATCAACGAGGACGAGCACCGCGTTTTGAGACGTCAGTGGCTCATAGAGGTGGGCTTGATTAGCCATTTTGTTGACTCCTCCCTGGGTTATCCATGTAGAGTAACGATACCAGAGCAACAGTCAGGCAATTGTAGGGCTTTGTGCACCTCATTGATGCGTCAGAGCACCAGTAGATATGGAAGACCTGAACGATACCTACTTCTTTGCCTCGGTCGTCCAGTACGGCGGGTTTTCTGCGGCGGCGCGCAGAATCGGCGTTGAAAAAACGCGCCTGAGCCGGCGCATCGCTGCGCTGGAGAAGCGCCTCGGTGTCCGATTGCTCCAGCGCACCACTCGCTCTCTGGCTCTGACAGATGCTGGACAGCGCTTCTTCGAGCGGTGTGTGGCGACGGTCGAAGGAGCCCAGGCGGCCTACGACAGCGTGGCGGAATTGCGTCGGGAACCTGCGGGACTCGTTCGCCTCAGCAGCCCGGTCCTGCTGACGCAACGGTGCCTGTCTCATGCACTACCCGGCTATATGACGGCACATCCGAAGGTTTCTGTATTCGTCGAGGCGACGGACCGGACCGTTGATGTGATTGAGGAACGATTTGATATCGCCATCCGGGCGAAGCCCGCGATAGAGGACGTTGCCGGGCTTGTGGCGAAGACTCTCGGTAATTCCCAACGAGTGCTGGTTGTCTGTCCGGCGTTTCTCAACCGCCATGGCCGCCCGGAAGATCCAGGTGACTTGCCTCGGTTCAACACGGTCGCCAGCACCGACGACACATTCGACAGAGGGGCGCGATGGAACTTGACAAGTCTTGATACTCGGACGCAGCAGATAGAGTTGCAACCAAGGCTCGTAACAAGCGATTTGCGCACGAGACTTCAGGCTGCGGTACACGGCATCGGCATCGCATTACTGCCAGAACAAGTGGTTTCCGCGCCGTTGAGAGAGGGGGTTATCGAACGAGTGTTGCCGGAATGGTCTGGGGCGAAGAATATTCTCCACCTCGTTTACCCGACGCCGCGGGGAATGCTTCCGTCGGTCAGGAGTCTTATTGACTATCTGCTGATCTATGTTCCTGTCTGGCTCCGGGAAAGGAGCATTTGAGATTAAATAGCGGCAAGATTTGTGAGGCCGTCCAACCGTTTGAGCGCTTCGTCGGGCAGATCTATCTCCGCTGTCGCGAGGTTCTCTCGAAGATGCGCCGACGAGGAAGTGCCCGGAATGAGAAGAACGTGTGGCGCACGGCGAAGAAGCCACGCGAGCGCGACTTGCATTGGCGTGGCCCCAAGACGCCCCGCCGGAACAGCGCAACGTGGCGTGCGCGAACCAGGACGTGGTCTACGGTATGGGCGCCCTCGGTCTCGACCTGTCGCCGGTGGTGATCCAGGTGCCCGATTTTGGCGAACGCTTCTGGGTGTATCAGATCGTCGACCTGCGCACTGACAGTTTCGTCCAGCTCGGGAAGATGTACAACACGACACCCGGCTTCTACCTCCTAGTCGGTCCCGACTGGCAGGGAGAGGCGCCTCGCGGAATCACCAGGGTCTTCCGCTCGCTGACGAACACGGGCCTCGTGGGCCCGCGCATTGCGCAGAACGATACGCCCGAGGACAAGAAAGCCGTGCAGCAGCCGCTCAAGCACGTGCTGATGTACCCATTGGCGGACTTCGACGGCGCGATGAAGAGCATCGATTGGAGCAGCCTGCCGCATCTGCCGGCGAAGGCCCCGACCGGTCGTGGCGAGACGAAGTGGGTTCTTCCCGAGACGTTCTTCGACGTGCTCCGGGCAGTGCTCGCCGACGGGCCGCCCCTTCCCGGTGAGGAGGCGCGCTATGCGCAGGTGCTCGCCGTGCTCGACGCACTCGAGCGCAATCCGTCACTCAAAGCCCCGATGATTGCGGCGGCCGCCGACGTGGAACAACAGGTCGTCGAGCCGCTCTTCGAGTTCAGGAACTCCGGCCAGCAGCTGCCCGATCACTGGAGCACAATCTCGAACGAGTCGGCGTTCGGCACCGACTACTTCACACGGACCGCCGTGGCGAAATCGAACATTCTCGTCAACTCGCCGCAGGAGACGAAGTACTACTACCAGGACCTCGACGCCACAGGCGCGCGGCTTAACGGTGCGCATCGCTATACGGTCACGTTCGCGATGGATCAGACACCACCTGTCAACGGCTTCTGGTCCCTGACCATGTACAACGCCGAACATTTCTTTGTATCGAACGAGATCGGACGCTACTCGGTCGGCACGAAGAACAAGGACCTGCGGTTCGCTCGAGACGGCTCGTTGACGATCTACGTTCAATCCGACGCGCCGACCGACCCGCATCAGCGCGCGAATTGGCTGCCTGCGCCCAAGAACGGTGTTTTCTCACTCTACGTACGGGCGTACTGGCCCAAGACGCCGATCACCGACGGTTCGTGGACGCCACCCGCGGTCGACGGTGAATCGAACGCGGTGTCGCCGATCTTGATCTCGCCGGCGCGCTCGTAGTGCGCGATCATGAGGCCCGGGCTCGAGACGCGCGAGGTGGTCAGCTTGTAGCTGTGCGGCGCGGAGCCGTCCGCGAAGAGCTTTTTGCCACCGCCGAGCACAACAGGCACTGTGAAGATGCTCATCGCGTCAACGAGGTCGTTGGCGAGTAGGGCGTGCACAAGTTCGGTGCTGCCCTGGGTGACGAGGTTCGGGCCGTCTTCTTCCCGCAAACGTTTCACATCGGCGATATCTCGCAGCAACACCGAGCGCTGCCAACTGCTATCGACCTCGCCCGAGCGCGAAACCACGTACTTCTTGATGTCCTTGAACAGCTTGGCGATGCTGCCAGGGGGCGGTTTCGTCGTAGTAGGGCCAGTATCCTGCGAAAATCTCATAGGTCTTGCGCCCGAGCAAGAGATCGCACTTCTCCTTGAAGACGCGGTCGATCTCTTCTCCGAACACCTGATCGAAATAGGGCATCACCCAGCCGCCGAACTTGAAGCCCTTGGTGGGGTCCTCCCACGGCCCACCAGGCGCCTGCATGACTCCATCCATGGAAACCTGGGCGCCGACAATG
>Ga0114129_10007202_pt1 | contig 15830 bp, 13 predicted proteins | sample RhiMetdeltSRZDD1_FD_80071 | JGI IMG/M metagenome (GOLD analysis project Ga0114129, IMG submission 80071) | Populus rhizosphere microbial communities from Tennessee, USA - Rhizosphere MetaG P. deltoides SRZDD1 (version 2) (version 2) | ecosystem: Host-associated > Plants > Roots > Rhizosphere >... | reverse complement strand
GGTCGCCCGCGATCGCTTCGAAGAGCGCAATATCGCCGGGCGGCATCTCCGTTCGCCAGTTGCGCAGGCCGGGTGTCGCGGGGAGCCACGCTCTCTTCGCGGAGAGCTGCGGGTCCGACTTCGTCTTCCCGGCATGGAAGGAGACCATGTCCCTCGCGAACGGAAGCTCGAGGAACTCGGAGAGGCTTCGAAGCGTCTCTTCCGGGCGAGCCACGAGGTCTTCGTATCGAACCTCGCGGTAGATCTCGGGTCCGAGGCGTTCCCCATCGCGACGCCCGGTCTCCACCTGCCACCGCCACCAGAGAGCGCAGACCGCAACGGGCTGCTCCCGCCACAGGGCGAACCTTCCCGGGCCAATACCCTCCCGTGCCCACTCCAGGGTCGAGAGCGCCACGTCCCGTCCGTCGCGGATGATGTGGATGATCCGGGCATCCGGAAAAAGAGAATGGAGGAAAGGGAGGTACCGGACGTAGTCGGGCGTCTTTTCTCCCGCGAGCTCCTTGCCGTGAAGGCGGGCGTGCTCGGAGTAGAGCTCGCTCACGAAGTCTTCGTACGTCGAGGCGCGCGCGGCCGCGCCTCGGGCGACCGAGTCTTCGAGCCCGAGCCTTCGAAAACGAGGGTAGTTGAGGACGCGCTCCACGAGCTCCGGGGTCAAAGGAGGGCGGGTTCTCGGTCCGATCGGCGCGGGCGCTCGCGGGATGAAATGGGAGTCGTTCGCGACCGCGAGTTGCGGATGGTTGTCGAGCATCCGTTGAAGGAGCGTCGTGCCGGAGCGGGGGCATCCGACGAGGAAGAGGTAGGGATTTTTCAGAGCCGTGCGCGAGCGGCTCGGAACCGTCTCGGAGCTCTCACCCACCGGCGGCATCGCGTTCCTCACGCCTTCGAGGCCCACGGCATGCCCCGCCGGCGCATCTTCATTTCGTAGAGTTGGCGATAGCGGCGGTCCCGGGCCATGAGCTCCGCGTGGTCTCCGCGTTCGACGACGCGGCCGCTCTCGAGGATCACGATCAAGTCGGCGTCGGTGGCAGACGCGAGATCGTGAGTGATGAGGATGCACGTCTTTCCCGCCATCACTTGATCGAGCGCGTTCCTGACTTTGCCCTCGCTCTCGACGTCCAGGCCGGACATCGGCTCGTCCAGGATCAGGATGGGCGCTTTTCGGATCAGCGCCCGGGCGATGCCGATCCGGCGACGCTCTCCCCCCGAGAGGCTTGCGCCCCGTTCTCCGATGACGGTGTCGTAGCCCTTCTCGAGCTCGACGATGAACTCGTGCGCGTTGGCCGTGCGCGCCGCGGCCACGATCTCCTCGTCGGTCGCCCCCTGCTTCCCGTAGGCGATGTTTTCCCGGATTGTGGTGCCGAAGAGAAGGGAGTCCTGCAGAACGATCCCGATCTCCCTCCTCAAGGACTCGCAGCGGTACTCGCGGATGTCCACTCCGTCGATCGAGATCGACCCGGCCACGGGATCGTAGAACCGCAGGATCAGGCTCACGAGCGTGGACTTCCCGGCTCCGGAGGCGCCCACGAGAGCCAGTTTCTGTCCGGGCGCGACGGAGAACGACACGTCCTTCAGGACGTGCCTTCCATCTCCGTAGTCGAACGTGACGTCGTCGAAGATGATCGACCCGGCGAGACCGCTCGCATCGATCGCGTTCGGCTGGTCCTGGATCTCGGGCTCGGCTTCCAGGATCTCACCGATGCGCTCCGCGCTCACGGAGGCCTTCGCGAAGTTCTTCGAGAGCTTGGCCAGGTCGCGGATGGGCCGGTAGAGGTGTGAGAGGTAGGAGCTGAATACGACGACGGTGCCGAGCGTCATGCGGCCGGCGAGAACCTCGAGCGAGCCGAAGAGGACGATCGCGGCCGTTCCGATCGCCCGCGTGATCTCCACTCCCCGCGTCGCCGCTGCCTCGAGGCGAGCGGTCCGGATCCCCTCCTCGAGGCTGGCGGAGCTTTCCGTCTCGAAGCGTTCTGCCTCGTACTCCTCGCGCCCGAAGGCCTGCACGAGGGGAACGGCCGCGAGGATCTCCGTCAGCTGCGAAGCGATCTTTCCCTCTTTCCGCCGCTGGCGGGCGACCGAATGTCGGACGGTGCGGTACCGATAAAAGAACATCGCAAGCAGAATCGGGAAGGTCGCGAGCACGATCAGGCCGAGCCTCCAGTCGAGCCACAGCATGATCCCCAGCATCCCCACGATGGTGAGCACGTCTCCGGCGAGGCCCAGCGCCGCGTCGGCGAAGATGTCGCGGAGGGTGCTCGTATCGGCCGCCATCTTGGAGAGCAACTCCCCCGAGCGCGTGCGGTTGTGGAACGAGAGGGACAGCCGCTGGAGGTGGGCGAAGAGCTCACGCCGGATCGCGTAAACGACCTTCTGACCCGCGCTCGAGGTTATGGTGAGCTGCAGATAGGAGAAGAGGCCGCGGAACACCGCCAGCAGCACGATCGCCGCCGAGACCGCGACCAGCGCCCGGATCTTCTGGTCTCCTTCGAGTCCGTGGAGCATGGAGAGAGCGCGAGGCGGCCGCTTGCCGAGCAGGATGTAGTCGAAGACGACTTTAAGAGGCCACGGCATCAGGAGCTGCGTCGCGATGAAACCGAACATGCAGAGCGCCCCAAGCGCGAGCTTGCCCCGGATCCGGCCGAGGTACTCGAGTGCGATTCGCGACAGTCGGGTTCGCTTCATCGTCACACGGCCGCGACGGGTCTCTCGCGGAAGCCCTCTGCGGCCGGGTCGTCCGTCTCTCCACGGCTGGCGTAGCCCTCGGCCTCCAGGTGAAGGAGAATCTTCCGCGTTGCTTCTTCGGCAGAAAGCCGCGATGTGTCGACGACGACATCGGCATCGCGGGGGGGCTCGTACGGGTCGGAGATGCCGGTGAAGTGGGGGATGAATCCGGCGCGAGCCTTGGCGTACAAGCCCTTGCGGTCGCGCTCCTCGCAGACCGCGAGAGGCGTGGCCACGTAGACCAGGACGAAACCCCCTTTGCCGGCGATCATCTCGCGGACCTCTCGGCGGACCCGCTCGTAAGGAGCGATCGGGGCGCAGAGCGCGATCCCTCCGTTCTTCGTGATCTCGGAGGCCACGAACCCGATTCGCCGGATGTTGATGTCGCGGTGCTCGCGGGAGAAGTCGAGCTCGGATGAGAGGTGCTTTCGCACGATGTCTCCGTCGAGCAGGGTCACGGGTCGACCGCCGAGCTCGAGCAGCTTGACCAGCAGAACCCGCGCGATCGTGGACTTGCCGGCGCCCGACAGCCCGGTCAGAAAGACCGTGAAGCCCTGCTCGTGACGCGGGGGATGGGTGCGACGGAGCTCCCTCGCGACGTCGGGAAAGGTGAACCAGTGAGGGATCTCCGTCCCCGTCTCCAGGCGGGTCCGCAGCTCGGTGCCCGAGATCGAAAGCGTGCGTGTCCCATGGGTGACCTCGTCCTGCGGAAGATGGGCGTCGAGGTCCTCGACGTAGACCATCGTCTTGAACGGGACCATGCGGACCTCGAGCTCCTCTTCGTGCCGCCGCAGGAGGTCCTGGGCGGCATACGGATCGTAGAAGTGTCTGCCGTTCGAGTCGTGGCCCGGGCCAGCGTGATCGCGCCCGACGATGAAGTGGGTGCAACCGTAGTTTTTGCGGATGATGGCGTGCCATACCGCTTCGCGCGGGCCGGCCATTCGCATGGCGAGCGGCAGCAGCGCCAGCTCGACGCTCCCGGGTGGATAGTGATCGAGAAGCGTCTGGTAGCAGCGGACACGCGTGTAGTGGTCGACATCGCCCGGCTTCGTCGTTCCGACCACGGGATGGATGAGAAGGTTCGCCTGGACGTCCCGTGTCGCGCGCAGCGTGAGCTCTCTGTGCGCCCGGTGCATCGGGTTGCGCGTCTGAAAGGCGACGATTCGTCGCCAACCCAGGTCGGCAAACTCGCCCCGCAATTGCGCCGGCGTCAGCCGCAATCGGAGGAAGTCGTAATGGGTCGGTAGCTCGAGCGCTTCCAGCCGTCCGGCCACGCACCACGGAGCGACGCGTTCCAGAATGTTGGCAACTCCCGCGTGCCGCGTGTCGGTAGTTCCGTACACGGCCTCGGCCTCCGCGCGGCGGTCCGGGCTCCAGACCTCCTCGACGTGGAGCACCGCGAGCATTGCTCCTTCGGGATCGCGCAGGGCGATCGAGGCCCCCGGCCCGATGGAACGGCGGAATTCTTCCGTGACGTCGAGAGTGACCGGGATCGGCCAGAGGGCGCCGTCGGCGAGCCGCATCGACCCGCAGACGGCTTCGTAGTCGCGGCGGCCCAGGAACCCCCGAAGCGGCGAGAAAGCTCCGTTCGTGAGGAGTTCCAGGTCGCAGAGCTGGCGGGAGTCGAGCTCCCACGAAGGCCAGTCGCGCGACGCGCCTCGAAGCTCCGACCTCCGGTCAAGGCTCGCGATGAGGTCGACCAGCTCGCCTCCGTGCGGCGCGATCAAGTGGTTCCGGCGCTCGTTCATCGCGCTTCCCCGGCGAGCGCGGGCGACGCGGTCTCGACCCCCTTCAGAAGCCGCTCGACCACCATGTCCCAGGTGCTCTCGCGAAGCACCTTTTCGCGCGCGGCCTGCGAGAGCCGCTGGCGCAGCTCCGGATCCTGCCTCAACACGGCGAGCGCCTCGGCGATCGCGCCGGCATCACCCGGAGGGCACAGCATGGCGCAGCGCCCCTCCTCGGCGAGGTCCACCAATTGTCCGAGCCGGCTGGCCACGACCGGAAGTCCCGCCGCCATGTACTCGTAGACCTTCAGCGGCGAGAAATAGAAAGTCTCGTCGGGGAGGTATGGCGCGACCGCCGCGTCCATCGAGGCGAGAAACCGGGGCACCTCTTCCGGATCGACCGCACCCGTCACTACGGCGGCGTCTGCGAGGCCGCGGTCGCGGATCTCGGCCTCGATCGCCGTCCGTTTCGGGCCGTCGCCCACGAGGAGAAGACGCGTCCGTCGATCTTTCGCGTGGAACCGAGAGAAGGCTTCGACCAGAACGGACAGTCCGTGCCACGGCTTCAAGCTTCCGACGAAACCCACCGTAAACACTCCGGGCGGGGCGGGAACGGCGGGTCGCAGGCCGGGTCGAAAACGCTCGGGATCGACGCCGTTCGCCACGACGCGGACACGGCCGCGCGCCGCTGGATGGCTCTCGAGGAGGCGCCGGGCCATCGGGTCGGAGACGGCGATGAGCGCCGTGGCAGCGGCAAAACACCGCTCGGCGACACGTTCGGCGGCCCTGCGATCCACGAGGCGGCGGTGTCTCTCCTGCTCCTCGATCAGTGGAGCGTTGACCTCGAGGATTCCGGCGGCGGCCGTCGCCCTCGCGTACTCCATCGCCGCGAAGCTCCAGAGCGAGTAGCGCTCGTAAATCATGTCGAACCGACCGTAGCGCCGCAGGGCATTCTCGAGCTCCCGGTTTGCCGCCAGGGCCTGTCGCTCTCTCGACGCAACGTCATCTGCGGCGACCGGCGGCAGAGCGTGAACACGGACATCCTCGAGAGAACGGGGCGGATCACCTCCGACGCGTGCCGCGAACAGATCGACCTCGATCCCGCGCCGCAGGAGCGCCCGCAGGACCTCCTGAACGTGAATCGAGCAGCCCTTTCGGCCGAAAACGGGCACTCCCGGATCCGCGCAGACGTATGCCAGCTTCATGTCGCCCTCGCCCTGGCCGCGCCCGGCTGCGAAGCCGGTTTCGGGTAGAAGACCTCGCGGAGTTGCGCGGCGTTGCGTTCCACATCGAACTCGCGCTCGATCAGATTGCGTGCGGCGCGCGCCAGCCGCACCCGCAGCTCGGCATCGCCAAGAAGGCGCGCGAGCGCCACCGCGAGATCGGCGGGCGCGCCCGGCCTCACGAGAAGTCCGGTGACGCCGTCGCGGACGACTTCCGGTATTCCCGTGACCTCCGTCGAAACGCACGGCGTGCCGAGCGCCATCGCCTCGAGGAGCGCGGTGGGCAGCCCATCGCGATTTCCGTCGGCGCCCACCACGCAGGGCGCCGCGAAAGCGGAAGCGCGGGAGACTCGCTCGATGATCTCGTTGCCGGGGCGCGGTCCCACGAGAAGGACTCGCTCTCTCAATCCGTGCCGATCGATGAGAGCGGCGAGCTCCTTCTCGAGGGGTCCGGTTCCGATGATCTCGCATCGGAAGTCGTGTCCCCAGCCGGCCAGGAGTGAACAGGCCGCGACGAGGTCGCCGAACCCCTTCTTTTCGACCAGCCGTCCGACCGCGGCGATTTCGGCCTTCCGCGCGCGAGGATCTTCATAAGGGAAACGAATGAGATCGAGCCCGTTGTAGACGCGCTGAACGCGCGCGGCGGCGGAACCGTGCGAGCGACGGAGGAACTCCACGTTGTAGTCGGTCACGGTGACGACCTCGTATGCATCGGACAACTTGCGCGACAGGTCGGTCGGCCGGACGCCCTCGTGAAAGATGTCTTTCGCGTGAGCCGTGAAGCTGTACGAGATTCCGGCGAAGAAGGCGCCGAGACGAGCCACGCTCGCGGGAGAGGTCGCGAAGTGGGCGTGCAGGTGATCGATGCCCCGGATCGCGACTTCGCGCGCGAGGACCAGCGCCTGGTAGACGTCGAACGCGTCCTCTCCGACGGCGCGATGGAACTGGCTCCAGAGTCGCGGGCAAACTTCCGCCGCCGCCTCGACGCCTTGCCAGAACTCCAGTGCCTTGATTCCGACGGATGGGAGGTAACAAACCGGCGCCCGGACCCGCGAAAGCGAATCCTGAAAGTGAGTGTCGTTCGGCGGCCGCAGAGAGAAGATCTCGATCTCGAGGCCCGCCGCCTCGTGCGCAAGGATCTCGTTGACGATAAAAGTCTCCGAATAGCGAGGAAACCGCTTCACGACGTAGCCGACGCGGGGCAGGGGCGGGCGGGACGAGGCTTCGCGAAAGCGTTCAGCTTGCAACGCGGACTCCTGCCTCGAGCTCCCGTCCCGAGAGGGCGGCTCCTCGCAGGAGGTCGCCGGCGAGCTTCGGGATCCGCGCGAGTCCGTTCAGATCGATGCGATCGCGCGCATTGGGAGGGGAATGGCCGTTCGACGACAGCCACGCGGAGAGCGCGCTCGCGCAGACCGCGCTCGGGTGGAGAACGTCGACCAGTCCCAGTTTCTGCAGCTGGGTCGCACGGATCCACTGCTCGGTCCGCGGCGTGACACGCGGGATGATCAGCGTGCGTTTGCCGAGCGAAAGCGCCTCACAGGTCGCGTTGTAGCCGCCCATCGACACGATCCGGTCGGCGTGCTCCAGCAACTGCATCGGCTCGCGCACGAAGTCGATCACCCGAAGTCGCGGATGCGCGGCGGCCCGGTCGCGAAGCTCCTGCTGCCGCTCGTCATCCATGAACGGACCGGTGACGATCACGCCGTTGACGAGAGGCGGAAGCTCGGCCTCTGCGAAGGCACGCGCGAGCTCGGAGCCGTCCTGACCGCCTCCGACCACACAAACGACGAGGCGCCCTTCCGGCAGGCGAAGACGGCCGAGCGGCTGCGATTTGCTGGAGAACTCGAGGCGGACGTTCTGGTCGAGGTAGCCGGTGTAACGGACTTTCGCGGCGATGTCCGGCGGAAAGCGGTACTCGCGGGCGAGGTCGTAGACGTTAGGGTCTCCATACACCCAGATCGCGTCGTAGAAGTCTCGGATGGCTTGCTCGTTCTCCGCGCGCGTCCAGTCGCGCTCGACAGCGGCGGGCTCGTCCAGGACGTCCCGCAGGCCGAGCACACAGCGCGTTCTACCGTTCCAACGGAGGTCCTCGAGCGTGGGGTCGAGCTCCCTCACGGCACCGCGCGGCACGTTGTCGACGACGAGGAGGTCCGGCTTGAAAGAGGAGACGGCAGCCCGAATCGCGGCGGACCGAACGGCGATCAGCTCTTCGAGCTCGATCTCGAGCCGGCGCGGGCGATAGCGGGAATCCTTTTCCTTCCGGAGCGAAGGAAGAGTGAGGCAGTCTGTGCCCGGCGGCAGGGAAAATGCCGTTGCCCGGCGCGCGCCTGCGATCATCAGCACGACGGCACCGATCGGCGGCCGCGCGAGCGCATGCGCGATCAGAATATTTCGGCGCATGTGGCCGAGACCCATCGTGTCGTGGGAATAGAGGGCGACGCGGGGACGCACGCCCGCCGCCGCTCTCACTGCGTCAGCGTCTTCGGCAGGCGGTAACCGCCCGCTATTCTTGGCGGTTCTCCTGGCCAGATGCCCTCCCGAACCAAAAATTACCCTCCCGAATCCCGCGGCTCAGTCGTACGACTAAAGTCGAGTATGACACCTAAACTTCAAAAATGATGGAGATTGGGGCTTTCTTAAGGTGTTGGGGACCCAGAGAAGGCGCCGACCCCGCCATGACACCTGTCAGCCGCTAACCGATTTACCCTCCTTTCGGTTATCGGCGTCGGGAACCGATGGGGCCCCGGGACGCCTCTTGTTTATTGTCGCAAGATCGGGACCAACCCGCGGGTCCGTAACGTCAGGATTTCGAGCGGATTCGACTTGATCGAATCCGATAATCCGGCGGTGAGCGAATCCGCATTGCGTTCCGCGGCCGAACGGCTCCGGCGCGCCTCCCGCGTCACGGTCGTCACTGGCGCCGGCGTCTCCGCGGCGAGCGGCGTGCCGACCTTCCGCGGCGCCGACGGGCTGTGGTCGAACTTCCGGGTCGAGGAGCTCGCGACGCCCGAGGCGTTCGCGCGGGATCCGCGTCTCGTCTGGGAATGGTACGAGTGGCGTCGGCGACTGGTCGCGGGCTGCCGTCCCAACCGCGCTCATAACGTGCTCGCGGCGTGGAGCCGCCGCCTTCCGCGATTCGCGCTGATCACCCAGAACGTCGACGGGCTCCACGAGCGCGCGGGCACGGAGAACGTCGTCCGGTTCCACGGCTCGCTCTGGGACCTGTCCTGCTGGGAGCGGTGCGCGGGATTGCCCGAGCGCTGGCACGACGAGACCGTTCCGTTCCCCGCGCTGCCGCCGTGCTGTCCGCACTGCGGCGGGCTCGCGCGGCCCGGCGTCGTGTGGTTCGGGGAGCCGATCGATCCCGCCGTGATGGAGCAGGCGGTCGCAGCTCTCGACTGCGACGTCTGCTTCGTCGTCGGGACTTCCGCGGTCGTCTATCCCGCCGCCGGGCTAGCCGACGAGGCGCGAGGCCGGGGAGCGTTCACGATCGAGATCAATCCCGAGCCGACCGAGGCGACTCCGCGCTTCGATCTGGCAATTCAGGGACGGGCGGAGGAGTTGCTCGACGCTCTCGAATCCTTCCTGTCGTCCGGCAGCCGGTTGAGCTCCAGCCAGTAGATCGGAAGAAGCCGGAGCCGCTGCAAGGTCTTTTCCGGCGAGTCGGACTTGGAGACGAAGGAATTCGCGCCGCACTCGTATGCGCGCTGGACGTCTCGTTCCTCCTGAGAGCTGGTCACCACGATGACCGGGACCTTGCGGGTCCGTTCGTGGGCGCGCAGCCGGCGCAGAACCTCGAAACCGTCCAGGCCCGGAAGATTGATGTCGAGGAGCACGAGATCCGGCGGAGGATCGGATGCGGCGCGCTCGAGCGCCTTCTCTCCGTTTGGAAATTCTTCGACGGAGACGTCCTGGCCGAAGGCGCCCTCCAACAGCCGGCGGATGACCCAGCGGTAGCTTCCGTCGTCTTCGATCAGAAAGACGTGGCGCGCCCGCTCCGGTGCGTTCGAGACGTTCGGCTCACCGTACAAAGCTCGACTCCTCCTCGAAAGGCTTTGAGAGAGCAAGAGCGATACCCGCACGGGACCGCGAATTGCTCAGTCCGCCAACCTGTCCTCCAGGCGGGACAGTCTCAATCGGCGTTAAGATCTGTCCGACCGGTCTTTCGCCAATGAAGAAAGCCATGTGGGTGGGCGTGGCGATCGCAATCGCTGTGGCGGGCACCTGGGGTTACGGCGCGCTCGCGCGCCGGGAAGACGACACGGGGCGCGCTGTCCGGCTTTTGGCCATCGCGGAAGAACAGAGCCTCGCGCTCTCGTTCTCGCGCAGCGGCCGTCTCGTGAGCCCCGTTCCCGACGAAGGCGAGCCCGTGCGCGCGGGTCAGACGGTCGCGCGCATCGAAGAGCCCGGGCTCGCCGAGGATGCCTCCGACTTCGAGCGCCAGATGGCGCAGAGCCGCGCGAGAGAGAACAGCCGCCGGGAAGAGGTCGCGCGACTCCAGGCGGATCTCGCGCAGATCGCGAGCGAAGAAAAGAGAATTGCGCGGCTCGTGCGCGAGGGGATCGCGCCGGCCGCAGACCTGGAGACCGTGCAGCACCGGCGCGACGGCACCAAGGCGGCGATCCGCGCGCGGGAAGCGGAGAAGGGACAGATCAGCGCCGAAGAGGACGCGCTCCATGCCCGGCTCGGAAAGGTGAAGCATTTCGAAAAGGAAGGCGCTCTCGTCGCTCAGTCTTCCGGCGTGGTGCTCACGCGCCACCACCGGATGGGCGAGTGGGTTGCGGCCGGCGAGCCGATCGTCACCCTCCAGCTCGAGGCGCCGCGGCTGCGCGTCGAGGTGCCGGAAGAACGCCTCTCCGCGTTTGCGCTGGGAAAGAGCGTGGAGATCTGGCCCCAGGCGCGGCCGGACGCCCGCGCGCATGCGCGGGTCGTATCGATCCGGCCCCGTTCGGAGTTCGCGACGCGCCGCAACTGGGGACTCCAGAGCCGAGACCTGCGCACGTTCTCCGTCCGGCTGGCCCCCGAAGGGTTGCCCGTCGTCTCCGGCCAGACCTTCGTGGTCGAGGCGGGCGCGAATTGAGGTCGCGTCCGCCCGGATGAATCCGATCCAGGCGGAGAAGCTCACCCGGAAGTTCGGCGATACCGTCGCGGACGATGCCGTCACGTTCGAAGTGCGGTCGGGGGAAACGTACGGCCTCCTCGGCCCGAACGGCGCGGGGAAGACCACGCTCGTGCGGATGCTCACGACCCTGCTGCCGCCGACCTCCGGCAAGGCGCGGGTCGCCGGGCACGACATCGTCCGGGAGAAGGGAAACGTTCGCGCTTCCATCGGGACCGTCTCTCAGGCGGAAACGACGGACGAGAACCTGACGGTCCGCGAGAACCTGTCGGTGCAGGGAAAGATGTACGGCCTCTGGGGACGGAATCTCTCCGAGAGGATCGAGCGCCGTTTGACCCAGGTCGGCCTGTGGGAGAAGAAAAACCAGATCACCAAGACTCTTTCGGGCGGGATGCGCCGCCGCCTCGAAATCGCGCGCGGAGTCCTTCACTCGCCGCACATCCTCTTTCTGGACGAGCCGACCACCGGGCTCGATCCCCAGAGCCGCCGCGCGGTCTGGGAGATGCTGGGAGAGCTGAAGACGCGCGACGCCAGCCTGGCGATCGTCCTGACGACGCACGCCATGGACGAAGCGAACTACCTGTGCGATCGCGTCGCCATCATGGACCGGGGTCGCATCCTGTGCGAGGACGCTCCGGAAGCGTTGAAGCGGAGCCTTCCGACCGGTGAGCACGTCGAGCTCGAGACGGATCGCGCGATCGAGCCGCGCGATAAGGAATCGATCGTCGCGCTCGGAGCGGTGAACTGGCGCTCCCCGGCACCCACCTCCGTCCAGTTCGAGGCGCGCCCCGGACAGGGGATCGGCCGGATCGCGGCGCAGCTCGTCGAGGAACGGGGATACGAGATCCGCCATCTCTCGATCTCGCCGGTCACGCTGGAAGACGTGTTCTTCGCTTACACCGGCCGTGCGCTCCGGGAAGAGACGGTCGCGTGAGCGGCGCAGTGGAAACGGCCGGCCGCGCGCGCGGGATCGCCGACCGTGCGACGAAAGGGGTCTCGCGCGGCCCGCGTCTCGCCTTTCTCGGCATCCTGGCCATCTGCCAGCGCGCCTATCTGACTCTCTGGCGCCAGCCGGTCCTGATCATCTCGACGATGCTCTTTCCCGTCATCTATCTCGCAGTGCTCGGCAACGCGCTCAACCGCCAGCTCGTGAACGTGCCGATCGCGGTCCTGGACGAGGCGGGCAACTCGCTCGCAGCCGAGTGCCGGCGGGGGGTGCTCGCGCTCGAAAGCGGTCGCAACCTCGTCGTTGCCACCTTTCCGGCCGATCGCGAGCAGGCGCTCGCAGACTTGAGAAACGGGAGATACCGGGCGGTCTGGGTTCTGCCATACGGTCTCTCGGCCGCCGGTCCCGCGCCGGCGTTCATCGGAGACAACACTGACCGGTTCTCCTACGCGACGGTCGAGTCGGCGCTCTCGGAAATCTGGAGAGAGGCGACGGGCGCCCGGCGCCTCGCCACCGAAGAGACCCGCCTCGAGGCGTATCCCTACCTCGATTACCTCACTTACCTCGGACCGGCGGTCGTTTGTCTCGCGATCTTCATGGGCTCGATGGTCGCCGGCGGACTCCAGGTGATCGAGGACCGGATGTACGGTTACCACGAAGGGTATCTCGTGACCCCCGTCTCGACCGGCGCGATCGTGACGGGACACATGCTCGCGGGCACTCTCGTGGCGGGCCTGGCGGGTTCCTTCGTGCTGCTCGCGATCATGCTGTTCACGCCGCTGCCGATGACGACGCCGGAGGCGCTCGGGGGCGGGCTGGTGACGGTGTTCCTGACCGCTCTCGCGATCACCGGACTCTGGTTCCTTCTCTTTGCCCGCGCGCGCAAGACGAGCGCGCTGCGCGGCATGTTCGGGATCATCAACGTGCTCGTGTTCTTTCCGTCGGGCGCGCTGTACCCGGTCGAGTCCTACCCGAAGTGGTTGAAGGTGATTTCCGACGTCGACCCGCTGACGTACGGCGTCTCGGCGCTGCGCGACCTGCTGCTTCGCGGCGCCCCGCTCAAGAGCTGCTACTCAGAGTGGCTCTTCCTGCTGACCTTCTCGATCGTGTGCGGCGTGCTGACGCAGGTGCTGTTCCGCCGGGAGGTCTAAAGGGGGTCAGGTCTCCACTTGCCACATTGAGGGTCAGGTCTCCACTTGCCACATTGAGGGTCAGGTCTCCACTTGCCACTTTGCCGGGCAAAGTTGCAGGGACACCCGTTTATCCCCGCGCGGCCCGGATGATGTCGGTCAGGACGCTCGAAACCCCGTTCAGGACGAACTGGATTCCGATGACGGCCGTGATCAGCCCCATGATCTTGGACACGATGCGCTGACCCGTCTCGCCGATCCTCGCGACGATCGCCGGCGCGGCGAGCAGGATCACGAGCGTCAGCACGATGTTGACGGCGATCGCAGCACCGAGAGCCATCCGGCGTCCCGCGTCCTGGGCCTGGCCCACGAGTACCATCACCGCGGAGATCGCGCCCGGGCCGGCGATGACAGGGATTCCGAGGGGGACGATCGATGGATCGGCGTTCTCCGATTCGTCCGTCGGAATCTGCTTGTCTCCCTGGACCTCCCGGAGCGACATGATGGTGAAGAGCATCCCGCCCGCGATCTGAAAAGCGGGAACGGTAATCCCGAAGAAGGAAAAGATCGCGCCGCCCGCGGCGGCAAACACGGTCAGGACCGCGGCGGCGGCGAGGCAGGCCCGGACCGCAACGCGGTGACGCTCCCGTGGCGAGCCTCTGGTCACCGCGACGAAGATCGGCGCGGCCGAGATCGGGTTGATCACCGAGAAGAGAGACGAAAACGCGAGGACGGCGAACTGCACCTCGCGCGAGGACAACATCAGCCGCTCCGCAACTGGTTCTCGAAGTCCTCGGGATGGGCGGCTCGCGCCCGCGCTTCCTCCGTCTCGACGAGCCCTTCCCGCGCGATCTTCGCGAGCGACTCTTCGAGAGTGATCGAACCCTGCTTCTTGGTCAGCACGATCTCCTGATGGAGGTGCTGGAGCGCATTCTTGCGGATGTGCTGGCGGGCTCCGTAGCTCACGAAAAGGAGTTCCGCCGCGGCCACCCTTCCCCCACCTTTCCTGGGAAGAAGGGTTTGTGTGAGCACCGCGGCGAGCGCCATCGCGAGCTCCTGGCGGATCGTGTTCTGCCGCTCCGACGGGAAGGAGTCCGCGACCCGGGAGACGGCGGACGCGACGTCCGTCGTGTGGACCGTGGAGAAAACAAGGTGCCCGGTCTCGGCCGCGGAAAGCGCGATCCGCATCGTCTCCGGGTCGCGCATCTCGCCGACGACGAGGACGTCCGGTGCCTGCCGCACCGCAGCGCGCAGCGCGGAGGGGAAGTCGGGCGCGTCGACGCCGATCTCGACCTGTTCGACGAGGCTCGACCGGTGCGGGTGCTCGTACTCGACCGGGTCTTCGATCGTCACGATGTGGCGGGAGTCGCGGCGATTGATCTCCTCGACGAGCGCCGCGAGCGTCGTCGTCTTGCCCGAGCCGGTCGGCCCGCCGACGAGCACGAGCCCGCGCGGAAGCCGGGTGAGCGCCTCCGCTCCCGGCGGCAGGCCGAGCGAGGCGAGCCTCGGCGGCTCGCTCGGCAACGAGCGGATCGCGGCGGCGGCGCGCCCCCGTTCGCGGTGGAGGTTGATCCGGAAACGGCCGACGCCGCGGAGCTTGTAGGAGACGTCCGCGACGAAGTCCTTCGCGTACAGCGCGCGGGCGCGCGAAGAGAGAACCGGCAACACCGCCTCGTCGACCTCGTCGCCCGCGAGGGGCGCGTGGGGAAGCGGGGTGATCTTTCCATCCACGCGCAGGGAAGGCGGAGCGCCGGCGATCAAGAGCAGGTCGCTCCCAGCGCGCTCGACGAGAGTCCGGAGCCAGCCGTCGAGCCGGACCGAGCTGCCGGCGTCCGATTCCGATCCCGGCGGGCGCTCCGAGTTGAGCTCCCGGATGAGCTGGTTCAGGTCCTCGACTTCGTCCATGGGGTGATTATTACGAAACCGCCAGCCGGATCGTCAGGCGGAATCCGAGGGGCGGACGAATGCGTACTCTCGACAGGATGAAAGCCGACCGCGCAATCGCGTTTTTCGTGGCCTGCCTGGTCACGCTGGCGGCTGTGGGACTTCTGTTCGCGGGCGAAAAGAGGAGCGAATCCCGGCTCTCGACCGCGCCGGACGGCCCCGGCGGAGCGGGGGACCTCGCGCTGGCGCCGGGGTTGTCGTTCACCGACGACTCATCGGCCGCCTTCCCGATTCGAGGCGAAAACCTCTCGGACGGGAAGGTCGCCACCGATCGACCGACCGCGATCTTCTTCGGGACGTCGCACTGCTGGAACACGAACCGGGAGGCGGAACGGTTCGTCGCTCTCTACCGGAAGCATCGCGAGGACGCGCGATTCGTGGTCGTCGATCTCGAGAATCCGTCAGCGGATCAGCGCAACTTGATCGCCCGCTTCTACCGCGGTGCCATCCCGACGCTGGCTTTCCTCGACCGCAAGGGCGAAGTTGTCTACAACCGCGCCGGAGAGACCGCGGGGGAGCGGGGCGATGCGTCTGAGCTCGAGGCGATCCTCCGCACGGCAAGAGGTCGGTAGTCGGGCTGGAGTCTCCTTCCTGATCGCGGTCGCCTCCGACCTTGGTCGGAGTGATCGACCGCCGCGGCGCTCGATAGGATTCGAGCCCTGACGGTCAGCAAACCACACATAAGGAGAGCACCATGTCGATCCGAACGCGTTCCTTCTGGACGATCGTTTCTTTCGTGTGTTCCGGCGCGGTCTTACTTGCGCAATCGACGATCGAGAACTGGCCGGCTCCGGCTTCGTGGAGCCCTTCCGCACGCGTGGTTCCGAAGGGAGAGGTTTCGCCGTCGGCCGTCGACGCGGTCGAGACGGTCCCGACGCCTCCGCTGCACTTCGTCGGTCTGAATCCGTGCCGGCTGGTCGATACGCGCGGGAACGGGTTCACAGGTCCGTACGGCCCGCCCGCGCTGACCCAGGGTGTTCCGCGCAATTTCGTTTTGACCGGGCAGTGCGGGATCAGCGCGACGGC
>Ga0114129_10007199_pt1 | contig 15833 bp, 14 predicted proteins | sample RhiMetdeltSRZDD1_FD_80071 | JGI IMG/M metagenome (GOLD analysis project Ga0114129, IMG submission 80071) | Populus rhizosphere microbial communities from Tennessee, USA - Rhizosphere MetaG P. deltoides SRZDD1 (version 2) (version 2) | ecosystem: Host-associated > Plants > Roots > Rhizosphere >... | reverse complement strand
TCGGGAGGAGACCTCGAGCCCTTCGACCGGCCGGAGGTTTCCGGGATCGCCGGAACGTCGATCAACACGGACTACTCGTTCGACGTCGTTCGGTGGCTCGCCGCGCGCCTTCCGAGGAAAGTCCGCCTCGACTGGGAGAACCCGGAGGATCCCGACCGGCTGCGCGCCCTTCTTCCGCGGTTCCTGCCGCTGCTCGAAGAGGAGGCGCTCGAGGACGCGAACGTGCCGTACGCCGAGTGGCTGCGCGCGGCGCAGCCGGACGGCCGCCGGGACCTGACGTGGCTGCTCGAGCGGATCGAGGCTCTCCCGCTTCCGGAGACCGATCGCGCCGAGCGTTACGAAGCTCTTCGGGCTCCCATCGAGTGGCGCCTCGGAAACGGCCGGATCACGCGAACCCGAATGCGCTGGCGCTCGCCGGAGATCTTCTTCCACCCGGCGCCGCTGATCCGCCGGCGCGACGTCTCGCTCGAGCGGGCGGCGGCCTCGCCGCCGCTGCCGGTGCGAAAGGTCGGGCGCGCCGAGGGGGGGCGCGTGGTCGACCTGACCCGCGGCGCGACCGCGCTCCGGTACCGGGAGTACTACGGATTCACATACGCCGATCCGGGGTCCGTGCGCGCCGCCCGCGTCGGACGGGGAGTCGAGATCTTCCTGATGGGACTCCAGCGCAACCGCCGTCTGCCGCTTCGCGCCGGCTTCGCCGGCTTCATCGTGAAGAACGGCGTACCCGTCGGATACATCGAGGGGCTGGCGTTCTTCGAGCGGATCGAGATCGGCTTCAACATCTACTACACGTTCCGCGAAGGGGAGTCGGCGTGGATCTTCGGCCGCGTGCTGCGACTCATCTCCCAGATCTATGGAGTCACGTCGTTTTCCATCGACCCGTATCAGCTCGGCCACGAGAACCCGGAGGCGATCGAATCGGGCGCGTTCTGGTTCTACCGGAAGCTCGGTTTCCGCCCGACGTCGCCGGCCGTGGAGCGGCTGCTCTCGACCGAGGAGGGGCGGATCGCGCGCGACCCGTCGTATCGGTCGTCCGCCCGGAGACTGGGGCGGCTCGTCACCGGGAACCTCCTCTACGAGATCGACGGCCGACGCGCCGGGGAGTGGGACCGGTTCCACATCCGCAACCTCGGCCTGGCCGTGCAGCGCCGGATGGCCACGCGTTACGGCGGCGATGCAGGGCGGGCGCGCCGCGAAGCGGCCGCACGGGTTGCCCGGGCCATCGGTGCGCGGGTCGCGCAGTGGAGCGCGGCCGAAGGAGCGGCCTTCGAGAACCTCGCCCTCGTGCTCGACCTCATACCCGACCTCGCGCGCTGGCCGCGGGAGGAGAAGACGGGGCTCGAAGCGATCGCTCGCGCGAAAGCGGGGCGGGAAGAGATGCGATACCTGAGTCTCCTGCAGAGGCACGAGCGCCTCCGGAAGGCGCTGATCCGAATCGGCTCGGCGCAGTCGACGCCCGCACACCGGCCCTCTGCCGGAGGGAGAGAGAGTTCCCGCGGCGGCGTTCACCGCTCTGCGGCACTCCGCGTTTAATAGCCGATCAGAGCCCGCGCCGCTCGGCAGACTCTCTCGGCGTTCGGAAGAAAGAACTCTTCCAGCGTCGGCGAGAAAGGGACCGGTGTGTCCGGAGCCGTGACGCGAAGGACCGGCGCGTCGAGCGCCTCGAAGCAACGCTCGGAGAGAATGGCCGCGACTTCCGCGCCGATGCCTCCGGTCCGGGTCGCCTCGTGCAGGATGATCGCGCGGTTCGTCTTCGTCACCGAGGCGAGAATCGTCGGCTCGTCGAGCGGGAACAGGGTCCGCAGGTCGATGACCTCGGCGTCGATCCCCTCGGCCTCGAGCGTTCTCGCGGCGTCGAGCGCCGTCCAGACCATCGCCCCGTAGGTCAGGATCGAAAGGTCCCGGCCGGTCCGTCGCACGGCCGCCTTGCCGATCGGGACGACGTAGTCCTCCCGGGGAAGCACTTCCTTCACGCGCCGGTAGAGGAACTTGTGCTCGAAGTAGAGGACCGGATCGTCGTCGCGGATCGCGGCCTTCAGCAGTCCCTTCGCGTCGTGCGCCGTCGACGGCTGAACGATCTTGAGCCCCGGCGTGTGCGCGAAGTACGCCTCGGGGTTCTGGGAGTGAAACGGTCCGCCGTGCACCCCTCCTCCGGCCGGGCCGCGCACGACGAGCGGTACCCCGCACCCGGTCCGGTATCGCGACTTCGCCGCGAAGTTCGTGATCATGTCGAACGCGCAGGAAATGAAGTCCGCGAACTGCATCTCCGCGACGGGGCGAAGGCCCCCGATGGCGGCCCCGACCGCTGCGCCGACGATCGCCGTCTCGGAGATCGGGGTGTCGAGGACACGCTCCTCGCCGAACCGGTCGACGAGCCCGTCGGTCACCTTGAAAGCCCCGCCGTACACGCCGATGTCCTCGCCGAGCACGAAGACGCGCTCGTCGCGCTCCATCTCCTCGAACAGAGCCTCCCGGATCGCGTCGACGTAGAGCGTCTCCCCGTGCGCGATGGCGGTCCCGCCGCCGCCCGCCGTCGGGGGACTCACGTCCGCCTCCGGAGGAAGACGTCCTCGGCCTCCGTCGCTCCGCCCGCGTAGACGTCGGCGATCGCGTCGCGGGCCGGAGGGTACGGGCTCCGCTCGGCTTCCACGACGTCTCGATCCAGCTCTTCCCCGATCCGCCGGTCGATCGCCTCGAGGTCGGCGGCGGTGACGCCTCCCGAAGCGAGAAGTCTCTCGGCGTGCCGATCGATCGGGTCCCGCCGCGCCCACGTCTCGAGCTCCTCCCGCGGGACGTAAGCCTGACCGTCGTGTTCCGCGTGACCCCTCATCCGGTACGTGCGCGCCTCGATGAGCGTCGGCCCTCCCCCCGAGCGGGGGCGTTCGAAGGCGGTGCGCGCCGCGTCGTAGACGGCGACGACGTCGTTTCCGTCGACGCTCACGCCCGGAATTCCGTAGGCGGCCGCTCGATCGGCGAGGCTCTTCGCGGCGGTCTGCCTGCGAAGAGGCGTGGAGTAGGCCCACCCGTTGTTCTCCGCGATCACCACGAGCGGCAACTTTTGCACGCCCGCAAAATTCAGCCCCTCGTGAAAGGCGCCGGTCGAGGTCCCGCCGTCGCCGATATAGGTCATGGCGACCGTGCGCTTTCGCTCCATCCTCGCGGCGAGCGCGATTCCCGCCATCACGGGAACGAGAGCGCCGAGCATCGAGATGGAGGAGACGACCCCTCGCTCGGGCCGCCCGAAGTGGAGGTTTCCTTCCTTGCCGCCCGATGGCGACGCGGCGCGTCCCAGATGCTGCAGGAGGATTTCCTTCGGCGTGTACCCCATTACCAGCACCGCGCCGAGATTGCGGATGAGCGGCCCGAGGACGTCTCCCTTCTCGAGCGCGGCCGCGCTCCCGACCGAGGTCGCCTCCTGGCCGAGCGATCGGTAGAGACCTCCCACGACCTTTCCCTGCCGATAGAGGTGGACGAGTCTCTCCTCGAGCGAGCGGTTCAACCGCATCAGCCGGTAGAGCTCCATCTGTTGTCGGAGGATCGGGTCCGGCATCGGAGACGCCCGGATTATACGGGCCGAAACGCGGAACGGGACAGACGGAACACGTAAGATGACAGGGTGACTTCTCTCGTCTCGGTCGTGATCGCATCGGACCGGGTGAGCGGGTCGTTGTCGGAGACCCTCGCGTCGCTCGAAGGACAGACGGGCTCGCCTTCGTTCGAGGTCATCGTCGCGTCCGCGTCGCGGCCGTCCGACTGCGCTCGTTCCTTTCCGGTCGAGTGGGTGCCTGCGGAATCCCGCAATCCCGCCGCCCGGCGCAACCGCGCCGTTCGGCGCTCGCGCGGCGAGATCCTCGCGTTTCTCGACGACGACGCCGAGGCCGAAGCCGGGTGGCTCGCGGCGGGGGTGCGCGTCCTCGAAGCCGCGGACGTCGCCGGCGGTCCGGATCTCGGTCCGGCGGGGGCGCCCTACCGCGAGAGGATCTCCGACCTCCTGCTGGCGACTCCGTTCATCGGCGGCGGGGTACCCGCGCACGAGAGGCGCCCGGCGGCCGGTCCGGTGGCCTCGCCCCACGACGTCGCGTTGTGCAACCTGTTCGTGCGCCGCCGTGCGTTCGAGGCGCTCGGCGGTTTCGACGAGTCGCTGGGATACGTGGGTGAGGACACGGACTTCGTGCGCCGCGCGCTCGACCGGGATTTCCGTGTCGTCCTCGATCCGGACGTGCGCGTCCGGCATCGCCGCCGGCCCTTCCCCGGCGCCTACATCGCCCAGCGCTGGCACTACCGCGTCAAGACCGGCCGGCTGCTCGTCCTGCGGCCAGGCCTCCACGCACGCCCTCGAATCGTCGCGTTTCTGACGGCGGGGTTCGCGGCCACAGCCGGGGCCGCGCTGTTCGGCCTGCCGTTTCTGGTACCCGCGGCTGTCGCGTACGCGGTCGCGACGTCGGTCCTGTCCTTTCCCATATGGCGGCACGATCCCGCGCTTCTCCCCGCCGTCCCTCTTGCGTTCGCCGTGCACCACCTGACCTATTTCGCGGGGTTGCTCGCGGGCATCGCCCGGGGACTCCTCACGGCGGGCGCGCGTTGAACGAGCTCGGCCTCGCGAGTCAGTGGCTGCGCGGCCGCCGGACCCTGCCGCGATACCTGATCCTCGGGATGACGAACCTCTGCAACAGCCGGTGCGTGACGTGCTTCTACTGGGACCATCTGAACGTCAACCGGCACCTCGAGATGTCGCTCGAGGATTACTCGCGGGCGCTCGTCGACCTGCCGTCGCTGTACAGCGTCGTTCTGACCGGCGGCGAACCGACGTTGAATCGCGACCTCCCCGAGATCGCGAAACTCCTTTACCGGCGGCACCACGCGGCCAACGTGACGATGCCCACGAACTCGCTCTTGCCCGAGCAGGTCGAGGCGACCGTGGCGCGGGCTCTGGAGGCACGAAAGAGCGATCGGCAGACGTTCACGGTCGGCCTGTCGCTCGACCATCTGGGCCGGAAGCACGACGAGATCCGCGGTGCGCCGGGAAACTTCCCGAACGTCGTCGAAACCTACCGGCGCCTGGCGGATCTGAAACGGCGCCGGGCAGGACTCGTCGTCAACGTGCAGACCGTGCTCGCGTCGTTCAATCACGAAGAGCTCGCGGAGATCACGTCCTGGGTGTCGTCGAACTTCCGAGACATCGACTTCCACTCGTTCGAACTGCTTCGCCCGCCCTTCCCGGACTCCTCCATCCGCCCGCTGACGGCGGGGGAGTACTCCCGCGCGCTCGAGTCCTTGAAGCCGTACTGGGCGCGGTTCGACCGTTACCGGCCGATCCTGAAGAACCTGAAAGTCGCGGCGCGCGAGGCGGAGCTCGAGACCCTCGAGCAGGAGCGGATGGTCTACCCGTGCTTCGCGGGGACGGTGTCGGGGGTGTTGAACCCCGAAGGAACTGTCTCTCTCTGCGAGGTGCAGTGGGAGATCGGAAACATCCGGGACTTCGGGTGGTCCTTTGCGAAAGCGTGGTTCTCGGAGAAGGCCGACGAGATGCGCGGCCGTATCGCCAAACGCGAGTGCTGGTGTACGCACTCGTGCTTCATGAGCTCGAGCCTTCCGTTCTCGGTGAAGGGTCTGACCAAGCTGGCGACCACCGCCCTCTTACCGACTGTCCGAGCGGTCGAAACCTAGCGTTATTGCCATGGGATGTCGCCCGGCCGCCGCTTGCTCTCTACCGGCGCCGTCGAGGCGCCGCTAAGAAAACTCGAGCGGCCGATAAAAAAGGCCGGGCGAAGCCCGGCCCTCGAGAAACATGCCGGCGATGCGGTCGCCGGGCTTTGAAGCCTTACTTCTTCACCTCGCCGACGACGAGCTTGTTCTCGACGCTCTTGACGCCCGAAGTCTCCTTGGCGAGCTTGACGGCCTGGTCGATCTCGGCCTGGCTCTTCATGTGATCGCCCGTCAGGTAGACGACTCCGTTGCGCGTGTCGACGTCGATCTTGAGGCCTCCGACCTGCGGGTCGGCCAGAAGCTTCGCCTTGACCGCCGCAGTGATCGCGGCGTCATCCATCACCTGCCCGACCGGACGATTCGGCTCGGGGTTCGGGGCGTTTCCGCCCATTGCCTTGTCGCCTTCGCCTCCCGGCGCGGGCGCGCCGCCCGCAGCGTTGGCGCTGGGATTGGCGGCACTGCCGCCCATCTCGGTGTTGTGCTCACCCGGCATTGCCGCCGAGCCGCCCGCCACCGTGATGTTGTCCACCACGTCGGCGACGCCCTCGGTCGCGCGCGCCAGGGCCACCGCCTGATCCTTCGCGGCCTGGCTGTCGACGTTGCCCGAGAGCGTGACGACCTTGTCCTTCGTATCGACGTCGATCTGGTAGGCCTTCACCGTGTCATCCGCGGCGAGTTTCGACTTGACCTTGGTCGTGATCCCCGCGTCGGTCTGCGCGCACGCAATCGCGAACGTGACCGCTGCGAGAATCCCCAGAAGAGTGGTGATCCGTTTCGTCATGAAGTTCCTCCTTGCCTGGCCAAATGGCCGCGACATCTTGTTTGCATCTTTCGTGCCGGTGAAAAGGGTCCCGGTGGGTCGATGGAAATGTCTGAGACGATTGGGCTATTCTGCGCATTCGGAGTACGCATGGCTGACGAGAAGCGCGACGATCCGACCGTGCCGCCCGGAGTCCGGGAGGGACGCCGCCGCTCAAAAGAGGCGGTGCGCCGCACGTTCGACCGCCGCCCCCCCTGGAAGCGGGATTTCACGACCGTTTCGGGCGAGGAGGTCGACCCGCTCGCCGCGCCGGACTCGATCGCCGGCTTCGATTTCGAGCGGGATCTGGGCTGGCCGGGGGAGTACCCCTACACCCGGGGCGTGCAGCCCACCATGTACCGCGGCAAGCTCTGGACGATGCGCCAGTTCGCCGGATACGGCACGGCGCGGCAGACCAACGAGCGCTTCCACTACCTCCTGGAGCGCGGGCAGACCGGACTCTCGACCGCGTTCCACCTTCCGACTCTCTACGGGTACGACTCCGACCATGAGATGGCCCGGGGAGAGGTCGGCAAGTGCGGAGTCGCGATCGATTCACTCGCCGACATGGAGATTCTCTTCGACGGCATCGACCTCGGCCGCGTGACGACCTCCATGACCATCAACTCGACCGCCCCGATCGCGCTCGCGATGTACCTCGCGGTCGCCGACAAGCACGGAACGCCGTGGGACCGGGTCGGCGGAACGCTTCAGAACGACATCCTCAAGGAGTACATCGCGCAGAAGGAGTACATCTTTCCGCCGCGCCCCTCGATGCGGCTCATCACCGATCAGTTCTCGTTCTGCGCGCGGCACGTCCCGCGCTGGAACACGATCTCGATCTCGGGGTACCACATCCGCGAGGCCGGCTCCACGGCTCTCCAGGAGCTCGCGTTCACGCTGCGCGACGGGGTCGAGTACGTCGAGTACGGGATCGAGGCGGGACTCCCGGTGGACGAGTTCGCACCGCGACTGTCCTTCTTCTTCAACGCGCATAACGACTTCTTCGAGGAGATCGGCAAGTACCGGGCGGCGCGTCGCGTCTGGGCGAAGACGATGCGCGAGCGGTTCGGCGCGAAGGATTCGCGGTCGTGGATGTGCCGCTTCCACACGCAGACCGCCGGCTGCTCGCTGACGGCGCAACAGCCGTACAACAACGTGGTCCGCACGACGATCCAGGCGCTCGCGGGCGTCCTCGGAGGAACGAACTCGCTCCACACCAACTCACTCGACGAGACCCTCGCATTGCCGAGCGACTTCGCCGTGAAGCTCGCGCTGCGCACGCAGCAGGTCATCGCGCACGAGTCGGGGGTGGCCAACACCATCGATCCGCTCGGCGGGTCGTACTTCGTCGAGGAGATGACGACGAAGATGGAACGCGGTTGCTTCGACTACTTCCGCCGGATCGACGCCCTCGGCGGCATGGTCGAGGCGATCGAGGCCGGCTTCCCTCAGCGGGAGATCATGGACGCCGCGTACGCCTACCAGCGGGCGGTCGATGCAAAAGACAAGATCGTCGTTGGAGTGAACGAGTTCGTGGACGAAACCGAGCAGCCCCTCGAGATCCTCTACATCGACGAGTCGGTCGAGGAGCAGCAGAAGAGGGACCTCGCCGCGCTGCGGCGCTCCCGCGACGGAAAGGCCGTGACATCGGCCCTCGGCGCGCTCCGCGCGGCCTGCAAGAACGGCCAGAACGTCATGCCTCCGCTGATCGAGGCGGTGAAGACCTACGCGACGGTGGGAGAGATCTCCGACGTGATGAGGGAGGTCTTCGCGACGTACGAGGAGCCGGCGGTTTTCTGACCGCTCGCGCGGTCAGCGCCCTCACTCCCTGACCCTCTCCCCGAGGGAGGGGAGAAAGACGTGAGAAAATTGATCGGATGAGCGACGAGACGTCTCCTTTCTCCTCGATCGAGCACGCCGTCGAGGAGCTCCGCGCGGGCCGGTTCGTCGTCGTCGTGGACGACGAGGACCGGGAGAACGAGGGGGACCTCGTCCTCGCGGCGGAGAGGGTCACACCGGAGGCGATCAACTTCATGGCGCGCGAGGGCCGCGGCTTGATCTGTCTCGCGTTGACCGAGGAGCGCTGCGACGAGCTCGAGCTGCCTCCCATGGTGGACGACAACACGTCCAACTTCGGCACGGCATTCACGGTGTCGATCGAGGCCCGCGGCCGTGTGACGACCGGCATCTCGGCGGCCGACCGCGCCGCGACCGTGAAGGCGGCCATCGATCCCCGGACGCGGCCGGCGGATCTCGCGCGGCCGGGACACATGTTCCCGTTGCGGGCAAAGGCCGGCGGGGTCCTGAAGCGCGCCGGCCAGACGGAGGCTTCCGTCGACCTCGCCCGGATCGCGGGTCTCGACGCCTCGGCGGTCATCTGCGAGGTCATGAACGAGGACGGCACGATGGCCCGGGTGCCGGACCTCGCCGCGTTTTGCGAGAAACACGGCCTCGCGATGGTCACGGTCGCGGACTTGATCCGCCACCGGATGAAGAACGAGAGGCTCGTCCAACGCATTGCCGCACCGCACCTCCCCACGCGGTTCGGCGAGTTCCGCCTCTTCGCGTACCGGAGCGAGGTCACTCACGAGGAGCACATCGCTCTCGTTCACGGGGAGATCCGCGAAGACGACCCGGTGCTCGTTCGCGTCCACTCGCAGTGCCTGACCGGAGACGTCTTCGGATCCAGCCGTTGCGACTGCGGCGCTCAGCTCGCGCTCGCCATGGAGAAGATCATCGAGGCGGGAAGGGGAGTGTTCCTCTATCTCCTCCAGGAAGGCCGCGGCATCGGGCTCGTGAACAAGTTGAAAGCGTACGAGCTGCAGGACGAAGGCCACGACACTGTTTCGGCCAACGAGAAGCTCGGGTTCCCGCCCGATATCCGCAACTACGGAGTCGGCTGCCAGATTCTGCGCGACCTCGGAGTCCGCAAGATGCGGCTCATGACCAACAACCCATCCAAGTACGTGGCGATCGGCGGTTTCGGGCTCGAGATCGTCGAGCGCGTTCCCTTGGAAGTCCATCCGACCGCGGGGTCGCGCAAGTACCTCGAAGCCAAGAAGAACAAGATGGGCCACCTGTTGAAGATGGTGTGAAGGAACCGGTTCCAGGTTCGAGGTCCCAACCCCGGAATCAATAGCTGATAGCTTCCTCCTCGCTCCAGAGGAGGAAATCCATGCCGAAGCTCTTCGAGGTCGTGCCTCCGTCGCCGGGCGGCCGACACATCGCCCGCGTGGTGATCGTGGCGGTCGTTCTCGTCCTTCTTCTCATCGGAAACCCGGTCACCGTGATCCCCGCCGGCCACGTCGGGGTCAAGGACTTCTTCGGCCGGGTCTCGTCGAGCGTCCTGCCTGCCGGCGTGCACGTCGTTTTTCCCTTCACCCGCGTCGTCAAGATGTCCGTCAAGACCCAGGAGGTGAAGGAGACCGCGGAGGTTCCGTCGAAGGAAGGCCTGACGATGGAGCTCGAGGGATCGCTGCTCTACCGGCTCGATCCTCAGAAGGCCGCCGACGTCTATCGAACGATCGGCAAGGACTACGAGGAGATCGCCGTGCATCCGCAGATCCGCTCGGCGATCCGCGAGGTCACGGCCTCGTACGAAGCGAAGGTGCTCTACTCCGCGGAAAGAGAGCGAATCGCCCGCGAAACTCTGGAGCTCTTCAAGAAGCTGGCGGGCGATCGCGGGATCATCGCGGAAGCCGTCCTGCTGCGGAAGATCGGCCTGCCCGACGTCGTCGCCAACGCGATCCAGGAAAAACTCCGCCGCGAACAGGAGTCCGAGCAGATGAAGTTCGTTCTCCAGAAGGAAACGCAGGAGGCGGAAAGAAAACGCATCGAGGCTCAGGGGATCGCGGACTTCCAGAAGATCGTCGCCGCCGGGATCAGCCCGGCGCTCCTCGAGTGGAAGGGCATCGAGGCGACCGAGAAGCTCGCGATGAGTCAGAACTCCAAGGTCGTCGTGATCGGGAGCGGGAAGAACGGGCTCCCGCTGATCCTCGGGGGCGAGGGGAAGTGACCGCGCGATCCGCGGTCATCCCGAGCGAAGAGCGGGATCTCTCCGGGAAGGCCGGAGATCCCTCGGGCTGGGCCGCAGCGGTCGCTGCGCGACCCGCGGCCGGAAGGTTCTAAACCGGGGGCGGCCCGGAACGTGATACTCGAACCGGTTGTGCTGGAGGGGCAGCACGTTCGGTTGGAGCCCCTTTCGCTCGACCACCTCGCCGACCTCGCGAAGGTCGCGTTCGACGAAGAGATCTGGCGCTGGACCAGCGAACGGGCGCTCTCGCCCGACGAGCTTCGCGCCTACGTCGACCGGGCCCTCGCCGCGGCGCGCACCGGGACCGCGCTTCCGTTCGCGACGGTCGCGCGCGCGGCCGGCCGGGCGATCGGCAGCACGCGGTTCGCGAGCTTCGACGCTCCGAACCGACGCATCGAGATCGGGTGGACGTGGATCGGCCGGGACTGGCGGCGTACCGCGATCAACACGGAAGCGAAGTACCTCATGCTCGCGCACGCCTTCGAGAAGTTCGGCTGCGTGCGGGTGGAGCTGCGGACGGACGTCCGGAACGAAAAGTCCCGGGCGGCGATCCGACGGATCGGGGCTTCGGAGGAGGGCGTGCTTCGAAAGCACGCGATCACGTGGGCCGGCCGGGTGCGCGACGACGTGTACTACAGCATCGTGGACGACGAGTGGCCGACCGTGAAGGCGAGTCTGGAAGAGCGCCTCGCGCGCGGTTAGTCCCCCTCGTACCAGCGCGTGAGCTTCTCGGGCGCGACGCCCGCGAAATAGCCGAGCATCACCTTCCAGGTCCGCAAGACCTGCCTCGGGACCCCGACCTGCCGGTATCGCCGCGGCGACGTCCGGGTCTTCTCCGGCCGGACGACGAAACGGCCGGCGCGGCGTAGACGGAGGACGAAGTCGAGGTCGTCGCAGATCGGAAGGTCCCGGAAGCCGCCGGATCTCTCGTACGTCGAGCGCCGGCAGAAGATCCCCTGGTCGCCGAGCGGCAGCTTCCACGCGCGCGACCGGCGGTTCGCCCACCACGCGATCCACCGCATCGGCAAGCCGCCGCCCTCGTAGGCGAGCGAGAACGCGCCGGCGTCCGCGCCGCTCTCGAGCGTCTTGCGGATGAGATCGAGAGCCCCGTCCGGAGGGCACGAGTCGGCGTGGAGGAAAAAGAGCACGTCCCCGCGGGCCCGCTCCGCGGCGCGCGCCAGGCGCGCGCCTCTCGGACCGTCGCCGTCGGCCACGATGAGCTCGGACTCCGGCTCGCGGGCGAACGCCTCGAGCGGTTCCGCGCCTCCGGGAACCTCGCCGCGAATCGGGACGATGATGGAGATCACCGGACGGCCCTGCGGAGCGCCGATGCTAGCATTTGCCGGGTGAAGCTCCCGATGCCGGCAGCCGTGCTCGCCGGCGGCGCGTCGACGCGAATGGGCCGGTCGAAGGCGTCGTTGCCTTGGGGAGCCGGGAATCTGCTCGAGTTCCAGACGGGGCGGCTCGCGACGCTCTTCAGCGAGGTCCTGGTCGTCGTCAAGGAGACTCCGGATTTCCCGATCGGCACCGGCCGCATCGTGCTCGACCCGTCCCCGGACTTCGCCGCGATCTACGGGCTCGTCCGAGCGCTCGACGAAGCCGAGGACCGCATCTTCATCCTCGCCGTCGACCTCCCCGGGCTGACGCACGACCTCGTGCGCGAGATCGCGGTTCGCGGGCTCAAGACGCCCGCGCCCGCGCTCATTCCGGAGGCCGGCGGGCGGCTGCAGCCACTCGCCGCGGTCTGGCGCAAATCCGCGGCGCGCTTCGCCCGGAACCGGATCGGACGGGGTGTCCTCTCTCTCACGTCACTCGCCGACGAGGTGGCCGCCGACGTCCTGCCCGAGCGCGAGTGGCGCAAGCTCGACCCGAGCGGACGCGCGTTCGCCAATCTCAACACGTTCCAGGAGTACGCCGCGCACCGGGAGCGCGCCTGACGGCCGGTCGCAGAAGCGGCCGAAGCGCCCTCCACCTCGACTCCCGCGGACGGGCGCGCATGGTCGACGTCGGCGCAAAGCCAAGGACGCGCCGCCGCGCCGTTGCCCGCGGACGGGTTCAACTGAGCTCCGCGGCCTGGGAGGCGCTCTCGAGCGGCCGACTCTCGAAGGGCGACGCGCTGGCGGTGGCGCGGCTCGCGGGGATCCTCGCGGCCAAGAAGACACCGGAGCTGATTCCGCTCGCCCACCCGCTGCCGCTCGAGTCGGTGGAGGTGGAATGCGAGCTGGCTCCGCGATCTCGCGAGGTGGTCGTCACGGCGACCGTGTCGACGACCGCGCGGACCGGCGTCGAGATGGAAGCCTTGACCGCGGTGTCCGTCGCCTGCCTCGCCCTATACGACATGGCGAAGTCGCTCGACCGCTCGATCACGATTCGCGAAATCGTCCTCGTCGAGAAGACGGGCGGCCGCTCGGGGCGCTACCTCCGGGGCTGAGGGACGGGCTCGGCCGGCGGCATCGTTGCCGATCCGGGCGCGGGGTAGAGAACCGTCCGACTCGGCGGTTGGGTGGGAGCGCTCGGTGAGGGCGGTGGAATCTGCGGAGTGGGCACCGGCCCGGCGGAGAGCGGGATCGCGGACTGCGACCGCGTCGTCGCGGTCGGCGGTTTTGGGGGTCGCCCGGTCGCCGCGCCGGCGCGCGAAGTCGATCGGACGAGGCCCAGGACCGCGAACCCGAGAACCGCCACGAAGAGGACGATCGCGGCGTAGTAGGTCCAGGCGGGTCGTTCGGGCTGGTGTTCCATCGTTTTCGCCGGGTGCAATTCGAAGTCCAAAACCTCGCGGCTATAGTAACGAAGGGTTGCGCGCCGTCATTCGATTTGCCAGGAGTCGCCGATGCCGCTTTCCTCCATCCGCGTCTTGATCGTGACCGTCTCCGACGGGGTCGCCGCCGGGGACCGCGAAGACCGTGGAGGTCCCGCGTGCGAGGAGGCGCTCGTCCGGTCGGGCATCGAGCACGACGTCGTCGGTCGCCGCGTCCTCGCCGACGATCCCGAAGCGATTTCGGGGCTCGTTCGCGCGCAGGCGGATTCCGGCGCGGCCGATCTCATCGTTCTGACCGGAGGGACCGGTCTCTCGCCGCGCGACCGGACTCCGGAAGCGGTGCGGAGCGTCATCGACCTCGAAGCGCCGGGGCTCGCGGAGAAGATGCGCGCCGACACGGGACGCGATTTCGCGGCGGCGTACCTCTCCCGACAGGTCGCGGGGGTGCGCGGCCGGACGCTCGTCGTGGCGCTGCCCGGCTCGCCGAAGGGCGCGGCCGACTGCCTCCACGCGGTTGCCGAGCTCCTTCCGCACGCGATCGAGCTGGCGCGCGGAGAGCGCGCGCACCATCCGCTCCCGGATCCGGAGGTCGAAGAGGCTTGACCGGGCGGGCGAGAAGTACCGTCCCGGGTATCGACGCGCTCACCGCCGACCCGTCGCCGATCGCGGGGAAGAGGATCGCCCTGATCACGAACCACGCCGCGGTCACCGCCGACGGAGTGCCGTCCTGGCGGGCGCTCCTCGGGCTGCGCGACGCGAGGCTCGTGCGCCTCTTCGGACCGGAACACGGCATCGACGGCGGCGCGGTCTACATGGAGGGGGTGTCCTCGTCGATCCACCGCGAGAGCGGGCTCCCGGTCGTCTCGCTGTATGGAACGACGCGCGAGAGCCTGGCGCCGGCGACGGACGATCTCTCCGACGTCGACACCCTCGTCTTCGACGTGCCGGACGTCGGCGCCCGGTACTACACGTACAACTGGACGATGCTGCTCGCGATGGAGGCCTGCGCGGCGCTCGGGAAGGGCTTCGTCGTCTGCGATCGGCCGAACCCTCTGGGCGGGCAGGTCGAGGGCGCGCCCCAGGACCCCGACTTTCTCTCGTTCGTCGGACTGCACCCGATCGCGGTGCGCCACGGCATGACGTCGGGCGAGCTCGCGCGGCTCCTCGCCGCGGAGCGCGGGCTCGACCTCGATCCCGTCGTATCCCGGATGCGAGGCTGGGCCCGCGATCTCCCCTATGCGGACACGGGGCTTCCGTGGATCCCGCCGTCTCCCAACATCCCGACGGTCGAGAGCGCCCGGGTCTATCCCGGGATGGCGCTCCTCGAGGGAACCAACCTCTCCGAAGCGCGCGGGACCGCCCGGCCTTTCGAGATGTTCGGCGCACCGTGGCTCGAGCCACTCGCGCTCGCCGAGGCGCTCTCTGCCCTCGACCTGCCCGGCGTCACGTTCCTGCCGACCCGGTTCCGGCCGATGTTCGAGAAGTACGCGGGCGAGACGTGCGGCGGCGCGATGCTGAAAGTGAGCGACTCCGCGCTCTTTCCGGCGTTCGAGACGGGGTTGCGCATCATCGAGACCGCGCGGCGGCTCGCCCCGGGGCACTTCGCGTGGAGGAGCGAGCCCTACGAGTTCGACAGCCGTCCCGCCATCGACGTTCTGACGGGCTCCGCTCGCTATCGCGAGTCGCTCGACTCGGGGGCGGGAGCGTCTTCCGAGGTCGCGCGCCACCGGAGCGAGGGGCGCAAGTTCCTCGCGCGGCGCGATCCCTTTCTCCTCTATCCGGACCACCGGCCGGCGCTCGTCGCGTTCGTCGGCGGCCATGACTCGGGCAAGACGACCCTCCTGCTCGACCTCGTTCCGCGGCTTCGCGCGCGGGGACTTGCGGTCGGGGCCGTCAAGCACACCTCGCGCGACCTCGAGGACGACGTCGCCGGCAAGGACTCCCAGCGGCTCGGCGCTTCCGGGGCGGACGTCTGGGCGCTCGTGACGCCGGAGCGGGCGACGGTGCGACGCCGCGCCGACGGATCGGGGCTTCCCGACCTCGTTCGACGCGAGTTCGCGGACTGCGACCTGGTGCTCATCGAGGGATTCAAGTCGCTCCCGCTCCCGAAGATCGAAGTGACCCGCGCCGGCGCCGCTCGGCCGCCGATCGCCGACGCCCTCGCTCGCGTCTCCGACGGGCCGGCGACCGACTCCGTCCCCACCTATCGATTCGACGACAAGGAGGGAATCCTCGCGGCGGTGCTCCGGCTCGCCGGCCTGCGTCGGTAGCGGGCGATCGATGTTCGTCGTCTTCGACCTCGACGGCACCCTGATCGACGGTTACGACGGCATCACCGACGCCCTCGGTTTCGCGATGCAGCGACTCGGGCGCGTCCCGCTGCCGGCGGCTCGGGTGCGGGGCATGGTCGGCGAGGGCCTCGAGCGCCTGATCGCGAAGGCAATCGCGCCCGAGCTCGTCGGCGAAGGCGTCCGGCTGTTTCGCGAGCGCTACGCGGAGGTCGCCGATGCGAAGACGCGTCTCATGGCGGACGT
>Ga0114129_10007198_pt1 | contig 15833 bp, 16 predicted proteins | sample RhiMetdeltSRZDD1_FD_80071 | JGI IMG/M metagenome (GOLD analysis project Ga0114129, IMG submission 80071) | Populus rhizosphere microbial communities from Tennessee, USA - Rhizosphere MetaG P. deltoides SRZDD1 (version 2) (version 2) | ecosystem: Host-associated > Plants > Roots > Rhizosphere >... | reverse complement strand
CGATCGCGCCGCGAAGAAGCTGTCCGATCTGGCGGAGAAGGCGCGTCCTGCGGCGGAGAAGGCCGGCGAGACGGCGAAGAAGGTCGCGGTCGATCTGTCGGAAGGGCTCGACGGGGCGTTCGCGAAGATCACCGAGCAAGCGCGCGACTTGATGGCCAAGGGCCAGCACACGCGCGTGCGCATCAAGTTCCGCGGCAAGCAGATCGCAGAGGTCCCCATCGCGGTGGTCGCGGCGGCGGAGGTGGCGAGCTTCTGGTGGTTCGGGCCGCTCCGCGTCGTCCTCGGCCACGTCGTCGGGCGGGCGGTACTCGACGTCGAGTTCGTCTCCAACGCCGACCACCACGTCTCCGAAGGGCGCCGCTGGCTGCAGGAAGGCGAGATGGAGAAGGCGCTCGCGGAGTTCGACAAGGCGCTCTCCATCGACCGCCGGCACGCGGGCGCCCATCTGGGTCGCGGGATTGCGCTCAAGCTGCGCGGCGACAAGGCCTCGGCGCGCGACGCATTCCGCGAGGCGGAGCAGTGCGATCCGCGCAGCGAAGCAGGGCGTGAAGCCCGGCGCCATCTCGACAATCTGTAGCGTTTCCCGCCCCCGAGAATCCGATGGCGGCAACCCCGTTCGCGGGGTAGAAATCTGCCTTCCCCGCGTGTTCAAACCCGGGTTCCCCTCCAGGGTGAAATCGAATGGCTGAAGCAACCGCTCCCTCGCTCGTCCCCGTCGCCATCGAAGACGAGATGCGGCAGGCGTACCTCGACTACTCGATGTCCGTGATCGTCGGGCGCGCGCTGCCCGACGTGCGCGACGGATTGAAGCCCGTCCATCGCCGCATCCTCTACGCGATGTTCGAGCAGGGCATGTTGCACAACCGGCGCTACTCGAAGTGCGCCGGCACCGTGGGCGAAGTGCTGAAGCGGTATCACCCGCACGGCGATGCCGCCGTCTACGACGCGCTCGTCCGCCTCGCGCAGGAATGGAACCTGCGCGCTCCGCTCATCGACGGGCAGGGCAACTTCGGGTCGATCGACGGCGACAGCGCGGCCGCGTACCGGTACACGGAAGCGCGCCTCACCCGGCTCGCCGAGGCGATGCTGGCGGACATCGACAAGGACACGGTCGATTTCGTCCCCAACTTCGACGACTCGACCACCGAGCCGAGCGTCCTGCCGGCGCGCTTTCCCAACCTGCTCGTGAACGGCTCGGCCGGGATCGCCGTGGGCATGGCGACGAACATCCCGCCGCACAACCTCGGCGAGACGATCGAGAGCTGCATCCACCTCATCGACCATCCCGACGCGCCGCTGCGCGACCTGATCGATCCCAAGCTGGGCGGGACCTTGCCCGGCGGCATCCAGGGCCCCGACCTGCCCACCGGCGGGATCATCATGGGCGTGGCGCAGATCCGCGCCATGTACGAGAGCGGCCGCGGCGTCTTGCGCATGCGGGCAAAGGTCGAGATCGAGACCGACAAGAAGACCGGCCGCGACACCATCGTGGTCACCGAGGTGCCGTACCAGGTCAACAAGGCGCGCGCGATCCAGTCCATCGCCGAGCTGGTGAAGGACAAGAAGCTGGAGGGCATCAGCGACCTGCGCGACGAATCGAGCCGGGAAGGCATTCGCGCGGTGGTGGAGACGAAGCGCGACGCCGTGACCGGGGTGGTGCTGAACAACCTCTACCAGCACAGCGCGCTCTTCCAGGACAGCTTCGGCGCCACCATGCTCGGCATCGATCGCGGGCAGCCGCGCACGCTGGGCCTCAAGGCGCTCCTCGAGCGGTTCATCGCTCACCGGCGCGACGTCGTCACCAGGCGCACGCGCTACGAGCTGCGCAAGGCGCGCGAGCGCGAGCACATCCTGCTCGGGTACAAGATCGCGCTCGACCACATCGACGAGATCATCGCCGTCATCAAGGCGAGCGCGAACCGCGAGGTGGCGTCGACGCAGCTGCAGACGCTGTACGGTCTTTCCGAGATCCAGGCGAAAGCGATCCTGGAGATGCAGCTGCAGCGCCTCACCGGCCTGGAGAAGCAGAAGATCGTCGACGAGCTGGGCGAGGTGCAGAAGCTGATCACGCGCCTCACCGCCATCCTGGGGAGCGAGGAGCTGCTCCTCACCGTGATCAAGGACGAGCTGCGCGAGGTGAAGCGCGATTTCGCCGACGCGCGCCGGACGGAGATCGTCAGCGAATCGAGCGATCTGTCCGACGAGGACCTCATCGCCGACGAAGACATGGTGGTGACGGTGAGCCACGCCGGGTACGTCAAGCGCAACCCCGTCTCCCTGTACCGGGCGCAGAAGCGCGGCGGAAAGGGCAAGACGGGCGCGATGACCGCGGAGGACGATTTCATCGCGCAGATCTTCGTCGCCTCGACGCATGCCTACCTCCTGCTCTTCACCAACAAGGGCCGGGTCTTCTGGCTCAAGGTGCACGAGCTGCCGCAGGCGGGGCGCGCGGCGCGCGGCAAGGCGATCGTCAACCTGGTGCCGCTCGGGGCCGAGGAGAAGGTCGCCGCCATCCTGCCGGTGAAGGAGCTGCCGAAGAAGGTGGCCGATGCCGACGAGGCCGAGGGAGAGGAGCCCGCGGCCGAGGCCGATGCTCCGGCGGCGGCCGAGCAGGCCCAGCCCGCGGCGGCGGTGGACGAAGCGCGCGCGGCCGCCGAGGACGCGATCGCGGTCAGCAAGGGCCCCTACATCGTCTTCGTCACCCGCAACGGCCTGGTGAAGCGGACCGCGCTGTCGGCCTTCTCGCGTCCGCGGCCCAGCGGGCTCAAGGCGCTGTCCATCGAGGAGAACGACTCGCTCGTCAGCGTCATGCACGCTCGCGGCACCGAGGACATCGTCATCGGCACCGCCGACGGCATGGCGATCCGATTCGAGCAGAAGGAAGCGCGGGCGATGGGGCGCACCGCCTACGGGGTGAAGGGCATCACGCTCGAGGAAGGCGACCACGTGGTCGGCGCCGAGCTCGTGCACGCGGCCTCGACGCTGCTCACCGTGACGGAGAACGGCTACGGGAAGCGGACCACCGTCGACGAGTACCGGCGCACGCACCGCGGCGGCAAGGGCATCATCGACATCAAGACCTCGGAGCGGAACGGCAAGGTCGTCGCGATGCTGCAAGTCACCGATGCGGACGAGGTGATGATCGTGACCAACAAGGGGATGATCATCCGGACGCGCGTCGCGGAGGTCTCGCTCATCGGCCGCAACACGCAGGGCGTGCGGCTCATCGACCTGCGCCAGGAGGGCGAGAAGGTCGTCGGCGCGACGCGAGCTCCCGAGGAGCGCGAGGCGGACGCGGCCGCCGAGGTGGCCGCGGAGCAGGCTGCGACCGGGCACGAGGACGACGACGGCAGCCCGCCCGACGGAGAGGAAACCTGAGGGGGGTCACGCCCGTAGGCGGTCCTTCCGCCCGCGGCGAATGGCGCACAGGAAACCACCCGCACGCCCATCCTGCGCGGACGCGCACCTTTCATTCGTTGCGCGCCCGTCACGAAACTGGTACCGATTTCTCGATGCCGCGAGGATTGCCTGCGTTGGGAATCAGCGCTGCCCTGCTGCTTTGCGGATGCGGGAAGAGCGCTGCGTCAAAGCTGGAGCAGGCCCGCGATCTCGCGCTGGCCGGCCACCACAACGCGGCGCTGATCGAAGCACGCGCGGTGCTCTTCCAGCTCGGCGACGACCGCCGCGACGGAGCCGACGACGTGCGCCGCGGCGCGCTCAAGCTGGCCGGCGACCTGTGTGCGCTGCATCTCGACAAGCCGCGCTGCGCCGCGCAGGAGTACCGGCAGCTGGTGAAGCGGTATCCGACGGCGCCGGAGTCGTTCGAAGCGCGTGAGCGGCTCGGAGATCTCGATCTGCGGCTGGGCGACATCCGCGGAGCGATCGAGGCCTGGCGCGATCAGGTCGCGGCCGCGCCGGATCGGCCTGGCGCCGACGCCGCGCAGCTGAAGATCGCGCGCGCGCAGAGCGACCGCGGCGAGTACGGCGAGGCACGTTCCGCCGCGGCCGAGTTGCAGAAGCGGTGGCCGGAGTCGAAGCTCGCTTCCGCCGCGGCGCTCCTCGCCGCGTCGACGTACCACCTCTCCGGTCGCCACGCCGACGCGGTCTCTGCCTACCGTACGGTGACGCAGCAATACCCGCGCACGAAGGAAGAGGCGGAGGCCCGTTTCGAGATGGGCAACTGCCTGGTCGAGTTGGGGGACGACACCCACGCGGTCCAGGCGTTCACGCAGGCCCTGCCCACGCACGACTCGCCCGACGTGGTCCAGTTCGCGCTCGAGCGCGCTCAGCGGCGCCTCGACATGGCGAAGGCGGTCGACCCGCGCAACCTGTCCGCGGTCTTCGATCGCGGTCTGGCCCGGAACGGCCGAACCAGCACGCATTAGCCGATCGGCTCGGCGCGCATCGATCGCTTTGCCGCGGACGTGCTAGTTGTCTGCGCGCATGAAGACCGCAAAGTCGCAGAAGGAGTTCGCCCGCGCGCGCGGACTCTTCCCCGGCGGCGTCAACAGTCCGGTGCGCGCCTTTCGCGCGGTGGGCGGCGAGCCGCTCTTCATCGCCCGCGGAGAGGGCGCCCACCTGGTCGACGTGGACGGCAACCATCTGGTCGATTACGTGCTCAGCTGGGGCCCGCTGCTGGCGGGGCACGCGCACCCGGAGATCGTCCGCGCTGTCTCCGATGCCGCCGCGCACGGCACCAGCTTCGGCGCGCCGAGCCCGCGCGAATCGGACCTGGCGGAGAAGGTGCGCGCCCTGGTTCCCTCGATGAAGCGGATGCGCTTCGTCTCCTCGGGAACGGAGGCGACCTCGGCGGCGCTGCGCGTGGCGCGTGGGTTCACGCGGCGGGACCGGATCGTCAAGTTCGAGGGCTGCTACCACGGCGCCGCCGACAGCCTCCTCGTGCGTGCCGGGAGCGGAGTCGAGACCCTCGGCCTCCCCGACTCTCCCGGCGTGCCCGCGGCGGTGGCGGGCCTGACCAGCGTGCTCCCCTTCAACGACGTGGAGGCGGTGCGGTCCTTCTTCCGTTCCCCCCAGGGCCGCGAGACGGCCTGCGCGATCGTCGAGCCCGTCGTAGGCAACATGGGCGTGCTGCTGCCTCGCGCCGGGTTCCTCGAGACGCTGCGCGAGGAGACGCGGGCCGCCGGGTCCTTGCTCGTCTTCGACGAGGTGATGACGGGCTTTCGCGTGGCGCGCGGTGGGGCGCAGGAGCGCTACGGCATCGAGCCGGACCTGACCTGCCTGGGCAAGGTGATCGGCGGCGGCCTTCCGGTCGGCGCGTACGGCGGGCGCGACGACGTGATGGCGCAGGTCGCGCCCGAGGGGCCCATCTACCAGGCGGGCACGCTCTCCGGGAATCCCATCGCCATGGCTGCCGGATGCGCCATGCTCGACCTCGTCCGGCAGCGCGGCTTCACCGAGCAGATCGAAAAGCGGACCGAGGCGCTGTGCGCCCGGCTTCGCGACGTCTGTGGTTCCGCGCGCGTGGCCGTGCAGGTGAACCAGGTCGGCTCGATGTGGACCCTGTTCTTCGCTCCCGATGACGTCTTCGACTATGCGAGCGCGAAGCGCTCCGACGTGCAGCGATTCGGCGCCGTCCACCGCGGCCTCCTCGAACGGGGCATCTACCTGCCGCCCAGCCAGTTCGAGGCCGCGTTCCTCTCCAGCGAGCACGGCACGGAGGAGATCGATCAGACCGCCACTGCCTTGCGCGAGGCGCTGCGCGCTCTGTCCTGAACGGATGTTCCACGTGGAACCCCGCGCGATCCTTCAGCTTCGCCATGCGCGCGCTGCCAGCACCAGCAGCGCCGCGGCGGCGGCAACGCCCAGGCTCCGCGCGTGCAGGCGCGCGAGGACCTCCAGGCTGCGCCGCCGCGCGACCCCGTCGAACCTTCCGTGCGCGCCGCGATCTCCGGGCAGGGGTGCGAAGACGTTGTCCGGCCTTCCCGGCGCGACAGGCTCATCGGTCTGCTGCGCATCGTAACCGACGCGCCCGAGATACCGGTCGAGCAGCCCGGGAACGACGCGCTGCCCGACGATGGCCTTGATGGCGCTGGAGGCGAGCCAGAGCTCGCGGGGCGGCCTGCGGGCCGCCCGCAGCACCGCCTGGGCGATCACTTCCGGCTGGTAGATGGGGGGCACCGGCTTGGGCTGCCTCGGCAGACGCGACCGGACGACGTCGAACTGCGGCGTGTTCACCGCCGGCAACTGCAGCATCGTCACGCGGACCCGGCTCTTCTCGTGAGCCAGCTCGCAGCGCAGCGAATCGGTGAAGGCGCGAATGGCCGCTTTCGATGCGCAGTACGCGCTCTGCAGCGGGATCGATCGGTAGGCCAGCGCCGAGCCGATCTGCACGATCGTCCCCTCGCCGGCAGCGCGCATGTGGCGCAGCGCCGCCAGGGTGCCGTACACGGTGCCGAGGTAGTTCACCTCGGACACGCGCCGGTATTCCTCCGGCGTGGTCTCGCGCACGGGCGAGAAGACGGAGACCATCGCGTCGTTCACCCACGTGTCGATGCGGCCCCAGCGCGCCGCCACTTCGTCGGCGGCCCGTTCGACCGCGCCCGCATCGGCGACGTCGAGAGGCAAGACCAGCGCCTCGCCGCCCGCCGCGCGCACTTCGCTGGCGGCGTTTTCGAGCGCCTCGCGGGTCCGCGCGATCAGTCCGACGCGCGAGCGCTCACGCCCGAATGCGCGGGCGAGGGCGCGACCGACACCGCTGGAGGCGCCGGTCACCACCACCACTTGCTCGCGCAGCGGCCTCGTCATCGAGGGCCTCCTGCGATGCAAGCTAGGACGCCGCGCGACTCGAGAGGCGCGATGCTTCGCCGCAGGGCGCCCCCGCCATTCGGGAGCGCGCCCGCGGTGCCGATGGGTGCCCTACGGTCCGACCGGACGGCGCCGGCGGCCCGAGCCGGCCGCCCACCAGATGATGGCGAGCACGATGATCGCGACGATGATCCACCACACCCACGCGCCGCCGCCGCTCGCGGCCGCATCGCCGGCGCGGCCCGCCGCGCCACCCGGTCCAGCGCCGGTCCCGGCGGGGGCGCTGCCCGGTGATCCCGGAGACCCCTGACCCGCCTGCGCCAGCGCCAGCGCCGGAGCCCACAGGAGCATGGAGAGGAAGGAGAGAATCGAGCGCACCATGACGACCTCCTTGTCCAGGAAGTCTCGGCACGACGGCGCGCGCTGTGAATCGGGGGCGAGCGTCAGTCGGCCAGGTCGGCGGCCGTCAGCAGCAGCGCGGCGGCCCAGCTTGCGAGCAGCATGGCCCTGGCGAATTTGGGGCGCACAGGGGCGACCGGCGGCGCTTCGCGAACCAGGCGCGACATGCCGAGGAGCGAGATGCCGACGGCCGCGAGGAACGCGAGCAGGCCCGTGCCGGAGAACTGCACGCGTCCGGCGAAGAGCCGCGCAGGCAGATCGAGCGCCAGGTAGGCGCCGACCGCGTACAGGATCGGCAGGCCGACCATCACGAGGAGGTCGAATGTGGCGCCGACCGCGTCGGCGAGCGCATGGCCGGCCTTGCGTGCGAGCAACGCGGCGTACCGGAAGATCTCCAGGCGGAACGTCCTTCGTTGGGCGGCGCGCGAGGAGGCGAGCAAGGACCCGGACGGACGGACCATGGGCACGAGGATAACACCGCCGGCCAAGGAAAAATCCCCAGCGGTTCTCGTTCATTGACGGCTCGATTCGGGCCGTGCTATCAGGCGCTGCCATTTTTTCGGCAGCGAGCGGCGATTTGCCGGGACAGCGGCCCAGCGAGGGGCGTGAGGAGGACGTCGCCGCATCGTACCGGCGGGCGGCGCCGTATCTCGACGCCAGTTGGCAGCTGATCGGCTCGGTCGCGCTGTGGACGGCGGCCGGATGGTTCGGCGACCGCAAGCTGCACACGGCGCCGTGGCTGCTGGTTTCGGCCGCAGTGATCGGCACGGGGCTCGGCTTCTACCTGTTCTTCAAAGCGGTGATGGCCATCGGAAGGAAGAAGTGACGCAGCCCACCGAGCACACCCGCGTGGCCCTCGCGCCGTATGCGCTGGCGTCCGCGGCGCTCTGCGCCGCCGGGCTCGGCGCCGCGTCGCTCATGGAGCATCCCCGCGCGGCGCTCTGCGGCGCCGCTGCCGCGGCCGCATCGGCTCTGTGCGCGCTGCCCGCGCTCGCGGTGGGAATGCCGCACGGGACCAACGGCATCCTGGCTGGGTTCGTCGCCGGATTCTTCGCCCGGATGATCGCGGTGGCCGCGGGACTCGTCCTCTCCGGCGCGCGCGGCCCCGCCGCGCTGGCCTACGCCTCCTCGTTCTTCCTCCTCTATGCGGTTACACAAGCGGTAGAAATCGCCTATGTGTGGGGCTCGTCGCGTGCGCGGCGGGCCGGAGCCTAGAAGATGCCCATCGCGCTGCTCCTCGCCGTCCTCGTCGCGCAAGCACCGCACGCGGCCGATCCACCCCGTGGCCAGGTGCAGGAGCAGAAGCCCGCGCCCGTCCCCGACAGCGAGAAGCCTCGCGCGACGGAGCACGGCGTGACGTTCGGCAAGGAAGAGGCCGCTCCAGGGGCGCACGAGGCGCGCCAGCACGCCGGCGGCGAAGGGAGGGCGGGCGAGGCGCACGAAGAAGGCGGCGTCGCCGAGGACATCTTCCACCACGTCTCCGACGAGGTGTGGGTCCCGATCGGCTTCTGGATCGGCGCACACCACGTCGATCTCTCGATCACGAAGCACGTGATCAACATGTGGATCGCGGCGGGCATCCTGCTCCTCGTGCTCGCCGCGGCCGTGCGCCGGCGCGCCATCGTCCCCAAGGGCGGCTACAACCTGCTCGAGACCTTCGTGGTGTTCGTCCGCGACGAGATCGCGGAGAAGAACATCGGTCACAACGCTCCCCGGTACACGCCCTACCTGTGCAGCGCGTTCTTCTTCATCCTGTTCATGAACCTGACCGGTCTCTTGCCGATCCCGGCCATCGCGGGAAAGTTCCCCGGCGTCTCCACCGCGACGGGCAACCTGGGCGTCACCGTCGTCCTCGCGCTGTTCACCTTCGTGATCACGCAGATCGCGGGGATGCGCTCGCAAGGCGTGGTCGGCTACTGGGCGCACCTCGTTCCGGCGGGCGTCCCGAAATGGCTCTTTCCGATCATGGTTCCGGTCGAGGTGCTGGGGCTCTTCACCAAGCCGTTCGCGCTCACCGTCCGCCTCTTCGCCAACATGGTGGCCGGCCACATCGTCATCTTCTTCCTCATCGCGCTCACCGTGCTGATCTCCCCGTTCATCGCGCCCGTGTCGGTCGCCTTCGCGCTGGGCATCTACCTGCTCGAGCTCTTCGTCGCCCTCGTGCAGGCGTACGTCTTCACCATGCTTTCGGCGGTGTTCATCGGGATGACGCAGCACGCGCACTGACGTGCAGCACGCGGGCTGGGCCAACGGCGGCCAGAGGGTCCACACCCCGCGACAATCCGCCTCTCCCGGCCGCCCGGGTTGCGAGGCATGCGTAGGAAGGCAGGAGGAGTCACGTGAACCAGTTCTCTCTCGGGTACCTGGCTGCAGGGCTCGGCGTCGGGCTCGCGCTGCTCGGCGCCGGATTCGGCATCGGCAAGGTCGGCGCCGCCGCCATGGAAGGGACGGCGCGGCAACCTTCGGCGGGAGGCGACATCCGCACCTCGATGATCATCGCGGCGGCGCTCATCGAAGGCGTCACCCTGTTCGCCGAGGTGGTGTGCATCATCCTGGCCACCAAGGCCTGAACGTCGGGCCGCTTCGAGGGGCGGGAGCTTTCGGGTAAGCTCCCCGCCCCCGTCGGAGGTTTCAAAGCATGCTGGTCGCCGCTGGGCTCACCGACATCAACGTGGCGCTGGTCGTCTGGACGACGGTCACGTTCGCGCTCCTCATCGTCGTGCTCGGCAAGTTCGCGTGGAAACCGATCCTGCAGATGATCGAGACGCGCGAGAAGACGATCGCGGACGCGATCGAGTCCGCCAAGCGCGAACGCGCGGAAGCGGAGAAGGCCGCGGCCGAGATGCGCTCGGCGCTGGAGAAGGCGCGCGCCGAGGCAGCCGACATCGTGCGCAAGAACCAGCAGGAAGTGGCGGCGGCGAAGGCCGAGCTGATGGAGCACGCGCGCAAGCAGTCCGAAGACCTGCTCAAGCAGGCGCGCGCGACGATCGAGGAGGAGCGGCGCGCCGCGGTGGCCGAGCTGCGCTCGCAGGTCGTCGACCTCGCCATCGAGGCCGCCGGCAGGCTCCTCGCTACCCAGATGGACGAGAAGAAGCAGCGCCAGCTGATCGAGGAGTATCTCGACAAGCTGCCGAAGGAAGCGCGCGTCTAGCATCGCGCCGCAGGCGCGGAAACAGGTCAGCTCTCCTTGATCTGCTCGGCGAGGTAGCCCTGCTCGCCGATCTGCTTCAAGAGCTCCTGCTGCGCCTCGAGCCAGTTCACGTGCTCCTCCTCGTCGACGAGCATGTGCTCGAGGAGCTCGCGGCTGCCGCCGTCGCCCTTGGTGCGGCACAGCTCGATCCCGTCGTTGATGCGCTTGACCGCCTCGTACTCGACGGCGACGTCGAGCTTGAACTGCTCGGGGACCGTCTGCCCGACGTTGATCTTGCCCAGCTTCTGCAGATTGGGCACGCCCTCGAGGAAGAGGATGCGCTCGACCAGCTTGTCCGCGTGCTTCATCTCCTCGAGCGACTCCTCGCGGATCTTCTTCCAGAGGCGCTGGTAGCCCCAGTTCTCGCACATGCGGGCGTGCACCCAGTACTGGTTTACCGCGGTGAGCTCGGCGGTGAGCACGTCGTTGAGCATCGCAATGACCTGCGAGTCGCCCTTCATGCATGGACCCCTTGGGAGGACGCGCCGACGCGCTGGCGTTCAGTGGGACGCGGAGGCTAGCGCGACGCCCGCCGATCGGCAATCCGAGGTCCCGCGCCGGGGGCAGGCCGCGCACGAGTCCTCGATGCGCTCGGCGATCGCGTCGCGGCACGCGCCGCAGTCCGTCCCGGCCCCGCAGCAGGCGCCCACCGCGTCGACGCTCTTCGCGCCCGCGTGGACGGCGGCGTCGATCTCGCGGTCGGTGACTGCCCGGCAGATGCAGAGGACCACGGCGCGCTCGTCAGCTGATATTGAGACTGATTCTCAACATCAACCAAAGAGTACCAGCGCGGCCCGGTCCGCGCAAGGGGCGGCCATGCGGCAGACCGCCTCGCGGCGTGACCAACCCATGACAATCGAGGCGCACATCGTGGGCACGATGCATGCCCTCCTGGTGCACCCACGAACTCCTCCCACGTACTGGGGTTTCCAGCACAGCCTGCCGATCGCCGGGAAGGCGGCCTCGCTGCCCCCTCTGGGGCTGTTGAGCCTCGCCCCGCTGCTCCCCCGGGAGTGGGACATCCGGGTCCTGGACGAGAACACCGAGCCGCTCACCGACGACGCGCTGCGATGGGCCGACGTGGTGTTCCTCACCGGGATGATCATCCACGCCGCGGGGATGCGGGAGGTGCTCGCCCGCGCGCGGCGCCTCGGCAAGCGCACGGTCGTCGGCGGTCCCGCGGTGAACACCGACCCGGGCCTCTTTCCCGAGGCGGATCACCTGTTCCGAGGAGAGGCGGAGGGGCGCACCGACCGGCTCGTCGGCGCGCTGCGGACGCCGGGTGAGAAGGCGCCGCGGCTCCTCTCGCCCGAAGCGGAGGACCGGCCCGCGATGACGATCGTGCCGACGCCCCGGTTCGACCTCGTCGACCATCGCCGGTACGCCTCGATGAGCCTGCAGTACTCGCGCGGCTGCCCGTTCCAGTGCGAGTTCTGCGACATCATCGAGGTCTTCGGCCGCAAGCCGCGCACCAAGACTCCCGACCAGGTCAGGGCGGAGCTGGATGCCCTGCGCGCAACCGGCTACCGGGGCAGCGTGTTCTTCGTCGACGACAATTTCATCGGCAACCGCGTGGCGGTCGCCGGCATGCTCCCGCACGTCACCCGTTGGCAGGAGGAGCACGGGTTCCCCTTCGAGTTCTACACGGAGGCGAGCGTCGACCTCGCCACCAAGCCCGAGCTGATCGACTCGATGGTGGGCGCGGGCTTCACCTCGGTCTTCCTCGGCATCGAGTCGCCGTCGCCCGAGTCGCTCAAGGAGACGCACAAGTTCCAGAACCTGCGGCTCGATCCCGCCGAGGCCGTCCGCCGCATCACGCACGCGGGCCTCGAGGTGTTCGCCGGATTCATCGTCGGGTTCGACAACGACGGTCCGGAGATCTTCGGCGCGCAGCGCGAGTTCATCTCCTCGGTGCCCGTTCCGGTGGCGATGATCGGCGTGCTCACCGCGCTGCCGGGGACCCAGCTCACCCGCCGCCTCGAGAAGGAAGGCCGGCTCCGCGTCGTCACCACCGGGGATCAGTTCGATCGCCCCAACTTCCGCACCACCATGGACGAGCGCACGCTCCTCGCCGGGTACGCGGAGCTGCTCGCCGAGCTCTACCGTCCGGAGTCCTTCTACAGGCGATGCCAGATGCTCATCGACACGGTGGGCCGTCCCAAGGCGCGGTTGCGCTGGCGCCCCGGCGGGCTGCGCGTGCTCTTGCGCACCATCTGGCGCATCGGAGTCCGCTCGCCGCAGCGGCGCGAGTTCTGGCAGCTCGTCGCGCGCACCCTCCTCAGGGCGCCGCACGCATTTCCCCGCGCCATCGAGCTCGCCATCCAGGGCGAGCACCTCATCCGGTACACGCGCGAGGACGTGCTGCCGCGACTCGCCCGGGCGCTTCAGGTCGTGCGCTCGGAGACGACCGTGGGCGGCGCGCCACCGCTGCGGGCGCAAGCCGCCGCCGCTCAACCCTTGTAGAGCGCCTCGTACTGCTCGGCGGCGCGGCCCCACGAGTGGTCGCGTCCCATCGCCCGCAGCATCGCCGCGCGCCACGCCGGCCGGTCGGCCCAGAGCGCAAGCGCCCGATCGACGGCGGCGAGCAGGCCCTCGAGGTCCTCGTTGTCGAAGCGGAACCCCCAGCCGTCGGCGCCCTCGCGAATGGAATCGTTGAGCCCGCCGACCGCGTGCACCAGCGGCAGCGTGGCGTACTTGAGCGAGTAGAGCTGGTTCAGGCCGCAGGGCTCGAATCGGCTGGGCATGAGGAACACGTCGGCGCCTCCCTCGATCCGGTGGGCGAGCGCGTCGTCGAAGCGGATCTGCACGGAAACCCGCGTCGGGAACCGCTCGGCCAGCGCGCGGAACTCCTGCTCGAGGGACGAGTCTCCCGTCCCCAGGAGCACGAACTGGACGTTCCGCTCCAGCATGCGCGGCAGCGCCTGGACGAGCAGGTCGTAGCCCTTCTGGTGCGCCAGGCGGCCGATCGCGGCGGTGAGCAGCGCGCGCTCGTCCACGTCCAGGCCCAGCTCGCGCTGCAGCGCCGACTTGTCGGCCGTCTTTCCGGAGAGGTCCTGCGCCGAGTACTTCTGCGGCAGCGCCGGATCGATCTCCGGGTTCCAGCGGGTGTAGTCGACGCCGTTCATGATGCCGGACAGGTCCTGCTCGCGGTGGCGCAAGAGGCCCTCCAGGCCGGCGCCCGTCTCCGGGCTCTGCACGATCTCGCGCGCATACGTCGGGCTCACCGTGGTCAGCTTGTCCGCGAACACGAGCCCGGCCTTCATGAGGTTCAGCTGCCCGTAGAACTCGAGCGCGTCGGGATGGAACAGGTCGCCGGGGAGCGCCAGGTCGTTCATCGCGTCGCGGGGGAACACGCCCTGGTAGGCAAGGTTGTGGATGGTGAAGACGCTGCGCGCCTTGAACGGCGCGGGCCGCCCCGACCAGCCGCGCTTCAAGATGAGCGGCGTGAGGGCCGCCTGCCAGTCGTGCGCATGCACGCAGTCAGGGAGGAAGTTGATCTGCTTGGCGGCCTCGAGCGCCCCGGCGCAGAGGAGAGCGAACCGCTTGTGGTTGTCGCGGTAGTCCTTGCCCGATTCGCCGTACAGCTCCTTGCGGTCGTACCAGGGGTTCTGCAGCAGGATGTATCGGAGCCGCTCCGCCGGAGCGGCGAGGTGCACGGAAGCCGACGCGTTCAAGTGCGGGAACTGGACCTCGACGCGCCGGCCGGTGTCGCGGATGTTCGCCGCGGACGCGTCGATTGCCCCGTAGCGGGGCAGCACCACGAGCACGTCGTGCCCGCGCGCCGCGAGCGCGCGGGGCAGCGCGCCGATGACGTCGCCCAGCCCGCCCGTCTTGATGAAGGGCGCCGCCTCGGACGCGACGAACAGGATCTTCACTCTACGCCTCCGTCTGGCGGAGGAAGGCTGCGGCCTCCTCCGGCGGGGTGGGATTGACGAAAAAACCGCTGCCCCACTCGAAGCCCGCCGCCAGCGCCAGGACCGGCCTCAGCTCCACGTGCCAGTGATACCAGTCCGACGGCGCTTCGCGCAGCGGCAGCGTGTGCAGGTAGAAGTTGTAGGCAGGCTTGTCCAGCGCAAGGTCGAGCTTGCGCACGGAGAGGCGGAGCGCCTCGGCGAGCCCGCGCACCTCCGACGCCGTGCTCTGCTCGAAGACGGAACGGTGCTCGCGCGGGAGGATGAGCAGCTCGAACGGGCCTCGCGCCGCCCAGGGCGAGAGGACGATGAATCCGTCCGTCTCGAGGACGAGGCGCGAGCGCTCCCTCGCCTCCTGGGCGACGATGTCGCAGAAGATGCAGCGCTCCTTCTCGGCGAAATGGGTGCGCGCGCCGGCGAGCTCGTTCTGCAGCTCCGCGGCGATGAGCGGCAGCGCGACGATCTGAGAATGCGGATGGCTGAGCGTCGCGCCCGACGCGGGTCCTTCGTTCTTGAAGAAGAGAGCGCTGCGGAGCCGCACGTCGCGGGACAGGTCGAGCATGCGCTCCTGCGCGGCGCGCAGCACCCGCTCCACCTCCTCCGGCGTCTGCTGCCCGAGCCCGCGCGCATGCTCGGGCGTCTCGATGATCACTTCGTGCGCCCCCACCCCGCCCATGACGTCGTACAGGCCCTGGCCCGCGCGGACCATCCGCTCCTCCGTGCGCAGCGCCGGGAAGCGATTCGGGACTACGCGCAGCGTCCAGCCTGGGCCGTTGCGCGCGCCACCGTTCTCGCGATGCACGAGCAACTCCGGAGGAGTCATCGCCTCGTGTCCCGGGCAGAAGGGACACTCGGCGGGATCGTCGCGCTGCGCAGGCATGCGGACGAGCGCATGCGGCCGGTCGGCCCGCTCGGGCGCGACGATCACCCAGCGGCCGACGACGGGGTCCCTGCGAAGCTCAGGCATGGCGCCGAAACATAGCAGACCCCATTCGCGGACGGCCCGTCGCCGTCGTCCGGCGCGCGGCCCGATCAGACCCGCCAGTTCGCCAGGTCGAATCTGCGGTCCGGCACGTTGAAGGCGATCTCGCCATAGCGAGGGAGCCGATCCACCTCGACTTCCTCGCGCATCACACGCAAGGTCAGCGCGATCCGCTCGCCGGGGGCGAGGCCGAGGGCGGCCCGCGTCAGCGCGACCTCGACGACGCGACCGACGCGGCCGTACCCGCACACGTTTCCCTGCTCGTCTACGGCCTCCGATTCCGCGCCCCCCGGGACGAGCCGCATGCGGATGGACTTCTCTCCCAAGGTCCCGGGCCTGACGATCAGCAGGCGGAGCTCGCCCGAGAGATCTGCACCTTTGGCCGGGTCGAGGCGCAGGTACAGCTCGGTCGGCGAGAAGCCGAACCAGAGCTGCGTGAACGTCCCTTGCCCGCGGAACATCGCGCCGCCGCTCGTCGTCCCCGGCCGGTAGTACCCCGCTCCCGCCCACTCGTAGTAGCCCTTCCCGTACCCGTCGACGAGCGGCTGGATCAGGCGCGATGGCTGCACCACCACCGCCGCGGCCT
>Ga0114129_10007197_pt1 | contig 15834 bp, 14 predicted proteins | sample RhiMetdeltSRZDD1_FD_80071 | JGI IMG/M metagenome (GOLD analysis project Ga0114129, IMG submission 80071) | Populus rhizosphere microbial communities from Tennessee, USA - Rhizosphere MetaG P. deltoides SRZDD1 (version 2) (version 2) | ecosystem: Host-associated > Plants > Roots > Rhizosphere >... | reverse complement strand
TGCAGCCCGGCTGGTGGGCAGCAAGGTCGTCGCGCAGCCATTGCTCCATTTCAGACGGGATGCAGCCATCAGGAACCGGGGTGGAAGATGGCGTCGGGCTGGCGGGAGGGGAGGGAGTCGAGCTGGTCGTCGGTCCAGGCGTCGGCGTAGCCCCTGCTCCCGAGTCAAAGCACTCGCTGTTCAACGCTACGACGTGCCATGAGCCCGCCTCGAAGCTGTAATAACCCTTGCAGCCAATGTTGCACGTTTGGTCGAGCGGCGAGGCGGCGGCGCCGAAGTAGCCGTAGTAGCCGGCCGCGCCGGGCGTGTGGTACTCGTGGTTGCCCACGGCGGGTCTCGTGCGTGCCTTGTGCCGCCCCCACGAGGGGTCGTAGCAGTCGGTGAACTCTTGGGCTGAGCCCGATTCGTAGGCGTTGTCGCCGAGGGTGATGACGGTCCCGTCGATGCCATCGAGGAGGCTCGCCGTCTGCTCATCGCCGCTTGTCCCGCATCCAGCGATGTCGCCTGCGCCGACGAGGACGGCGGGGGCGGAAGGATCGGCGCAGGTCTTTCCGAAGAAGGCGACGAGCGATGCGATGTCAGAGATGTCGACGGAGGCGTCCGGCGGGTCCGGGGCGAGGTTGAGCCGGACGTCCGCAGGCGGGACGGACAGCCCGAACTCACCGGCAACGGCCGAGACGTCGGTGATGTCTGCGAGCGTGTCGTTGTTTACGTCGGCGGGCCAGGCTCCGGCGCCGCAACGAGCGAAGGGCGCAGTCCCGGCGGCATTTTCGACGGCAGTGCTGAAGCCGTCGCAGTCGGGGTCATTGGCGGGCACTGACCACGGAGGTAGGGCCTGCGCGGGGTTGTACCAGTGCGGGCAGTTGTCGGAGGCGTTCGGGACACCGTCACTGTCTGCGTCGGGCGCGGGTGTTGGCGCGGGCGTGGGTGAGGGCGACGCAGTCGCTGTCGGGGTATCCGTCGAGGTCGGCACAGACGTGGGCGTGGCCGACGAGCTGGAGGGCGCGCTTGGCGTCGGCGTGGAGGTTTGTGTCGGCGTGGCCGTCGGCGTCGCAGTGGGGGTTGGTGTCGGCGTCCCCACCGGCGTGGGAGTGGGCGAGCCCGCCGGAGCGCCGACGAGGCGCGGGTTGAAGGAGGTGTCGATCGTCAGCGGCGGGCTCATGGCGCTGGCGATGGACTGCCAGGGGACGACCTTCTCGTTCTGGTTGCCTGAGTTGCCGTTACCGGCGTTGCTGTTCACGTGGTCCTGCGTGATGAAGAAGCCCTGCGGGAAAGCGCCCCCCAGAGCGACGTTCGTGACATCGATGCCATCCTCGCCCGTCACCTCATCGATCCCGTTGCCGGCGATGATCTTGAACTCGCCGACGTGGGCGTTGTCGCCGCGGTTGTACACATGAAACGAATTGCCGCCCTGGCTGGCCGCGAGCAGGTAACCGGCGCCGCCGCTGCCGTAGTAGATGCTCAGGCCCTTGACGTCCTGCACGATGTTCCCGCCGGTCTCGGTGGTGGAGTCGATCTTGACGCCGGTCGTGCCGTCACCGGGTTCTGCGCCGTAGCGCCAGACGCCGCCGATGTTCTCCTCGGCGACGTAAACGCGCTGCAGCTCGTCGTCCGCCACGAGCCCCTCCGTCGGGTTCGGGAGGGTGAACTGCCGTACGAGGGTCCCCGTCACCGAGCCGGTCGCGCCGCTGATTTCGTACTGGTCGGTGTGGCCGACGTCACTTACGAAGGCGTTGTACTTGCCGGTGGCCGGAGAGTGGTAGAGCGCAAAGCCTCGCGGTGTCGCGATCGCTGCCGAGACGGGAAACGTCCCTATCGCCGTCAGGGAGCGATCGGCTGCGTTCACCCTGTAGAAGTCGAGCGTCCGTGCGACGCGGTTCGAGGCGCCCACCAGGTCTACGGGCGAGCCGCCGAGCGGGAAGTTGTAGCGTACGTCGACGTTGTTCAGCCGCCCGTCCTGGTAGAAGTAGAGGCGGTTGCCGGACAGGTCGTAGACGTTGAGGCCTCCGAGCTCCCGCTTGTCTGTATCGATGATAGTGCTCAACGACGGATCGCTCGGGTGGACCCAGACGGAGGGATCATCGATGGCGTCTCCGATGTTGATCGCGGGCGCGGTCTCCATCGTGGCGGTCACGTTGACGGGGGCGGAGGCGGCATGGTCTGCCGAAAATAGCGAGACAGACAGCAGAAGCGAAACGGCGAGACACGCCGTCAGGAAAAGGTAGGTCGGGGTGCGAACGACAAAGGCCATCTACGGTTCGAGGAACATGCGGGAATGGGGCGCCCCTTGTTCGCATCTTGTCATAAGCCTTGGGCGAACACAAGGCAGCAAGATGACGGATACTTTTCCTTCTGGTAACGTGCTGTACGTGCGCGGCCTGATGCGCCGGCTCTTTCAGCGGCCGACGAGTGAGCTTCCCGACCTTCCCGAAATCACCCTCCGCCCAATCGGAGTGGTGCGAAACGCCGTGAAGGAGCCGCAGGCGCCCGGGTTCGATTGGAGCGCCGTTAAGTCACGGATCCTCGTGCGTCCGGAGCTTGCCGACTCGCTGCTCGGCCTGGAGACGTACTCGCACGTCAAGGTGCTGTTCTGGCCCCACCTCGTCCCGCCGGGAGTCATCGGCTCCAAGCACCGGTTGCATCCGCGCGACGATCCTGAGAACCCGCTGCAGGGGATACTGGCGACGCGGAGCCAGATCCGCTTCAATCCGATACTCGTGACAGCTGTGCCTCTGCTCGCATTGAAGGGAAACGCGATCGGTGTTCGCGGACTCGACGCGATTGACGGCACGCCCGTGCTCGACATCAAGCCGTACTTTTCGCACTTCGACTCGATTCCCGACGCCCGGGTGCCTGAGTGGGTGACGCGCGGCCGCGACTCGGCGAGCAAGGGGTAGGAGATTGGCGGGCCCAGTCAACGGACGTCTCTTCGACATCTACGACCGCCTGTATTCCGCCTACGGCCCGCAGCATTGGTGGCCGGGCGATTCGGCGTTCGAGATCATCGCCGGCGCAATCCTCACGCAGTCGGCGGCCTGGTCGAATGTCGAGCGGGCGCTGGCGAATCTGAAAGCGGCAGGGGCGCTTTCGCCTCAAGGCATCGCCGCATTGTCTGAGGAGGAGCTGGCGGGGCTCATCCGGCCGAGCGGCTACTACAACGCGAAGGCCCGCAAGCTAAAGGCTTTTGTGAGGCTTCTCGACGAGTGTGCCGGCGGCGACCTCCCGCCGCTGCTGGCCCTGCCGGCCACGGAACTGCGCTCGCTCTTGCTGGCTACGCACGGGCTCGGCCCGGAGACGGCGGACTCGATCCTCCTGTACGCGGCGGGGCGACCAGTGTTCGTGATCGATGCCTACACCCGGCGGACGTTCTCGCGCCTGGGTCTTGCACCGGAAATGGATAGCTACGCGAGCTGGCAGGGGCAGTTTAGCGACGCGCTGCCGCCTGACGCTCGCATGTTCAATGAGTACCACGCCCTAGTCGTCCGGCACGGGAAGCAGGCGTGCCGAAAGCGCCCGCTGTGTCACGGCTGTCCGCTGGCGGTAATTTGCCCGACGGGAATCGCGGCGAAGGCTGCGTAGGTGTCGTTGTAACTCGTTTGGTCAAGGGTTGGTTTACGCTGCGCTTGCCCGTGGGCGGTGGCCTGTAACAGACGTAAAGTAAGCCCGTCTTAATTGTTGGTCCCAAACCCTCCCTTTTGGGCTCGTCACAGAAGGGTCACCCGGCAGGCGCTTCTGTGACGCTCTTGAAAACGAAGGCCGTCCTGATGAAGACAGGACGGCCTCTTCTTTTCGAATCAGACCCGAGGTTAAGTAACTTAGACTGCGACGTTCAGGCGCTTAGGGCCACGGATGATGAACGTGCCGCCCCACTCCGGGTCCTCGTCCAGCAGGCGGAGATTCGGGAAGCGCTGAAGCAGTGTGCCGATCGCGATCTGCGCCTCGGCGCGCGCCAGCGGGGCGCCCAGGCAGAAGTGGATGCCGTCGCCGAAGGCAAGGTGGTCGGTTGGGTTACGGGTGATGTCTAGCTGTTCGGGATTCTCGTAATGAGCGGGGTCGCGGTTGCCGGCGGCGAGCAGCGTAAACACCATCTCACCGGGTTTGAACGTGTGCCCGGCGATCTCGATGTCTTCCTTCGGCACGCGGCCGGTGCCGTGCACGGGCCCCGCGAAACGAAGTAGCTCTTCAACGGCTGACGAAATGAGGGTGGGGGTTTCCCGAAGGAGTTGCATCTGGTCCGGATTGCGAAAGAGCGCAAGCATGCTCGTGCCGATGAGGTTCGTCGTCGTCTCGTTGCCGGCGATGAGCAGGAGAATGCAGGTCGCGAAGATCTCGTCCTCGCTCAGCACCTGCCCGCCCTCCTCGGCGGCGATGAGACCGCTGATGAGGTCGTCCCTTGGCTCGGCCCGGCGTTCAGCGATGATGTGGCTGAAGTACTCGGCCAGCTCATCGATTGACTTCCGTCCCGCTTCCATGGCCTCCGGCGGCGTAAACGGGCCGCCCAGGGTGGCGACGACGGTATCGGACCACTCCTTAAACCGGTGCCGGTCTTCCGGCGGCACGCCGAGCATCTCGGCGATAACGATCACCGGCAGCGGGTAGGCGAGATCGTGAATGATCTCGAATTCGCCGCGCTCGCCGGCCTCGCCCAGCACGTAATCGACGATCTCCTGGATGCGGGGCCGGAGGTTCTCAACGGACCGCGGCGTGAAGGCCTTGCTCACCAACTTGCGCAAGCGAGTGTGATCGGGCGGGTCGGCGGTAAGCATCGTCTGAGTGTTGCCCATCGGACCGTACTGCTCTTGCTGCTCGCGCATCATCTGTGAGAAGCGCGTCTCGGCGCGACTGCGGTCGGAGGAGAAGCGGCCGTCCATCAGGACGGCGTCGATGTCGGCGTAGCGTGTGAGCACCCACGACTCCATCATCTCGCTCCAGTAGATGGGGGACTGCTCGCGAAGGGCGCGGTACATCGCGTACGGGTCGGCGAGCATTCCGGGCGCGAACGGGTTGTACTCTGCTGTGACCACGGCGGGCTCCTGCTGCGCTCCTGAAGTTAGCGTAGTCATTAGAACGGCCTCCTCGCTTGCTGTCAACGGTCGCTGGGTAACTGACTGGTCAGTCACTTTTATCTTAGATAGTATACCGCCTCTGTGAAGGCGTCCTCTGTGATACAGATCACACTGTTCCGAGGCCCAGGCTTATCACGCCGCGTATCGCGAACGTGCCGCCCCATTGTGGCTGCTCGTCCCGCAGGCCTAGGTCCGGAAAGCGCGCAAGGAGCGCGCCAATCGCAATCTGTCCCTCAAGGCGCGCGAGCGCGGCGCCGAGGCAGAAGTGGATGCCATCGCCGAACGCGACGTGATCCGTGGGATTGCGGGCAACGTCGAAGCGGTCGGGGTCGGCGAACTTGTCCGGATCGCGGTTGGCGGCGGCCAAGACACCGACAGCGACCTCGCCGCGCCCGATCTTGGCTTCGCCCAGCGTGACGTCCTCCCGGGCTGTCCGCCGGGTCGTGTGTACGGGGCCCGTGTAGCGGAGCATCTCGTCGACTGCGGAGGGAAGGAGCGAGGGGTCCGCTCTGAGCCGCGCCGTCTGCTGAGGGTTGCGCAACAGCACGAGCATTCCGCTCGAGATGAGGTGTGTCGTGGTCTCGTTGCCCGCTACGAGGAGCAAGGCCACCGTGCCGAGCATCTCGTCTTCGGTTAGATGCTGACCGCTCTCTTCGGCCGCGACCAAGCGGCTGATCAGGTCGTCCCGTGGTTGCCTGCGGCGGTCCGCGATCACCCGGCTGACGTACTCGACCAGCTCCTCGTTGCTACGGCGCGCCTCATCCAGCGAGCTGTAATCGCCGCCGAGTGTCGCTACCATTGCGTCCGACCAGCGCTTGAATTGCTCCCTGTCTTCGCGCGGTATGCCGAGCATCTCGGCGATGACGATCACCGGTAGCGGCCAGGCGAGCTCGGATACGAGGTCAAATTCGGCGCGTCCCGCGAGCGGGTCCAGCAACTCGTCCACGATCTTCTGGATAAGCGGGCGCATTTTCTGGACGCTCCGAGGCGTGAACGCCTTGCTCACGAGGCGCCGCAGGCGGGTGTGCTCGGGCGGGTCAACGGAGAGCATCGTGTCTACCCGCCCGAGGAGCTGATCAGGGCCTTCCCTTCCTGTGCGTGAGAGCCGAAAGCGGCCGCCCCTGCCCGCCGCCTCGCCGAAGCGCTGGTCGGTCAGAAGCTGGCCCACTTCGTCATAGCCGAGCACCAGCCAGTGCTCGGCGGCAGTCTGCTGCACCCGGCCTCGCTCTCGCAGGGCGCGGTACGCCGGGTAGGGATCGGCGAGCATTTCCCGTGAGAATGGTGCGAGCGTGAGGTCTTCCACGTCGCTCATTAAGCGAGACTGCGAGACGCTTGTCAACGCCGTCTCGCGTTGTGACAGGAATCACACTGCCGGTGTAGGCTTCCCGATATGGACGCTGCCCTGGTCGGCCTGGCCTCCTCTGGCAAGACCGCGGTCTTCAACGCGCTCACCGCCGGCCACAGCAGCGCGACCGGCACCGAGCAGATCGGCGTCATCAAGATACCGGACCAGCGGCTGGAGAAGCTGGCCGCCCTCGTGAAGGCGAAGAAGATCACGCCCATTGAAGTCACCCTTCACGACGTACCCACCATCTTCGAGCGCGGCGCCGCCCCCTCCGGCCCTACCGCCGAGACGCTCTCCCGCGCAGACGCCCTCATCCACGTCGTCCGGGCGTTCGAACGCAATGATGTCCCTCACCCAAAGGGTAGCGTCGATCCAGCGCGGGACATTCAGGCGTTCGATGATGAGCTTGCGTTTAGCGATCTCGGCATCATCGAACGCCGCCTCGAAAAGCTGGACATCACGGTCCTCTCCGCCCGTCCCGGCGAGCGGGAGGCCGGCGAGCGCGAGAAGACACTTCTCGAGCGCTGCCGGGCGATTCTGAACGAAGGTTCCCGGCTGCGCGACGCGAACCTGGCAACCGCCGGCCTGAAGGCGCTCGGGAACTTCGGCTTGTTATCACTGAAGCCGATGCTGATCGTCCTGAATGTCGGCGAGACCGATGCGCCACGCGCCTCCGCTCTCGAAGGCGAGTACACCAGCCGGTTCGCGGCGCCCGGCACGGGCGTGGCCTCGCTCTCGGCCCGCCTCGAAGCCGAGCTCGCGGAGCTGCCGCCGGACGAGGCCGCCGACTTCCGGCGGGAGATGGGCGCCGGCGAGACGGCCACCCACGCCGTCCTCGGAAAGCTCCTCCAGCTCCTGGACCTAGTCACCTTCTTCACAATTGGCGAGAAGGACGCGCACGCCTGGACCGTCCCCGCGGGAGCGTCGGCCCTCCAGGGCGCGGGCCGCGTCCACACTGATATTGAGCGCGGCTTCATCCGCGCCGAGGTCATCGCCTGGGACAAGCTTCTGGAGTTCGGCTCTCACACCGAAGCTCGCCGCCACGGCCAGCTCCGCACCGAAGGCAAACAGTACGTCGTCCGCGAAGGCGACGTCATCAACGTGCTATTTAACGTGTGATCAGCCGCTTGCCCGCTTGTATAATCACCGCGTGACGATTCTCGGCCTTCACCATGTACAGATAAATGTCCCGGCGTCGCGCGCGGCGGAGGCCCGCCGCTTTTTCGAGGATCTCCTGGGACTTCAGGAGATGCCGCGTCCCGACTCGCTCTCAAACGCGGGCCGCAACGGCGTTTGGTACGCCTGCGGCGACGACGAGTTCCACGTCTTCTTTGCGCCCGACGCTGAGTTCAAGGAGGACCGTTCTTCGCACCATCCAGCTCTGCTCGTGGACGACATCGTTGAACTGCGCCAACGGCTCACCTCCGCGGGAGTCGAGCTTGAAGAAGCGATTCCAATCAACGGCCGGGCGCGCTTCTTCTGCCGGGACCCGTTTGGCCACCGTCTAGAGTTCCTCTCGTTCGATTAGATCGCGTGGCGCAGACTACAACCGCGCTCATACTGTCGGAAGTAGCCGCCGCGCTGGAGGGCGGCCCGCCCGTCCTCATCTCCACCGTGATCGCCTCCCCATTGAATGCTGCAGCCGCCGTTGGTGCCAAGATGCTCATTCGGCCCGATGGCTCAAAGGCGGGCGGGCTCGGGGACGATATGCTCAAGTCTGCTGTCCTTGCTGAGGCACCCGACGCCTTCCGGCGCCACTCCGTTGAGACGATCTATGTCGACCGCTCTGGGCAGCGCTTGAGCCGGCTCCAGGCGGCGGAAGGAGATGTCTACCAGGTGATGCTCGAGGTCCACGAGCGGCCGGCGACGCTCTTGATTGTCGGGGCCGGGCACGTGGGCAGGGCGCTGGCGACAATCGGCGCCATGTGCGGCTTCTCGATCGAGATCGTCGACGACAGGGCCGAATACGCCAACGCCGAGCGCTTTCCCGAGGCGGACCGCATCACGTGCGGCCGCTTCGATGAGGTGCTTGACGGCTACCCCATCGACGCCAATACGTACGTGGTGTGCGTTACGCGCGGCCATAAGCACGACGAAACAAGCCTCCGCCTGGTCGCTCCGACCGACGCCGCCTACGTGGGTATGATCGGCTCGAAGCGGCGCGTCAATGCTGTGCTGCAACACCTGGTCGAAGACGGGATCGACCCTCGCGCGGTGGAGCGGGTACATACGCCGATCGGCCTAGACATCGGCGCGGAGACGCCGGAAGAGATCGCCGTCTCGATCATGGCGGAGATCATCCGCGCGCGGCGGGGAGGGAGCGCCCTCTCGATGCGAGAGGTGAGCCGGCCGCGCCGCGGCGTAGCGCCGGAAGACCGCGAGCGCCCTCGCACCCGTTAACTTCGACGCGGCCCCTTCGTTTGCTCAATAGACGAATCGAAAGGGGCCAATAGATGAGTCAATTCGAGCTATCCGCCGAGTCGCTGGGCTTGACCGCGGATGATCTAAATCAGCGGACCTGGCGGGCGGTCTTCGCCGAATTTGTCGCCACATTGCTCTTTGTCTTCATCGGGTCTGGCGCAGTCGTAGGAGTCGTCGGAGTGCTGGGCCGGCCGCCGACAGAGGATGTCGGGGCGCTGGTCGCCATTGCCCTCGCTCATGGCCTTGCGATTGGCGTGCTGGTGGCAGCGACCGCGAGGATCTCCGGCGGGCACATCAACCCAGCCGTCACGTTCGCGGCTGTCATCACCGGCCGCATGAAAGCGGGCCCCGGCGTTCTTTATATCGCCGCACAGCTCGCGGGCGCGGTTGTGGGCGCCCTACTGCTCGACCTTGTGCTTACGTCGAGCGTCCAAGGGAACCTTGGGGCGCATGCATTGAACGACGCGGCACTCACGAGCGACTTCGCGGGACTGCTTGTCGAGATCATCCTGACGTTCGTTCTCGTCTTCACCGTTTTTGCGGTGGCGATGGACACGCGCGGGCCGGCTAACCTCGCGCCGATAGCGATCGGACTCGCGGTGCTTGTCGACCACTTCGTGGGTGTGCCGCTGACCGGCGCTTCGATGAACCCGGCGCGGTCCTTTGGCCCCGCGCTTGTCGCGAACTCCTGGGACGACCACTGGGTCTACTGGATCGGCCCTCTCACCGGCGGCGCCATCGCCGGGCTCATTTACTACTTCGTCTACTTGATGCCGACCGACGAAGAACCGGCGGCCGTCTAGCCGCCCGACCGCCAGACCTGCGGCGGCTTTCCGGCGGCCATGTCGTAGAGAGACGAGACTTCGATACGCCATGGCGTCAGCTTGAGGAGCCCATACCCCGCGTCCTCCGGGCCGCCCTGCCAAATGATTCCCGGGTCGTAGCCCAGCGGCGGAGGCGTGCTCTTGTAGAGTTCCCAGATTCGGCGTTTCTCGCCGGGGGAGTCTTCCCATTCGGCGATGCAGTCGGCATAGACCTGCTTCTGCTGAGCATCCCAGTACGATAGTGAGACGTATGGGTTGCCCACCAAATGGCGCTCTTTGAGCGAGTGGCGGCCTGTCGCGACCCAGCCAGTCGCGCCCTCCCACATTGGGTGCAAGATGCGCGTCCGCGGACGGCCTTGTCTATCTATGGTCGCGACGGTGCACCAGACGATGCGGCGGGTTCGAGCCTCGAACTCCGGCTCTACCTCCGAGAAGCGCTGGACATCCATTGGCCGCCTCCGTGCGATTTTGGCGGTATGTTAGCACAGGCTCCGACGCGTTCCGCGCGGTAACGGGGTAACTGCGGCGGGCGTCTCACTATCAGCAACTTCCCACCGCACGAGCCTATGACGCTAGTTAACGCGCGCCGCGGCCTGAACAGGAAGACGGGACAACCGCTTCCCGATGTGCCATCTTATCTGACTGACCCACTTAAGGAGGTTCGGGCGCTGAAGCGCCACGTTCAGATCGGGGTTTACGCGGCCATCCTGGGTACGGAGCCGTTCTACTACTTTGTCCTCCATTACAGCTGGCCGCAGCTCCTGATCGGCCTGAGCATTGGCATGATCATTGCTTTCACGGCAATCGAGGGCGCCTTTAACCAGATCTTCAGGCTCCGCAAACGCAGCGCATACCCTAACCGCCTGCTTCAAGAGCTGAGCCAGGCGCCTACTATGAGCGCCGCAGCCCAGCGAGCCCTGCCGGTCGTAAACGGTCTTCTGGGTGTGCGCGCGTCGTTCGTGGCGCTTCCTCGCGATCGAGACGCTCTCCAGTTACTCGCCGCCTCAGGTCTAAGTGTGGAGGAAGCGGCAGGCCTGCTCGCCAGCGAGGGAGGCGAAATCGCCCGCGGTCTCGTCGCAAGCGCCTCTCATACATGGGTGCTGACTCCGCGCCCTTCGACCGGGACCAAACGGCTCCATCCGGGTGAATGCCTGACTCTCGTCCCGATAAGTTCGATGACGCGCAGGGTTGGTGTCCTGGCGCTCGTGGCGAGGGAAAGCGCGGGCGACCTGAGAGACCACGAGTTGCTGCGGGCGGTCGGAATGGCGCTGGGCCTTTCGTTGGAGAGCCTGCGAGACAAGGAAGAGCTCGCGCAGACAGCCTCTCTCCTGAGCACGACTCTGGACTCAACGGCCGACGGGATCCTGGTCGTCGCTGCAAACGGCCGGATAGAGAGTTTCAACGCAAAATTCGCGGAAATGTGGGGTATCCCGCGCGCCGTTCTCGAATCGAGAGATGACGGCGAGGCGCTGGCGTTTGTGCTCGATCAACTGGAAGACCCGGAGGCGTTCATCGCAAAGGTAAAGGAGCTTTATGCGCAACCCGACGCCGAGAGCCGGGATAGCCTTCGCTTTAAGGACGGGCACGTATTCGAACGCTTCTCGCAGCCCCGGCGGCTCTCGGGCGAAATCGTCGGCAGAGTCTGGAGCTTCCGTGACATCACAGAGCGCATGAAGGCGGAGGAGACGATTCGCCACCTCGCTTACCACGATGTTTTGACCGGCCTACCGAACCGTGTCCAGTTCGAAGAGCGGCTTCGGATCGACCTTGCTCAGGCGAAGCGGAGCCGCCAGAAGGTCGGGGTTATGTTTCTGGACCTCGACCGCTTCAAAGTAGTGAACGACACAGTGGGGCATGCCGGTGGCGATCAGCTGCTCAAGCAGGTGGCCGCCGAGTTCGCCGAGGCGATCCGTGAAGGCGACACGGTGGCTAGGGTTGGCGGCGACGAGTTCACGTTCATATTGCCGGGCATCGAGCACGCCGAAGACGCGACTGTTGTCGCCGAAAGGATCCTGCGCCGCATCCGTAATCCAAGAACCGTCGCCGGCCACGATTTTCACGTCACGACCAGCATCGGCATCAGTATATTCCCAAAGGACGGTGGCCTCGCCGATACGCTCATGCGCAATGCTGACACAGCAATGTACAGAGCCAAGGAGCGCGGCCGCGACAATTACCAGGTGTTCACGCCGGCGATGAAATCGAGCCTCATGGAGACGCTGGCCCTCGAGAACGACCTTTCCCATGCGCTGGGACGAGACGAGTTGTTCGTGTTGTACCAGCCGGTCGTGCACCTCTCGTCCGGCCGTATTGTGGGTGCCGAAGCGCTCCTGCGCTGGCGTCATCCGAAGCGCGGGCTCGTGCAGCCCGATGAGTTCATCCCACTCGCAGAGGAGACGGGCCTGATAGTACCAATAGGCGAATGGGTGCTTCGGGCGGCGAGCGCGCAGGCAAGAGCCTGGCAGGACGAAGGCCTCGGCACCTTATGGGTCTCCGTAAACGTCTCCGCTCGCCAGGTGGAGCAGCCCGGCCTGGTCGCCGCAGTCGCGGGGGCGCTCGCTGAGGGCGGGCTCCCGCCCGCCCAGCTTCACCTGGAGCTTACGGAGGGGGCCGTGATGCGGCAGATGGAGCCGGTTGTTTCGACGCTCACTCAGCTGCGCGCGATGGGCGTGCGTCTCTGCGTTGATGACTTCGGTACAGGGTATTCATCGCTTGGATATCTGAAACGCTTTCCGATCGACACGATCAAGATCGACCGCTCGTTCGTGCAGGACGTGACGCGCGATCAGAACGACGCTGCAATCGTGACAACAGTCGTGACCATGGCGCGGAGCTTGAACCTCCGGGTGATTGCCGAAGGAGTGGAGACCGAAGCCCAGCTCGGCTTCCTTCGCGACGTCGAATGCGATGAGTTCCAAGGATTCCTGGTGAGCCCAGCCGTGACCGCGCAGGCGTTTGACGCTCTTGTGAGGCAGCGGCATGGCGATCCGGCCAGGCTGCTGCCCGTCAAATTCGGCTGATCCGACGTTACTCGGGCTGAGGTTGAGAGGCTGCGATGAGTCGTCGATCCCGAGGTTTACGACGCTCTCGATCTGCATTACCATACCCCTCGCGATGAACGAAGTCTTCCGGGAACTCCAAGCTTCTCTCGATGGCGGAAGGCCGGCGGTCGTCGCCACTGTGGCCGCCACGCGCGGGTCCACTCCCCGTCGCGCCGGCGCGCGCATGCTCATTCGGGCCGACGGGTCGTCCTGCGGCACGATCGGCGGGGGCTGTGGCGAGGCGGAGGTCATCGTCGCCGCCATGGAGGCGCACGAGGATGGGCGGCCGCGCCTGGTGCGCGTCGATCTCACGAACCCCCTCGACGGCGACGACAAGATCTGCGGCGGAGTAATGGACGTCTTCGTCGAGCGCGTCGCGCCGTAGCAGCGCTTCTTCCTCCTCCCATCTTCCCTCTTTCTTTGTGCCTTCGTGCCTTTGTGGGTACAATCACCATCGCCCCTAACGAGTAGCCAGTACCCAAGAGGAGGTCGCCCCGTATGAAAGCAGCCACGTTCCAAGGCCCGCTCAAAGTAGTGGTCCAGGACGTTCCCGACCCGAAGATCCAGGAGCCGAACGATGTCATCCTCAAGGTGACGACGGCCGGCATCTGTGGCTCGGATGTGCACGCCTACGACGGACGCATGAACATCCCGGCGACCGGGTGGTCGATGGGGCACGAGTACATCGGCGAGGTCGTCGAGACTGGCAGTGGAATCACGAACTTCAAGCCGGGCGACCGCGCCGTCGGCTCCTTCGTGGCCTCCTGCGGCGAGTGCTATTTCTGCACGACCGGCTGGCCGAGCCAGTGTGTAAAGCAGCAGTTCTTCGGCTTCATCATGCTGGGCGGGGCACAGGCGGAATACCTGCGCGTCCCGAACGCTCACTACACGCTAGAGAAGGTGCCGGACGGGCTGAGCGACGAGAAGGCGATCTTCACCGGGGACATCTTCTCGACCGGCTATTTCTGCGCCGACCGCGGCGAGATCAAGCCCGGCGACGTAGTGGCGGTGGTCGGCTCCGGTCCGGTCGGCTTGTTTGCCCAGATGAGCGCGCTGATGTTTGAGCCGAAGGTCGTACTCGCGATCGACCAGATGCCGGAGCGGCTGGAGATGTCCAAGCGCATCGGCGCAGTGCCCGTCGACATGTCGCAGGTCGACCCCGTGGCAGTCGTCAAGGAGCATTCCGAGGGCCGCGGCGCGGATGTCGTCCTCGAGGCGGTCGGCATCGCGCCGTCGCTCGAGTCCTGCTTCCGGTACGTGCGCGCGGCGGGGACGATCAGCGCCGTCGGCATGTACACGGAGCCGGTGTTCTCGTTCCCGATGTTCCAGTCGTTCCTCCGCGACATTTCGTTCAAGATCGGCGTCTGCCCGGTGAAGCGATACATGGGCACGCTGCTCGGCGAGATCGCGAAGGGCAAGGTGGACCCCTCGATGATCATCACGCATACCATGCCGCTGGACGATGCCGCGCACGGCTACGATATCTTCCACCACCGCAAAGAGAACTGCATCAAGGTGGTCCTCAAGCCGCACGGCTGATGCCGAAGCACTCCGCTTGTTGTCATTCTGAGCGACGACCATGCCTTCGCGGAGCACCACGCTCCTCCGCGAAGGAATCCGGCGGGGTGGGGTTTGGCAAAGCGCTCGCGGCGTTGATGCGAGGGCTCGCTGTCGTTGTGGTCCTCGCCGTAATGGGCCTCGCATGCAACGGAGACGACGGCCTGAGCGCATCTCCATCAGCCACGGAGCCCGCGGGCAGCAGCTCGCCGGCTCCGACGCGCGCAGCGGAGTCGCCGGCCGGGGGCAAGTGGCACACGCTCGCGCCGATGCCGACGCCGCGCAGCGAGGTGGCGGCGGCTGAACTGAACGGGGAGATTTACGTCATCGGTGGGTTCGAAAGCGACGGTTCTCCAAGTGCGAAGGTTGAGGCCTACAACCCCGGGACTGACCGTTGGCGGGAGGTCGCTCCCCTTCCGGCACCGCGCCATCACGCGGCCGCCTTTGTGTTCGGCACTCTGTTCGTGATGGGAGGTTTCGAGACGAGTTTCAGCGATCCGCAGACAAGCGTTTTTCAATACGACGCAACCGCTAACGGGTGGTCAGAGCCCACCAAATTGCCCGATGCAAGAGGAGGACATGCGGCGGCAGTGTTGCAGTGCGGTCAAGATGTGCTCGGCGCCTGCATCTTCGCGATCGGCGGGACAGACGCCGCGCAGAGGAACATCGCGCAAGTCGCGGTGAATGACCCCAGCGGCCTATGGCTCCAGGTCGCCGGGCTCCCCACTCCTCGCGATCACCTCGCGGCTGGCGCCGTCGACGGCAAGATTTACGCAATAGGAGGCCGGCTCCAGATCGACTTCGGTCGAAACGTCAATGCCAACGAGGAGTATGACCCCGGGGCCAATCGCTGGACGGCACGGGCGGCGCTTCCGACCGCCCGCAGCGGCATCGCGGCAGCCGTGCTCGATCGCCGGATCTTTGTATTCGGCGGCGAGGGCAGCGGCGGGACGTTCGACGAGAACGAAGCCTACGATCCGGCGACGGACTCGTGGGAGACGATGCCGAACATGCCGACCGCTCGCCATGGCCTCGGCGCGGCGGTAGTTGGCGAGACGATCTACGTGATCGGCGGCGGGCCGACGCCGGGGCTGTCCGTAAGCGGCGCTAACGAGGCCTTTACGCCATAAACGGAGGCCGCGGAGATGCAGCAATCCCTGCCAAGCCCCACCCGCCAGATTCCTTCGCGTAGGGCGTGGTTCGACGCGCGGAAGTACTCGTCGCTCAGAATGACAGCTGGGCTGGCGCCCGGGCTCTCCGTCAGCGGCGCCAACGGGCCTTGACGCCGTGAGGCGAGCGGCCTTGAGTTTGTCTGGCAATTTCGCGGCGGCGAAGCCCGGTCGGCCTCGTCCAAGCGCTTGACAATCCGCTCGGCCGGGCGTACGCTAATAGCCCGAACCCCCACCGGGGGGGTGTGGGTATGGGAGCGAACTCGAAAACGCAGAAACGAACTGCGGGAGGCGAATATGAACGAAGATAAGCGGAGCGATGTCCTGAAACGGCTGTCCTTCATCGAAGGGCATCTACAGGGCATCCGGCGCATGGTCGAGCAGGATAAGTACTGTGTCGACGTGCTGAAG
>Ga0114129_10007196_pt1 | contig 15837 bp, 14 predicted proteins | sample RhiMetdeltSRZDD1_FD_80071 | JGI IMG/M metagenome (GOLD analysis project Ga0114129, IMG submission 80071) | Populus rhizosphere microbial communities from Tennessee, USA - Rhizosphere MetaG P. deltoides SRZDD1 (version 2) (version 2) | ecosystem: Host-associated > Plants > Roots > Rhizosphere >... | reverse complement strand
TGCTGGTTCACGGGCCGCTCGAGATCGTCGGTGTCGAGTCGATCGACAACGGCGTCGCGACCATCCGCACGCGCTTCAAGACGCTGCCGCTGAACCAGGGGAGAGTCGCGAACGAGCTGCGCCAGCGAATCGTGACCGTGTTCGCCGCGCGGGGTATCAAGCCGTACGGCGGAACGTCGCGGTGAGCAGCCACGATTACCACTTCGTCTCGCGGTGGCGCGTCGCAGGCACCTGCGGCGAAGTCGCCGACATCCTCGGCGATCCGCTGGCGCTGCCACGGTGGTGGCCGTCCGTCTACCTCGAGGTCGAGCAGATCGAACCCCCTGACGAGCACGGCGTCGGACGCCGCGTGCGATTGCTGACGAAAGGGTGGCTCCCATACACCATCCGCTGGGAGTTCGTGGTGCGCGAGTCCGACTATCCGCGTGGCTTCACGATCGAGGCGGCGGGCGACTTCGACGGCCGCGGCGTCTGGACGTTCGAGCAGGACGGCGGCTTCGTCGACATCACGTACGACTGGCGAATCCGCGCCGAAAAACCGCTGCTGCGCCGTCTTTCCTTTCTGCTGAAGCCCGTCTTCGAGGCGAACCACCGGTGGGCGATGGCTCAAGGGGAGAAGAGTCTGGTCCGCGAGCTTGCGCGCCGGCGAGCGAAGTCGGATGCGGCACGATCGGCGGCTCCGCAGCACCCCGCTTGACGTCGTGTCCGCCTTTTAGGCGGACTTCAGAAGTCTGAAAGTTTGAGTTCGACGTTTCGGTCGGCGTGTTTCCACGCCTCTTTGAATTCAGCCTCGGCCAGGGATGCGGCCCGGGTGTTGCCGATCAGGACCAGCGACTGCCACAAGCCAAAGAGCGATCGCGGATTGTGCGGATTGCGACGCAGGTCCTCGCGGAACACGCCCTCGGCTTCCTCGAACCGCAGCGCGTGCAGCAGCGCCGCGCCGAGCGATTCGCGGACCGGATAGTACCAATCGGGGGGCTCGTCGTAGTTGAGCGCGTCTTCGGCGGCAACCGCGCGCCGCAACGCGTCGACGGCAGCCATATCGTTCCCGCTCGCCGATGCAATGCGTCCGTCGAGCACGGCGTCCATCACCTTCAGCATGTCGCCGGTGGTGTTGTAGTTCCACGGCGTGTCCGGTGGAAGCGTTCGACCGGCTTCGCGAAACGCCGTGCGCTCGCGTTCCGCGTCGGCCGTCTGAGCTTTTTTCGCGAACGCGACGCCGCGCCCGAAGTGATACAGCACGGTCAGGATGCCCCTCTTCGGATCGGGCCGGGCGAGCTCGAGGACGTAATCCCATTTCGCGAACCGCAGCCACACGTACAACGATTTGGCAGCGAACGGCTCGAGCATCGCCATGTCCGAAAGCGACGGGGTCACCTCGCGCACCAGAAACTGTGCGTTGCGATCGGCTTCGACGAGTTGGCCGGTCATCATCGCTGACGAGGCGGCGAAGTCGAGGTTGTGGTTGTAGTACATCAACGGGTAGATCCCGCCGGCGTTCGTGGCGGCGAAATACTCGCGGTCGACGTTCACCGCGCGCAGGTTCGCGACCAGCGAGCCGTAGTAATCGCCGGTGCGCATGTAAATGTGGGCGGGCATGTGGACGAGATGGCCCGCCAGCGGCACGAGCGTTTCCAGGCGCTTCGCGCTGGCAAGCGCGCGCTCGGGCGTTTGCGACGCCTCCACCGCATGGACGTAGTAGTGATTGGCGCCGACGTGCTGCGGATCGCGTTTGAGCACGGACTCGAGCACTGCGATCAGCTCCTCGGTGCCTTCCTCCGGCTTGCCGTCATTGGTCCACAACTTCCACGGACGCAGATCCATCAGGCTCTCGGCGTAAAGCGTGGCCGCGTCGAGATCGTTTGGATACTGCCGCACGAGATCACGCATCGCGTTCTTGTAATCGACGGCGAGCGCTCTGAGGTCGGCCTTTGCATCATCCGAGTACCGCCTGGCCAGCGCCGCCGCGTAGGCGCGCTCCGCGGCCGGCGCAGCCGCTGCCACCTTCAGCGCCCGCTGAGCCGTTTCGTGTGCTTCGCGTTCACGATCCGGATCCACGTCGAGGTTGATGTTCGGACCGAGCGCCAGCGCGATGCCCCAGAGCGGCATCGTTGCTGCCGGGTCGAGCTCGGCCGCGCGCCGGAACGATCGGATCGCCTCTTCGTGGTTGAAGCCGTAGACGAGCGTCAGGCCCTGATCGAAAAACTTCTGCGCGTCTTCATTTCTTGTGGCAATCGGCCGATGGGTGCTGCCCAGACCGGGCAGCAGCCGCGCTTCGCCATCCGCGTATCGATGCGGGTGATCCTGAACAGCCGCGAGGGCGAGCAGCAGCGGCAGCAACAACCGCATCGCTATTTCTCCAGCAGCATCTTGAGTGAGTTGAGCGCGCGTTCCCAGCCGGCGGTCACGATCTCGTAATAGCGTCGCCAGCGCGGGCCGTCCTCGAAGCCGGTCTGCAGGACGCGAACGGTGGTCGCCGTCTGATCGGCCGGCCCGGCGGCTTCAGCTGGCTGCGCGACGGGCGTCAGCGTGACCTCGAGCGCCATTGGCCCGATCGGATCGCCGTCGGGCGGGATCCAGAAGGCGTCGGCGACGAAAAAGCCACGCCCCGCGTCGAACTGCATCACGGTGCCGCGAAACACGCCTCCCAGCCGCCCGAGGACGTCGTCCCGGAACTCGGTCGACTTCCACTCGATCGCGTACGGCCCCAGCGCGCGCGGCGTCGTCACCGAATTCAGGACCTGCCACCACGCGCCGAGCGCGTCGGCGTCGAAAAAGGCTTTCAGGATACGGCCGGGCGGCGACTTGATCTCGACGCTCACGTCGAGCCCGTGCGCCGGTGCAGATGACTTGCTCACGCTTCAACCGGCCTTCGCCGGCTGCGCCTCGCTGTGCAGCCACGTGTCATCGGTGAACCCCGAAAATCATATCTGATAAAGTGGCCAACGTATGTCCGATCAGCCGGTTGCCTACCTGAATCGGTCGTTTCTCGAGAGCGCCGAAGCACGACCGATCCGGATTCTCGCGGAATACCTGGAGCCGCTGCGCCGCTTCCAAGAGCAGAAGATTCAGGACACGGTGGTGTTCTTCGGATCGGCCCGCGTCGACAGCCGCGAGCGGGCGACACGCGCCCTGCGCACGCTCCGCGCCCGCGGCGTGCAGGACGCCGACGAACAGTATCAGACGGAACTGCACAAGTCGCGGAAAGCGCTCGAGTGGGCGCGCTACTACGAAGAAGCACGCGAGCTCGCGCGCCTGATCACCGCGTGGAGCCGCACGCTCCAGTCTGAGAATCATCGCTTCGTCATCACGAGCGGCGGCGGCCCCGGCATCATGGAGGCCGCGAACCGCGGCGCGCGCGAGGCGGGAGGGAAGACGATCGGGTTGAACATCCGGCTGCCGTTCGAGCAGGGCGCCAACCCGTACATCACCGAGGGGCTGCACTTCGAGTTCCACTATTTCTTCATGCGGAAGTTCTGGTTCGCATACCTCGCGAAAGCCCTGGTGATTTTTCCCGGCGGTTTCGGCACGCTCGACGAACTGTTCGAAATCCTCACGCTCGTGCAGACCGACAAGCTCTCGAAGAAGATCGAGGTCGTTCTCTACGGCCGCAACTACTGGGATCAGGTGCTCGACTTGAAGCCGATGGCCGAGTGGGGTGCCATCGCCGAGAAAGACCTGGAGCTCTTCAGCTACGCCGATACGCCGGCGGATGCGTTTGCGCTGTTGCAGGAGCACTTGATCAAGTTCCACCTCGAGCCGCCAACGCCCCAGGAGGCCGCCGCTCCGGGAATCGCCAAGACCCGCGGATGAATCGGGTAATCGGGTAATCGGGGAATTGGGTAATTGGATTGGTCAATTGAATTCAACTGATCAATCAAGCAATCCAATTACTCGATTACCCAATTATCCAATTACCCGATTCAGGAGTACAGGAGGAATCGGGCGCGCAGGCGCTCGAATTCCGACACGCCCGCCTCCCACGATCGCGCGATCTCGCGGGCGTCGATGCCGGCGTCGATCTGCTCTCGCAACGCCGACGAACCCGCCAGAATGTCGAACGGCAGCTTGATGTGTTCGTACTCGTACGGCGGGTCGCGCCATTTGAAGCCGGAGTCGGCGGCGCCAAACGCCTCGAGCAGCGCCACTGCGGACAGGACCGGCCGGAACGTCCGCCGATCGACGACGTGAATCTGGCAGCCGCCGCATCCCTGTGTCGCGTGCTTGTGAAACGTCGGCTCGAAGACCGCCGGCCGAAAGATCACGCCCGGAAGCCCGCGCTGATTCAGCGCCGCTGCAAATCGTTCGGCGACGATCCGGGGCGCGCCCACGAGCTCGAACGGTCTCGTGGTTCCGCGACCTTCCGACACGTTGGTGCCCTCGAACAGCACGGTGCCCGGATAGACGATGGCGGTCTCGAGCGTCGGCATGTTGGGTGAAGGCATCACCCACGGCGCTCCCGCGGTATCGAGATACTGCTCGCGGCGCCATCCCTCCATGGCGATCACGTCCAGGTCGGCGCCGATGCCGAAGTGATCGTTGAAGAGCCGCGCGAGCTCGCCGATCGTCATCCCGTGCCGCATCGGAATCGGATAGAGGCCCACGAACGACTCGAAGCCGCGCACGAGCATCGGACCTTCGACGTCGCTGCCGCCAATCGGATTCGGGCGGTCGCACACCAACACCTTCAGGCCGTGCCGTCTGGCGGCCGTCAGGCAATTGGCCATCGTATAAATAAAGGTATAGATTCGGGTGCCCACGTCCTGCAGATCGATGACCAGGACGTCCAGGCCCCGCAGCATCTCGGCCGTCGGCTCGCGCGTTTCGCTGTACAGCGAGTAGACCGGCACGCACCGGACCTGGTCGCGCGCGTGCCCGGTTTCGATCATGTTTTCCTGCACGTCCGACCGGAACCCGTGCTGAGGACCGAAGATCGCTTTCAGCCTCGCGCGGGAGTGCGCCGCCAGCTTGTCGGTAATATGAACGAACTCGTGATCGACAGATGCGGGGTTGCAGACGACCCCGACACACTTGCCGTCAAGCGCCCCCGACTTCAGCAAGCGATCCGAGCCCAGATCAATCATCTTGTGCGAATTATTTCACAATGGGTGCATAAAGGGCGCGGCCAGACGGCTTCTCACTTGCTTCCGCTTTCGATCCGTTGGTAGACTACGCGCCTTTGGTGGTCAGCCCTGCCTGCTGTGCCAGCGCCGAGAGCCGATCGAGCCTCAATCCTGACTCGTTCTTCCCTCCACGCCACTGCCTAGCTGACGAGCAACCACCGTCCGGGAAAGGGTCCCGGCGTCCGTTCCGGAATTGCCTCGGCGGCTGGTGCTGATCGCAGCCGGGAGCGAAAGAGGGAGTGCGTGATGGGTCGAAGGCTCTACGTAGGAAATCTTCCATACACGACCGGCGAGGCGGAGCTGCAAGAGCTGTTCAGCAAGGCGGGGAATGTCGAATCCGTTCGGGTGATGCGCGACGCGGCGACCGGGCGTGCACGCGGATTCGCGTTCGTTGAGATGGCCACTGACGAAGAGGCGCAGAAGGCGGCGACCGAATTCAACCAGTATCAAATGGGCGGACGCAGCCTCACCGTCAACGAGGCGCGCCCCAAACCTGAAGGCGGCTTCGGCGGCGGTGGCGGCTTCGGCGGCAACCGCGCGGGCGGACGCCGCGAGCCGCGCTGGTAACCCGAATGAAAGCTTGGACCAAGGGCGACCGCGTCGTCCAACCAACCTATGGGGCGGGCACGCTCGTCGAGGTCAACGAACACCACACGGTGATCGACTTCGACGAGCACGGCCGTCGTACGTTCTCAACGCGCCTGGTCGTGCTCCAGGCGACCAGCGCGCCCGCGCCGGCCAAGACGCCGCGCAAGCGCGCCACCAAAGCGAAGCCGAAAGAAGCAAAGGCGTAGACCGCTGAGCCTGGCGGCCGCCTGGCACGGGAGTTGGAGCATCGATTGAGATGCTGACCGCAACTGTGCTGTTAACCGGTTTTCTCGCGGTTGAGCCTGCTGTCGTCACAGATCTTCCGGCTGACAGCTCGGACGTGCGGGCTCCGGCCGCCGCCGTCGAATTCATCGATCAACCGCCGCCTCAGCAACAACCCGACTCTTCGCAAGATCCCGCAACCTCGCCGGCGCCTCAGGACAAGGCCGAGGAGAAAAAGCCGCCCACGCCGGTTCACACCGGTGTCCACGCGCTCTTCTTCGGGTTGCTCGAAGATGTGAAACACTTGCCGTCGATCCGCAACGCGCAAATCGCCGCGATCGGCGGCGGCGTCGCGCTCATCGCGCATCCGTTCGATGAAAAGTTCAACATCAAGCTGCGCAGCCACTACAACGGCGTGAACCAGGCGTTTCGTCCGGGCAAATGGGTCGGCCAGTCGCCGGTGCAGATGGGCGCCGCGCTCTCCACGTTCGCGTTCGGACGAATCACGGACACGCCGAAGGTCTCTCACCTCGGAATGGATTTGCTGCGCGCGCAGATACTGACCGAAGGCATGACGGTGGGATTGAAGTACGCGACGCGGCGCGAGCGACCGGATGGCAGCAATCACCGATCGTTCCCGTCGGGACACGCGTCGGTGACGTTTGCGACGGCGACCGTCATCGAACGCCATCTGGGGTGGCGCATGAGCGCGCTCGGCTACACGATCGCGTCGTACGTCGCCGCCTCGCGGCTGCACGATAACCGGCACTGGCTGAGCGATGTGGCGTTCGGTGCGGCGGTTGGCACGATTGCCGGCCGCACCGTGACGCAGCACGGACGGAACTACTGGACCGCCACGCCAACCGCCGTTCCCGGCGGCTTCGCATTCATCATCGCGCGGAATCCGCAGTAGAGGCGGGGTCGTGCTCTTCCCGCTTGCGTGCCGAGTAGCAGTTTTTAGGCGCGCCTTCGGCGCGCCTGCGAGGGAGCGGCGCGGGGCGTAGGGTCCCCGCAAGCGACCGAGCCGGGGTGTGGGGCGGAGCCCCACGTTGGTTGGACCCGGCCTACTTGGTGCCAAGCACGATCACGCGCAGCGAGTCTGGGATTGGCGTGGGTCCGCGGCCGCGGCCTGTTGCCGGCGCATTCGGATCGGGCGCGGCGTAGTTCTGGGCTGCGACGTAAATCCGCTTCGTTTCCAAGTCGAGTGCCATGGTCCGCGCGCCGCGCGCCGTATCGATCGTCTGCACCAGCGACAGTTTGTCGGGGCCGTCCTCGTGGGCCACCGTGATGTGGCCGTCGCTGCACGACACAAAGATGTTCTTCGTTGCGGGATCAAACCACGTCGCATCGGTACCGGCGCAGATCTTCACATCCGCCACGACCTTGCCGGTGATATCGTCGAGCATCACCAGTGCCGGTCCACCGCCGACGAACAGCCGGTGGCTGGCCGGATCGATCGCCATCCCTGTCGGGCTGACCGCCGGCGAGACAGACCAGTTCGCCACGACCTTGCGCGCCTTCATGTCGATCACGTCCACAGAGTTCTGGTCTTCGATGTTGACGAAGACCTGGTTCCGATCGGAATCGGCCGCACCCGCCTCCGCAGTGCCCGCGAGCGGAATCGTGGCAACGACCTTTCCGGTCGCGGCATCGATGACGGTCGCGGATTTCCCTGTGTGGTTGAACGCGTAGACTTCCTTCTGCTTCGGCTCGTAGAGTATGGCATCGGGATTCGCACCCGTCTCGACCTTGTTGAGCGTCTGCAGGGTCTTCAGATCGACGATGCTGACTTTGTTCTCGCGTCCGTTGCTCGTGAAGCCGCGCCCTCCGGGCGCGATGGCGATGCCGTGCACACCGGGCGTGTCGGCAATGCGGCCGACGACGGTGTTGCTTTGGGTATCGATGACGACGACTTCGGTGCCGTGCGTCAGATACAGCCGATGGGACGCGCTGTCGACGTTCAGGTAGTCGAACGCGCCGGCGCCGCCGATCGGCACCTCGGCGATTTTCGTGTACGAACCCGCCTGGGCGTGGAGACGCCCAGTGGTCGCCGCCACGAGCATCAGAAACGCCATCACCGCCGCACATCGCGTCCGCATATCAGCCTCCCGTCCAACCCGCAATCAACTCACCCGCGCACATCCATGATCGAACCGCACTTCAGGGATCAAGCCGCACCTCAGGGATCAAGCCGCACCTCAGGGAGCAAGCCGCACTTCAGAGATCAAGCCGCACTTCGAGTGTCTTCTCGCCAGACTGCCGACAGCAGCGACGGAACGAAGATGAGCGTCACGATCGTCGAAATCGACAGACCGCCGATGACCGCGATCGCCAGCGGTTTCTGCAGTTCGGCGCCGGCGCCGAGGCCGAGCGCCAACGGCAACAACCCGAACAGCGTGCACAGCGTCGTCATCAGGATCGGGCGCAGCCGAATTGCGCCGGCCCGGACGAGCGCCTCGCGTTTGGGAACGCCCTGCTCGCTCAGCCGATCCGCGTAGTCGATCAGGATGATGCCGTTTTTCACGATCAGTCCGATGAGCAGGATGAGGCCCATGAACGACGACACGTTCAGCGGCGTGCCGGTCACGAGCAACAGCCCGAACGCCCCGACGAGCGATAGCGGCGCCGCCGACATGATGACGATCGCCGAGGTCAGCCGCCGGAATTGCGCGAGCAGCAGCCCGAACACGAGGAGCATGGCCACCGACAGCACGACCAGCAGCGATCGAAACGAATTCTGCTGGCTCTCGTACTGACCGCCTATCTGATAGGTGTAGCCCACCGGCAGATGCTCGTTCTCGAGAATCTGCCGGATCTCGGCGACCGCGCCGCCCAAATCGCGTCCCTCGAGGCGGCCGGTGATCGGCAGCATCTGTTTCAGATCTTCCCGATGCAGCTGCGCCGATCCTTTGACCTCGTCGATCTGCGCGATCGATGAGAGAGGAAATACGGTCCCGTCTTCCTTCGTGAGCGGAAAGGTGCGCAGCCACGCGGGATTGAAGCGGTAGGCGTCGGGGTACCGGACACGCAGATCGATCAGGCGATCGCCGCGCCGGACTTCCGTCGGCACGTCTCCCAGCAGGCCACCGGCAAGCTGCTCGGACACCTGCTGCGGCGTGAAGCCCGCCCTGGCGGCGAGCGTCGAATCGATCTTGAGCTCGAGCTCGGGGTTGCTTTCCCGCGGTTCGACGAGATCGACGAGACCATCCACTTGCTTCAGCCGATCGGCAACGCGGCTCGAAAGTTTCTGCAGGGTCGGCAGATCGTCGCCGAACAACTTGACCTCGACCGGTTCGGGGTTGCCCTCGAGATCGCCGAGCATGTCCTGGAGCAGCTGGACGAACTCGATCGTGATGCCGGGCGCCTCGGCGGCGAAGTGCTCGCGCTGGTCGGAAATGATCTCCGCGGCGGTCCGGTGCCGCTGGTTGGGCGGCTTCAGCCGCACGAGGATATCGCCAGAATTCTGGTCGGTCGCGAACAGGCCCAGCTCGGTCCCGGTTCGGCGCGTGAAGCTCGCCACTTCCGGCGTCTCTTTCAGCGTGGCTTCGATTCGCTTCAGCATCGCGTCGGTCTCGGCGAGCGAGGTTCCGGTCGGCGTGATGTAGTCGATGACGTACCCTCCCTCGTCCATCTCGGGCAGGAATCCCGTTTCGAGGCGGAAATAGAGGAGGCCGCCTACGACGGCGACGAGGACCGTCACCACCACCACCAGCCACGCGCGGTCGATCGCCTTACGCAGAATCGATTCGTAGCGGCGGCTCAGCCACCCCAGGTCCTCGCGGCCGGTGCCGTGCGGGCGCAGCAGTTTCGCAGCCGGTACCGGGATGAACAGCAGCGCGTAGATCAGCGACAGGAGAACCGCGCCCGAGAGCGTCAGCGACAGAGCCGCAAAGAACTGGCCCACCATCCCCTGCAGCAGCCCCAGTGGAATGAACACCACGACCGTCGTCAGCGTCGAGCCGAGTACGGCGCCGACGAGCTCGTTGGTGCCGTGCTCGGCCGCAACCGTTCGGTTCTCGCCCGATCCGAGATGCCGGTGAATGTTTTCCACCACGACGATCGCGTCGTCGATCACGAGCCCGATCGCAATCGCTAACCCGCCCATCGACATCAGGTTGATGGTGCCGTTGGCGAGATGCAGGATGAAAAACGTGCCGACAATCGTCAACGGCAGCGTCGTGGCGGCAATGAACGTCGCGCGCCAGTCGCGCAGGAACGCGAGCAGCACGAAAATCGCCAGCAGCCCGCCGATGATGATCGCCTCGCTGACGCTGGTGATCGATTCCCGGACGAACCCGGCGAGGTCGTAGACCTTCGAGAGGCGGACGGCCGGCGGCAGTGACGCCGCCTGCTCGCGCAGCGTCCGTTCGACGCCGCTGGCAATTTCCAGAATGTTGCCGCGGATCTGCCGCGCCAGCGTGACGACGGCCGCAGGCTCGCCGTTGCCGCTGACGAGCGTCGTCCGATCGACCACGCCTTCGCGCACTTCGGCGACGTCGCCGAGATACACCGGCGTCCGCTCGCGAAACGCGACGACGACGTGCTTGACGTCGTCGAGCGTGGCGAGCTCGGAGGTCGCGAGCACGAGAAACTGCTGGTAGTCTTTCGGCATCCGGCCGACCGACGACACCTGATTGGACGCTTTGAGCGCCTGTTCGAGCTGCTCGAAGGTCAGTTTCGCGGCATTCAGCCTGGCGGGGTCCGCGATCACCGAGACCTCGCGCTGCTCGCTGGCGATGACGTCGACGCGCGCCACCCCGGCGATGCGGCTGAGGAGCGGCCGCAACTGAAACATCGCCACGTCGGCCAGATCGACGGCCGGCAGCTTGCCGGTGACGTTGTAGCTCATGATCGGAAACGACGAGGCCGTCATCCGTTCGATGATGATCTTGGTGTCGGCGGGCAGCGCCTGGCGCGCCTCGTCGACCTTGCCCTGCATGAGCTGCAGCGCGACCTGCATGTCGGCATCGGCATTGAAGAGGACGGAGATCTCGGTGGCGCCGCGAATCGTCTTCGACCGCACGCGGCGGACGCCGAGCACGCCGCGCGCCGCTTCCTCGAGCGGCCGCGTCACGGCCACCATCATGATCCGCGGCGACAGATCGCCTGCCTGGGCGATGACGACGATGCGCGCGAATTCGACTTCCGGATAAATACCGCTCGGCAGCACCGTCATCGAGTAGATGCCGGCGAGCGTGAGGAACACGACGCCAAACACGATGACGCGCGCGTTGTGAAAAGCGAACCGTGCGACGTTCATTTCTCGCCCGCTTTTTCTTTGTCGGCGGGCTTGCCAAGCCTGGCCTTGTCGCCCAGACCGTAGACCGATGAGGTCAGCACCATCTGTCCTTCGGTGACACCTTCGAGAATTTCCACGGCATCCGGCTGTTCCAGTCCGACCTTGACCGGGGTCCGCTGCGCGATGTCACCCTGCACGACGTAGACGGCGGCGCCTTCTTCGTTTCTGACGATGGCGGACGGCGGCACGACGAGCGCGTTGGCGTGTTCCGCGAGCTGAAGGCGCGCTTCGGCAAACATGCCGACCCTGAGCAACCGATCCGCATTGGTCATTCGGATGCGGACGAGCGCAGCGTTTGTCGCCGGATCGACGGCGGGCGCCACGGCGATCACCGATCCGTTGAACGTATGGCCGGCGTACGCCTCCGTTGACATCGTCGCCCTCTGGCCGACCTTCACGCGCGGCAGCTGCTCGGCCGGAACGTTGGCGGCGATCTCGACGCGATCCAGATTCGCGATCTGGACGATCGGCTGCGCGGCGGTCCCGTCGACCTGTTCGCCGACACTGACCATCCGCTTCACGACCTGGCCGCTAATCGGGGAACGGACATCAGCGCGCTCGATTTGCAGGTTGGCGGTGTTGAGGCTTGCCGTTGCCTGTTCGAGCGCGGACTGCGCCGCGGCCATCTGCGTGCGCGCGTCCTCGACTTCCTTGCCGGCGGCGATGCCGCGCTGAAACAGCTGTTCAGTGCGTGTGAGGTTGAGGCGCGCGTTCTCGATTTGTGCCTTCGCCTGCTCGACCGCGGCGTTCACCTGGCGCCGCTGTTCCTCGAGCGGCCGCCGATCGAGCCGCGCGATGATCTGCTTCGCCGCGACCGAATCGCCTTCGGCAACCGAGAGCTCGTTGATCACGCCGGCGACGAATGAGCTGACCTTCACGTCCTCGTTGGGGAGCGCGGCTACGCTTCCACGCACCGTGAGCTCTTCGACGAGCGTCTTGCGGCCCGCCTGAGCGAGGTCGGCTGTAATCGTCGGTACTTCGACCGCCTCCGGCCCTTCGTCGCTCCCCTTGCTGCCACAGGCGCCGCAGATCAGCAGCGCGGCGAGTACGTAGTGTCCTGCTTTAGCCGGACCCCCAGCTCGTACGTAGTGTCCGCCTTCAGGCGGACATGTAGAGTTACGGAAGCGGCGCGCCAAGGAGCTCCTCCAGTTCCGCCAGCGACAACTGCATTTCGAGCTGCGCCTGCAGCGCCTCGATTCGCAGTTCCCGAAGGCTTCGCTGCGCGTCGAGCACGCCGAGCACCGACGTCCGTCCCGCCCGGTAGCTCTCCTCGGAGAGAAGCTCCAGGTCGGCGGCGGTCGGCACCAGCCGCTGCAGATAGGCATCGGCCTGACGGCGCTGTGCTTCGATCCTGGCAACCACGCCAAACACTGCGTTCTCGACGACCCGCTCGGTCGCGTCGCGCTGCGCGCGCAGGTGAGACATGGTCGCGATCGAGCCGGCGATTTCGCCCTGATTGCGGCTGAAAAGCGGCAACCCGATGCTGATGCCGGCGCGCGCCCCGGCGTCGAATTCGCCAGGCGCGTTGAACACGCCGCCGACCGAGAACACCGGCGTCGGCAGGCGCTCGGCGCGCAGCAGGTCGATCCGCCGCTGTTCGATCGCGAGCTGGCGATCGAAATTCTTGAGGTCGGTATTCGAGGCAGACGCCAGGGCAAGCGCCGCCTGGTAACTCGGGGCGGAGGTGTGGTCGGCCAGGCTTCCGGCGATCGCCAGCCCGTCGGACGGCGGCAGGTTCAGGACGCCGTTCAGCGTCGACGCCCCGGCCGCGCGCAGGCTGCGCGCGAGGTCGAGGTCGGTTTCGGCGCGCGTCACGCCGAGATCCGACTGCAGCACTTCGAGCCGCGGCGCCGCGCCCGTCTCGAACCGCGCCTGCGCCGCGTCCCGCAGGCGGCGCGCGATGTCGAGCGCGACCTCCGTGAGGCGGACGCGCTCATCCGCGGCAACCAGCGAGTAGAAGCCTTCGCGCACTTCGCGGCGGACAATCCGAAGCTCGGTGAGCACGTCGAGCTCGGCGAGCGTGAGCTCTTCCTGCGCCAGATCGACGCGGCGGCCGCGCTTGCGGCCGATCTCGATTGGAAAATCGAGGTTCACCGCCTGGTGCGGCACGTCGCGGGAAATCTCGGCGCTCAAGTCGGGATTCGGCAGCTGGCGAGCCGCGCGAACGGCCGCTTCGCGAATCGCACGCTGCCGCCGTGCGGCCTCGACCGCGAGATTCCGTGTGGCTGCAAGCTGGAGTGCTCCCTCGAAGGTCAGCGGCGCCGGCCCCGGCTGCTGGGCGTGGCTGCCGGCTTCGAGAAGCACGAGCACGTACGCGATGGCAACGGCGTAAGGGAACGTTCGACGAGCGGACCGGCGAGATGTCGGCGCCATAAACCTGTGGGCGAACGCTATGACGGCGATGGCGGGTCAGTCAACGGCAATCCGACGGATGTGCATCCGTCGTACGACGTACGCGTCACCCTCGGCGCTGGCCGGCGCCGCCTGCAACGGCAGTTGCCTGTCGATCGACCGGCAATAACAGGTCTTCGAGGAAGAACGCAGCGAGATCGTTGCGACCGTCGAGGCCGGACTTGCGATAGATCGTGAGCGCCTGCTGGCGAACGGTGCGTTCGCTGGTCTGACGAAGCTCGGCGATGGCCTTGTGCCGCAGACCTTTCAGCTGCAGCAGCGCCACTTCCCGCTCGGCTGTCGTCAGGCCCCATCGTTCGAACTGTCGATCGATTGCGGCGCCCAGTCCTTGCAGGAGATCCTGTGCCTCGCGATTCCAGCGCCGCGCATCTTCACTCGAGCGCCGGGCCTCGGCTCTTGCCGCCGCAAGCTCGGCGTCGAGCAGCGCCGACCGCCGCCGCGCCGCGGTCATCTGCCACCACAGCAGGCCGATGCCGGTCAGCGCCGACACGAAAATCACCAGCTCGAATGACTGCAGCGCGATCGGCTCGCCGAGGTAGAACTCGATGGTGAGGTCGGTCGCCATCAACCCGGCGATGAGCACGAACAGGACGATCGACGCCCGGCCGCCGACAACCTCCGGCGGCGGAGCCTCGACGTCTGCGCTGTGGTCGACGGGCTCAGGTTGCTCGTGCATCGCTGGGGGACCGCTGAAAGGTTCGTCTGTCTAGGTTAGTCCGAGTTTTGGCGGCGGCCAAATGACTTATCGAAGGGCGAGGCTGCGGGCGGCCACGGCAGCCGTGGACCAGCTCCACTGGAAGTTGAATCCGCCAATCCGCCCGTCGACGTCGAGAATCTCGCCGACGAGATAGAGCCCCGGGCACGTGCGCGACTCCATCGACGAGGGGTCGATTTCGGCGAGCGACACGCCTCCTGCGGTGACCTCGGCAAAGTTGTAGCCGCGCGTGTCGGTGACCGTCAGCGGCCAGTCGGTCAGGGCGTGTGTCACACGGCGGCGATCGTTGCGCGACAGATGTGCGAGCGGCGCCTCCGGGTCCAGCTCGACGCGCTGGAGGATTGCCGCCGATACCGCGGCGGGGAGAAACGACGACACGGCCGTCAGCACCGCCGCTTTCGGCCGGTCGTGCGCGAACCGCGCCAGCCGCGCGTCGACTTCGTCGAAGGATTGACCGGGACAGAAGCTGACGGTGATTGCGACCGCCTTTCCATCGAGCGTTGCGCGCGCCCAGTGGCGCGAGGCGTTCATGGCGACCGGTCCGCTGATGCCGAAGTGCGTCCACAGCAGGGAGCCGGTCAGTCGAATGGTGTGAACGTTTGCGACGCGGATACTGAGCTCGGCCTGGTGCGAGACGCCCGACAGCAGACGAGGCCAGCCGGCATCGCCGAGCAGGAGCGGCGCCAGCGCGGGCGTCGTCGGCACGATCGTGTGTCCGAGACGCTCGGCGATCGCGTAGCCGGCGCCATCGCTGCCGGTCTTCGGCACCGAACGGCCGCCGCAGGCGAGCACGACGGCATGCGCGCGAAGCGTGTCGTGCGACGTTGTGATGGCAAACACACCGGCGTCGCGTGTGACCGCGTGAACCCTGTGATCGGTGCAGAGCGCGGCGCCGCACTCGTCGAGCTCGCCCAGAAGTCGGTCGAGGACGTCGCGCGCGCGATTTGAGTCGGGGAACAGCTTGCCGTCGGCTTCTGCGTGAAGCGGCACTCCCAGCTCGCGGAAGAACTGGGCTGCCTGATCGGCGGAAAACGCGCGGAGGATCCGGCGGACGATGGTGCTCTTCCCGCCCCAGAAGTCCGCTTCAGTCACCACCGTGTTCGTGACGTTGCAACGGCCGCCGCCGCTGATCAGAATCTTCGCGCCCGGCTTCGACGCGCCCTCGAGCACCACGACGGATTTCGATCGGTTGGCGCGCCGCGCAAAAATCGCGGTCGCGAGCCCCGCCGCGCCGGCGCCGACGATGGCGATATCACAATGCGCAGGTTGGTCGTTGGTCAGCGGTAAGAGTGTAGCGAGGTTCGGCGGATCTGAGTGCGATCACTCAATCTCGCAATCCAATGACTCGATTACCAGATTACCCAATTACCAGATTCAGGTGACTGAAACGCGCGCCCGGTCGCCTGGCGTTGAGGCCGAGGAGGGTAGCGACCGGACGCGCGCCCTTGCACGCGGAGCGAGCCCTCTATTTGCTCTGC
>Ga0114129_10007195_pt1 | contig 15837 bp, 12 predicted proteins | sample RhiMetdeltSRZDD1_FD_80071 | JGI IMG/M metagenome (GOLD analysis project Ga0114129, IMG submission 80071) | Populus rhizosphere microbial communities from Tennessee, USA - Rhizosphere MetaG P. deltoides SRZDD1 (version 2) (version 2) | ecosystem: Host-associated > Plants > Roots > Rhizosphere >... | reverse complement strand
TACCAGACCGACGTGACCGTGGTGGCCCGGTCGACGAACGACGGACTGACCTTCACCAACGTGGAGGTCGGCCGGGTCTTCGACGACCTGGACTGCTACCCGGTGTTCAACGGGCGGCAGACGCTGACCGACGAGCACTGGCGGCTCAACAGCTACCCGTCGTTCAGCGTCGACCCGGTCACCGGCCGGCTGGCCGTGGTGTGGGCCGACGACGAGGGCGCGGGTAACTGCGGCTCCGGCGGTACGACGTTCGTGGGTACGACCTCGGCCCAGGTGAAGCTCGTGACCGGCGCGTGGGGCGCGCTGTCCGCACCGACCCGGATCACGCCGGGTGCGGGCGACAAGGTGTTCCCCGCGGTCGCGATGCGCAACGGGCGCATCGCGGTCTCGTACTACACCCGCGACTACGCGGCCACCCACAACCCGGCCATCTGCAACCTCACGGTAGGCCCGGGAGCCGGTTTCGTGATCGTGCCCACGGCCAGGTCGACGTGCCTGGACTACGCGGCCCGGGTCTCGTCCAACGGGTTCGCCAGCGAACTGCGGCTGACCAGTGAGGCGTCCAACCCGCACGTCGAGTTCGCCGATGGCGCGTTCATCGGCGACTACACGCAGATCGCCATCGGCTCGAACGGCGTGGCGCACGCGGCGTGGACGGACTTCCGCGGCCGGCCCGGCGTGAACAGCGCCAACCAGGACGTGTACGTCGCCGCGTTCCCGTCCTGACCCCCAGAATCCGGGGCGGGCAGGGGAAGATGCCTGGCGTGGCATCTCCTCTCCCCGCCCCGGCTCACGACGTAGTGGCAATCTGCAGCGGCAAGGGCGGCGTCGGCAAGTCCACCGTGGCACTGGAGCTGGCCGTCGCTCTCGCCGCGGACGGGCTACGCGTCGGCCTGCTGGATGCCGACGTGCACTCCCCCGACATCCCGTTGATGGTCGGCCTCGCCCGCCGTGTGGAGGCCACCTCGTGGACCCTCGCCCGCCGCGGCGGGCTGCACCGCACGGCGCTGGAGCCGGTCGAGCGGTACGGCGTCACGCTCATGTCCACCGGTTTCCTCTTCGCCGAGGACCAGTCCATCTCGTGGACCGCCGGGCTCGTCGAGGTGCTGCTCAACCAGCTGATCTGGTCGACCGCCTGGGGTGAGCTCGACTGCCTCCTCGTCGACCTGCCCCCGGGCACGTCGGACATCACGCAGGCGATCGTCCGGGTACTGCCGACCGCCTCCGCCGTGCTGGTCGTGACCCCGCAGGACGTGGCGCACCTGGACACCCGCCGGGTCGTCACCATGCTCGAACGGTCGGGCATCCGCATCCTCGGCGCGGTCGAGAACATGAGCGGGCTGAGCTGCCCCTGCTGCGGTACCCGGATCGAGGTCTTCCCGCCGGTCGCGCCGGAACGGTCGATCTGGTCCGCGGGGATCCCCCGGCTCGCGACGGTCCCGCTCGAGGCATCCAACGGTACGGCGGCCGCCACCGCCCCGGTGGTCGTGGCAAGTCCCGACTCCCCGCGAGCCGAGGCCTTCCGCGCGGCCGCCGCCGCCCTCCGCGCCGCGTTAGAAGAGCACGACGCTGCGTAGTACCTCGCCGCGATGCATGCGGGCGAACGCCTCCTCGATGTCGCCGAGGCCGATCGTCTCGGAGACGAACCGGTCCAGCGGCAGCCGGCCCTGCTGGAACAGCGTGATCATCTGAGGGAAGTCGCGCTCGGGCAGGCAGTCGCCGTACCACGACGACTTGACCGCGCCGCCGCGGCTGAACAGGTCGAGGAACGGCATGGACAGCGTCATGTCCGGACGCGGTACGCCGACGAGGACGACGGTACCGGCATGGTCCCTGGCGTAGAACGCCTGCGTGAACACCTCCGGCAGCCCGACCGCGTCGATCGCCACGTCGACGCCGTGACCGCCGGTCAACTCGCGGATCGCCTCCACCGGATCCTGCTCGCGGGAGTTGACGGTGTGCGTGGCGCCGAAGTCGCGGGCCCAGCCGAGCTTGCGGTCGTCGATGTCGACCCCGACGATCGTCGTCGCCCCGGCCAGCGCCGCACCGGCGATCGCGGCGTCGCCCACGCCACCGCAGCCGAAGACGGCCACCGAGTCGCCGCGGCCAACCCCGCCCGTGTTGAGCGCGGCACCGAGCCCGGCCATGACCCCGCAGCCCAGAAGCCCGGCGACCGCCGCCGGCGCGGACGGGTCGACCTTCGTACACTGTCCCGCCGCGACGAGCGTCTTCTCCGCGAAGGCGCCGATGCCCAGCGCCGGCGAGAGTTTCGTACCGTCCGGCCGCGTCATCGGGTTGCGGGCGTTGTGCGTGGCGAAGCAGTACCACGGCCGGCCACGTCGGCAGGACCGGCACAGGCCGCAGACCGCCCGCCAGTTCAGCACCACGAAGTCGCCCGGCGCCAGGTCCGTCACGTCCGGCCCGACCGCCTCGACCGTACCGGCCGCCTCGTGACCGAGCAGGTACGGGAAGTCGTCGCCGATGCCGCCCTCGCGGTAGTGCAGGTCGGTGTGGCAGACCCCGCACGCCGCCACGGCGACCAGCGCCTCCCCCGGCCCCGGGTCCGGTACGACAATCGTCTCGACCGTGACCGGCGCGTCCTTGGCGGCCGCGACAACCGCCCGTACCTCCTGGGGCATGATCTTTCCTCCTGGCATCGATACCCGTAACGTAAGCGACATGAAGGCTTGGCTGTTCATCGTCATCGGCGCGCTCGCCGTCCTCACCGGCGCCGTCTGGACCCTACAGGGACTGGGTTATCTCGAGGGCAGCCCGATGACCGACCAGACCATCTGGGCGGTACTCGGCCCGATCCTGGCTCTGGTCGGCGTGGTCCTGCTCGTCAGCGGTGGCAAGCGGCTGCGCCGCGGGACCGGCGCCTAGGCGGGACTCCGGGCCAGCTCGTACGCGGACGCGTCGAAGCGGCGCGTGCGCCAGCGGTACGCCCACGTGTAGCCGGGCCAGATCGTCGAGTTGCGGCCGGTGCCGTCGAGGTACCAGCTCTGGCAGCCGCCGCGCAGCCACACGGTACGCCGCATTCGTTCGTCCACAGTGGACACGAACGCCCGCTGCGACGCGGCCCTGGGCTCGACGGTCGCGATCCGGTGCCGTTCCATGTGCCGCAGCGCGTCGAGCACGTACCCGATCTGGCACTCCATCATGAGCAGCACCGACGTGTGCCCGAGCCCGGTGTTGGGTCCGAGCAGCAGGAACATGTTCGGGAAGCCGGTCACCGTCATGCCGAGGTACGCCTGCGGGCTGCCCCGCCAGACATCCGCGAGCAGCCGCCCGTCCCGCCCGCGGATGTGCTGCCCGATCCGCACGTCCGCGACGTGGAACCCGGTACCGAAGACGATCGCGTCGACCTCGCGTACGGTCCCGTCGGCGGTGACGACGCCCTCCGGCCGCACCTCGGCGATAGAGTCCGTCACGACCTCGACGTTGTCCCGTTGTAGCGCCGGGTAGTAGTTGTTCGACTGCAGGATGCGCTTGCAGCCCATGGTGTACGCCGGCGTCAGCTTCGCACGAAGTGCCGGGTCGGGGACGGACCTCGCCAGGTGCCGCCGGGCGACCGACTGCGCGAGGCGCATCACCGGTGGCCGCAGGAAGCCCGTGCCGAACGCCTCCATCGTCAGGTAGATGGCGGTCCGCGCGAGCCGCTGCGTCGCCGGCCAGGCCCGGAACCGTCGCCGGCGGCGTTCGCTGATCGGCCGATCCAGGTGCGGCAGGATCCACGGCGGGGTGCGCTGGAACAGGTGCAGCCGCTCCACCTTCCCGGCGATCTCGGGCACGAACTGGATCGCCGACGCGCCGGTACCGACGACGGCCACCCGGCGACCGGTCAGGTCGTACCCGTGGTCCCACCGCGCGGAGTGGAAGACCCGGCCCGCGAAGCTCGACAGCCCCGGCAGGTCCGGCAGCGCCGGGTCGTTGAACGGTCCCGACGCCACGACGAGGACATCGGCCGTCCACTGTCCACCAGACGTCTCCAGAAGCCATTGCCCGACCCAGGTCGCCGACTTCACCTCGTGGCCGAGGCGCAAGTGCGGCGCGAGACCGAAGCGGTCCACGCAGCCGCGCAGGTAGCCCTGGATCTCGGCCCAGCCGGAGTACTCCCGGGACCAGTCCGGGTTGAGCGCGAACGAGTACGAGTACAGGTGGGAGGGCACGTCGCAGGCACAGCCGGGGTACGTATTGTCGCGCCACGTGCCGCCGACCTCGTCCGCCCGGTCGAACACGACGAAGTCGTCGATGCCGTCCCGGCGCAGCCGGATCGCCGTACCCAGACCGCCGAAGCCCGCGCCGACGACCGCGACCCGCACCTGGTTCACGTGCTCGAAGCTACCCCTTGACCGCGCCGGCGGCGATACCGCGGACGAAGAAGCGCTGCAGGATGAGGAAGATGATGGCCACCGGCAGGATCGTGAGCATCGAGCCGGCGAGCATCACCGGGTAGTCGTACGTCTGCCCGCCTGCGCCACCCCTGCCCAATGTGGACAGTCCAAAGGGGAGCGTCCAGTGCGACGGGCTGGCCCGCACGACGATCAGCGGTAGCAGGAACTCGTTCCACGTACCCTGGAACGACAGGATCGCCAGCGTGAGCAGGCCGGGCCGGGCCAGCGGCAGCACCACCTTCCAGTACGTCTGGAAGATGTTCGCCCCGTCGATACGGGCGGCCTCCTCCAGTTCGCGGGGCAGCCCCTGGAAGAACTGCGTCATGATGAAGATGCCGACCGCGTCCACGGCCAGTGGCAGTACGAGCCCGGCGTACGAGTTGAGCAGGCTCATCTCCTTGAGCACCAGGAACCGCGGGACGGTGAGCACGATCGGCGGCACCGCGAGGATCGCGAGCACGAGCGCGAACACCGACCCGCGGCCGCGCCAGTTGAGCCGGGCCAACGCGTAGCCGGCCAGCGAGTCGAGGAACAGCCGCAGCAGGGTCGCGAAGACGGTCACCAGTACCGAGTTGAGCGTCCACAGTGGAAAGTCGCTGTGGATGAGGATGTCCTCCCAGGCCCGGCTCGACGGCGACAGCGGCCACGGCAGCACCGGGTGGGCCGCCACCTCGTCGCGCGGCTTGAGCGAGGTGGCCAGCGAGAGCACGAACGGGTAGATGAAGACGAGGGCGGCCGCGGTGAGCACGAGGTAGGCGGTGGCCCGGCGAACGGCGGTCACTCTGTCCTCCCGCGTAGCACGAAGCGCTGGATCCCGGTAAAGACCAGGATGATCGCGAACACGATGAAGGCGATGGCGGCGGCCCGGCCCATGGCGGAGTTCTCGAAGCCGTCGCGGTAGATGAGGTACGCCGGCGTCAGCGTGGCCTTCTGCGGCCCACCCGAGGTCATCGCGTAGATCTGGTCGAAGACCTGCCAGGTGCCGATGATGCCTAGCGTGAGCACGAGGAAGAGGGTCGGCCGCATCAGCGGTACGGTGATCCGGAAGAACCGCTGGCGCGGCGACGCGCCGTCGATGAGCGCCGCCTCGTCCAGGTCCTCCGGGATGTTCTGCAGGCCGGCCAGGAACATCAGCATGAACGTACCGATGGTCGTCCAGGTGGCCAGCGCCATGATGGTCAGCAACGCGAGGCTCGGCCCGGACAGCCAGTCCCAATAGGACAGTCCCATGAACCGGTGGTCGGCGAGCAGGCCCGGCGGAGTGTCCACACCCAGCCAGCCGAGCACCACGTGGAACACCCCGTCCGGCTCGTTGAGCCAGACGGTCTCCACACTGCCCGGCAACAACGCGGAAAGCAGCACATTGACCACGCCGGTCGGACTGAACAGGAACACGAAGATGAACGCGACCGCGATCGAGCTGGTGACCGACGGGAAGTAGAACGCGGTACGGAAGAACGTCTTGCCCTTCAACAGCTTCGCGTTTACGACGACCGCGAGAACGAACGCGAGCGCGGTCTGTGCCGGTACCACGCCGAGGACGTAGTACAGGTTGTTGCGCAGGCTCTTGGCGAAGTCGCTCTGCACGATGCCGGACTTCACCAGCAGGTCCCGGTAGTTGTCCAGGCCCGCCGGCGTCGACGTGTCCAGGGGGGCCAGTCCGCTCCAGTCCCGGAAGCTGACCCACAGGGCGAGCAGGATCGGCAGCAACAGGAAGGTACCGAGACCGAGCAGGGCCGGCATGACGAACAGCCAGCCGGCCAGCCCCTGCCGGCCGTGGATGCGGCTCGTGCGGTTTCTGCGGCGGCGCCCGGCGGGGCCCGGTACGGCGGCCGTCTCCGCCGTACCGGGCAGCTGAGTGGTATCAACCACCGAGCACGTCCTTGCCCGCGTTCTGGGTCGACGAAACCACCTCCGGTACCGGCTTGTTACCGGCGGCCAGGCCCTGGATCCCGTCGTTGAGGGTGTCGATGACGGTCTTGAATCCCGGTACGAACACCGACTTCTTCGCGTAGTCGCCCCCGGCGACGAACGCCTGCAGCTCCGGCTTGTCGGCGAGCCACTGGCCGGCCAGCGACTTACGCGACGGCATGACCGGGAACGCCTTGGTGAACTCGAGCTGCTTCTCGGGCGACACCAGGAACTTCACGAAGTCGATGGCGGCGGCCTTCTTCGTGCTCGCCTTCGCTACGCCGTAGCACACCGAGAACGCCATCGTGCCCTTGCCGGACGGTCCGGCGGGCAGCTCCGCGACGGCGTACTTCACGGTCGGGAAGTCGTTCTTCATCGCACCGACGATCCAGTTGCCCTCGATGGTCATGGCGGCCTTGCCCTTGCCGATGGCCTCGCCGCCCCAACCGGTACCGACCGACGCGGGGCTCGCGGCGAACCCTCCCTTGTGGAGGTCCGCGACGAACTGCAGCGCCTGGCTCATCTGCGCGCTGTCCATCGTCATCGAGGTGATCTCGGTGTTGGTGGGCCAGGCGCCGGCCTGCGCCATGAACACGCCCCAGCGGTAGAACTCGGGGTTGATGACCAGACCGGGCCGGCCCGGCTTGGTCAGCGTCTTCGCGGCGGCGGACAGTTCCTCCCACGTCTTCGGCGGCTGGACGTTCGCCTTCGCGAGCTCGTCGGTGTTGTAGATCAGTTGCAGCGTCGAGAAGTCCTTGGGCGGGCAGTAGAACACGCCGTTGTACGTGAACGACTGCCGCAGGCTCTCGTAGAAGTCGCTGGGGTTGTCGACCTTGTCGCCGATCGGCTCGAGCGTCCCGGCCTTCGCCAGGTCGGGCAGCTTGTTGTCGTTGACGTAGAACACGTCCGGCGGTTGGCCACCGGCGAGCGCGGTCGTCAGCGCGGTGTCGTACTCGGGCAGGATGTTCAGCGTCACCGTGTTGCGGCCGAGCTTGTTGTAGTCGTCGATGATCTTGCGCAGGGTCTGGTCCTCGGCCGGTGACGACGAGAACGCGTACATCGACAGGCTGACACCGGTCTCGGTGCCGGCACTGCCGCCGCCGTCGTCGCCGCAGGCGGCGACGGCCAGGCAGGCAACGGCGGTGAGCGCGAGCGCGCGGAGGCGGTTCATCGCTATCTCCTTGCAAACGTGGGGGAACTCAATGCGACACCGCGCTGCTGGCCCGCACCACGAGTGCGGGCGCGAGCAAGCGCGCGGAAGGCTCCGGGTCGATCGACCCGGACGGGAGGTGCTCGAGGAGGGTACGGACGATCGCCCGGCCGACCGCCTCGATCGGTTGCCGGACACTGGACAGCTCCAGTACCCGGGCCGTCGGGGTGTCGTCGAAGCCGACCACGGCGACGTCCGGTCCGACGGCCAGCCCGCGCGCCCGGACCGCGTGCGTGACCCCGACCGCGAGCGTGTCACTGACCGCGACGACGGCCGTCGGCGCCGGATCGCGGTCGAGCAGGTAGCCGGCCAGCGCGGCGCCGCCGGCGACCGAGTCGTCGCCGCGGACATCGAGATGCGCCGAGTCGGCGAGCAGACCGTGCTTGTCGAGGGCGGTGCGCCAGCCGGTGGCCCGGTAGTCACCGACCTGCGATCCTTCCGGCCACCCGACGAGCGCGATCCGCCGGTGGCCACGGGCCACGAGGTGGTCGACCGCCGCGGCGGTGCCGGCCGCGTTGTCGACGTCCACCCACGGGTGGTCGGAGTCGAAGTCGGTGCGACCGAACGCGGCGAACGGTGCCCCGAGCCGCAGCAACGCCTGGGGCCGCGGGTCCCCCCGCTGGATTCCATAGAGGACGAAGCCGTCGACCCCGGCAGTGCGGAACAGCCGCGCGCAGGCGGCGATCTCGTCGCCGGGATCGTCGGCGGTGAAGAGCAACAGGTGATGGTCGGCCTCGCGGCCGGCCTCGGCGAGCGCGTGCAGGAACCGGTCGTGGATGCTCGCCAGCGACTCGACGCTCTCCGGTTCGACCCGGCAGCCGATGAGCCGCGAAGCCTGCACCCGCAGCGCCCGCGCCGCGCGATTCGGTTGGTAGCCGAGCGCCGCGATCGCCTCCTCGACCCGCACGCGGGTCTCCGGTCGCACGCGGTGCGGCGCATTGACCACATTGGACACTGTCTGGCGGGAGACCCCGGCCAGCTCGGCGACGTCGGAGACGGTCGGCTGGGGGTCGTTCACAGGCCGCCTCCGCTCGGGTAGGGTGTTTTGAACGTTCAAACGGGACAATGACACCCAACAAACACCGCTGTCAAGGGGTCGCCGATGGGCCAGCCGTATCTCGACCAGCACGTCACCTGCCTCCGCGCGCCCGCGACCTGGCTCTCCCCGCCGGACGGCCAGCTGCGCGGCGGAGCGGACGGGCTCTACGTCGCGGACCGGCGCATCCTGTCGCGGTTGATCGTCAGGGTCGCCGGCGCCGAGCCGGTCCCCCTGGTGGGCAACGTCGCCGCGGCCGACCGGGCGCGCTTCGTCGGCGTGCTGCGCGGGCTCGGCGACCGTGGCCCCGACCCGACCGTGTGGTGCGAGCGCACCCGGGTCGCCCGGCCGGACGGGGGCGAGGAGACCATCGCCGTGCGCAACGCGTCCCGGGGTCCGCTGCGGGTCGCCGTCGAGGTGCTCGTCGGCGCCGACCGCGCACCGGTCGGGCTCGTCAAGGCGGGCGAACGGCCGCCGCCGGCAGAGGCCACCGCGGTCGGCGGCGGCTTCGTCTGGCAGGACGATCCGACGGTACGGCTGACCGCCACGCCACCGCCCACTGTGGACACCGCGGAGACAGCGCTGCGGTGGGACGTCGTCGTACCACCGGGCGCCTCGTGGACGGCCACGCTGTCGGTGAGCTGCGCGCCGCCGGCGACCGAGGGGTACCGGCCGCTGGCTCCGGTGGCGGCCGCTCCGTGGTGCCGGACTCCGCTGACAGTCCACGCCGGCGACCGCCGGCTCGACCGGTTGGTCGCGGAGAGCGTGGCGGATCTGGCCGCGCTACGGCTGGCCGATCACACCGAACCCGCGAACGAGTACGCCGGCGCCGGCAGCCCGTGGTACCTGACCCTGTTCGCCCGCGACTCGCTGTGGACGGCGCTGCTCGGCCTGCCGCTCGGTACCGAGCTGGCCGCGGGCACCCTGCGGACCCTGGCCCGCTACCAGGGGGTTCGGGTCGACCCGCACACCGAGGAGGCCCCCGGGAAGATCCCGCACGAGCTGCGCCCGATTGACGCCGCAGTCGGCCTGCCGCCGGTCTACTACGGCACGGTCGACGCCACCCCGTTGTTCGTCATCCTGCTCGGGCGGGCGTGGCGGTGGGGCATGCCGGCGGGCGAGGTGGCCGCGCTGCTGCCGGCGGTCCACCGCGCACTGGGCTGGCTCACCGCGCACGACGACTTCGTGGCGTACGCGCCCGCCGGCCACGGCCTGGTCAACCACGGCTGGAAGGACTCCGCCGACGGTGTGCAGCACGCCGACGGCCGGCTCGCGAGGCCGCCGGTCTCCCTCGCCGAGGTGCAGGCGTACGCCTACCGGGCGGCACTGACCGGTGCGGATCTGCTCGACGCGTTCGGCGAGGACGGCGGGGCGCGCTGGCGGGCCTGGGCTACCGATCTCGCGGCCCGGTTCCGGTCCGCCTTCTGGGTGTCCGATGTGGACGGTCCGTACCCGGCCATCGCGCTGGAGGCGGGCGGCAAGCCGGTCGACGGCCCGTCGTCGAACATGGGCCACCTGCTCGGCACCGGGCTGCTCGATCCGACCGAGGAGGCCTTGGTCGCGCGGCGGCTGGCCGGGCCGGCGCTGATGAGCGGGTACGGCCTGCGGACGCTCGCCGATACCGCGGTGGGCTTCAACCCGCTGTCGTACCACGCGGGATCCGTCTGGCCGCACGACACCGTGATCGCCGCACTCGGCCTGGTGCGGGCGGGCCACCCGGGCCCGGCGGCCGGTCTGCTGAGCGGCCTGCTGGCGGCGGCCGAGGCATTCGACTACCGCCTCCCCGAGCTGTACGGCGGCTTCGCTTCGACGGCCCATGCCCGCCCCGTGCCGTACCCGGCCGCGTGCCGGCCACAGGCGTGGGCCGCGGCGGTGGGTCCGGCCTTCGTACCGGCGCTGCTCGGGCTAGACATGGACGTCCCGGCCGGCAAGGTACGCCTGCACCCGATCGCCCCGTCGCCGGTCGGCGTCTACGAGGTGCACGGCATCCGCATCGGCCGGACCGATACCCTGTCGGTACGAGTCGACGACGCCGGCCGGGTGGTGCGTACCGAGGCGCCGCAGTGGCTGCGCGTGGAGGTGGTGGATGGCTGACGTCACGGTCGTACCGGCCACGGCCGGGCGCTTCGACGACGTCGCCTCCCTCCTGGCGCCGAACGGCGGTACGAAGGGGTGCTGGTGCCTGTACTGGCGGCTGTCCGCCGGCGACTTCACCCGCACCCGCGACAACGACCGCCCGGACCGGATGCGCCGGCTCGTCGAGAGTTCGCCGGCCCCGGGCATGTTGGCCTATGTGGACGGTGTACCGGCCGGCTGGCTGGCCATCGGCCCGCGTACCGACATGGAACGGCTGGTGCGCTCCCGCACGATCCCCGTGATCGACGACAGTCCAGTGTGGTCGGTCGTGTGCTTCCTCGTCCGGCCCGGCTACCGCCGGCAGGGCCTCGCGCGCAGGCTGCTCGAGGGTGCGATCGAGTACGCGCGGTCACAGAGAGCCGCCGGGCTCGAGGCGTACCCGGTCGACTCCGGCGGCGGACGCATCCACACCAGTGCCGCGTACGTCGGCACGCTGGATCTGTTCACCGACGCGGGTTTCCGGGTCGTGACTACCACCCAGGCCACCAGCGCGGGGCTGCCCCGCCTACTGGTGCGCCTCGACTTTTCGTGACCGCCACTCGAGAAACCCGGCCAGGGCGGCCTGGATCACGACGATCGCGGTGAACAGCAAAGGTTCGTCCTCGGTGCCGCTCACGACCAACCACGCCACCCCGAGCGGCAGCGCCACCGCGGCCCATCCGGCGAGCACGGCCGGACCGATCCCGCTGGACCGCTCGGCCAACACGAACGCGCCCAGTCCGGCGAACATCACGACGATGAGCGGCCTAACCCCTTCGTCGTGGTTGAGCGCGTACGCGACATAGCCGGCCGCTCCGCCCAGGATCGCCGCCGGTACCGCATACCAGAGCTGGGTCACGTCGACGCCGAGCCGGCGGATCTGCGCCGCGACCACGACCGCGGTGCCCGCGACCGCCCCCGCGACCAGGAGGTGCGCGACCGACTCGGTCCCCGGCAGTTCCTCGCCTCCCGCCAGCAGGACGAGCCGGTCGGCGACGGCCCACGACAGCACGCCGAGCAGCAGGCCGGCGGTACGCAGGCTGCGCCGGACGAGTACCGCCACCGCGGCGACCATCAGCAGCGGAAGATGGCCGAAGTCGAGCCAGAAGCCGAGCTTGTCGTCCATGTCGTCGATGTCGGGGGCGCCCCAGTAGCGCGCGTGTTCGGTGAGCGGCAGGACGACCGCGGCCACCGTCAGCCAGGCCGCGACGGCCAGCAGCCTGCGGTGCGATTCGTCGAGCGCGCGCACCGCTATCGCGGTGGCGCCGCGAGTCCGCCGCGACGTGAACCACACCAGCGCCGCGGTGCCCAACACGAGCAGTGGCGCGATTGCCAGAACGCCGACGATGTCGTCGTCGATCTCGTCGAAGACCCGCCCGGACCAATCGGTGGTCCAGTCCACGTGGAGCAACGCGAACAGACCGAACGCGGTCAGCGCGGCCGTTGCCATCACCCGAGGCCACCGCAGCGCGAGTCCGGCGACGGCGACGGCCGCAACGCAGACGAGGATGTCGACGCTGGGATCGGTCGAGGTGTAGGTCGCCTGCAGGGCAGTGAACCCGACCACGAGGTAGGTCCACATCGCGACGATCCGCGGAACCCGCACCCGCTGCTCGGTCTCCGGCAGCAGCCCGCGTACCGCGCACGCACCGGCCGCGACGATCGCCAGCACCGCCAGGAAATCGAGCCACCAACCGACGCGCTGCTCGTTGGTGATGTGCTGCTCGAAGAGCAGGTATCCCGCGCGGTGCAGCATCCACGGGCCGATGGCGACCAGGCATCCACATAGGACGGACCGCCAGCGGCGTACCGCCAACGACAGCGCACCGACCAGGAGGACGAGCAGGAAGGTCGCCAGGTGCGGCACGAAGAACGCCTCGTCCATGTACGGTACGTAGCGCCGGGTGATGTAGTCCTCGTCGGGGACGAGCGCAAGGAACCACAGCAGCGGACCGGCGATGGCGAGCCAGCCGGCCACGGTCAGCCATCCGGACTGCCGTGGTGCCGCCGGCGGCGGGATCGGCGGCGGGATCGGTGCGGGAGCCGGTACCGGCGCTGGGGCAGGCGCCGGTACCGGCTCTTTCACCGGCGCCGGGATGGGGGCCGGCTCCGGAATGGTGGGTGGGCTGATCGCCTCACCGAGCGCCGATGCGGCGGCATTGCGTACCCGTACGCTGTCGTCGTTGTCGCGGAGGTCGGCCAGAGCGGCGCTGGCCGCGTCCCGCATGCCCGGCTTCCCGCCGGAGAGCAACCCGGCGAGGGCCGTGACAGCCTCGAGGCGCAGGACCACCCGCTCGCTGGCGATGTCCGCCCGGACGTCGTCGGGCAGGGTCGCCGGCCGCGTGCTGCGGGCCAGGACGAGCGGGCCGGCCATGCCGAATGTCCACTTGCGAGGTTCCTGCCCGGACTGGACCTCGCGCACGCGGCGGAAGGCGTACTCGTACAGCTCGTCGACCGTGATCTCGCCGTCGCCGTCGAGGTCGGCACCGCCGGACCGCAGCCCGGAGACGAGTGCCTCGGTGAAGACGGACGGCCGTGCCTCGAAGGGGGTCAGCTGATCGCCCTCGAACGCGTACTCCGTGGCGCTCGATGCGGTCAGCACGATCCGCCCGGTGCCGCTGCCGAACTCCTCCGCGATGTGGACGGTGCGGTCGCCGCGCACCGAGGCGCCGCGGGCGAACGCGCCGCTGTAGCAACAGTCGAGAATCAGCACGATCCGGCGGGACGCGGACTCGGACATCTGATCCGCGATGAACGCGGCCGGCACACCGGTGGCCGACAACGCTCGCAGCTCGGTGTCGGCGGCGGCGAGGTACAGCCGGCCGCGCTGGTCCTTCAGGCCGTGGCAGGAGAAGTGCAGCAGCAGAACGTCGTCCGGGTCGCGGTCGGCGAAGAAGGCGGCCACGCGACGGCGGATCGTGGGCTCCTCCGCATCGGTGAGCAGGTCCACATCGAACCCGCACAGCCGCGATTCGCCCAGCACCTCGGCGAGTGCCCGCGTGTCGTGCACCGGCGACCGCAGCTGGCTCAGCGCGGGATCCCGGTAGCTGGCGTTCGCCACCAGTAGCGCACTGCGGCGGGTGCCCGTGGACGGTGCTTTCGCGCCGGCTTCTTCGACGGAGATCGTGACCGCGCGCCGCCGTGGATGGGCCGACCGCCACTGTTGCAGGAACTGTGCGATCTGCGCGGCAGAGGCCACAGTGGACAGACCGCTGACGAGGAAGCCGATGCCCGCGGCCACGAGCTCGATCGCTCGCGTACCATCGGGAGCCGGCCCGGACGCCTCCCGCTCGACCCGGGTGCCCCCGAGGTCCAGCAGGTCGCGTCGCAACTGGAGCGCCAACTCCTCCAGCTCGGCCGCGTCCAGCCCCGCGCCGGACGGCGTGACGCGCAGCAGGAGGCGGATCTCCTCGGACACGTCGGGATGGTATGGCGCATTCCTCGTCACCATCAGCCGTGTGATCCGGTGGTCGCCGCCAACCGATCGGCTGCAACCGGACCACAACCGGTTCACAGCCGTGGCACGGTGGGCTAGCGGCATGATCACTACTCGCGTCGCGCGGCCGTGTGCCATCGCCCTGGCGGCTCTTCTGGTAGGCGCCCTGCTCGCTCCCTCGGGTCCGTCCGCTGCCGCGGCCGGTGTGGTCCGCTACGCCGGTACGCCCCAGGCCGTACCCGACAGCTATGTCGTCGTGTTCCCGATTGACACGACAGCATCGGAGACGGTCCGCCGGGCCGGCGAGCTGATCGCCAAGTACGGCGGCGCCATCCGCTTCACCTACACCGCGGCGCTACGCGGCTTCGCCGTATCGGCCAACGCCACACAGGCGCAACTGATGGCGGGCGACCCACTCGTCGACTACGTCGCGCAGGACCAGGCGGTATCGCTGGCAGGTCTCGAGGTGCAGTTGAACCCACCGGCGTGGGGCTTGGACCGGATCGACCAGCGGTCGCTTCCGCTAGACAGCAAGTACCACTATCCCAACACCGCCGGCTCGGTACGCGCGTACGTCATCGACACCGGCATGCGGCTGACCCACCAGGAGTTCGGCGGGCGCGCGTTCTGCGGGTTCGACCCGTGGGCCGCCGGCTGCGCGCCGTGCAACCAGGGGCACGCGACGCACGTCGCCGGGACCATCGGCGGCGCCACCGTCGGCGTCGCCAAGGGCTTGCGGATCGTCTCGGTACGCGTCTTCGAGTGCTCCGGCAGCACCACCTTCGCGATCGTCATCGCCGGCGTGGACTACGTGACGCTCGCGCAGCAGACGAACCCGAACGTGCGCAGCGTGGCGAACATGAGCCTGGGCGGGCAGGCGTTCCAGCCGCTCGACGACGCGGTCACCAACTCCATCGCCGCCAACGTCCACTACTCCATCGCGGCCGGCGGCTCCGGTACCAGTGCGTGCAACTTCTCGCCCGCCCGGCTCCCCCGCGCCACACCGGTGTCGACGACCGACATCACCGACTCCCGCGCGCCGTTCGCCAACATCGGGCCGTGTGTCGACGTGTTCGCTCCGGGCGTGCACACCTACTCGGCCTGGCATACCGCCGACAACGCCTATCAGGTGCTGTCCGGCACGTCGACGTCCGCGCCGCTCGCCGCCGGTACCGCCGCGTTGTGGCGGCAGCGGTTCCCGGCCGACAACGCGGACGCCGTACACGACGCGCTGAACGCCAACGCCACGCCTGGCGTCGTGATCAATCCGGGCCTCGGCTCGCCCAACCGCTTGCTGTACATGGGCATGATTCCCGCTTGAACACAACCTATTGGGGAGGTCGACCGACACCTTATCTGATACCGCAACCGGGCCGACTCGCCACATCGTCAACGAATGCTCGGCAAATTCGATCGAGTCGTCTTTGGGCCCGGCGTCTGCTACGGATACTGTCCGCAGGCGATCGCCGTGACTCCAGACGGTCGGTGGCTGGAGCGCGTCGAGATCCATCGGCTCGGTGACTAGACTTCGCAAGATCATTATCCACAGTGGACGCCAATGTGAGAGCCTCGTCGTGCTGACTCTATCGAACATTTGTGCTAAGATCTGGGTATGCGTGAGGCGTTGGCACGGGCGGCGACCGCCGTCGGTGACTGCGCCTCCGCCTCGGTCTTGATGCTGTCGGATTCGGCTCTGGTCGATGCCGTGGATGCGGTGCATGTGCTGGAGCAGCAG